>Ga0315336_1001744_pt1 | contig 38713 bp, 53 predicted proteins | sample ASW5metaG_FD_204512 | JGI IMG/M metagenome (GOLD analysis project Ga0315336, IMG submission 204512) | Ammonia-oxidizing marine archaeal communities from Monterey Bay, California, United States - ASW #5 | ecosystem: Environmental > Aquatic > Marine > Intertidal zone | place: USA: California... | reverse complement strand
GCAATCGGTCGGACATGCGGCGCACGCTACGGCCAACCCCTGACACCAGTCCGGGTAAGCAGTCAGTGTTTAGTCGATGAGCCAAAGGCCGACAGGCGCTGACATACCGCCGTTCAGGTCAGATAACACTCCGGCAGCGTCGCGGCCGCATCCAACGCCATGTCGACCATATCTCTTGAAACCCAGAACAATTCGGCGTCTTTGATGGCTTGGGTTTCGGCTTTCATGATCTGCATTTCGGTGGCGAGCTTGGCCTGCATCCGCTCCAGCCGGCGGGCACCGGGACCGTCGGCGTCGGTCATCGGCGCCAGGCCCTCGCTGAAGCGCTCGATGGTGCGGTCCAGGGCGGTGCACCAGTGCCGGCGGATGTCGGGGACGCTGGTGGCTGCCCAGGTGACGCCTTGGCGGCGGCTCACGGGGTTGGCCCGTCGAGCAGGGCCAGGAGCGCGGTGTCGCGGCGACGGCTCAGCAGGCCTGCTACGTCTTCGGGTTGGCAGTCCAGGGCCCGGGCGAAGCCGGCGGCCGGATCGGCCGTCTGCGTGCCGAGCAGCGCCAGCAAGCGCTGCTGGGGGTCGGCGTCGGCGGGGATCCGGATCATCTCGACGACGCCGGCGCGCAGGTTGAAGACCATCACGATGGTGTCGCCGAGTTCGGCGCCCAGAGTGGTGGCAGGTCCGCGGATCGAGCCGATGCTGGCGCCGTTGAGTGAGGACAGCCGCCAGAACACGGTGATGTCGGCCGGTGTGCCGACGAACGCTCGCTGCTGGCCGGGGTAGACACCGAGGGCGGAGGCGATCGCGGGAGTCAGGATCTGTCCGGAACCGCGCAGCGTGTCGACGGTGACCGGCATCTCGACGCGGATCTCGTTGTCTCCGTTGCGGTACGCGCCGCGCACGGTATTCAGGGGTGCAGTCGGTGGCCAGCAGTCGGACTTCTTGCGGCGGCGCACCATGCCCTTGTCGATCACGAAAGCGGGGGCGCTGAAGTAGGAGCGGATGGAGTTTTCGGAGACGTCGGGAAAGGCTGCGGTGATGTCGTCGATGAGGACCTGGGTGCTGAGGCGGCGTCCCCGAGCTGCCTTGATGCGGGTAGCGATCTCAGAGAACAGGCCGGTGTATTCGGCGATGCCCCAGGTGCGCACCGCCCAGGCCTGAAGGGAGGCGCGGGTGAACCGCGGGTCCTGGTAGAGGGCTGTGCGGACAGAGTCCTCGTTGGCGTTGATGGTGGCGGCAAGCACCGCGGAGGTGGTCGGCGTCCCCGATAGGTGCAGTGCGGCTTCGGTTTTGTCGGCGATGGTGGGGCCCCATCGCACCCATTGGTCGTCGAAGCGGCGCAGGCCTGGGTAGTTGTCGATGAACGCGGCGGCGATCTGGTCGCTGACGCCGAGGTCGACGAGTTCACCGGTGAGCGTCGCCGTCGTGGGTGCGCCCTGCTCGATGAGGACAGTTTCGAGGGCGGTGGTGGCTGCTTCCAGTCCGCCGGCGACCTCCAGCCAGGGGTCGTGTGGGCTGTAGGGGCCGGCGAGGTGCAGCAGCATGTCGCCGGCGTCGGTGTCCCACTCGACGCCCATGTCGTTCAGCGTTTGGCGCGCGGTGTGTTCATCGGTGAGCGGGCCCAGACGGCGGCGCAGATCGTGGGCGTAGTCGGTCACGGCCGTATGGGCTGGGTCGGCGAGTAGGTCGGTGAATCTGCGGTAGGCGCGAGGGTGGCTGCGCTGCACGTTGACCAGCGCGACGCCGAGGTGGCGGGCGATCTCGCGGGTGGGTGTGGGGCGCCGCGGCCACCTGCGGGTCGCGAGCAACGCGTGGTCGTATGCGGTGAGCCGGTCGATAAGTCTGCGGGTGGCGGTGGCGGCGTCCGCTGGCTCGCCGGCCGGGGTGGATCGGGCCACGGCGACGGCCTCGCGTGCGGCGGTCAGGATGGAGCGCACCGTGCCCAGCCCGCCCTTGGGTCGCTCGACCAGGGAGGTGATGGTGTGGTCGGCGAGGTCTGACCAGGTGGCGAAGTCGGGGCCGTAGAAGGTGCGGGCGCGCCCGGGGAGCCAGCCGTAGGGGATGGCTTGGTCGGCGATGTCGTCGAGGCCGTCGATGAGGTCGCCGATGGGGGTGTTGGTGCGGCCCTGGATGGTGTCCCACCAGGTGGCGGTGTCGAGGTGCTCGCTGACCATCGTCATGGGTGCGCCGCCTGCCCTTCCTCGAACACCGTCAGGTGTGGAAGTTTACCGGCTCTGACAGGCCGGTCAGAGCGGACATTTGCGGGGCGCTCGACGGCGCCCGGCCCGGATCCGCGGCTAGCTTGGTGAGCCGGCCGGGCGTTGGCGAGCGCGCTGGTAAGCGGCGCGGTACTCGTCTGTGGCGATGCCGAGCACGGCAGCGAGGGCTTCGGCGTTCTTGTCGGAAAGCGGATATTCGCCGCGCTCGATGCGCTGCAGGATCGCCGTGGCAATGTGCGCGCTGGCGGCCAGCTGAGGCTGGGTGAGCCCGCTCATGACGCGCCAGTCTCCGGGGTAGCGCTGATCGGGGGAGATGAGGACAACGGCCTCGATCGGGGCTTTCAGCACCGCCATCACCGCGGCGAGGATGTCGACTTGCGGTGTGCGGGTCCCGGCTTCCCAGTGGTGAACGGTGCTCAGTGAGGCACCCGAGAGCCGGGCGAGGTCGCTGACGCTGATCCCTCTGCTTTGACGCAGCGCGCTGAAGGCGTGTCGGTCGAAGCCGTGCAGGACGCGGCGGGTCATGCGGCGACCGTGCGGTTGGTTCTCATTGCGGACCAGACTCATCGCTCCACCGCCGTAATGTGTATAGAGAGAGTTTCAGAGGCGTTGTTTAGACGAGTATCATAACGTAGGATTTGGGCTGGTCGAAGGTGCTGGCTGGGGGGCCTGCATCGGGGTTTCGACGGCTGGTTTTTGCATCCACACCCCCACCCGCCCGTTGCAACCCCTTCCTTGCCTTGGAGGCCTTTCATGGAACTATCCGCCCGCTCATATCTGAATGCCGGCATCGCGTTGACCGCTGCCAGCGCCATCGCCCTGACCCCGGTTGTCGTCTCGCCCAACAACGCTCTTCATCTCCCGGTGCCGCACATCTCGACCTCGCAGGTCCAGCTCGCGGCCGCAATCAACCCCGCCGACGTCGCCGCCCTGGTGAGCAATCTCAATGCCGCCATGGGCTCGGTCACCTCCACGGTGTCCTCCCTGGTCGACAACTCCGGCCAGACCCTGGCTGGCGCCCTGAATTCCGCAGCGGGACTGAACAACACGCTGTGGGACGGTCTGATTCGCGCGGCCGGCGCAAACCCCACGCTCGCGTCGGTGATGATCGCGCTCAAGGCCGCCTCTGCCGGCGGGCTGTCGCAGCTGGCGGCGTCAGTCGACGCCGCCGGCGGCACCATCGCCTTGTCCAGCGGCCAGGTGGCCGGCCTGCTGACCTCCACCGTCACCGGGTCCTTGGGTTCGGCCATGCAGGCGGTCACCAGCATCGTCAACGATCCGCTGTCCGCGGCGAGCTACCTGGGGCTGCTGACGACCCCGTTCGGCATCGCCGGCATGGCTCTGCAGGGCGGCATCAACGCAGTGGCAACCCTGGCCACCGGTGGCGTTGAACTTGCCAGCACCCTGGTCACTGGCGTCACCGCGCAGATCGGCAACGCGTTGGCGCTGGTGAATGGTGTCCTCGACTCCGGCAAGTCGCTGACCGACATCGCCCTGATCGACGGCGCGCTGACCGCGGTGCAGGGCATCGTGTCCGCGCCCGTCGCGGCCGCCCTGGCTGGCGTCAACGGCATCACCGGCGCCGTCGCCGACGTCGCGACCTTCGCCCTGGGCGCGGTGGCCGGCGGCGCCAACGCCGTGGTGTCGACATGGCTGGGCGACGCCTCGTCCGCCGGCGCGCTGCAGAGGGCCATCGCGGCGATCGGCTCGGCGCCGCTGAGCCCGTCCAGCTACACCGACGCGATCGGGGTTCTCCTCGGCGCCGGGTTCTCGACGGTGAAGACGGTCGCCGGCACGGTCAGTTCGTTCGCGTCGCTGCCATTCCGGGTCGGCGCGGACCTCACCAACACCGGTGCCGCGGTGATCACCTCGTTCACCAACGGGCTCGCCGACGCGGCCAGCGGCCTGCTGCACGCGGTTGGCCTGTCTCCGTTGATTTCCGGTCTGCCCCGAGTGCTGGCCGGCGCCTTCTCCGGCGCTGTGAAGGTGGCGGCGTTCACCACCTCGGCCGCGCTGAACACGATCGCGGCAGCGATCGACTTCGGCCAGGCCGTCGGCGGGATCTTCGATCGGACCTCAGTGCTATCCGCGGCCGCGGCGGGCCCGGCGGCGCTTCCGGCCTCAGGGCTGCGCACCGCCCTGGTCAGCACCTCGACCGAACTCGGCGACGCCGAGGCCACCGGCGAGGCGGCATCACCTGAATCAGCGAAGGATGCCGGCTCCCCCGAAGTGGCCGACGTGACGACAGCGATCGCGCCGGCCGAAGCCGAGCCCGTCGCCACGGTCGTCGAACCCGCCGCCGAGGACACCCTGCCCGAGCAGACTCCCAGCACTCCCGAGGTCACCGAAGCCGGTGACGAGCTGCCCTCCGCGGCCGCGGAGGACAGCGAGACCGTGAACGACGGCGCAGAGTCGACGCCGGCCCCCGCGGCAACCACTGTCGACAAGCCCACGGCCGCTGACAAGCCGGCGGCGGCTGACGAGGCTGCCGACAACGACACGGTGTCCGATACCGTCACCGCACCCGCCAAGAGTGGTACCACTCCCAAAGCTGACCGGACGGAAAGCTCAACGGGGACAGGACATCACACGGCCAGCACCACGCGCGCGGGCACCAGCACAGACGCGGGTGCGGAGTCCTACGGCCGGCACGCCTCCGGCGCGACCGCATCTGAGTCCTCACCCACGGGTGGACGTCACCGCAGCGTCTCCACTGCGCGGGACAGCTCATCTGCCGGGTCGACGAGCGGATCCGCCTCGCAGTCGACCAGCAGTGACCGCGCAGCGGCCTAGAGGCGCGGATCAGCTATTCCGGTGGCTGTCTACCGGCTGAAGGTGAGCCCGACGACATACGCCGCTGGGATCGTGACGCTGTCGCGCAGCCCTTCTGGAGTGAAAGTCAGGGCACCGTTCTTATGCACCGATTCCACCACCCCGTCAATCTCACAAATGTTCGGGCCTTCTGTGTCGTGCCACCGAGATCCGGTTTGCAGCTCGACCTGGACGCGTCCGCCGACGCGCCAGTTGCCGCCGTCCGCCAGCCCCATGCTCAGAAGCGACAGGTCGTCGATGCCGTAGACGAAGGATGCGCCCGGCTCCAATGATCGGCGGACGGCGTAGGCCGTCCACTCGGGATCGGCAGCGTCGTTGCTGTAGACGTCGGGTGGTGAAGCGCCGGGGGCCAGTGGACGAGACGTCCACTGGTGGTGGTAGCCGGTCGGCTCGGCCATGCTCAGCCTTGCCTCTGCGACCTGAGATGACGGTTTGCGCCTTGAGCCGAACTCTCCGCGGACGATCGGAACCCCCGCCTGTCTGGCAAGTCGAACGGCCTGAAGGCCGTCCCCGGTGATGGGCTCACTGGGCATCGGTACCCGCAGTTCGGCCGTGTGCGCTGCCGCCCAGCTCGGGACTCTCAGCACCGCGACGCTGGTGCTGTCATAGCCGCCGTACCCGTCGCGCCCGTCGAGCTGATGGGGTCCGCTCACGACGTCGAACTGCGCGAGGTAGGCGATCGAATCCATTCCGTCCCTGATGAGCGGCCACCCAGGCACACACAACAAGTGGGTGCAGTCGTCGCTGGTGTCACCGTCGGTGGAGATCAGTCCACCGGCCGCCAGCTCAAGGCGCTCCACCCAGTCCGCCACTTGGGCACGGCGATGTGCTTGGGCGCTCCGCAGCGCCCAAGTGTGCACGCAGTCGCCCTCTACGAGCGGCGGATCGTGGGTCGGGCAACATGGCAGTGCACTCAAGTCGTGGACGTGAGGGAATTGCTCGTCGAAATGATCGGCGAGGCGATCAGCGCTGATACTGCCGCCACACTTCTTGGCTTCGCGCCACGTACCCGCGGTGACGTGCCACGGCGACGGCTGTTCGTATCCCGTTGCCGGCACCCCCATCATTCGCAGGTACCCGTCGGGACGCTTCGCGCATCCCGAAATCTGCAGGATCGCCCGTGATTCTTCGAGCGCCGGGCTGTCCGTCTCCACCATTCGGATCGCTCTCTCCAGGAGTGCGGACCGACCCGGGTTGTCTCCGATGCCTTCGGCTAGGCGCTGAGTGACGCATTCCGCTGAGCGCCGATGAGTGTCGATCACTGCCGTCACCGCCATAGTGGTTGTTTTCCAACTGATTCCACGCATTCGATGCAGGTGTTTCGCCGTGCTGCTGTCGAGCAGTCGCTGTTGCGCTTTCCATCGCGCGAACTGCAACCACGTCCAATCACCATCGGCTGCGGCAGCGAGGCCTGCCTGCAACCACTCCTCAGCGCGCACCAGCTCAGCCACGACTGCGACGAAGGCATCCGCCTGCGGCGAGATCGTGGCACGCGACAGACAGTCCCTGCAAACGTCGTAGCTTGCGATGTTGAAGTCCAGCGCGGGCACCCGATGAGACACCGGTGGTGGTTCTCGTTTTGCGTCAGGCCCCCAATACCGTTGACCGGGTACGTGTTTACAGCCAGACCTGTCGCCCGCCCAGTGGTACTTCGATTTGGATGACGATTGCCATAGCGGGATCTCGACGTCGGCCAGTTGATCGGGCACTTCCAGCTTTAGCGCATCCAATCGGTCACGTGTTACTGCCGCCAGATCACCGAGCATGACCCCAAGTATGCCGTCCACCGACGTCGGCCAGAGGCGAATCGAAAGTAGCCCGGGTGGTCACTGCCCTACGCGGTTGGCGATCTGCTGGGCGATCGTCAACGCGCCCTGGCTGGAGGCCGTGTCGCTGGAGCAGGCGCGGACATCTACGATGACTGCCGCCGCGGCGGTCAGGGCGTGCTGGCAGAGCAGCACCGTGCCCTGTCTGATGGAGCTGGCGGTCAGCATCCCCTGGGCCTCTTCCAGAGGCACGACGGTCCAGCTGCTGCCGCCCTCGTTGGCGCTCACGGCGTAGCTGCCCGGTGCACACGCTGTCCATGCCGTGCGGGCCTTGTCGTAGAACGCGCTGGCGGCCTCGGGTGTTGGGAATTCGACGACGGACTGATGGGCCAGGTGGGTGTAGCTCTGGCCGGGCTGGCGCAGGCTTTGGATGCTTGCGGCGGTGAAGTCGGTGCCGGCGTAGACCTGCTCTTGTCCGACGCTGCTGACGGCCAGACAGTCGACTGGGGTGATGTCGGCGCTGTCATCGCCCAGGGCGCTCGACGTGCTGTCCACGGTCATGCCGGTGGTGTTCATCGCCTCGTTGATCTCGTCGGCGGTGAGCAGCAGCGAGGTCAGTTCGGTGGCGCGGCGCGCATCGGCGCCGGGCTGCTGGTGGCCGGCGGTGGTCGTGGTGCAGCCGGCGGCGGTGATCGCGGCGATGGCGAGGGCGGCACAGCCGCGGATGCGTGCGGTGCTCATGCTGCTGGGGCTGGGCACGTCGCGGCCGCGGTGTTGTGTTCGGCGACGGTGATGGGCAGTTGGTACTTGACGGCCACCGTCAGGTAGCGCTGCACATAGGCGCAGGGTTGGAAGGCCGGGAGCCACTCGTCGAGGCGTTTGTCAGATTTTTGGCGGTTCGCCGGGCCGGAGACGGCCAGCAGTTCGGCGGCGTCGTTGGCGAAGATCTGGCGCTTCTGTGAATCCCATTGCCACGCCCCGGCATCCCAGGCAGCGGAGAGCGCATAGACGTGATCCAGTTCTACGTCTTCCAGCGCGACGCGTTGTCCGGTGTACGGATCGGGGTCGAGAAATCCATCAATCACCTTGCAATTATGCGTGTTCGGCTTGAACCTCACGTCACGTAATTGAGCTGCCATCTGGCGGTTGCGTGTGTCGCAACCCGTTTTGTCGAGCGGATCGTTCCAGGCCGGACCGAAAACACAGCCCTCGCCGCGGCGGCAACCACGGTCATATCCCTCGACGTCGGCGATGCGGTCGACGACGCTGACCTGCTGCAAAAGCGCGCCCACATCGCCGGTCACATCGACGGCGACAGGGCGGGCGCTCGACGGCGGAAACGGGGCGATGTCGGGAACAAGGTTGGGGTTCAGCCACACTGCGGCGCCGACTACAGCTGCGGCGACTGTCCACCATTTCTTGCGCCGGATCCTCATCGGAGCCTCAGCTTCAGTGAGGGCCGCACGCGCACCGTCTTGCGCAGCGTCTGGATCTGGAGAACACCGGTGTAGACCGCGGTGATGGCCCAGGATGCCAGCGCGGTGACGGGAACGAGTGTGTCGACGGCAGTGGGGATTTCACATCCGGCATCGGCCAGGCAGCTGGCGCCGAGGGCGAGCATGAATGTGATCCCGGTAATCGGCAGTGCCGCACAGAGTCCCAGTATCAGAGCGCTGGCGATGTTGGCGCCGTAGAGCCCTATCAGCTGGGGTCGTGAGACCTGCGCGTAGTAGCTGTCGTGCATGAAGGCGACGTTAAGGCCTGGGAGCGACACGGTGGCCGAACGCTTGCCGTCGACCAGTTAGGCCGCGGTGCGGAACTGCACCGGGGGCAGGGCGATGGGCGCGCGGACCGGCAGCGCCACCTCGAGTTGGGCGGCGCGGGTGATCATGCGCGGAAGGGCGGCGGCCAGGACGCGGGCGTCGTCGAGTGCATCGTGGGGGCGGGCCTGGGGGATGTTCCAGTGTTGGGCGAGTGCGCCCAGCTTGAGGCTGTCGAGGCCGAGGTTGAGCTGGCCGGCGAGTTCGAGGGTGCACAGGACTGAGGTGACGGGCAGCTCGGTGCCGCAGCGGTGCGCTTCGGCGGCCAGGAACGCGTAGTCGAAGCCGGCGTTGTGGGCGACCAGGGTGCGGCCGCGCAGCAGGGCGGCGAGCTGGTCGGCGACGTCGGCGAAGTCGGGTTGGCCGGCAAGCATCGCGGCGGTCAGGCCGTGGATATTGGTCGGGCCGGGGTCGACGCCGGGGTCGAGCAGGGTGTGCATGAGGCCGGTGATGGCGCCGTTGGCGGTGACGACGAGTGCGGCGACGCTCAGGACGCGGGCGCACTCGGGATCGAAGCCTGATGTCTCGACGTCGATGACGACGAACTCGGTGGCAGCGTGCATGTCGTCGAGCATGGCGGTGGGTACCGACAAGGTTCGCCGATCTTGTTGGTGGGCGGGGATTTAGCGCCGGGGTGAGGGCGCCGCGGAGGGGCCCAATTTGGCACGCCCGACGATTGTTACCAAACCGTTACCGTAAGGCTGTCGTATTTTCCTTTGCCGAGTTTCGTGACTTTGGCTTGCCTACCTGTTGGAATTTTGGTGTGCACACCACCCCAAACGGGGCGGTAGCGTCATTCACAGGAGGAAGCCATGGGGGTCAAGAACCTGCCTAACAGCACTTATAGTGCTGCGCGGGCATATTCTCCGACCCCAAATTCTTCCGTGTGGAAAAATTGCGGATTTCGTCGCCACCTGCCATTTTCCGCCTCGCAGCATTTGCTGGAGTTGCGGCGTGGATCAGACCGAGGTGCCGGCGGGACGCTGGCGGGCACGCTCGTAGGCCGCCCGGTACTGCTCGACGCTGATGCCCAGCAGAGCGGCGAGCTTGTCGGCGTTGGCGTCGCTCAGATTCCTGTCGCCGCGTTCGATGCCCTTGAGTGTGGTGGTGGGGATCTTGGCCGAGGCCGCGAGTTCGGGCTGGCTGATGCCCTTGATGGCGCGCCAGTCTCCGGGGTAGCGCTCGTCAGCAGGAATGGTGATGACCTGCTCGATCGGGGCTTCGAGGATGCGCATGACCCGGGCCAGCAGGTCGACAAGCGGGGTGGTCGTGCCGGCTTCCCATTTCCAGATCGCCGCGTCGGATACGCCGGTCATGCGGGAGAGGTCGCTGACGCTGAGGCCTCGGCGCTGGCGAGCCTCCCAGAATGCTTCGGCGTTGAATCCGCGCAGGCGTCGCGTCATGCGAGGTCTCCGCGGCGGCTCATAGTCGAAAAGGTTCACTCAACCACCCCCGAATCACTTAATCGTTGGGTCTTTACGTTTGGTCCTAACGTAGAGTACGGTTGCGCCAACAGCCGCATGATGAGGAGGGATTCGGTGAAACTGCCCCGCGTTCTCGCACACCGCCCGGCTCCCCGCATGCCCGAACTGGCCGGCTTCGAGCCCCGATTCGACGCGCTGCCCCCGCTTCGTGGACACCAGCCCGTCGAGGTGGTCCGGCCGCTGTACTGGTGGGCCAAGGACCTGCGGGCTCGTAACGATCTGCTGGTCGACGCCCATTTCGACGCCGCGACGATGACGGCGACGGTGACGGTTCGCCTGGCCTCCTACCAGGTCGTGGAGGCGGTTCGCCGCCACGACGACAAGCCGCAGTTGGCCCATGATCTGCCCGCCTTGGTCGCCGAGGCCGTCTGGCGGCTGGGTTCCCTGGGCTGGACCGGCGAACTCGACGAGATGGCCGGCGTGCTGCGCACCTACGGCCTGAGTGCAACCCCTGCCGCCATCAAGCCCGACACCCGTCATATCCCTGGGTGGGTGCAGCAGCCCGACCGCGCGGCGCGCATCGCCTACTGGTGGGCCGCGGCGCTCAAGCGGCACGGCTGGAAGCTCTACGCCTGCGGTGAGGCCATGGCCCAGTACGGGTTCATCGCCGAGGTGCCCGGCGCCGACGGCGATACGGCCCTGGTGGTCTACCCCGGCGGCATGCCCGACGACGGCACCGAGGCCTCGGCATTGGCCAACCACCTTGCGCGGCTCGGGTCGAGCCAGCGCACGTTCGTGCAGCGGGTCATCGGTGACGCCGCGGCGGGAGAGGGCCGGGTGCTCTGACATGCCTGGCACACCGTTGATCTCGGAGGTGGTGATAGCGCTGCTGCACTAGCTGCGCCCGCCGATGTGGGCGCTTCTGAAGACATTTCAATAGCGATGACCTTTCCCCAGAAAGCAGAGAAGCCCCCGTAGGGGCCGCTCCAAGGGGTTGGACGAAGAAGCTGGCACTTCGCGTCCGGGGGTCTCACTCACAAAAGGAGAGATGACTTTGCTCGGTCAATCTCAGGGTAGAGGCTATGCCTCATCGGAAGCAAGAGTTCCGGCCCTTAATGTTCAATCTTCCATCCTGACCTGCACCAACACGGTCCGTTCCGGCTCCTCCGCGGCCGCTGGCACCCGATCGGCGCGAGGTAGCTGGCACGCGTCGATCTTCGACGACTGCCCGATGTGCGGCAAGGCTCCGGTGGAGCCGGTCCGCGTCGAGGGCCTGCTGGCCTGCCGGTCGTGCACCAGCGCGTGCACCATCTGCGGATCGGCGTGCGTGCCCGGCGAGGACGCCTGCACCGAGTGCGTGCGCCACCTCGATCCGGTGGCGGTGCCGGCATGAGGACTCCGCACCTGCTGGCCAGTGCCTGCACTGCCAGTGACCCCGAATCTCGTTACCACCAGGCCGAACTGGCCATCTGGGACGAACTGGTGCTCAGCCTGTCCGAGTTTCCGCAGACCTGGTGCTCCCCGGAGGAGGGCGCCATGGTCTTGGGCGAGGAAGTCGACGAGCTGTGGGACGAGATTCGCGGCAACCACGTCGGGCGCGCCCGCGCCGAGGCCGCCCAGGCCGGTGCGATGGCGCTGCGCTTCATCGCCGATCTCTATGAGCCGACCGGATCAGCGCACACGCGGTACCGCACCGCTGCCGATGAGCAGCACGCGGTGCTGTCATCGGTGGGGCCTCGGGCCCGGCAGTTCTCGTCGAGCCATGAGGCGTTCGGCTTCCTCAAGCGCGAGTACGACGCGCTGTGGACGGCGATCCGGTTCGACGAGCCCGCCCGTCCCATCGCGGCTCGGGTGGCAGCCATGTCGGTGCGTTTCATCGCCGAAATCACCGCCGCGTCAACACCTGTGGCGGTGGCGGTCCGATGAGCGCGGCGGCCGAGTCGGAGTGGCAGAAGCGGGCGGTGTGCTTTCTGGAGACCTCGGCTGCCCCGGAGCTGTGGACCTCAGATCGTCGGCCGCGCGGATTGCTGCGCAAGGAACTGCAGCGGATGTGCGCCCGCTGCCCGGTACAGGCACGGTGCGCCGCCACCGCGGTCTTCAACGACGAAGAGACCGGCACCTACGCCGGGGTCTACCTGCCGCAGAACATCTCGGCCAACGCCGCGCGGCGGGCCGCGGCGCTCGACGAGCTGCGCCGCATCGCGGGCCTGCCCGCAGCCGCTGATGACCTCGCCTACCTGGGAGTGTCGGCATGAGCCCGACACAGACGCCGGCAGCCCGGCGCCGGCAGCCCCGCGACACCACCTTCTCCACCGTGACGGCGTCGACCCGGCTGCACCTGTGCGCAGTCGCCGAGACCCCGGAGGTGCGGATCCGCCATGTCGCCGCGCTGCTGGCCTTCACCCCGACAACGCAGCGGGTGGGCAATCGCCTCCAGATCCGGTTCGAGCACGGACCGACGGCGATGTGGCTGACCGAAGTACTGGCCAACAAGGACGTTCAGCTGCTTGAGGTCGGACCCGATGGTGGCATCGTCGAGGTCGCGACGCCACAGATCGTGCTGGGCCGCTACGGGTTTCGCGACGGGCGGTGGGTGTTCGGGCAGGGGATGGCCTCCGCTGTGGGGATCAGCCGCGGCGCGGTCCACGCCGCGGGCACCTTTAACGGACACGGACTGAAGGTGGCGTGCCCGAGCGCGCCGATGATGCTGACGCTGACCGCGGTGATGTCGCGGTTGGGAATCACCGCCAAGCCCACCGAGGGGGACCCGCGCGCGGCGATCGCGTCCGCTGATGTCCCCACCGCGCTGGAGCAGCTTGGCATCGCCGCGGTTGCCGAGGAGTACCGGCGGCTGCGGGAGACGAACACGATGGGGGATCGATCATGAATACCGCTGTGGGCCAACCGAATGCGCGATGGATTAGTCATCGGATCGCCGCGCACAGGATGCACCGGCGCGGGCAGTCGCTGGACACGATCGCAGACAACCTGCGGGTGACGAAGCGGTCGGTGAGCCGCTACCTGGCGCTGCCAGTTCCGGAGCCACTGGCTCCCGAGGTGAGCCTGGCCGACTTCCACCTCGACGGTGCCTGCCGGGAGTTCCCGGAGTACGACTGGCTCTCGCGCAGCCCCGGTGTGCAGGCCGAGTGCAAGGCGATCTGCGAGTACTGCCCGGTTCTGCAGAAGTGCCGGGCCTACGGATTGACCAATGGTCGCGACGCTGCCGGCATCTTGGGTGGGTTGACCACGAACGAGCGGCAGCGGCTGATCCGCGAGCGCACCGCCGGCGGCCAGCGCCACGACGGGGTGGCCGCAGACCAGCAGCAGGGCGCAGCATGAGCGCGCCATCGCAGCTACGCCGAAACGACCATTTTCAGCAGGCTGAATCGACACTGGTTGAGGAGATTCGGGCCGCTATGGCCGAGATCCTCCAATTCACCACGGCCACCGTTGAAATCGTCGATGCAGCCGCCCTCGACGGCCGCGTCAAGGTCGCCGTGAGAAGCAGCGACCCGCAGCGCTCGGCGGTGTCGGATTGTGTGGGCGTGGGAGGCCGGTACGCCTCGGAACTTGAAGCCCGACTGTCAGCACGCGTCGAATTCGTCGAATTCGACCCCAATCCCTCGCGGTACGTAGCCGCCGCCCTCGATGTCGAGGTCGTCTCGGTTCGGGTAGAGGCCGCGTCATCTGGTCCCAAAGCAGTGGCCGTCGTCTCCTCGGAGGTGTATCCCTTCGCTGTCGGACGACGCGGGATTAACGCCCGCCTGTCCAGCGCCCTGACCGGGTATTGGGTCTCGATCTGCACACCGGCGTGCTCGGCGGCGACTCATCACCATCCGGTCGGCGTCGTTCCCGATACCACTCGGGGGCGACAGAAGGGGAGGCGGCAAAGCCAACCGTCCCTCGCAGAACGGGCACCCTTCGCTCTGCCACCACTGCCGCCGCACGTTCGCGAAGCCCGCGCCAACCGCCGACGCCGGACACCCCGATGAGCGCCGGGGGCGCAGTAACCGGGAGCGATACCGCAGTAGGCGGCGGTACGCGCTTCGGGGGTGCGCGATGACGTTGACCCTGGACCTTCATCTGCCGCCGTGGACGCACGTCGAAGGGGATGCGGAGTTCTCGCCAGACCGCGCCTACCGGTGGTGGCTGACGCGACGGTGGGGGCCCGGCCCGGCGCTGATGTTCGTGTCGCTGAATCCTTCGGATGCCGATGAACATCGCGACGACCAGACCACGCGGCGCGATATGCGCTTCGCCCGTGACTTCGGTTACGACGCAGTGACATTGCTCAACCTCAGTGCCGCGGTGATGACGAACCCGAAGCATCTTGCTGGGCTGGCTGATCCGATCGGGCCTGAGAATGACGCGCATCTCGATCGTGAGGCCGCCCGCCATGACGTCATCGTGTTCGCGTGGGGCGCCAACGCTGACCCTGCGCGGGCGCGTGTGGTGGCCACCCGGCTGTGGCGGATCTGCCTGCGCACCGGCGCGGCGGTGGCCCACCTGGGGTGGACCGCTGAGGGGCAGCCTCGGCATCCCTCGCGGCTGGCCAAGAGCACGCCGCTGTCGACGTTGACCGCTTCGGCGCACCTGAACTTCTCCGACGTCGACCCCCGGTGGGTGCAGCTCCTCAGCGACCCCAGCGGTGCGGGCGAGGTCCTGGCCGGGCAGGGGTCGCGGTGAGCGCGCCGAGCATCACCGATCCGGTCGCCGTGGCGATCGCCGAACGCGTCGTGGCGCTGCTCGCCGATCGGGTCTATCGCGCGCCACGGGAACGCCAATTGCAGGACGGCATCGAGATTGTGCTTGGCGGCAGTGGTTTTCGCGTTGAGCGTGAGTTTCGGCTGAGCGAGCGCGACCGTCCCGATTTCCTGGTCGAGGGGTGCGTGGCCGTCGAGGTGAAGATGCGCGCCAGTGGATCCGCGGTGCTCTCGCAGCTGGCGCGCTATGCCAATCACCGCCGCGTGAAGGCGATCGTGGTGGCCACTCCGCGGCTGTCGTCGCTGGCGGGTATGCCGGCGGAGATCCTCGGTGTCCCGGTGCGCGGTGCTGCGCTGCCGGGGCCGGGGCTGACGTTATGACCGCGCGGGTCGTGGGCCAGTACCGGTGGATGCCACCGGGGGCGTGGGAAGTCGAGGCCGAACCGGACGTGATGATCCGGCTCAAGCGGAATTTCCCCCGAGTCTCGGCCACGACGCGGGGCACGGTGACGTTGACGTCGACCTTGGAGGTCGCCCGCGACCTGGAGTGGTTCTTCGACCGCTGGCCGATGAACGCCAGCGCGCAGGACCGCAAGCGGCTGCGGTCGATGGCAGGTGCGCACCGGCGCGCCGAAGGCGCTGTGCAGCAGGTGCTTTCCGGTCGGCATCTGGAGGTTGAGGGTGGCCCGGGTTGGGTGTCGCCGTCGATTCCGTTGCGCGGCTACCAGCGCACTGCCCGCGACCTGGTGTGGGCCACCGGAGGGGTTTTGATCGCCGACGAACTGGGCATGGGCAAGACATTCACCAGCTTGGCGCTGCTGGAGCAGCCGCAGGCCCGGCCGGCGTTGGCGGTAACCCTGACCGGCACGATGCCGCGCCAGTGGCGCCGCCAGCTCAAGACGTTCTACCCCGACCTGACCTCGGTGGAAGTACCGCTCGGACCGGTCCTGGATCTGAAGCGTCGCGGCCGCACGGCAGATCTGATCGTGATGAACTACGCGAAGCTGGCCAAGTGGCAGCACCACCTCAAAGGCCTTGTGCGCACGGTCATCTTCGACGAGGTGCAGGAGTTGCGGCGCGAGGAGTCCGACCGGTACAAGGCCGCTGCGACCGTCGCAGGCGCCGCCTCCTACCGGGTAGGGCTGTCGGGCACACCGATCTACAACTACGGCGGTGAGATCTACAACGTCATCGACGTGTTGCGGCCGGGGACGCTGGGCAGCCGGGAGGAGTTCGCGCGGGAGTGGTGCCACACCACGGGTCTGGACACCAAGACCCAGGTCCAGGATCCGCCGGCGCTGCGCGCACATCTGATTTCGCAGGGTCTGCTGCTGCGGCGCACCCTGGAGGAGGTGGGAATTCAGATCCCACCGGTCATTCCGATCGAGCAGTCGGTTCCCTCGGATCCGAAGGTGCTCGCCCAGATCGAGGGCAACGCCGTCGCGCTGGCCCGCCTGATTCTCGATCAGACTGCCAATCCGCGTCAGCGGTGGACCGCGGCAGGCCAGTTCGACTGGATCATGCGCCAGCACACCGGCATTGCGAAGGCGCCGTTCGTCGCTGACTTCGTGGAGCTGCTGCTGCAAAGCGAGCGGCGGGTGATGCTGTTTGGTTGGCACCACGCGGTTCACGACATCTGGTCCGAGCGGCTTCGTCGGCACAACCCCGCGATGTACACCGGCCGGGAAACCAATCGGCAGAAGGACCGCTCGTTGGAGGACTTCATCGCCGGCAGGTCTCGGGTGCTGATCATGTCGCTGCGCTCCGGTGCGGGCCTCGACGGCCTGCAAGAGGTGGTGAACACGCTGGTGTTCGGGGAGCTGGACTGGTCACCAGCTGTGCACAAGCAGGCGATGGGCCGGCCAGGGCGCCCCGGACAAACCAAGACCGTGCGCGCCTACTTCTGCACCACCGATGAGGGCTCGGATCCGGCGATGCTCGAAACACTGGATATCAAAGCCATGCAGGCCCACGGACTCATCGAAGGCGGCAGCGACGAGGTGGTCGCGGCGGCACCGAAACAGATGACCCCTGAGCGCTACGAACAGATCCGACGGTCAGCGGCCCGATTCCTGGCCCAGGCTGACCGCGCGGTGAGGAGGACCGCATGAGTTCCATCGAACCGATGTCCGCGCTGGAGGCCGATCACGGTCACCCGGTGCACATCTCGGCCGACCGGTACGGGATCGTCTCGGGCCTGTCCGGATGGGGCTGGCATGCGGTGGATCTGGAGTTGGTGCACGCGCAGCGCGCTGCGAGCGGATCCACCGAGCGCGAGCTGTTCTCGCTGTGCGGTGCCCGCAGCAGCCAGCCCATCGGCCGGCTCGGAGCATTCACCTACGACAACCGGTGGCTGCACCGCCTGCGATGTGAACGGTGCAGCTGGGTCGTGGCTTTGGATCGGGGCACCGTCGAGCAGGAGATCGACCTGTATACCTCGGTGGCCGGCGTCGAGGCGCTCAGCCAGCTCCTGCGACAGATCTTCACCGCGATCCTGGCCGACGCGCCCCCCGGCCCGAGCGGGCAGGCCGGGCACCGCTCTGAGTTGCTGGCCCACGCCGCGCGTCACCGGCCGGTCATGACGGTGTGCCAGAAGTGCACCCCGGAGGGCCCCGCGGCCGCGCACGGGCCCGCTACCGCGCAGTGCCCCCATGCGGCGGTGCTCTGCCAAGAGTGCTCTTTCACCGCCGGCTCCTGGGCGGGGGAGCACGCAGGGGTCACCACCGAAGAGTGTGTCGTGGCAGCCCCGTGCTCGGCGCTGCGGGCCCTGGCCGATCACTACGACGTGTCCCTGCCCGACGGCGAGGGGCGGTGGTGGTGATCGCCAACAATCCGCGGCTGACCGATCACGGTTCGGAGGCCAACCGTTTGCGCGCCGCCCAGGCGGGCCGCCAGCAGGCCGTGCTGGCCCGGCTCGCGGTGCGCGCGCTGCAGGCCCAGCGGTCGGCGCCGCACCGCGACAGGTGGATTCAGGCGTTGCAGCACCGCATCAGCAACCCCGACGCTGCCTTGGCCGAACTCGGCCAGACCATGACCCCGCCGATGACCAAACACGCGTACGCGGCCCTGCTGCGGCGCGCGTTGCGCGGCGGCGGATTCGACCTTGCCAACAATCCGGATACAGAGGAGGCCTCGCGATGATCAAGCGACTGATCAGCCGAGCAGCGTTATGGGTGGGCCGGCGCCGGCCCGATGGTGCGGGCCCCGATCCCCTCATTGAACGGGAGATCGCGGTGTCGCTGACCGATGAGGCCCTGGCCTGGGCCCTTGGTACCTGGCGCAAGCGCTACCTGTGACACCTGTGACAGGTGTCGATTCCTGCGACATAGGCCCAGGTGGTGCTGGCAACGCCGCTGGCGGGTCGTGTCGTTCCAAGTCCATCGACTGGTGGCGTGGTCGGATGGACGGTAACGACTCGGTAAAGGAGGTTTAACTAGCCACTCTAACGATTCCTCGCCAAAGGGATCACTCACAAAAAAATAGCGGGACTGAAGAGGACATGAAGCCCCCGGAGGGGGTTTTGGGAGAGGTTCCTAGAACGTTTCCCTCGGAGCGCCAACTCCGAGGCCTCGTGAGATCCGAAGCGCCAACTTCGTCTCTCGGTCCCTGTAATCACAGGAGAACACCATGCCAGGTGCTCTCAGGGTAACGCTTACCCTGGACACAGATCAACACATCTGGTCGAGGTTTCGTCAGGACCTCCCATGACCTGCGAAAACGCAGAAAGTTCATGGGCGTGTCGCGAGTGCGAAATCAGCGGCCGGCGAGTTTGCCAGAAACGCCAGCGGGTGCGTTTTGACGACGCCTCGACCGTGCGTGAGCGCGTGCAATCACGCGCCTCTCAAATGCGCCTTCGTGGTGCCCGCCGCCTGGTCATGGCGGCCGTTCTCACGATGCTGTGCGAGAAGTGGTCGAAGATCACCGACGACAAGATGCGCCTGGCGCAGCTGGTCAACGTCATCGCCGAGGGCGGTGGCCGCCGCTATGACCTCAAGACGGTCGGTCGGGCACTGGCCAGCCTGGCCGCCGACGAGTTCATCGTCTACCGGCCCGCACAGGGCCGCGGAGCACGCGCTTTCATCGCCATCCACGCGCAGTTTGTGGGCGATGTCGAGGTGCTCGAACGAGACAGCTCCGGCCAGGTAATCACCGACTACAGGGGCCATTCTGGGCCCGATTCCGTCACCTTTTCTGGGCCGCGTCCTTATATAAACCAAAAGAGTTACCTCCCTACCCTCCGCTCCGACAGGCGGCAGACGGCTTCCCGACCGACTGAGGTGAAGGTTCCCAAAGGCGAACTCAAAACCGTCTTGGACGGACTGCCCGAGCCGATGGCCAACCTCCCGAAGCGCCTGCGGTGGAAGCTCGGAGGCGAGATCCTGCAGCGTTTGAAGCGGGGATGGCGCCCGGATCAGATCCTCGACGTGCTGAGCGCCGAAATGCCCGCTGACGTGCAGCGCCCGTACAAGCTGGCGGTCTGGCGACTCCAGCGCAACGTGGTGGGCTCCGGGCCGCGGTTGCGGCCGCTGCAGCAGGCCTGGGATGCCCAGGCCTCCGCCACAGCCCGCGCCGAAGCCGACGACGCCAAAGCCCGCCGGTACGCCGACGTCGCGGCCGTGACCAGCCCCGAGCTGCGCGCTGAGGTGCTTCGCGCCGACGAGGTGAAGTTCGGGCGGCGGTCCAAGGATCCGGTGGCCGCGCTGGCCGCCGCGGCGCGCCGAGTGGCCCACAAATTCCCGGAGATGCCCCTGGCGGACGCGTTGGCGTGCTGGGCCGGGGACATCCTGGCTGATCACCGACCGGAACCCGTTGCGGTTGAGCCGATTCCGGCGGTGACGTCGCTGAGCACCGACCTGCTGATGGATCTGGCGATCAACGGTGGCTGCGACTGCGTGGTCTGCGGATCCGGAAGCGGCGTCTACCGCCCTGAACTGCCGCTCAAGGCCATGGCGAACGTCTGTGACAAGTGCTGGCCGCACATTGCCGCCGACCTGGCCGCAGGCGAGGACGAAACCGAATTCGAGGAGGCGATCCCGGCATGACCGATCTCGACGATGCTCCCGCACGGACCCACCGCCGGCAGCAGGTTGACCCATACACCGACCTCGACAACGGCCGCCAGCCACCGCAGGATCTCGCGGCCGAGCAGTCCGTGCTTGGCGGGATGATGCTGAGCAAGGACGCGATCGCCGATGTGCTCGAACGGTTGCGTCCCAAGGACTTCTACCGGCCCAATCACCAGCAGATCTACGACGCGATCCTCGATCTGTTCGGCCAGGGCGAGCCCGCAGACGCCGTGACCGTCGCCGCCGAACTCGATCGACGTGGAGTGCTGCGGCGGGTCGGAGGAGCGCCCTACCTGCACACTCTGATCGCCACGGTGCCCACGGCAGCAAACGCCGGCTACTACGCCGGCATCGTCGCCGAGAAGGCCGTGCTGCGGCGCCTGGTGGAAGCCGGCACCCGGGTGGTGCAGTACGGCTACGCCGGCGCCGAGGGGGCCGACGTCGCCGATGTCGTCGACCGCGCCCAGGCCGAGATCTACGACGTCACCGAGGACCGCGGCAGCGAGGACATGGTGGCGTTGGAGGATCTGCTGCAGCCGACCATGGACGAGATCGACGCCATCCAGGCCGGCGGCGGCCGAGGCCAAGGAATCCCGACCGGCTTCGCCGATCTCGACGAGGTGACCACCGGCCTGCACGGCGGGCAGATGGTCATCGTCGCGGGCAGGCCCGGTCAAGGGAAGTCAACGCTGGCACTGGATTTCATGCGGTCGTGCTCGATCAAACACGGACGGGCCAGTGTCATCTTCAGCCTGGAGATGAGCAAGTCCGAGATCGTGATGCGGTTGCTGTCGGCGGAGGCCCGCATCAAGCTGGCCGACATGCGATCCGGGCGGATGAGTGACGACGACTGGACCACGATGGCGCGGCGGATGGGCGAGATCAACGATGCCCCACTGTTCATCGACGACTCCCCGAACCTGACCATGATGGAGATCCGCGCCAAGGCCCGCCGCCTCAAGCAGAAAACGGATCTGCAGCTGATCGTGGTCGACTACCTGCAGCTGATGTCCTCGGGCAAGAAGGTGGAGTCCCGACAAACCGAAGTGGCGGAGTTTTCACGCAGCCTGAAGCTGATGGCCAAGGAACTCGACGTGCCGGTGGTCGCGGTCTGCCAGCTCAACCGCGGCCCGGAACAGCGTGTCGACAAGGTTCCCCAACTCTCTGACCTGCGCGAAACGGGTCAGCTGGAGCAGGATGCGGATTTGGTGATTCTCATCAACCGCCCCGACGGCTATGATCGGGACAGCCCAAGAGCCGGGGAAGCGGACCTGATTTTGGCGAAACATAGAAACGGTCCGACGCGTACGTGCACCGTGGCATCCACTCTTCACATGGCATCGTTTCGCGAACTTGCACGCTGAAATCCATTGCGACACAACGTTTTTCGCTAATTTCGCGGTGAGCTAAGGCGGGATGTCAGTCGTGGGCTGCGCCGCAACCGGCTGGTGGAGTTGACGGGGCGATCGGTGAAGTCGCCCGAATGGAGAGTGCGGCCGAGTCGCTGTTCAAGACATCCGATGCAGAGGTGACCGTCCAGGCCCTTGGCTGCTTGCTCCCAAACGCGGTCGTCGACCATGTAGTACTCGTCGATCGAGTCGGTGTCCACTCCGCAGTCCCGGCACCGCCAATCGGACTCAGTCATCACAACCATTGTCCCCTCCGATTCGTCAAGGGTCCGCGCCCAGGGGGTGCGCGTGGGTGTGGCGTAGGGCGGGGGCCACGGGCGATGCTGCTGGCTGAACATCGAGGTGCACGCCGCGACCACCTAGCGGGCACTTCGGCGCAACCCAGCCACATGACCGCTACCGTGCGAGATACCCGATCGCGGTGCGATCATGCCACTTCGCGAAACCCGTTGCAGCAGAGCAGGGTCAGCAGTCGATGGCAGAATGCTGCCGAGTGCGGTGATGCAGGCTGCATCACCGGGAAGGCTGCTAGCACCGACGCGGCAGGTTTGTGGATCACGTCGCGAAAGGATGGACAACACCAGCAGCCGCTGAACGATGAGGTGCGTTACTGAGCCGAGCGCGATGAGGGAGACAATCAACCCGTGACTTTCACTGATCCGTTCCGGGCCGCGCAGTCAACTAACCGCCTATCCAAGCGCCGCGTGCGTGTCGTAGTCGCGCTGGCTGCGGTAGTGGTTCTCGTCGCGGCCGCGGTCGTCGCTGTAGTCATGTGGCCGTCGGGGGATTCTCCCAGGGAGGTCGCCACGCGCTACTTCAACGCTTTGGCCGCCGGCGACGCCGAGACCGCGCTAAGCCTGAGCGCGGCGGAGCCTGCATCAACCCAGCTGATCACCAGGGATGTACTAGCGCAACAGCTTCAGCAGATGCCCATCACAAATATCCGTGTCGGCGACGAGCAAGAGACACCTGCCACCACCGACGACCGCGTATACGTCGATGCGGCAGCAACATTCGGTGACCGGGATTCGCACGGACTCATCCAGATGAACCATGTCGATGGAGACTGGAAGCTGGCGAGCGCGTTCGTGACGGCGAACGACGCGGGCCACTCCGTCTCCCTTGGGGAGTCCGGTCGGGCGGTGGACACGCTGGAGATCTTCGGCATACCTGTCGGTGACACGGGGAGCTTCTCGATGTTTCCTGGGGCACTGGATTTATCGACGTCGAACCCGTTCCTCGACGTCGAGCAGGCCGCGCCGTTTCTCCTAGACAAGACACTGCAATTCGGAACCCAACCCAGGTCGTTCGCCCCGGTTTTCTCCCTCAACGAAACCGGGGAGAAGGCCATCCATGCAGCCGTCACCAAGTGGATGACGGCCTGCTACACGCCCGGGTCCCCGACTGCGGGGCCGTGCGACAAGATCGACCCCACCCAAGGCGGCCAGTATCTTCCAGGAGCCCATCTCACCGGCCCAGTCGATCTGGGGCAGTGCACCTACCAGTTCAACGGGTTCCTGCAGGTGGTCGCGGCGTGCAACTTCGGCACTACACCGTTTGAGGCCCAACGCCTCGACGGAACGGTCGAACCGCGGATCTGGACGGGCTTCACCACCCCGGTGGACATCACCAACGACCCACCCGTCGTCGTTGCACCGTAGCCGCCCGGTGTGCGGCCAGGCCGGGTGGTCAAAGGCCTACGGGAGGCCACACGCATGGTCGAGTGCTCGACGGGCTTGGTCGATCTCGGCCTGGTCGGTGGCAGTGAAGGTGCGGTCAGTGAGTCTCGTCGCCTCGGCAGCCTGCCGCTCGACGAAATGGTGCGCTGCAGCGGCTACGTCCGTTGGCGTAGAACGGATCTTGCTGTCAAAGATGCCGAGCAGCGTGGTGAGCTGCGCCGACCGAGCGGAGATCTGGTTGTCAATGAGGGGCGACTGGTAGGTCCAACCATGGGGCAGCTGTGTGACCCCCTGCAGGGAGTTCTTCAGCGATGTCCACGCCGCGCACGTCGATCCTGGCGTGCTATCGACCTCCGGAGCGGCTGGCGCGGACACCGCAGTGGTGGTCCTCGGTTCGTCGTTTAGTCCGGAACATCCCGCAGCGGCCGTCATGCCTGCGACGAGGAACGCCAGCACTGCGAACTTCACGTGAGGTCCCATCTGCCTAGTGGTGCGTCACTGACTTTCGCTGTTCGAGATCAACTGTCCCACAGGCAGTCCCGCTGATCCGGAGTGCAGTCGTAAACACACGCGGTGATGCAGGCTGCATCACCGCGATCCCGACGCTCATGTCAAGAGAGGGCGTCGACCTCCGCGCGGGTGTAGATCCTGCCGATCCCGTGCTCCGCCAAGTTGATGACGATGCCGGCACGTTCGGCGGCGTCGAGGATGTCGAGGCGTTGGGTCAGTGCCACCTTCCCCGCATGACGGGCGTCGAGGTCGCCGCCTTTGGCCAAACCCCAGGCGGCGCCGCGGGCGAGTTCGGCCAACTCTTCAGTAGATGTGGTGTCGCTCATGGTGGTTCCTTTGCTCGATGGATGTGTGGCCGGACGTCGTGCTCGCGAGGGCTGGCCGGGAGCAGCGACTGTCATGCCCAGGGCTGCAGCGGCCTCGCCGAGGCGAGTGTCATAGGTGATCAGGGCAGTTAGTGGTGCGGCGGAGGAGGCGACCTGAGCAGTGGCGAGGTGGATTGCGTCCAGTGAGCGCAGGGTGGGTTCGGTGTAGGTCGCCGCGGTTGCGCGGACAACGGAGTCGATCTCGAAACGGTCCAGCCTGGCCAGTATCGCGGGCACCGCTGGCAGGCCCTCCGGTGCAGCCGACCGAATGGCTCTGGGCAGCTCAACCTCGGCTAAAGACGATGTTATCCAGGGGCTTTCGGTGTGTTCGTCGAGCCAGTCCCCGAGGTGATCGGACTCTGCTTCGATCCGAATGAGCTTCACCAGCGCGGAGGTATCCAGGTAGATCACGGGAGTCAGTACCTCTCTTCGTCGCGCATGCGCTCCAGCAGAGCGCCCGCGTCGGGGTCGCCCTGGCGGATTGCGATGGTGGGTCGAGGCGCCGGACCGTGGGAGGTGGCGGGCTGCACTCTGCCGGAACTGATCAACGCGTCGAGTGGGCCGGCTGCGGCGGGAACGATGCGCGCGATCACCTCGCCGCGCTCGGTGAGGGTGATTTCCTCGCCGCTTTTGACGCGTGCCAACACTTTTGACGTTTCCTGATTGAGCACGCGGATGGACACTTCACTCATACCCACAGCGTACTACAAAAATGTTCTACATAGGGGCGGGTGTGTACTGCCCGGCGCGCAGAATCGGCGCGCCGGCGGGGTCCAGGAACGCGCGTTTGAGGTCTCTGATGGGCCAGCCCAGGAAGTGCGACAGGGGTACCAGCGCCAACAGGCTCAGCGCCGGGTCCGGGGCGGCAGCGACGGGGCCGTGGCCGCCGCGGGTCAGGGTGCGGTAGTCGCGCACCATGTCGCTGAGCGCATAGCCAGGGGCGACGTCCTGGCTGCTGTAGGGGAGATCGAGGAACGGCAGGTCCAAATCTTCGCGGATGTCGTCGGCAAAATGGCCTATCAAAAAGCGCTCCAGTACCGCGATGTCGGCGACGAACAGAAGCGGTCGCTCGATGTCGCCGCCGGCGTCTCCGAGGTCGGTTTGGGTGAGTTCGAGGCGGTCGGGTCCGCGGCGTCGGATGAAGTACCGGGTGGGCGCGCCGGCGAGCGAGCGCAGCTGCACGTCGCCGTTGTCGGCGATCGCGGAGTCGTAGTGCGCGGTGCGTGCCCAGCCGAGCACCTCGGCGCTCAGTGAGGGCGGTTCCGGCATGGCGTTAGCCGAGACCTCCGTGCCGGCAGCAGGTCGGGGATGAGGCATGTGAGGCAGCGGCCTGGGCGTCGCGCTCGATCTGTGCGGGGGTGCGGTCGTCGAGCGCGGTCAGCCGGCGGGGCTGGGTGTAGAGGACCAGGCCGAGTGCGGGGTGGTGGGGCAGGGTCCGGTCGATGCGTGGGGTCGTCATGAGGGCGTCGTCGCTTTCTGGGCGGTGGCGGCGAGCTGTCGGCGCTGGCGGCCGCCAAGTGGGCTGCGCGTGGCCTCCCAGCGCTGTTGGAAGGCTTTGACTGATGCGCGGGTGTAGATCCGTCCTGAGGCGATGGTGGCGACAGGGGCGGGGAAGTCGGGGGAGTCGGCGAGCTTGCCGGCGCGCTGGCGGGAGAAGCCGAACTCAGCGGCGATCTCGGTGATGCCGATCAGGTCGAGAGGTTCAGGGCGCAGAGCCTGGTCGACGAACTCGTCGGTGGGCAGGATCTGCAGGCGGTTCGGCTTGAGTAGCCCGGTTGCCGCGCTGGCGGTGCGCAGGGCGCTGTCGGCGGCGCTCTTGAGGGTGGCTGCCTCTACCTCGAGTTGGATCCGCAGCCGGCCGGCGGCGTAGGCGACGTCGGCGCCGGCGAGGGCCTTGGCCAGCGTCTTGGTGTCTCTGTCGGTGAGACCGTCCGCGGTGTAGTGGAGTTCAGCGGTCCAGGTCATCGCGAGTCCTGTCGATTGGGTGTGTGGCTGAGGTGGTCGCCGCGGCCGGAACTGTTGACAGCGGCAACGGTACCGTCAGGCGGTGTGGACCTGGGGATCGCCGGGCTGGTGTGCGGAGATTTCGTGGAACGGGATCTTGTGTGTCCACGTCGCGCCGGCCTGGACCTGCACGCTGACGGTCTTCTGATTCACCCGCACCACTTGGTACCAGGCGCCGCGCTTCTTGATCAGATCGCCCTTCGCGATGGAGTCGGGACCGTAGGTGTTGGCCAGTCCCGCTTCCTGTTGAGCGGTGTAAACACCCTTCCAATAGGCGATCTCGTCGGCGCGTTGCGCCATGCGGGCCACGATCTGCTCGCGGTAGGTGCCGGTGGCGGGGCCGAACTCGTCAACGTAGGTCGCGGTGGAGGTCCGCGCTACGACCCGGCTGTGACCATCGCGGGCGCGTTCGTCGCGGCGCTGTTCGGCCTCCAACTTGTCGATGCGGTTCTTCACCGTCGCCGGGTTGTGGCGGTGCGCGGTGGTGGCCGCAGCGACCTCGGCGCGGCGAGCTGCCTCGGCGGCCGCGTCGGTGGCCTCGACCGCCCGGCCGAGGGTCTGGTGCGCGCGCTCGATGGAGCGGCGGTGCCGGCGCTCGCTGTGGTGGCCAATCTTGATGGGCTCACCGCCAGGGGGGACGGCTGCTGACGCGCGAGCTTCGGCCTCCCACGCAGCCGCGGCGTCTGCGGAACGCCGGCCGGCCTTGTCGGCCAGGGCGTCGGCCCGATCGCTTTGGCGCTGGGCGCGGTCGGCCTCGGCGTCGGCGACGTCGCGGTGCGCGGTGTCGAGGTCGACGGTGACGGTGTGGCCGGCCTCCCGCAGCGCGGCCGCGGCGCGCTCGATCTTGGCGAGGTTGGGTTGGCGGTCACGGCTGCCGGGGATGCCCCAGGCGGCGACGGTGCGGAACCACCGGAAGCCGGCGGTCTTGAGGATGGTGTTGGTGCCGTCCCCGCGCGCGGTGCCCTGGACCAGGGTTCCTTCGGCGGCGGTGTGGGTGATCTCGATACTCACGGTGGGTCGTTCTCCTCCGGTTGGGTTGCGCTGGTGGCAACTTGGGGTCTATGCGGGGCGGTGGGCGGTGATCGCGTCGCGGCGGATCCGGGAGGTCCAGGAGCGCTCGCCGAGGGTGACGTGGATGTGCACGTCGTCGCCGTTGACGCGCAAGACCGGGTACCAGTCGCCGCCGGTCTCGATCTGGTCGCCGGCGTTGATGTCGAACGTCGGCGCCGCGGCCTCGACCCGCAGCTTGGTGCGGGTGAGCACGGTCTGGAGCTGGCCGCGGTAGGTGTCGAGTTCCTTGACGGTGCCGCTGACGGTGACGCGATCGCCGCGGTTGGCGGCGAAGAGGGTGGAGCCGGTGCCGAAGGCCTTGATGGCCTGGCCGCTGTCGAGGGTGACCACGATCAGGCGCTTGATGTCGGTGCCGTATCCGCGGAATCCGGTGACCTCGATGTTGGCGGCGACCACGACGGTGCCGGTCAGCTCGGCCAGCTTCTGGCCGGGCTCGCCGGCGGGGGTGTTGTTCAGTGCGGCGCGGCGCGCTTGTTCGGCGTGGGCTTCCTCCCAGTCCGCGGCGAAGTCCTCGGCGGCACGCGCCGCGGCGGCCGCGGCGTGCACGTTGGCGTCGGCGTCGCGCTGCAGGGTGGCCTTGACGCCACGGCGGATGCGGGCGCGGACGCTGGAGACCTTGACCCAGCGGTGTCCGACGCCGCGGCAGGCGAAGCAGCCCTTGATGGCGTCGCCGCGGGGGCCGTACGGGTTCTGGATCACGAAACCGGAGGGGGCGTGGTACATCCCGTCGCCGCCACACTTCCAGCAGTCCTCTTTCACGAGGTCGGTGCCCTTGGCGCCGGGGTAGGGGTCGGTGTACACGCGGGGATCGCCGCTGACTACCGGGGCTGCGGTGATGACCGTCGCGGTGGCGGTGTCTGGCATGTGCTCCCCCTTCCGGGTCGTGGTGTTCCGAGCTGTCCACCACGCTACGCCCAACCATTGACAGACGCAACAGTAAAGGTTGACAGAAGCAACGGTTAGGGGTGATGATGGACCACATGAGCAGCGAGACCGCCACCTCCGGTTACACCAAGGCCCAAGCCAAGGCCCACGATGGGCAACTGGCCGACGCCACGACCGCGCTCCGCGCGGCGATGGACCGCAATGACAGTGCTTCCAATGACATTCACCGCGCAGCGGGGGATAAGACCGGCTACTACCACGGGCGCCGCTACGCCACCTGGGGCCTGACCCTTGACGAGGCGCTTACGGCCGCGCGCCAGGTCGCCGACGGCAACGTCGAGGGACTCGACCACCGGGCGGCGCGGAACCTGCGCAACGCACCCCAGCGCGCCGCTGCGGCGCTACAGGCCCGCGACACCGCCATGGCCGAGATCGCCGATGCCCGCGCAGTCGTCGAAGCCCTCGATCAGGTCTGGCGCGACAACGGACGGTGGAGCCGGTTCTTCATGGTCCCCGGTGGGCACATCCATCGCTCCACCTCCTGCCACACCCTGCACATCACCACCCAAATCGGTTGGTTACCGGACCTTTCCGGCGAGACGGAAGCCGAGGCCGTGGCCGCCCATGGCGCTATGCTCTGCACGCACTGCTTCCCGGCAGCGCCAGTGGAATGGACCACCAAAGCGCCCAAACCGGTCGACCCCGACGAGTGCCCCGGATCCAGGAACTACGTGCCCGGGGCGAATTTGCGGCTCTGCAGTCCCCGCGGTACCTGTCCCCAATGTGGTCGGACAGTCAGCGTCACCAGTCGCGGCAACGCCCGCAAGCACTAGCGCCCTCACGGCCACCACCGACCAGAAAGGCTCACCATGTCGAAGGCACCCAAGCTCAGCCGGGAACAGATCGCCGAGACGCTGCGCCGCGCCAACCTCGACCCCGCCCAGTGGGATCTCGCCGGCATCATGGCCAGGACCAACGATTGGATCGCCGACTACCACTTGGAGCTGACCGATCGGGAAGTCAAGACCTGGAGCCCGCAGCTGCAGGCCGCGCAGTACGACGAGTTCGGCAAACTCGCGGCCGTCGATTTCTTCGAGCAGTGCGTCATCGAGACCGGGCCCGACAGCGCGCCGTGGCAGGACCTGCAGGATCGCGTCGAGGCCGGCGAGTTCGAGACCTGGCCGCCGATCTGGGAAGCGACCCGGCCCGTGTTCGAGCAGGTCGAAGAGACAACCGACGAAGACGAGGAGTCATGACCGCCACGGCAAGCAGCGGCCGCAGCGGGTTTACCGCGCTGAAGGCCCGACGGTGGTACGACTCCGGCTGGTGCGCCGCAGCGGCCACCGAGATCCTCACCCACCCCGGCAGCGACACCGCCAAGGTGCGCCGCGCACTGCGCACGCTGACCGAGCGTGGCATCACCGATAGGGCCGCGCGCCGCAACTACGCATTGGGTGTGCGCGCCAAGCTCGCGCAGTACCGCGAGCTAGGGCTGATATGACCCGTGCGATCGGCGCCGATCGCGACCCATCGACGGTGTCCACCTCGGCTGTTAATCTGCGGGCCATTACGCCCGATCACCACGTCATTTCCTCTGCGCGGCACGTGTATTCGGGTCATTTGGCGCCGACGTCGCTGCACCTCCACCTGAAGGGACGCAACTAACCATGACCGTGCTCGACGCCCCCACCCGCAACGGAGCCGACCTCACTCCGCCGGCCCAACCGGCAGACTCAGCTCCTGCACCTGCCGCGCAGCAGGCGCCCGTCCCGGCGGCGGACACCCAGGCGCCGGTACCGCCGGCCACCCCGGATCCGGGTCCCACCGCCGACGAGGTGCGCGCCGCCGGCGCCCGCCAACACGCGCTGTGGTTCTTCTGGGCATGGCTGCTGTTCGCGACGGTTGTCTCCATTGGCGGCAACGTGATTCACGCCTGGATGACCGCTCCCTCACCGCATCTGAAGGTGCTGGCCGCGCTCGCGGCCGCGGTGCCTCCCGCGGTCTTGCTCGGGAGCACGCATTCGGTCGCTCTGCTCATCAAGACCCGCCGACGCGGCTACCGGCGCATCGACGGCCTGGTGCTCGGCGCTGCGCTGGCGCTGACCATCGGGGTGGCGGTGTGCGCCTTCGCGATGTCGTTCTTCTCGCTGCGAGACCTGATGGTGATGATCGGCATGAGCACCGACACCGCCTGGCTGTGGCCCATCGCCGTGGACTTGTCGCTGATCTGCTCCACCCTGGCGCTGCTGTCGCTCACCTCGCCGCAGAGCGGCGCGGCGGGCCCGATGAAGGGCGCGACGGTCAGGCCCGTTCATCCCGGCGCCGCGGGGGCCGCGACCGTCGCCGACGGCGATCCGACCGCGGTGGTGCACGCCGGCCCGAGTTCGCCGGCCGAACGCCGGTTGTGGTGGGAGTCGATCGCTGCCGTCATCCGTGAACGACGGCCCGACGTGCGCAAGTTCGGAGACCTGACCAACGGGCAGCTCGCCGAGATCCTGGAGCGGATGTATGACAACGGCGAGTCGGGGCGCGTCATCGTCGACACCACCATCCTGCACAACCGCGAAATCCAGGTCATCAAGAAGATCGTGCCGGAGCTGCTGGCCAGCACCACGGTGGCGGCGCCGGCGGGATAGCCGAAAACCAGCAGCAACAGCGCGGTCTGCGCCCTGGTGGCTGATAGCTTCAGCGGTGCTAGCCGTTCCCGTTGGGGGATAGAAAAACGTTGGAACGAACGAGGAGTCGACACCCGGTGAAGAACACGACCATTTCCGCTGCCCTGGCCTCCACCGCGATCGCCGCGGCGCTCGGGCTGGCCGCCGCCCCTACTGCCGCGGCCGACGTCACGGTCACCACGCTCGGCGATGAAGCCGAACTGGTCAACGGGGCGGTGGTGCAGGGTTGGACGGTCACCGACCTCAAGCCCAGCAGCGACGTCATCCCGCACGCGGTGCGCGGTGTGCTGTGGGAGGCGACCGCCACCGACAACGCGATCGCCGGACCGGTGACCCCGATCGTGTCCAACTTCAACGCCCGCGCCCGCAGCGGCGAGACCTACCGGGTGCTCTTCGGTGTGGCCACCCCGCAGGGCGTCAACCCCTCGACGATCCCTCAGGGGCAGAAGACCACCGGCAAGCTGTACTTCGACGTCACCGGTGCCCAACCCGACAGCGTGGTCTACAACGCCGCCGGGACCGACCTGCTGTTGTGGGTGACCCCACCACCGGCGCCCAGCGGAGGATCCAACACGCGCTCCACCTGGACACCCGGAGGCACCACCGGCGGCTCCGGCGCGGCCGCCAGCTCCACCCCCACCGAGGTCACAGTTCCTGGCGGCGAGGTGCCCGCAGTTCCGGCGTCGACCGGCGCCCTGCCCGGTGTAGCCGAGGTACCCACGGGCAGCTCGGGAACTCCGCTGCCCGCCGGCAGCCAGGGCACCCCGGTTGGGACGCCCGCACCCGGCGCCGACTCGACTGTGGTGCCGCCCGCCGGCAGCCAGGGCACCCCCGTCGGGACGCCCGCCCCAGCGCCTGGAGTTGCCGCTGCTGAGGTTCCGCCCGCCGGCGGCAGCCAAGGCACCCCCGTTGCTCCCGGCGCGGCACCAGCCAGTGCGGTGCCCGCAGCGGTCACCCCGGCGCCGGCCGGTGAGCCTGTTCCCGCGGCGCCGGCCGGAAGTCAGGGCACACCCGCCTCGGCCGCACCCTCGACGACACCGGTGCTACCGCCCCCGGCTGCGTGAGGCGCTCAGATCGGTAGCTGTCCCCACATGGACAGATCACCGGGCCGCAGCGGCGACAGCTGCAGGCCGGGCCCTCCATCGTGGGTCGACACGACCGAACCGTCGGGCTGGCGATAGGCGCGGCCCATCGTGCCGTCAGGGTTGGGCCAGAACACCGCGACGTCGCGGGGAGCGGCGTTGGCGAACGGATCCGATCCCGGCGCCGGAGGCTCGGGCAGTAAGGTCTGCTTCGGCGTCTGGCTGGGCAGCAGCTCGGCGACGAACCCGCTGTCGACTTGGCGGTTCTTCCACTCGCCGTCTTCGACGAACAGGTACTCGGTGGTGTCCGCCGAACACACCGAGGTGTCCCCGTCGGCTGTGCCGATCCAGCAGACCCGCTTCGGGAACGAGTCGGTTGACTCGTAGTCATCCGGTGTCGGCAGCTGGGCTCCCTCGGAGAAGTCCAGCGCCCGATAGCCCTGCGCCCCTGCGTGATCGACGTCGCGATAGGTCGCTTCATGCTCCAAAAAACGCTCGGAGTACTGGCCGAACTCGGCCGCTTTGGCTTGCACGCGCGCCTCACGGCGGGCCAGGCCGGCGACCACACCGACAGCTACCGGGTAACCCATCGGGCCGTGGGAGGCGATGATGCGCTGCGCTTCCTCGGCCGCCAGCGGGCTCAACGCCGCGGCCTGGGCCTGCAGCTCGGCGTACTCGCCAGACACCCGTGACAAGTCGGAGTAGTTCACATTGACCTTGGCCACGACAGCACCTTCCGAGCGGGGGCCGTAGCCAGGGCCTGCAGGCCACGGGTTGCTGCGGACCGTACGTTCGAGCGTGGACACCGTCAATACCAAAGCCGACGTGTCGGGCCGCCGCCCGGAGTGGGCTCGGCAAGGGTGTAGCAATCAAGCTGTCGCAGTGGACATTTAGGCTCGCAGCGTGGTGTCGGTGCGGGTTGATAGGCTCATCGTGTTGGTCAGGTCATCGGGACCTAACCGTCAGATTCCCGGGAAGGGGAGGTGCGTCGCGACATGAGCGGAGACATCGACGAAGGCGCGCAGGTCGCCACAGGACCGCGGTGCATCCTGCCGGGCTGCGGCGCGCCCACCGCTGAACAGGGGACCCCATGCCCGGACTGCGCGGCGAGCTTCGGCGGCTACCTCCGACAGACCGAGGGGCCGGCCATGACCGCCGAGGCGCAGAACCGACGCGACTCCGAGACCCACACCGCCTACGCGGCGCTGCTGGCAGGGGAAGACCCCGCGCGCGCCGCGGCCGCCAGCGCGCAACCCAAGCGCGAGGCGGAGCCCGAACGCAAAGCCAACCAGCGGTGCTGGATCTGCGAGCAGCGCCGAACCTGCACCAAGCAGGAACACGGGTGGGAATGTAACGACTGCCTGAAAATCGTCTAGCGAAGCGCGGCACCTCCACCCGCATCACACGCACGACACCACCACCCCACCCGGCACGGGGGTGGGGTGGTGGTGTGTAACGCGTTGATGCCGAGCGGCTTTGGGGTGCAGTGGTTTGTCGGGGTTGGCCGGTAGAGTGTCTGGTGAAGGGCACGCCGCGAGGGCTGGCCCGCAGACCCGCTGAGGGGTTCGATCATGGCGAAGGCGCCGGTGTTCTATCTGGGTACGCACATGGACGGTTGGCTCGCGCACGTCGGGGTTCCGCTGTTCGTGTCGCACCGGCGGCTGTCGCGACGCAAGACGCTGCCGAAGGCCCGGACGGTGTGGGCGCTGGATTCGGGCGGGTTCTCCGAGCTGTCGCTGTACGGCGGGTGGCGCACCACGCCCGAGGAGTACGACGCGGCGGTCAAGCGCTACGACCGGGAGATCGGGCAGCTCGAATGGGCCGCTGGTCTGGACTGGATGTGCGAGGCCGACATGCTGGCGCGCACAGGCCTGACCGTGGAGGAGCACCAGCGCAGGACGGTAGCGAACTTCGTTCGGCTGCAGCAGCTCTGGGCCGAAGGAGACGATCCGGAGCGAAACCCGGAAAGCCCGTACATGCCGACTGTCCAGGGTCAGGAAATCGAGGACTATCTGCGGTGCTGGGACATGTTCGGCGAGGCCGGGGTGGACCTGAGCAATTACCCGTCGGTCGGGGTCGGATCGGTGTGCCGGCGCCAGCACACCGGGGAGATCCGCGACATCCTTGATGCACTGCGTGACCGCGACCCGGGCGTACCCCTTCATGGTTACGGCGTGAAAACACAAGGCCTGCGGCTCTACGGCGACCGACTTGCAAGCGCTGATTCGATGGGGTGGTCGCTCAATGCCCGTAAGAACCCGCGGCTGCCGGGCTGCACACACGGCAAGTGCTCGAACTGCCTGAAGTGGGCGCTGCGGTGGCGTCGCGGCCTGGTGGCCGGCGGATGCGCCGAGCACGGCGAGCCCTGCGACGGCAACGTCGGGGCGTGCCACCAGCGCGACCTCTGGGAGCTGCGCCAGCTCGCCGCCGCGGGCGCCACGGCGGCATGAGCGGCTAGGGCCTGGCGGCCCGGCCGACCGCCAGGGGAGGCCGCGCCCCTTCCACCACCCCATCCGGCACGGGGGTGGGGTGGTGGTGGTTATCGCTGTGAGGCCGTGTGGTTTTCGGGGCCGCGGTCTTGTCGGTGGTCGTTGGTAGTGTCGTGGGTGTTGGTCAAGCCGTTGGGGCGGGACCCGAAATCCCGGAAGGGGAGTGTCATGACTTCTGTACTGGAGAGTCCGGTCGCGATCGACGAGTCGGCGCCTGAGGACGTTGGTGCTCCAACGGTGAACACGATGAAAGCCAAGGCGCTGCACACCGCGTTGTCGGACGCGGTGCTCTTCGCTGCGCCGACGACGGCGCGGATGCCGTTCCTGGAAGCGGTGCGGCTGGAGTTCGGCGGTGGCCAGCTGGTCGCGGTCGCGACGGACCGGTTCGTGCTGGGGGCGTCCAAAGTGGAGTACTCCGGTGAAGCCTTCATGATGATGGTGGCCGGTGCCGATGCGAAGGCGCTGGTGAAGATGGCCAAGACCGCCAAGCGTGACGAGAAGACGCGCGAGGTGACGATCGAGGTCGTCGATGCGGGTGCGCAGGTGACGTTCCGGTTCAGCACGGGCGAGTCGCTGGTGGTGCGCGGTGTTGATGTCCAGTTCCCGAAGTGGCGCCAGCTGCTGCCTGCGGACACCTCGCGCATGGGTGGGATTGTGGGGATGGGCTATGTCCCGGCCTACATGGGCCGCTTCACCAAAGCTCGGGCCGAGGAGCAGGCCACGGGCGCGATGATGGTGGTGTTCCCGTCGGTGACGTCGAGCGGCAAGCCGGGCCCGACAGCGATCCGGATCGGTGAGGATTTCTTCGGCATGCTGATGCCGGTCCGCCCGCCGGGCGACGAGTGGACCTATCACCGGCCGGGCTGGCTCGACGTGGACGTCCACGCGGCCACCAGCGGCACCGCAGGGGCGCGCTGAGATGGCGACGAGCACGCAGGGCCCCGTAGTGGCCGCAGATGCTCAGCTGGCCGCGCTGGAGGCCCGTGAGCGCCAGCTGCGCGAAGCGATCGAACGCCGAGCCGCTGAGGTGGTGCGGGCGTGGTTGGTCGACCACGGCCGGAGCTGGGTCGCCGTCGAGTTCACCAAGTCCCGCGCTGAGCCGCCGTTCGACGACGACGCCGAGTTGGCTGCGGCCGTGGGCAGGCTGCCCCGGCGGGCGTTCGGGTGCGGCCTGGACGTGCGCGGCAGCTTCATCGTGCGGCTGGCCGCCCTCAACGGTTACCTCGGTCGCCTGCACGACGACAGCACCCCAGCTGCGCCGGGCCCGCGCGTCGAGGTCGTCGTGGTGAGAGATCTCGATGGCGGTACCAACGCGACGATGTTCCTCGACGGCGCCGCGCTGGCAGGGAGCGAGGTCGAGGAGTACGTGATCGACGCCGGTTGGGGTCACAACTACGACGATTGGATCGAGTCGCGCGACGATGCGGTCGAGGCCGCGTCCCCGGCGGCGGCCGCGCTGCTGCGCGAGTCCTACGACTACCCGCCCGGACACCAGTACATCGAGGGGGCGCCGGATGGCTGGCCCGCCGAGGAGCGGTGACCAGCGATGACCCCGAATGATGCTGAGCCGGCCCCCTGCGGCGGGGGCCGGCAAAAAGGCCGGCGGGCCCCGGTGCGCGATGTCTGTCGGGTGTCTCGCTGCGCCGCTAGCATCCCGGCTGTCCCCACCAGTTGCGGAGGTCAGAGCCTTATGTCAGCGACACCGGCCGAGATCCTGGCCGAGGCCCGGCTGAACATCCACGCGGCGGTCGCCGAATGCGGCGACCGGCGCCGCATGTTCGCCCATCACGCGGCCACGCTGTCGGCCGAGGCGGCGCTGCACCGCGAGTCCGAACCGTCGCAGCGCGCGACGGCACAGTGCTACCTCGACGAGACGGCGGGGCTGCTGGCCCGCGCTCGCGAGGAAACCGGTGGGCCGCTTTGATGGCCAACCCGTGGGCAAGCCCGGCTTTCGAGCCCAGAGATCCGCGTGTGCGCGCCCTGGCGCTGCGCGTCATCGCCGAGTGCGGGGGCTCCGGACTCGACGTGTCCAGCGAGGACGCCGCCGCTGGTCTCCGGTCCTGGTATCGGCGGTGCATCCCGGATCTGCTGGGTCACCCACTCGACGCCGAGGCCATCGACAGCCAGGCCCATTTCCTGCAGCAGTCCGAAGGTAACTCGCTGGCGGACTGGGCGGCAGCCGTCGTGGAGCAGTTCCGCACCCATCGCCGCTGGACAGAGTGCCATGAGCAGCGGCTGCACCGGGGCGCGTACTACTTCCGGTTTGCGCCACAGCCAACCCTTATGCGCGGAATGTGGTTGTACTCCATGGCTTTCCGGCGCGTGGCGGCTGAGATGGGCATTTCGTCGCTGCGGGTCTATCGAGTACTGCCGACGTCGCGTTCTGACTGGGCGCCGAACGCGATCGCCAATGTGTCGTGGGGGCCGGAGCACTTCACCCGCGACGGCATGTCTGTGAGATCCGCCGACATCAGTCCGGCCCTGGTCGTCGGCATCACCCTGATTCGGGAGTGTCATCCGTTGATCACGCCGTTCGACGTCGCTACGGGCCCCGGACGGTTCGACGCGATCTTCAGTCCGTAGCCTGACCCGTCGTTCCACCACCCCACCCGGCACGGGGGTGGGGTGGTGGTTGGTAATCATGTTGGGCGATCGGGTGATTCACGCTGAATCTGTCGGTGTGACTGGGTAGAATCACAGGTGACGGGCACGCCAGACGGGCAGGTCCAGAGTTCCCAGGAAGGGGAGTGTCATGACTGCTGCGGTGTTGGGGTCGCGGGTAGTGGACCGTATGACGATTCCATCGGGCTTGGTGACGCGCACGATGGTGGTGGTGCGCCCGCTGGCGGGACATGTGTCGGTGAGCAATGCGCGCACGGATCTGGCGGTGGTGTCGGTGCAGTGGGGCGACATCTTCATGCGGTTCACCTCCGCTGCGCAGGTAGCGGCGTTCCTGGCGGCGTTCGGCGCGGTGCGTGAGGCACTGCGGGGTGCGGCGGGGACTGCGCCTTTGGACACGGTGAGCGGCGACGAGTGGCCGGGGGTGTCGACGGTCTCGGTGACGTGGACGCGGCCCCCAGAGTGGACGGTGGTCAACCAGACGGCCTACGACGAGCGTCGGCGCCGCACCCTGCACTACGTCGAGGTGCACATGGGGCCGATTCAGTGGCGGGTGGTGGACTGGGCCGGATACGAGGCGGCGATGACGCTGCTGCGCAACGTGCACCGCACGGCGGTGACCGTGTTCACCGATGGCGGCAAGTTCAGGACAGACCCGTCGAAGCTGGATGCGTTCACCGAGACGGCGGGAGTGTCGGCATGACCACCCTCACCGCATCCTCGACACTGCGGTTCACCGGCACGGGCAGCGATTGGCAGGCGCTCGCCACGTTCGACCGCGAGGCTGAGGCCCAGGCGTTCGCGGCCCGGTTCCCGAAGTCCGCCGGCCTCTCGGTTCACGGGGCGAACGTATCGGCGCGTGCGACGTTGACCGGCAACGTAGCCAACGGCGGGACCAACGAGGCGGGCATGGTCCGGTACCGCCGGCTGGTGGCCCGCGCCCAGAAACTGGGGGTGACGGTGACGTGGGGGACGACAGGCCCCAGCTTCCGCCATGAGGTGCTCAGTCAGGCCGAGTTCGACGCTCTGATCGGCGCGACCCCGATTGACCCGGCAGGGGCGCCGGCATGATCAGGGCAGGCGTGCGCTTCGTGCGCTCGGCGGTCCTGGTGGCGGCTGTCGCTGGCGCTGCGAGCCTTCTTCTGCAAGTTCCCCTAGATGTCGCGCTGGGCTACTGCCTGGTGGGGTGGGGGGCGCGGGCACTCCTGAGAAGGCCGCTGCGCCGGATGGCGCGGCGCAGCGCCATCGGCGCCAGCCGGCGGCGTGGAAGGGCAAGGGCGTGATGGACGGACCTACTGAAAGCGGTAGGGCGCTGCTGGAGCGGATGATCGCCGAGGTTGGCCTGTGGGGCCAATGCGAGGACTATCCGCGCCGGGACTGGGCGTATGAGGTGGGTAACAACGACACACAGCTCGGTTACTGGGAGTGGGTGATCGCCAAGCATGACTTGGATATCGCCCCCGAGGCGAGTAGTGAGCGGCGGGTCAGCAAGGCCGAGGTACAGCAGGTTGTGAACGCGACCGCCGACGACGTGTTGGCAGCGGTTGGCGAACCGGAGACCGGTATCAGGGACGCGATCAACCTGGTGGTCAATGGGGCGCTGCACCGGTTGTTCGAGAACAGAGATGCCGACCTGGCTGAGATCGTGACGGTCAACTACAGCGATGGGGTCACCGTGAGTGATGCGGTGAGTTGGATCAACAGCTGACCCAACCTTAAGTGGTTGCCCCGCAGAATCCCTCTGCGGGGCACCGCTGTATCTGGGGATATCGACCGACGCGAAGCGGCGGTGTACCGTCACCCGGAAGACGCTGAACGACAACATATTCCGCATAACGAGTGTACAATCATGGTATGGCGTTGAGCTGCAAGGAAATTCACAAGCACCACGCATGTGGTAGTAGCAGCCGCGAAAGCGGTTGCAACGCAATGGATGACGTGACATTCGACGGAATGGCAACCACCACGGCGCCGCGCCAGCGGTGCGAATCCCCAATTCTCAACCGCAGCAACGCAATCGGAGACAACCGCGTAAGCGGTTGGCGCACAGCGTAACTCGCGGGCGGGCTTGCCCGCCCGAGCATGGGAGCCGGCGCAGCCGT
>Ga0315336_1001743_pt1 | contig 38714 bp, 30 predicted proteins | sample ASW5metaG_FD_204512 | JGI IMG/M metagenome (GOLD analysis project Ga0315336, IMG submission 204512) | Ammonia-oxidizing marine archaeal communities from Monterey Bay, California, United States - ASW #5 | ecosystem: Environmental > Aquatic > Marine > Intertidal zone | place: USA: California... | reverse complement strand
GTTACCTTTCCAGGAATAGCTATATTTCTAACGGTATTGGCTATTAGTCTCGTTGGTGACGGTTTAAATGATGCCCTCAATCCAAAATTGAGGAAAAGATAATGCAGGTTCCATTACTATCAGTACGTGATCTTGAAATAGTTTTTCAAATCGCCGGATCCGAAGTCCCTGTTGTACGAGAACTCAGCTTCGATATAGCGCATGGAGAAACACTTGGAATTGTAGGGGAATCTGGCTGTGGTAAGAGTATTACAGCACTTGCCATCATGGGTCTTGTTCCAAACCCTCCAGGGCGTATTTCCAAAGGAAGCATCCATTTTGAGGGTGTTGACATCACACAAGTTACTGAGAAAAAGCTACAATCCTTGAGAGGTAATGACATCTCAATGGTTTTTCAGGAACCAATGACATCCCTCAATCCCGTTTTCACCGTTGGAGAACAAATAGCTGAAACTGCACGTACGCATTACGGGATAAAACGGGCTGAAGCTCGGGATAGGGCAATAGAAATCTTGCGATTGGTTGGCATTCCCTCCCCTGAAAAACGTGTTGATGACTATCCGCATCAACTTTCAGGCGGAATGCGGCAGAGAGTGATGATTGCTATTTCCCTCGTATGCGAACCAAAATTGCTGATCGCAGATGAACCAACAACTGCACTCGATGTCACGGTACAAGCGCAAATTTTTGACCTTTTCCGAGAATTACAAAGTAAAACGAATACAGCCATTATTTTAATCACACATGACATTGGCGTAGTCGCTGAAATGGCGGATAACGTCATGGTCATGTATGCAGGCCGCAATATCGAAAGTGGGCGCTCAATTGATTTTATTCGCAATCCGCGGCACCCTTATACAAAGGGGCTAATATCATGCATTCCAACTTTGGAAATAGATCCACCTGACACACCCCAACCCTTGTTTGAAATTCCTGGCGTCGTACCAAGCGCCAAAGAGTTGGCAAAGCCAGGTTGCGCCTTTGCACCAAGATGCCCAAAAGCCATACCTAATTGTCAGACGGAATTCCCCCCAAGATTCCAGGTTAGCGAGGACCAATCTGTTAGTTGCTGGCTTTCACAGGAGGAAATTGTATGAATATGGAAAATCCATTACTTGAGGTTAAAGACCTAAAAGTTCATTTTCCGTCTCGCGATGGCTCTGTAGTACACGCAGTAGATGGTGTGTCTTTTTCAATAAACCGTGGAGTAGCGTTTGGTCTGGTAGGCGAAAGCGGTTCAGGAAAGACGACAGCAGCTCTTGCCTGTGTGCGCTTGGTTGATCCGACATCAGGCCAAATTATACTCGACGATCAAAATATAACGAATTTAGATAACGAATCCTTACGTCAGATGCGCCGCAAGATGCAGATTGTATTCCAGGATCCTTATGCCTCCCTCAATCCAAGAGAAAGAGTTGGCTCTATAGTTAAGCGACCATTAAAGTTGATGAATATCGGTAGCGCGAAAGAACAAGAAGCCCGTGTTCAAGAACTGTTTGAAATTGTGGGCCTGCGGCCGGAACAAAGTGAACTCTTTCCTCATCAGTTTTCGGGCGGCCAACGACAACGTGTTGGTATCGCCCGTGCCCTCGCAACTCAACCGGACCTAATCGTTTGTGATGAACCAGTCTCGGCACTCGACGTAGCAATCCAGGCTCAAATTCTAAACTTGCTTGCCCGACTGAAGAAAGAGTTTGAACTGACATATCTCTTTATTAGTCATGACCTAGCCGTAGTGCAGCATATTTGCGATGAAATCGCTGTGATGTACTTGGGCCAGATTGTCGAACGTGGCACGAAGAAAGAAATTTTTCGTAATCCCTTGCACCCTTATACCAGAGCTTTGATTTCCGCCGTGCCGTCGACCGGCACCATCGGCCGACCGCCTAGTGATCGCATTATGCTCGAAGGTGATCCCCCTAGCCCTATTTCATTGCCAAAAGGATGCCGGTTCGCAAGTCGTTGCCCCTTTGTTACCGATGCTTGCGAAGAAGAGCTACCGGTTACCCGCAATATTTCTCCTGAACATAGCGTCGCATGTTTGCGTGTTGATACCGCAGGAAATTTTATTTAAGAACCTTTCTTTCGGAAGTTGCCGCATTAGCTCAATAGGTGTTGTCACATTAAGTTAGGTGGATAGAAATCGAGCACCCATTTAGTTTCTAATGATGCAAAAGATATCTTATAATCGTCATCATTTTCCACCTCATATCATTCAACACGCTGATTGGCTGTATGCTCGATTTACGCTGAGCTATCGAGATGCTGAAGATCTACTCGCAGAAAGATGACTGGATATTTCGTACGAAACCGTTCGACGCTGGTTCCTGAATTTTGGAGCTCCCATTGCTCAAAACCTGAGATCCTCCCGCCCTACTCCCAATGATATCTGGCAACTGGACGAAATGGTCATCGTTATTCTAGGAAAGCGTCATTTATTGTGGCGCGCCGGTGTTGTCACATTAACTTTGTAGCGAGAAAATTAATGATGACCTAGTCTCGACCAATGCAAAAGATTTCTCATTCACGGCATCATTTCCCGCCCCATATCATTCAGCATGCAGTTTGGCTTTATGCTCGATTTACCCTGAGCTATCGAGATGTCGAAGATCTTCTTGCAGAACGAGGACTAGATATTTCTTACGAAACAGTTCGGCGATGGTTCCAGAAATTCGGCGCACCCATTGCGCGAAATTTAATATCCTCTCGCCCTACTCCCAACGATATCTGGCATTTGGATGAAATGGTGATCGTTATGCGCGGAAAGCGCCACTTTCTGTGGCGTGCAGTTGATAGCGAAGGTGAAGTCCTGGATTTCCTTGTACAACCGAAGAGAAATTCCAAAACTGCCTTGAAATTGATGCGGAAATTACTGAAGAAGCAAGGCTTTGCGCCGTCACAAATAGTAACAGATAAACTGAAATCATATCATAAAGCCTTTCGAATTCTGCGCTTGAATTCCGAGCATATTGACAACAAGAGATCGAACAATCGAGCTGAGAACTCGCATCTCCCTGTATGACGAAGGGAACGAAAGATACAGAGGTTTAAGTCTTCAGGATCTGCCCAGAGATTTCTCAATATCCAGTCAGCCACGTACAATAACTTTTACCTACAACGTCATTTAATTACACGAACATACTTCAAGGAATGCCGCGCTGGAGCATTTGGCGTTTGGGAAACTGCAAGTGCCGCCGCCTGAGTATTGCAACTTCAGTTTCTTCGCGCCTACCGTAAGTTAATGTGACAACATCCAGAGCTGAGCGCCTAGCCTCCGCCTCAAGATGATCACCCGTTCATTTTGCAATAGCGGCATTGCTACAATGAATTTGCGCGGAACATTCAAAATATAGATCGTACGATTTGTTCTGGCAATGAGGGCAATATGGCAAAAGATCAATACCTTAGTAGAGGGATTTGGGTTAAGGCGATGGCTGCGAGTGAACTTGAGCCCGACGATGCGGACAGGTTCGACTATGACGGTCAATGCATCGCTATCTATAACGTAGACAATGAGTATCTCGCGACCGGCGGTATTTGCTCTCACGAACATGCTTTCCTGTCCGAAGGATACGTGGCCGATGGCACTGTGGAATGCCCGCTTCATCAGGGCATCTTCAACATACGCACAGGGCGACCTTTGTCCCCGCCGGTGACAATCGCTTTGAAGACGTTCAAGACAAAGGTTGAGGAAGGGCACATCTACGTATTTGTCGAAAATTGAATGATCAGCCAGTCGGGTTTTCGCAAGAACAAACGCGGCGGCACATGAATTACTAACAACATGGGAGGAACTACTAATGATAACATTGAACAAACGAAATCTTCTGCTGGGCGCATTGGCGATTGCAGTTACGCCGTTTTTGTCGGGCTCGTGGGCGACGCCTGCGGCCGCCGGGGATTCTTCGGTGCACGAAGTTCTTAATGGTTTAATCGGTAAATATTCTGATGCGGCCCGCGCAGGCATGTCCAACGACGACGTGTCCAATTTATTTGGGCGTGACGGTTTCCGAGATTATCTGGATGCGTATCCAGTCGGCGATCTGGCCGGTGGATTTATTTGGAAGCCCGGCATGGGCGCGACCTTTACTGGCCCTTACAGCAAACTGGAGATCAAAGCGCCATTCACCGATTATTTGCCGATGCCTGAAGGCCCTGTGCTTGACGCTTCCAAGACCTATCGGATCGGCTTCGTCTTTCACGGTTTTAATCACCCTTGGTTAATCAGCCTTGCCGACACAGCAGCTTGGGAGGCCGCGCGACATCCAAACATTGAATTCGAGGTGATTGATGCCGAATTTGATGACAACAAAATGGGGCAGGTCATCGATACCTGGATTGCGCAACAATATGACGGCATTGTTTTGTGGCCGGCACGCGAAGCGCCGATGGGACCACCAGTCGACCGCGCAATTGCAGCCGGTATTCCGGTTGTCAGCCTTGACCGCCGGACCTCTTCTGAGAAGATCAGCTCCGAGGTGCTTGGAAATTTCTACGCAAATGGCTTGCAGCAAGGTTTGTTCTTAAAACAGATAAGTGATGGCGGCAAAATCATCTTGAACCGCAAAGACCTTGGCTCAACGGCTGACTCAATTCGGACGGGCGGATTTCTAGAGGCGATTGGCAACGAAGGCGGTTATGAGGTTGCCGGAAACTACCACACGAAAAGCCAGCGAACTCTTGCGTTCAAAGCGACGGCCGATGCACTACAAGGTATTGAAGATGTCAGCGTGTCATTCAACACCGGCGGTGAGGAAGCCATCGGAGCCCTTGACGCGATCCGCGAAGCCGGTCGACTGAACAGTGCGCCGGGCGGTGGTAAAATTGTCATTCTTGCAAATGACGATTCCAAAGAGGTGCTCAAGGAAATTGCAGACGGCAATATCGATATGGTTGCACCATACACGCCACTGATCGGTGATATCGGTATCCGAGCGGTCATCCAGCACATTGGCGCCAAAGAGGGACTGAATGAAGCACCTCCGAAACTGATCATGACGCCAAACCTGCCAATGATCACCAAAGAAGCAATGGACATAGAGGGTGTTAAAACCGTTACACCTGACCAATGGCTATATGCATATGGGCCTAAGGCAGAGTAACCTCTGTAAGGCGTCGTTTCGAAAACTGACATGCAGCGTGCTTTCGGGGCGCTGCATGTCATACAATCGGGACGGCCATGTCGATTTCTCTTACGAGGCCCACGAACGATGAAAAATTCCGACAGTAGCGACGCGAACATAAACAGCTCCGGTGGCATATCGATGAACCACTTTTGGCAGCAGAACGCTTCAATACTTTCGCTGGCTGCGGTTTTGATTGCGCTTGTGACAGTCGGCACGCTGGTTTCTTCGTCATTCTTTTCATTGGAAAATTTCAAGGTCATCCTGTTGGCGGTCGCCGGTACGACCGTTGTCGCTTTAGGGATGACAATGGTTATCATTTCTGGCGAAATTGACCTTTCTGTGGCTGGCACAGCGGTGCTGTCTGGCATTGTGGGCGCGGCACTTTTTGATACTGGCTCGGCTTTTGTTGTTGTCGCAGCTGTGCTTGCCGTTGGTTTGTTGCTTGGGTTTTTGAACGGCTTACTTGTTGTCTGGATCGGCATCCCGTCCCTAATTGCCACGCTGGCCATGCTCGGAATTGCCCGCGCGCTGGCGAACACCGTATCCAGCGGTCAGGCCGCCTACCCGGACAACTTACCAGGATATCTATGGTTGGGCAGGGGCGAGTTGTGGGGCGTTCCCGTCCCGATATTGACGCTGCTGCTGGCGGCGATCTTGGCCATAATATTAACGAGATATACAGCCTTCGGGGTCAAACTGTATGCCACTGGCGGAAATGCGGCCGCAGCGACGCTGTCAGGTATCCGCACAGGACAAGTGAAGGTCGTGACCTTCATGATCTGCGGTGTCTTGGCGGCGGTTGCAGGAATTCTGGAAAGTGCGCGCCTGTCCTATATCAACCCAGCCGCCTATCCCGGCATGGAGTTGCGGGTGCTGGCAATCACGGTGCTGGGCGGGGCGGCCCTTGCCGGCGGATCCGGCACAATTCTGGGAACATTGCTGGCGGCGATGATTATCGGTGTGATTAACAGTTTGCTCAATCAACTAGGTGTCAGCATCTACCTGCAACAGGTCGTGACCGCGCTGATCATCCTGGCCGTAGTTGTCCCTGGTATCAGACAGCGGCAGGTGGCTAAATGAGCGCTGAAACTGATCTGGCTGCACAAGCTTCGACAACGTCCCGTTCCATCTTGAGGCTGTTTAAAGATCCTCTGATCTGGTTGATCGTGGTGGCTTTTATCGTCGGTATCATCACCTCGCCCTATTTCCTGACACCGTTAAACCTTGCGAATACAATTCGCAATTCAGCAGCCATCGGATTGCTCTCGTTGGGCATGACAATGGTGCTGTTAACAGGGCGGATCGATCTGTCGGTTGCCGCGACAATGGTGTTCTCCGTGATTGTTGGCGTCGCGATAGCGACGCAGATTGGGGCAGTGTTGGACGAGCGCTGGATCGTCCGCGGAAATTCGTTTGTCGGCCCGCCTGTACTGGTTATCGTCATTACTTTGTTGACAGGGATCGGCGTCGGGATCCTGAACGGCATTGGCGTGGCTTACCTCAAAGTTGCATCATTTATCATGACACTGGTGATGCTGACCGCCTTGCGCGGCCTGAGCTACATTTTTACCAATGGCGCGCCTTTCTATCTTAAGGGCGCGACTTTCGATTGGATCGGAGATACCGTTTACCTCGGTATGCCCACCGGGTTTTTGATCTTTCTCGCTGCACTAGCCGTGATGCTTTTGTTTCTGAAAGGAACCGTAGCCGGAAGCCGTTTTTACGCGATTGGTGGCAACGAGATCGCCACCATGTACGCCGGCATCAAGACGGCACGTTATGTAGTGGCAGCGTTTGCAATCAGCGGAGGGTGTGCGGCGCTGGCCGGCATAGTTCTGACGGCACGACTCAAATCTGTCGAGGCGCCATTGGGCGGCGGGTACGAGCTAACGGCGATTGCGATTGCAGTCATTGGCGGCGTGTCCCTTGCCGGAGGCATCGGGTCGCCCTGGCGGACATTTCTAGCCACAGTGTTGTTTGCTCTGGGCCTTAACCTGTTTGGGCTTTGGGGCGTGAGCACGTCGTATCAGAATTTGATCATCGGTCTGGTGCTGATCGTAGCTGTGGGCATCTCAAGTATCCGACAACGTATGAAACAAGAATAAGTAAATCTGGGAGGAAAACTGAATGGCTGGACATCTGACACTTGGTGTAGACATCGGCACCACGAACGTAAAGGCCTCAATTCTGGATACGCAGAGTGGCAAAATCGTTGCTTTCGGTTCACAGGAGCATCCGTTATTTCACCCACATCCTGGTTGGGCCGAACAGGATGCGGACAACTATTGGAGCGCTGTCGTCTCGGCGATCCGACAGTGCCTGGAACAAGGGAACTTTGCGGCAGACATTGCCGGAGTAGCCCTCTCTGGGCTTGTGGGTGTGACCCTTCCTGTAAATGACAAAGGCAAACCATTGCGCCGGGCAATGATCTGGATGGATTCCCGTTCGGAAGAAGAATGTAGCGACATTCGGGCGACCATTGGAGAAGGCGTTATCAATCGAAACAATGGCAACCGGGTAGCGCCATGGTTTATCGACCCAAAGGCGCTGTGGATCAAGAAACACGAGCCTCATACGTTTGATGCGACGCACAAATTTCTTTCCCCTTCTGGCTATTGCACCTTCCGCCTTTGCGGAAATTTCACCATGAATATGGGCGATGCGGGGCTTGCCTACGCTTTTGAATATCAAAAAGAGCGTTGGAACGAACAAGTCGCTGACGCCATCGGCATCCCGATCGACAAATTTCCCAAGCTGTTCCACTCTCATGAGCAGGTGGGCGAAGTCACCCAAAAAGCCGCCGAGGAAACCGGTTTGCGCGTCGGCACAATCGTCGCAGCCGGTGGCACCGATATCAGCTCCGCCGCACTTGGTGTCGGCGTAACAAAAGCAGGTGAAGCTTTTTATTCGATGGGTACCGGATCAAACATCGGCATCATGATCCCGACCGAACAGACCTTAGATGAATTTCGAATTCTGAAATGGCCGCATGTCTTGCCGGGCTTGACAATGTTTGATGCACCGATGGCGTTTACCGGGGCTTCGCTGAAATGGTACCGGGATCATTTTGGCCAATCCGAAAGCCGCATCGCCGACCGTATGGCGGGTAATGTGTTCGACTTGTTTACGGAACAAGCCCGCCAGATTCCGCCCTGTTCAAATGGTCTAATGTATTTACCGTATCTGGGCAACTCGCTGGCACCGAACTGGAACAGCAATGCCACGGGCGTATTCTTTGGTGTTCAACCAACAACCGGGCGTGAGACTATGATCCGGGCGCTGATCGAAGGAGTCGCGTTCGATCTGCTGTCCAACTTCCGCATTGCTGAAAGTGCGGGTGCGCAGATTGATAATTTAGTCTTGAACGGAGGCCCGACCAAGAGCCGCCTGTGGAACCAGATCACGGCAAACGTTGTCAACCGACCCTTGAAAGTTCCTGACATCGGCGAGGCAGCACCCATAGGCGACGCCATTTTGGCGGGGGTTGCAGCGGGCATCTACGACGACCCAACAGCGCCGCTCAGCCAGATCGTGAGTATCAAAGAGACGATCGACCCTGATCCAGAAGCCCATAAACGATATTCCGAATTCTTTGAAATATGGTCATCCGTGTACCAAAACCTGAAAAGTGACATGGACCGGCATCGGGATTTCCTTAAGCGATATGGGTCTTAGTGGTGACGGGTCAGATCCCATTGCTTGAAGTCCGCGGGCTCACAAAGCACTTCCCCGGCGTTATCGCATTGTCAAATGTCAGTTTTGATTTGCGTGCCGGAGAAGTGCACAGTCTTGTAGGCGAAAACGGCGCGGGAAAATCCACGTTGTTGTCCTGTATCAACGGCCTACAGGCGCCAAGCGAGGGGGCCATATATCTGGATGGCGACATCGCTGTCATCAAATCCCCGGCAGAGGCGATCGCACGTCGCTTGTCGATGGTACATCAGGAACTGGTTTTATGCGCCAATATGACGGTCGCTGAAAACATCTTTCTTGGCCGCGAACCAACGCGCAAGGGAGGTTTAAACGATAAGACTCGCATGAACAGCGATGCACGCACCCTGCTGGCCCGACTTCAAGTTGCAATCGATCCCGAACAAAAACTGGGTTCATTAAGCCTTAACGAACAACAGATTGTCGAAATTTGCAGGGCACTCGCCGCCGATCCAAAGGTCATCGTGTTTGATGAACCCACGGCATCGCTGAATGATGATCAGGTTCGTCACCTTCTGGATATCATCATCGACTTAAAGGAACACGGAATAGCAGTTGTTTATGTGTCGCACAGGCTCGCTGAAGTGCTGGAAATATCAGATCGCATTACCATTCTGCGGGATGGGCAGGTGGTCTCGACAGAACCGGCACTAGGGATGAGCGAAGATCGACTGGTGTCGCTTATGGTCGGGCGAGAATACAAGTCCTCTGCAATGGCACATCAGGACCGTCCTTTGAGTAAAACGGTGCTTAAGGCGGAGGCAATAAGCCACAAAAACCTGTTTCAAGACGTGAATTTTGAAGTGCGCGAGGGTGAAATATTAGGTATTGCAGGACTGCTTGGCTGTCAGCGAGAAGCCGTGGTCAGATCGATTTTTGGTGTCAGGCCAATCGATTCTGGATCGCTGACAATCCACGGCAAACCCTGTCATTTCCGCGCTCCCCGAGACGCGATTGACGCCGGGGTTGCCTTCATGGCCGCAGACCGAAAGCACGAGGGACTCGTGCTAGGGATGGCTGTTGCTGACAATCTTGGGCTTGCCATTCTGGATCGCATTAAAACGCTCGGATTCCTGCGAAAACGCGCGCTCGCATCAACCACCGCTCAGATGATCAAGTTGTTGGCGATCAAAGTCAGCACGATGACGCAGCGAGTGTCGCAATTGTCTGGAGGCAATCAGCAAAAGATCGTCATCGGGAAATGGATTGCCCGCAAAAGCGATGTCATCATTGCCGAGGACCCAACCCGCGGGGTTGATGTTGGCGCGAAGGTTGAAATCTGGCGCAACATACAATCTCTTGCCGAAGAGAAGCGGGCAGTGATTGTGCTGACCACCGAGCTTGAAGAAATGATCCAGGTCTGTGATCGGATCATTGTGATGGGGCGCGGCCGAGTCACTGGCTCCTTCGAGCGCAAGGACTTTTCAACAGAAGAAATAGCGCGATGTTTTTTCGCCTGACAGCAATGGAGCAATTGAAAAAATGAATTTCCAACGAAGATGTCTATCGCTTAAGGCTGGTTGAACTTGAAAATGAAGGAGAACCAGATGTCCGGAAACAACGCCGCCAGTTATGCCGGCATTGGTGGAGTTGGCAGTCAGATATGGCCACTGACGGGTCCAGAGGTCGTGTCGCGCAAAAAGCTAAAGGAGCTGCGAAAACGCAGCGACGGCCCCGGCTTGTTCTACTTTGTGGTCCATGTTTTGGCGCTGATCGTTAGCGGCTTTTTGGTGTTTGCGACTTCCGGAACTCTGTGGCTGCAAATCCCGGCGATGCTAGTCTATGGGACGGTGATCGTTCTCACCTTTGCCCCGTTGCACGAATGTTCACATGGCACAGCGTTCAAAACCCGTTGGCTGAACCATTTATTGGGCTATGTGATTGCTACCCTTACGTTCCGACCATTTCTTTACTTCAAATATCGCCATGCCGCGCATCACACTTATACCCAGCACAAAGACCGAGACCCTGACATCGTGCCATTCCCGCACAGTTTTGGTGACTATCTGGCGCAGATTGTTGGTGCGGAATTCTGGCCAAAACTGTTCGGAACTCTTTGGCGAGGCTCGGTGGCCGGGTTCAACGAAGACGAAAAGACCTTCCTACCGGAGTCCGTGCGCCGCCAGGTGGCCAATGAAATTCGCCTTCAGCTTTTGTTCTATATTGCCGTAATCGTGGCTTCGATCTATTTTTCCAGCACATTTGCGCTTGTCTATTGGCTAATCCCGCGCATCATAGGCGAGCCTGTTTTGCGCTCGATCCGGATGGCCGAACACACTGGAACCGAAGAAAGCCCCAATTTGCTGGCCAACACCCGCACGACCCTCGCAAATCCGCTACTCCGCCAGCTTTATTGGAACATGCCTTTCCACGCCGAGCACCATCTTGCATCCTCAGTGCCTTTTCACGCCCTTGCGAAGCTCCATGAGCATGTCGTGCCTAATCTGGAATGTGTCACAAAGGGCTACATCAACGTTCACCGCGAAATTTTAGCCAAAGTCTTGCGCAAGAATTCCTCTTCATCGAGCACCGACTGAAATGAAAGTACTGCACGAAGCTGGAGTTATCATTATTGGCGGCGGACATGCCGGGGGCCGCACCGCTGAACGTTTGCGGGCATTCGGGTACAAAGAGCCAATTACAATCATTGGTCGCGAGCCACATTTGCCGTACGAGCGCCCTCCTCTGTCCAAGGCAGTGCTGACAGATTTAAACGTGCGTTCCACGCCTGAACTACTGACCGCTGAGCGTTGGGAAGAATTGGACATTATTCTTATCTGCGGGACCACATGCGGTAGCATCAACATTCAGGCCAAGTCGGTTCATTTGTCCGACGGTAGAGTACTTCCTTATACTCAGTTGGTCCTTGCAATGGGCCTCACACCGCGCGGTCTTCCAAACCTCGGCGCAATAAAAGAACACGTTTATACACTTCACACGTACGACGATGCGATGGCGTTGCGCGAACATCTGAAACCGGGTGCGCGGGTGGGCATCGTCGGTGCAGGGTTCATTGGCCTCGAAGTTGCAGCCTCAGCCAGGACACTTGGGGCGGAAGTGACCATAATAGAAATGGCTGAGCGCCCACTGAGCCGGGTTTTTAACAGCACGATGTCGGACTGGTTTGTCCAACTTCACCGACATCACGGGGCCTCTCTTATGTGCGCGAAGACCATCGCAGATGTCACATCGGAGAATGGCGCAGCGACGCTGAACCTAGATGACGGACAAAACTTAGAGTTCGATCTTGTGGTGACCGGGATTGGTGGGGATCCGAACATCGAACTTGCCCAAGCGGCGGATCTGAAGATCGACAATGGCATTGTCGTCAATCGTAAATGCCAAACAAGCGCCCCCGACGTTTATGCGGTCGGAGATATCGCGAATATGCTGGACGAACGCACCGGCACAACCCAGCGGTTAGAGAGCTGGAAATACGCGGAGGACACTGCCGCCGTCGTGGCGCATGTGCTATGCGATCAAGATGGTGCCTACGATCACGTTCCATGGTTTTGGACAGATCAGTTTGAACATAACATTCAAATCGTTGGCCAACTTCAGGAAGGGGCGACGGTTTTTGCACGCGGTAAACCAGGTGATCCGAAATATCTCGCCTATTATCTTGACGCAGACATGCTTTTGGGCGCCGTCGGGCTGGATTGCGGCGGTGATTTGCGCAGGGCGCGTGCGGCCATGGAAAAGAAAACCCCGATCACTGCTAAAATTCTAGCAAAAATGGGCCTTGCACCTATTCATGCGCGACCAGAGTCTCCGGTGGCGGTGTCATGATTGAATCAGTGGCTGCTATTTGTACGGGTCCTGAAACGCCGCTTGAAGTGGCACAGGTTCTGGTCGCACCGCCGCGTTCCGGCGAAGTGCTGATCGAGATCGTATCCAGCGGTTTGTGCCATACCGACCTTACCGCTCTTGACGGGACCAATGCATCAACTGTTTATCCTTTGATCCCTGGTCATGAAGGCGTTGGTCGTGTTGTTGAAGTCGGCACGGACGTGAGCAGCCTTAGGCCCGGAGACCATGTCATTCCGCTTTACGGACCTGAATGCGGGACTTGCGCAATGTGTCGATCTAATCGCACCAACCTTTGCTGGAGCATCAAGAAGACCCGCGACATGGGCGTCATGCCCGACGGAACCGCACGGTTTTCTCGCGACGGGGCGGTGGTGCATCACTTCATGGGAACGTCGACCTTGTCGCGCTATACAATTGTCCCTGAGATCGCACTTGCAAAGATCCGCAAAGATGCACCGCTGGACAAAATATGCTTGTTCGGTTGCGGGGTCACGACGGGCGTTGGTGCTGCGATGACCCATGTGAAGCACGGGGATAAGGTTGCTGTCTTCGGTCTGGGTGGCATCGGAATTAACATTGTCCAAGGTGCACGAATTTGCGGCGCACAACAGATCATTGGTGTTGATATCAACTCGGACAAAATCGATTTAGGTCGACACTATGGCATGACTGATTTCATCGACGCATCCGATCCGTCAGCGGATGCTGTCACCGCTGTTCGCGATTTGACCTTGGGCGGCGTGGATGTGGCCTTTGAATGTTCCGGCATTCTCTCGGTCATGCGGCAGGCGTTCGAAAGCGCAGTACCGGGTTGGGGTCAGGCCGTGCTTTTGGGCGTCGAGCCTGCAGGCAGTGAGATGCAGTTTGCGCCTGTTGGCGTGCGCTATGGGAAATCTATCCACGGCAGCTATTTCGGTGGCGTAAAGGGCCGCTCAGGCCTTGCGCCCCTTATTGATCTGTTCATGGAGGGCGAGATCGAACTGGATGCCCAAATAACCCACCGGATGCCGTTGCAGGACGTAAATCGCGGATTTGATTTGATGCGTAAGGGCCAGTCTCTGCGCAGTATCATAGATTTTGAGTAGAGATGACCAACCGCCTTGAAGCTGGATTCGTATTTCGTGACCGATATCCTGAACGGTCAGAGATTTATGAACGCTTTGATACTGAAAGCGCTACCTTACGTGCGGCAGGCGCGGTGCAACAGGATCGGCCATATGGAGCGCATCCGAGGGCGCGGTTCGATCTATTTCCCGGTCAGTCGGGCAAGGGTTTGGTGGTCTTTGTCCATGGCGGATACTGGCAAAGTCATAGTAAAGAACGGTATAGCTTTGTTGCGGCGCCATTCCTGGAACATGGTTTCAGTGTTGCCCTGGTGGGTTATCCGCTTGCACCCGAAGTCAGAATCGCAACGATGATCATTCATATTGGTACGGCAATCGCGGCTATTTTTGATGCATTGCATCAGAGCGGTATCGCTCCGTCGGGCTGGGTTCTGACAGGACATTCTGCCGGCGGCCATCTGGCCGCGAGTGCCGCAACAGCGTTGCCTGCCTCTGTAATGCCGCTTTCCGGGCTGGTCCCGATTAGCGGTTTGTTCGATCTTTCCCCGCTGCTCGGCACTTCTGTAAATCACGTTTTAAATATGGATGCTGACATGGCTAAATCCGTCAGCCCGATTGAGCATCCTGCGGCAAAGGCTCGGCTGATCGCAATCGTAGGTTCGGCAGAAACCAAAGAATTTCTGCGTCAATCTTCTGCAATGGTTGATAAATACCAGACTGCCAACCGACACGGATCGGATCTGATAATCTTGCCAGGCGAAAATCACTATTCTATCCTGTTGGAATTGCTGCAACCAAGGTCGATCATCTCTGGTATAGTATCGAAAGTTCTCAGTGCTGCCTGTAAAAAGGTCAATAATGCATAACCTGGATCGCTTAAAATATATTAATTTCAGCCAACTGCGATCGTTCTACGCAGTCGGCCGTGTGCAGAGCTTCACGAAGGCAGCGGTGTGGCTGAACATCGGGCAACCCACCGTGACGACACAGGTCAAGGCGCTCGAGGAACGGTTTAATGTCCAATTATTTGACCGTTCGCCGAATGGACTTCACCTCACGGATACTGGGGTTGCCCTAATGGCGCTCGCACGACAAATTTTTGCCTTGGAGGAACACGCACATAGTCTGCTCAGTTCTACAGGCAACAGCTATGGCGGTAAGCTGCATATTGGCACAGTCGGTTCCTATTTTGTCATGGATTTCCTGTTCGATTATTCCGAAAAATTTCCGCTGGTTCAGGTTTCCGTCGTCAGTGGTAATTCTGGTGTGTTGTACGAACGCTTGTTGAATTATGAACTCGATGTCGCGATTTTGGGTATGAAATACGACAATCATAAACTCGAACAATTATGCCTTGGAGCTCATGAAGTCGCGATCATCGTCGATAAATCGCACGATTGGGCGGCCAAAAATACTATATCGCTGGAAGAACTTGACGGCCAGCGGATGATCATCCGTGAGGAAGGATCAATGACGCGCCGCGCCCTTGAAGAAAAGCTGGAAGAGCAAGGTGTAAAACCGAATGTGATCATGGAGCTTTCGCGCGATTCCGTTGTTGAGGCGGTAGCTGCCGGATTGGGTGCTGGCATCATTTCCATGGAAGAATTTTCGCCAGATGAAAGGCTGACCCTCATCCGGATACGCTCGCAACCACCGATGACCAATTCATATGCTGCCTGTCTGCGCGAACGCAGAAATATACCGGCGATTGATGTGTTCATGCGATTAGTGGAAAAGCGCGTACTCCTGGATAACAGCATTAATCCGGTCAATTAAAAGAAAATACGAAATGCGATTTTGGTGAACTAAATTACCCCGCTTTGTCGGTTATAGAACCGATTTGATGGACTTAACTAAGAGAGAATGCAAGATCACACACTAGTTTGTTGGGTGTTGTCACATTAACTTTGTGGCTAGGAAATTGATGATGATCTAATCTTCATCGATGAAAAATATCTCATATTCTCGGCATCGCTTCCCGCCCCACATCATTCAGCATGCTGTTTGGTTGTATGCTCGTTTTACGCTGAGCTACCGAGATGTTGAAGATTTGCTTGCAGAAAGAGGCCTAGATATTTCCTACGAAACTGTCCGGAGATGGTTTCTAAAGTTTGGTGAACCAATCGCCAGAAATCTGAGATCTTCCCGCCCTACTCCCAATGATATATGGCACCTGGACGAAATGGTCATCGTCATCCGAGGAAAGCGCCATTTCCTTTGGCGTGCCGTTGATAGTGAAGGCGAAGTCTTGGATTTCCTTGTACAACCGCAGCGAAACACCAAAGCTGCCTTGAAACTGATGCGTAAACTACTCAAGAAACAAGGCTTTGCGCCGTCACAAATAGTAACAGATAAACTGAAATCATATCATAAAGCCTTTCGAATTCTGCGCTTGAATTCCGAGCATATTGACAACAAGCGATCTCACAATCGGGCAGAAAATTCACATCTCCCAGTACGACGAAGAGAACGAAAAATGCAAAAGTTTAAATCACCAGGATCTTCCCAGAGATTTCTCAATATTCACTCAGCCACTTACAATGGCTTTTATCTTCAACGTCACACAATCAACCGATCTCGTCTAAAACAAAGTCGCGCTGAAGCATTTGGCGTTTGGGAATCTGCAAGTGCCACTGCCTAAATATTTTCACTGAGGATTCCCAGCGACTACAGTTAGTTAATGTGACAATGCCACGTCACTTAATCAATCGATCTCACCTCAAGCAATGTCGCACTGAAACAGTTGGTGTTTGGGAATCTGCAAGTACCGCTGCCTGAATATTGCTATTTCGGTTTCTTCGCGTCTACAGGAAGTTAATGTGACAATGTCTGTCCAGGTGTATTGTCAGAGCAAACTGGCTTGAGTAGTGCCATTAGTGTAATTTCGGATCAATTATGAAAATCTCTCTCAATTTTTTCAAAATTTCACCCTTGCATCGCATTGATCATCCAGTTTTGAACCTCAACGACTCTCGGAGATGGAGTAGTATGCTCAATTTTAATATAATATCCCACCTCAGTGGTGACAGTGTCCGAAAATGGCCGCACCAATTCGAATTGAGTTAAAAGGTCGTCGAGTAACACATGCCATCCGAGAGCAACTCCCTGACCACTCCTTGCTGCCTTAATGATCATCTCGTAACTGTTGAAAACTGTTTCTTCCGGAGGTTTTTTAAACGCAACGCCCAATTTTCCCAGCCAGTCTGCCCAGTCTATCCATGGCGTATCCATTGTCGGCGAATTGAGATGTAGCAAGGGCACCCTCGATGCAACCAATTTCTCCGGTGTATCGATATTCGAATTTGCCTGAAGGAATTCAGGACTACAGATTGCCGACACCTGCTCCTGAAATAACAGTACAGTATCAGAATGAACCTGGTCGTGTCTCGCCATGAAAACGGAGATATCAGGCTCCGGATCAAAAATTTTCAATGGATCTTGTGACGTGACAATTCTTAGATCCAACTTGCCTAGCCCTTCCCGAAGTTGAGGCAATCTTGGTAACAACCAAAACGATGCAAATGCAAAATCCACAGAAATAACAACCCGATCAGATACCGGCTGCTGCAAATACTCGATAAATCGTTCGGCAGATTGTTTTAAGGGACGCTGAAGCAAACGATAGAGTGTTTGGCCATCAGACGTTAGCTCTACTCCCCTCGATGTTCTAACAAACAAAGACCGGTCCAATTCGATCTCTAAATTCTTGATCCTTTGACTCATGCTGGGCTGCGTAATTTTCATTTCTCGAGCGGCCGCCGAAAGCTTGCCTAACTGGCAGACAAGCATAAAAGCGCAAAGGTCCGCCGAGCAGCGCGCGAATTTGCTATAGGATTTATCTATATCTGACATCACAACAACATCCTACAAAAAAGGTTTTTTCTCAAGCATTATTGCTAAGGCATAGTTTTTTCCTAAGCTCTGCACGCCAACATTTCGCAAAAGGAGTTCTAACGAACACATGCCAATCTAAAAATTTTCGGGAGGGGACACATGAAGCTACCAATTACAAATCTACCCATCAAGACCGCTGACACCGGATTCTATTCCGGGTTCAGCGTCGACGTCACGGTCACATCCAAGCTTGCTGTAGGGGCCTTGGTTCTTTGGGCAGTTGCTTTCCCGGATCAGGCCGGTGCGATTTTAGCGGAATTTAACAGCTTCATTCTGTCAAACTTTGGAACATGGTACATCTATGTCATGGCCTCGTTTGTTCTGGTCTGCTTGGTATTGGCAATCTGGCCAGCCGCTGGTCGCCTTAGGCTTGGACAAGACGGTGACAAACCGGAGTTTTCAAATTTCTCTTGGTTTTCGATGATGTTCGGTGCCGGAATTGGTGTCGGAATGCTGACCTGGGCCGTTGCCGAGCCGATCTACCACTTCAAAAACAATCCTGAGGTTATCCAGGGTCTGGCGGAGGGAGCAACGAAAGGAAACTTCATCAATGCTTTTCAGTGGTCCTATTTGCATTGGGGCTTCTCGGCCTGGGCATCATATGCCATCGCTGGATTGGCCCTTGCGTTCTTTGCCTATCGGCGAGGCCTGCCTCTGACGATCCGCTCATCGCTGACACCCCTTTTTGGCAGTAAATTATCTGGTCCGTTAGGTAGTATCGTCGATATTGTCGCCGTTATTGCAACCATACTTGGCGTCGCACAGACATTAGGATTCGGGGTCGAGCAATTCGTCGCAGGTATGGCACGAATTGGCATTGGAGAATGGCTAACCAACCCAGAAGGCAATGCATCTTCGGTTGGTATCATTGTTGCCATTGTAATCATCATGGGTGCGTCAACATTGTCGGCGCTATCGGGTGTTGGCAAGGGCATCAAGTGGCTGTCCAACCTCAATATGGGACTTTCCATCTTCCTGCTTGCCTTCTTGATGATATTTGGGTCGACATGGTTCGGCATTCAGGCGCTGTTCGTGGGCATGTGGGAATACATCATCAGCCTGCCGGCTATGTTATTTACTGTGTATTCCGGTGATGGAACCGGAGGCGTTGCCGACAAACTCGAGGGTTGGCAAGGCGCTTGGTCGGTATTCTATTGGGCATGGTGGGTCGCATTTGCTCCCTTTGTAGGTCTGTTCCTTGCGCGTATTTCCAAAGGCCGGACCATTCGCGAGTTCGTGTTGGGAGCACTGATTGTGCCTGCCATCATGTGCTTCGTCTGGTTCTCCTTCGCAGGAGCAACAGCCATCGAAATGGAACTGTCTGGCGTCGCCAACGGTGAAATCTTTGGTGCAACAGATGGTGACAAGATCTTTGCGATGACAGCTCTAATCCTAGGCAAAACTCTTGGATGGGTAATGGCGGTTATCATCGTTGTCCTGTTGATGACTTATTTGGTTACCTCAGCAGACTCAGCTGTGCTGATTGTTAATACGATCAATGCAGCTGGTGACGAGGGTCCAAAAGCACGCCCACACATTATATTTTGGGGCGTGGCACTGGGTGCAGTTGTTGCCGCATTACTGTTGGTCGGCGGCCTAAAGGCCATTCAGACAGCGATGGTTATCGGTGCCTTGCCGTTCTCGCTGGTAATGGTTCTAATGTGGATCGCGCTGCTGAAAGCAATTTATAAAGACAGTAAGCGCGAAGCTTTGGGAATGCCAACAACCCATGCTCAAACAGCGACTAATTGAGAGTACAAAAATACTGTCCCGCATCAAATATCGATACGGGACAGTTCGACATCATCTATTTATTACAGTCATTGATGGGTCGCCTCAGCAATCAAGTCAGGCTTGGGAGATCACGACAGCGGTTTGGAATGCACCATGAATATACTTGTGTTAATGGTCGATCAGCTGAACGGAACCTTGTTTCCAGACGGTCCAGCGGATTGGCTTCACGCTCCCAACTTAAAAAGGCTAGCTCAACGCTCAGTTCGCTTTGCTAATTGCTATACTGGCTCGCCGCTGTGTGCGCCGTCGCGCGCCAGCTTTATGACTAGCCAATTGCCGTCTGTCACCGGTGTCTATGATAATGCAGCTGAATTCCCGTCAGACGTGCCGACCTATGCACATCATTTACGCCGCATGGGCTACTACACATGTCTGTCGGGTAAGATGCATTTTGCAGGTCCAGACCAGTTGCATGGATTTGAAGACCGCCTGACAACTGACATCTATCCTGCAGACTTTGGATGGACACCCGATTATCGCAAACCTGACGAACGTATTGAATGGTGGTACCACAATATCGGCTCTGTCACGGGGGCGGGCGTTGCCGAAATCACGAATCAAATGGAGTATGATGACGAGGTCGCCTTTCAGGCCAGCGCCAAGCTATATGATTTGGCCCGTGGCCATGATGTTCGACCCTGGTGCCTAACAGTTAGCTTCACACATCCTCATGATCCTTATGTTGCGCGCAAAAAATACTGGGATCTCTATGAGGATTGTAAGCATTTGCTTCCAGAAGTGCCCGCAATTCCATATGATCGTCAGGACCCGCATTCAAAGCGCATCCTCAACGCCAACGATTGTCGCAGTTTTGCAATCAGCGAAGAGGACATTCGCCGCTCACGTCGCGCCTACTTTGCCAACATCAGCTACCTGGATGACAAAATTGGAGAGTTACTGGACGTTCTAGAGAGAACACGACAGGAAGCTGCGATCCTATTTGTTTCCGATCACGGAGACATGCTTGGCGAACATGGCCTTTGGTTCAAGATGAGTATGTTTGAGGGATCATCACGGGTGCCATTGATGGTTTCTGCCCCTGGCCTTATGCCGGGCAAGATAGACACTCCGGTCTCGACCATCGATGTTTGTCCGACACTCACCGACTTGGCAGGTATTCGCATGGACGAAGTTGCCCCCTGGACTGAAGGTACAAGCCTGCTGGGTATTGCGCAAGGTACGACCACACGCGGTCCGGTTGCGATCGAGTATGCCGCCGAAGCATCTATTTCTCCAATTGTTGCACTGCGCGATGGCCAATACAAATATATCCAATGCGCATCTGATCCTGAGCTACTTTTCGATTTGGACACAGATCCCTTCGAGATGTCGAACTTGACTCATGATCCGGCCTTTACCAAGAAGCTGGAACGGATGCGCACTATGGTGGACGCTCGCTGGAACCTGGATCAATTCGATAAAGATGTCAGGCTTTCACAAGCGCGCCGATGGATCGTTTACGAAGCACTACGCAACGGTGCCTACTTCCCGTGGGACTATCAGCCGTCGACGACGGCGTCAGAGCGTTTCATGCGCAATCACATGGATCTCAATGATCTCGAAAAAAAACAACGCTTTCCTAGGGACGAGTAAGCGAGACGATATTGTCACGGTGTTGTCACATTAACTTAGTGGCGAGAAAAATGATGATAATCTAACCTCTGCCAATGCAAAAATTCTCCTATTCTCGGCATCGGTTTCCGCCTCACATCAGCCAGCATGCGGTTTGGCTTTACGCTCGATTTACCCTGAGCTTTAGAGATGTTGAAGATCTTCTCGCAGAACAAGGCCTGGATATTTCTTATGAAACAGTTGGAAGATGGTTTCTGAAGTTTGGTGTGCCAATAGCCAGTAATCTACGATCATCTCGGCCTACGCCCAAAGATGTCTGGCATCTGGATGAATTGGTTATCATTATTCGAGGAAGGTGATACTGGCTCTGGCGCGCTGTTGATAGCGAGGGTGAAGTCCTGGATTTCCTCGTGCAACCCAAGAAAAACGCCAAAGCTGCCTTGAAACTAATGCGTAAACTATTAAAGAAACAAGGCTTCGCACCAACCCAAATCGTCACAGATAAACTGAAATCATATCACAGGGCATTTCGAACACTGAGTTTGGGCGCCGAGCATATTGATAACAAACGATCTAACAATCGAGCGAAAAATTCGCATCTCCCAGTACAACGAAGAGAGCGAAAAATACAGAAGTTTAAATCACCCGGATCGGCTCAAAGGTTTCTCAATATTCATTCAACCACCTACAATAGCTTTTACTTTCAACGTCACCTAGTCAATCGATCTCTCCTCAAGAAATGTCGCGCTGAAGCATTTGGTGTTTGGGCAACTGCAAGCAAAGCTGCCTAAATAATGCTAATTAGGTTTCTTCGCGCCTACCATGAGTTAATGTGACAATGCCCCGCCATCACTTCCCCGCCATCACTTCCCCGCCATTATTTCACACGCCGTAGTTTACTCTGGCAATGTCGTAGTGACAGGTAAACTTAAATCATATCAAGCAGCGATGCAGATGATTGGCAACTAGGGTCGTCTAGAAGCCGGGCGTTGGCTAAACTACCCCACCAATAACTCCGCCGGCTCCGTCCCAAGCGCCTTGGCAATCCGCTGCAGCACAACGACTGTAGGGTTTCGGATGCCACGCTCAACGCCTGAGATATAAGTGCGATGCAGACCGCATTCATCGGCCAGATATTCCTGCGACCAACCTTTGTCTCGCCGTAGTCGCTGCACGTTGCGCCCCACCTGTTTCTTGATATCCACCATGAGCTGAGAGGACGAAAATGCAGACTTTATGTCTACAGACTATGAGCCTCTTTTTGACTTGACTTGTAGCGCTGTTGGAGCGGTACTGTTACCAATGACAAACCATGAACCCTATGCACTGACAACCACCCAAATCGGGGCCGTCGGTGAATCTGTTGCAGCAACGGGACTTGTCCTCGCCTCCGGTGGACGACTTGCCCCTTTTAAACCCTATGCCGATGATGACGGTATTGATCTGCTGATTTACGATAAGGCTTCAAAGGGCGTTATCCCGCTGCAAGTTAAGAGCCGGACGAAGGTTGATAATGAAAAAGCCATGACGGCACAGTTTGATGTGAGAAAGGCAACTTTCTCCGAAGAGGGAGACTCTCACCTTCTCGCCCTGCTTCTGGATGGCAGCAATCTTGTCTGCGCCTGGTTTATTCCAATGTCGGACCTGAAGCAGGTCGGATATAGTCGCAAGACCAAATATTCCGTCGTTGCCTCAGCCAAGAAAACCTCGAAAAGCCGGTTTGCGCCCTATCGTTATTACACCTTTGAAGATCTTGCCCGGGCAATAACCGCGACCTTTGACATTTGATCGGCAGTTTTCTGCCATTTATGCGCCCTCCCAAATGATAGGTTACGAAGGGGCCATCTTTGGCCAAAATACATAGCATCGATTCTGCTTTACGGAATCGGAGTTATTTACTTTTTTGGAAGGAGATTATTTTATGAAATTATCTGACAGATTTAAAGCGGCTCCCGTCATCGAGGAATGGCCGGATTACGAAGTTGTAAACAACAGATTTGATTTTTTGCGCCAATACCATTTGGAGGGTATCGAAAGGGATTTAGCGGCGGGAAAAAATATTCAAAGTTATGAACTTGCCACTGCAATTAAAGCCCTTGGGCCCTATCCGATTTCGCTGCCCGTACGGATGCATATTTGTGATCGCCTGATGGGCAAAGTAAAGCCGCCACGTGGACGCCGGGCAATTCCAAATGTATTGGTTCAGGACAGGGGCCTCAAAATAAAGATGTTCTACCGACATTATTTCGGTCTATTGCAAAATACGGACAAGAAACCTTGTGAGATGGAAGAACTGGTAAACTATCGGGGCCCGGATATTCTGCAAGGGCCGCCTCATGAAATGGCAGCTAGAATTGTCGCCTCCATGGTATGGTTCCGCCATCTGTCCTGGCAACGTATCAAGAATATCGTGAGCTCACAAAATTAGGCCGATTTAGTGTGAAGGAACAATCGAGCGAACCGGGATATATCTATTCCATAATCTTACCATTACGGGAATTGATTTATGGATATCACCGATTTTACCTACTACTCAATAGAAGAGCTAATCGCCCGAGCCCATAACCCGCGGACCCACTCCAAAGCGCAGGTTAGGCAGATAGCGGCCAGCATCGAAGAGTTCGGCTGGACCAACCCGATCCTGATCGATGATGTGGGCGGCATCATTGCGGGCCACGGACGAGTGGCTGCAGCAAAGCTATTGAAGCTGGATCAAGTCCCGACCCTGCGCTTGGCTGATCTGACAGAAGCACAGATCCAGGCCTATGTTATCACCGATAACAAGCTTGCTGAGAATGCCGGTTGGGATCGGGAGATCCTGGCCACCGAGCTCCAGGGTCTGATGGATCTGGATTTTGATATTGAACTCACGGGTTTTGAGATGGCCGAGATCGATATCGTTCTGGAGGACATCCAGCTTGATGACAGCGATCCGGACGATGATATTCCCGATATTGATGACGAGGAAGAGCCTGTCACCAGGATCGGTGATCTCTGGACCCTCGGATCTCATCGGCTGCTCTGCGGCGATGCTCTTGATCTGGGGAGTTATGTTACCCTGCTCGGAGATCATGATGCGGATATGGTGTTTACCGATCCGCCCTATAACGTCCCTATTGCCGGGCATGTCTCGGGACTTGGAATGCACAAACACCGTGAGTTCGAAATGGCAAGCGGCGAGATGTCACCAGCCGCCTTCACCAACTTCCTTACTACCGTTTGCGACAATATGAGCTTCTGCAGTGAAGATGGCGCGCTTCATTATATCTGCATGGACTGGCGCCATATGGACGAACTGATGGGAGCCGGCAACAAAATCTATACAGAGCTCAAGGCGCTTTGTGTCTGGAACAAGAGCAATGGTGGCATGGGCAGTCTTTACCGCTCAAAACATGAACTGGTGTTTGTTTATAAGAATGGCAGCGGTTCCCATACCAACAATATTCAGCTCGGCAAGTTCGGTCGCAACCGCACCAATGTCTGGGAGTATGCCGGTGCCAATGCCTTTGGCGGCACACGTGATGAGGATCTGGCCATGCACCCGACGGTTAAGCCCGTGGCTTTGGTGTCTGATGCCATAATGGATTGCACCAAACGCGATGCCTGGGTTCTGGATCCCTTTAGCGGATCCGGCACCACCCTTATTGCAGCCGAGAAAACCTGCCGCCAGGCGGCAGGTCTTGAGATCGATCCCCGTTATGTCGATGTGGCCGTCAAACGCTGGCAACAACTGACGGGCAGTGAGGCCGTTCATCAGGCCAGCGGCCAGACATTCAATGAGCTGCGCCTCGCCCGACAGGGCTCGCGTAATTTAGACCAACAGACAGTCCAGGTTTACTAAATGAAGGAACATATTATGAGCATTGATGACGACAAAAAAGTTGGCTACGGAAAACCCCCGAAGCAATTTCAGTTTCCACCCGGCCAGTCCGGCAATCCCAAGGGTCGGCCAAAAGGCCGCCCGAATATGGCAACGATGTATCGCAAAGCCATAAACCGTATGGTACCCATCAAGCAAAATGGTAAAACACGATCCATTTCTGTTAAGGAAGCAGTGATCGAAAAACGGGTGACAGACGCCTTCAATGGCACAGCCGATGACCGACGTAAATTTACCAAGGATATCGAGCAATTGCTGCCCGAGGAAATGATGGTTGAGCACGACAGCATTCCCATGCTCAAACACGAGGATATCATGAGGCGGTTTGCGGCAAGGGCTCTGGCCACCGAAAAGGCACGGCAAAAGAAAACGCCCGAAGCTGATACTTCAGGTGAGCCCGATCAAGATCCGTTATGAAGTTCACGCCGGGCGATTTTATGGATGTGATGCGGGTTGATTTGAGCAGCTTTACGGCAATGGCGTTCGATACGATTAACCCGGGCACTATCTTTGTGCCCAACTATCATATCGATGCCATCGCCACGGTCCTGCAGGCGGTAGAGTGCGGGGATGTGCGGCGGCTGATAATCAGCATGCCGCCGCGCAACCTCAAATCCATTTGTTCAACTGTCGCCTTCCCCGCCTGGATGTTGGGCCGTCATCCCTCCACGAAAATCATCTGCGCCAGCTATGCCAGCGGCCTGTCTGAAGATCATGCCCGATCCTGCCGGGAGGTTATGCAAAGCGACTGGTACCGCCGCGCCTTTCCCGCTACCCGCATTGATCCGCAGCATAATAGACTTCTCGACTTCGCCACCACTCTAAATGGTCGGCGCATCGCAACCTCAGTCGGCGGCACCCTGACGGGCCGCGGTGCGGATATCCTGATTATCGATGATCCGCTCAAAGCCGATGAGGCCCTGTCGGATGCCAAACGCACGGCCGTCAACGCCTGGTATGATCAAACTCTCTATAGCCGCCTTGATAATCCCAAAACCGGGGCCATTATCATAGTTACCCAACGGCTGCATGTCGACGATCTGGTCGGCCATGTTCTGGATAAGGAAGACTGGACCCATTTACGACTGCCAGCCATTGCCGAGACACGGCAGGAAGTCATATATGGGCTTGATCTCCTGCATATCCGGGAACCTGGCGAGCTTCTCAACCCGGAACATCAGCCTATAGACAATCTGGAGGCCATCAAGCGCAATCTCGGCACTTTCGCCTTTGCCGCCCAATATCAGCAGGATCCGCTCCCCATCGAAGGCAACCTGATCCGCTGGGAATGGTTCGTTGACTATACGACCTTACCGCCCCGTGAGCCTCACGACCGGGTCTATCAAAGCTGGGATACGGCCTTCGAGGATGGCGAAGACAATGACTGGTCAGTCGGCACCACCTGGCTGGTGAAGGGCAATGATTATTATCTGGTGGAGGTAGTCCGCAAACGCATGACCTTCCCCGGTCTCAAGAAAACAGTGATTGCCCAATCAGAAAAACATGCCACCGATGGCATTATCATTGAGCGCAAAGGCTCCGGCATTGATCTTTATCATCAACTCCGCGAAGAGAAACTGCGCCCTTTCGACTTCAAGCCTGAAGGGGACAAGGTATCGCGCATGCATACCGCCTCCCTGTCCATCGAGGCTGGACAGGTCCATATACCGAAGGACGCCTCCTGGCTATCAGACTTTAAGTCCGAACTGCTGGCCTTCCCTTATGGCCATCATGATGATCAGGTGGACAGCGTCTCGCAATTCCTGATGTGGAAAAAGACCCACGACCGGCGCAGGTCCCATATCGGGACAGTCGGTCCCGAAATTATTGAACTTGATGAGGAATGACGCGGCGTCCAGCGCTTGGCGTTCTACATCCAAATATAATTCCATAGGCGTTATATTCTATCCCCCGCCTCCAATCTTCAATCTAAAATATTCCACTGGACTTCTGTCGCCAACAGAGCGTCACTGTCATTGCGCCGTGACGTATCCATACGCCCGTCACCGCCAGCCCGGCCCCGGATTACCCCTGCGGCGGGCTCGCCTCAGTGCAAGCGCCGACATTCCGTCGGAGCAAATGACATGGAGGCAGTTATGACCAGCACAGTAAGATCATCCGTTAAACCTACGGACAAACAATCCCGACCTTCCGTTGCCCGGAAGAAGCCAAAACCCCAGCCGACAAAATCCGAGATTATCCTCAAACTCATCAGACGCCGCAAGGGCGCCCGGATGACGGATCTTCAGAAGGCGACAGGATGGCAGCCGCATAGTCTCAGGGCGGCTTTAACGAAGCTTGGCAAGGCAGGGTACCCTGTTGTTCGTCAGAAAAATCCGGGCGGCTCCAGCCGTTATCAGATACCAGGCGATCAAAAATGAGTGCGGTGCTGACACAACAATGGAAAATAAGCACTCAATGCAACTTAGAATTTGCCTGTCCTGACGAGATATCGCGAGCTGAATTGGTTGAAGCCTGGACCATCGCATATGGCCATCCTCCCCCCAAGGGGCTCAGCACTCGGCTTTTGCGATATGCCTATCATTACAACAGGCAGGCCAAGGAATACGGCCGGCTTAAAAAATCATCCTTGCACCAGTTGATGCGATATCTACCGGCTTCACCAGATAAAGAGAAGGCAATGGCAAAAGCGTTAGCAACCCCGAAACCAACGGCCGGAACCCGGCTGGTTCGGGAATGGCGGGGGCGTAACCATATCGTGGATATCCAGGAAGACGGCTTTCTCTATCAGGGCAAATCCTACAAGTCCTTGTCGGCCATCGCCCGCACCATCACCGGCGCCCGCTGGTCAGGTCCGCGGTTCTTCGGGGCATGATCAGCCATGAAGCGCTGCGCCATTTATACCCGTAAATCGACAGAAGACGGTCTGGAACAGGACTTTAATTCCCTGCATGCCCAGCGGGAGGCCTGTGAAGCTTTTATCAAAAGCCAGCGCCATGAAGGGTGGAAACTGGTGCGGACTGCCTTTGATGACGGCGGCTATTCCGGGGGAACCATGAACCGCCCTGCTCTTACAAAACTATTGGCGGCCATTGATCGGCATGAGGTGGATATCATTGTCGTCTATAAGGTGGATCGGCTCACTAGGTCGTTGGCCGACTTCTCGAAAATCATCGAGAGGCTGGATAAACAGGATGTGTCTTTTGTCTCCGTGACGCAAGCGTTCAATACCACCTCCTCCATGGGACGGCTGACCTTAAATGTGCTTCTCTCCTTTGCCCAGTTTGAACGGGAAGTCACTGCGGAACGCATCCGCGATAAGATTGCCGCCTCAAAGAAGAAAGGTATGTGGATGGGGGGCAATCTGCCACTTGGGTATGATGTTGAGGATCGTAAGCTTGTTATTAATAGGGAAGAAGCAGCAACGGTTAGACAGCTATTTGAGCTTTATATTGAACTTGGAACTGTCCGGCGTCTAAAACAGGAAGCGGATCGTCTGGGTATTGTCAGCAAACGGTATACCCGAAAGGATGGACAGATCACCGGTGGCAACCCCTTCTCCCGCGGCAGTCTGTATCGGTTGCTCTCCAATTCGCTATATATCGGCAGGGTTCCGCATAAGGGAGAAACCTATGACGGATTGCAGGAGGCCATTATCGACCAAGCAACCTGGGATCAAGTTCAGAAGATCATGAAGGGAAATAGTAAAGAACGATCGTCACCTAAAAATACCAGAGCACCGTTCCTGCTGACCGGTCTGGTATTTGATAAATATGGTGAGCCGCTGTATCAGGCGCAGGCCAGCAAGAGGGGCAAACGGTATTACTATTATATCTCCAAGCGGTTAGCGCTAGAAGCAAAATCGAATGACGGAGGATGGCGGCTTCCAGCGAAAACACTAGAAGCTGCTGTCATTAGATCCATTCTGGATCTTCTTCATAACCAGAATCAGTTGATGGACATTCTTAAACTGGAACTTTATAGCCCTTCCGTGCTCCGCACCCTGAAAACAGAGTCGGATAGTTTGATAGAAATTCTGTCCAGTAATGACAACGAACATCAGCGACAAATCTTACAGGCAATCATTTGCAGGGTTACCCTATCGCCAAAATCCATCTCCATTGAACTTAGCCGGACGGCTGTGTCCAGACGATTGAAGCTATCGGATGATGCGGCCAGCCAGGAACAGGATGATGTTATTTCACTTACATCTGCCCTTAGACTGCAGCGCAAAGGGGTTGAAGCGAAGCTGGTGATTGTTGGACAAGCTACTGCTAGTCAACGTGACCCGGTTCTCTGTTGCCTTGTTGCTCAAGCTCGGTATTGGTTCGATCAACTGGCATCGGGAGAAGCAAAATCTGTTCAGGAAATCGCCTTGCGTGAAAGTGTCTTTGTTACGGAAATCAGCCGGGTTCTTCAACTGGCATTTTTGGCACCAGTGATTGTTGAAGACTTGTTGGCAGGCCGTCAGCCGGAAAGTCTGACAGCCAGAGATTTTCAACGGCTGCGTTCCCTCGACCCTGACTGGAACGTGCAGCGAAAACAGCTCGGATATCCCGCTTAAGCCCCACAAAAATATCAATGGATTGGACACTGAAAGTCGCCTGTAGAGACGAATGGGAAATTCTGACTAAATCGCCCACTTATGAGTGTCTCTGTTCTGATCGGATATGGCCAAAGGCCCCAGAACTGCGGGGTTCAGGGGCGAACCTGGACTGGATCCAGGTTCGCCTCAGTTTAAGTGGTGGGCCCGGTAGGACTTGAACCTACGACCAGTCCGTTATGAGCGGACGGCTCTAACCAGCTGAGCTACAGGCCCGAATATTGTTTGGAATAGACGGTCAGTTGGTGGCGTTGTGACTATTTAGCCTGTTCGGACGCAAGACGCAATTGGCGAAATCACGCTTTCGCCAATTTTTGCTTTTTGCCGAATTTTTTGAAATTATGTGTCGAGGAAACTCCGCAGTTTTCGTGACCGGCTTGGATGCTTGAGCTTGCGAAGTGCTTTGGCTTCAATTTGCCGGATACGCTCACGCGTTACAGAGAATTGCTGCCCGACTTCTTCCAACGTGTGATCCGTATTCATTCCAATTCCAAATCGCATCCGCAGCACCCGTTCCTCTCGCGGCGTCAACGATGCCAATACCCGCGTGGTAGTCTCTCGCAAGTTAGACTGAATGGCTGCATCCAAAGGCTGAACCGCATTCTCGTCCTGAATGAAATCGCCAAGATGGCTATCTTCTTCATCACCAATCGGTGTTTCAAGGCTGATCGGCTCTTTAGCGATTTTCATCACTTTGCGCACTTTCTCAAGCGGCATACCAAGTTTCACAGCCAATTCTTCTGGTGTTGGTTCGCGGCCAATTTCATGCAGCATCTGACGAGATGTCCGCACGAGTTTATTTATTGTCTCGATCATATGAACCGGGATACGAATTGTCCGCGCCTGATCCGCAATTGAACGCGTAATGGCTTGTCGGATCCACCATGTCGCATATGTAGAGAACTTATAACCGCGGCGATATTCAAACTTGTCAACGGCCTTCATCAAACCGATATTTCCTTCCTGAATAAGATCCAGGAACTGCAAACCACGGTTTGTGTATTTTTTGGCTATTGAGATTACGAGGCGCAAGTTAGCTTCCACCATCTCTTTTTTCGCGCGGCTGGCTTCACGTTCACCTTGCTGTACAGTACTCACAATACGGCGGAACTCAATCATCGGCATTCCAAACTCCGAAGAAATCTTGATGATTTCTGCCCGGATTTCTGTAATTCCTTCAATTTCGTTTGTCGTAAAGTCCTTCCAGCCTTTTGCCTTCAGCCCGCTCATTTTCTCAACCCAGCCCGGATCCAGTTCGGAACCGAAATAATTTTCAAGAAAACTCGTCCGGGCGACTTTATGGCGTTCTGCCAACCGCAGGAGTTTACCCTCGAGGCTCATCAGACGCCGGTTGATACCGTATAGTTGGTCAACGAGAGCTTCAATGCGGTTATTGGTTAGATGAACATCGTCCATCAGTTTAACCAATTCCAATTTCAGTTTCTCGTACTTCTTTTCCTGAGCATTCGAAACAACATCATTCTCGAGTGCCGCTGTCAGGCGCGCTTCTTGTAACTTATGCAGTTTTTTATAGGTTTTTGCGATCTCATCAAATCGCTCGAAGACTTCAGGTTTTAAGGTTTCTTCCAATGCGGCCAAAGACATTGTGTTTTCTTCGGCGTCATCTTCCTCCTCTTCTTCCTTCCGGGTGCTTTCGCTTTCGCTTTCGCCTTCCCCGTCCTCATCTTCCTCGTTTTTATCTTCTGCTTCTGATTCCGATTCCGCTTCAGGCTCATCATCGTTCAAGCCCGCAGCCGGGAGTTCGTCATCTTCGCTGTCTTCGCTAAAGCCCTCTTGCAACGCTTTTTCTGCAGCTGCGCCGGCGCCATACGTCGCGTCCAAATCAATCACATCACGCAATAAGAGTTGTTCTTGCAGCATCAACTCACGCCAATTTAGGATGGCGCGAATGGTAAGTGGGCTTTCACAAATGGAGCCGATCATTTTACCGCGGCCGGCTTCGATGCGTTTCGCGATCGCTATTTCGCCTTCACGGGATAACAATTCCACAGTTCCCATTTCACGCAAATACATACGCACGGGGTCATCTGTTCGGTCGCCCGCAGTCGACGCTGGTTTTTCGGCAACTACTTTTTCTGGTTTACTTTCTTGGGCTTCGTCGTCAACTTTATCCGCCGCTGGTTCTTCACCTGCTTCGTCATTTTCGACGACATTAATCCCCATTTCTGACAGTAATGACATCGTGTCTTCAATTTGTTCAGAAGACATCTGATCTTGAGGCAGGACAGTGTTTAGTTCGTCAAAGGTGACGTATCCTTTCTCCTTAGCCTTAGCCAGCATCTTTTTAACAGCTGCTTGAGAGGCATCAATTAACGGGCTATCGGGGGATTCTTCGCGTTGATCTGACGTATCAACGGCTTCCGCACTATTCGTCGCCATTAAAGTATTACTCCTCGAAATTTACCCATTTACGCAACCCTATTAAGAATGCTTAGGTAAAAAGTGTTTAAATATCGTTCTTTCGTCCTGACGCAAATCCAAACCCGTCCAAATCTGCTTCATTTCCCTCTGCATCCAGTAGCGCCTTTTTTGCCAGTTTCAGCCGATCAAAATTTTCACTAGTCGCTTCTGCCCCTAGTTTCTGCTGTGCCACTGCCAATTCTTGCTCCAATGCTTCTCTCTTCTGCCGCGATACTATATGGCGCCAGCCGCTACTAGCATCTTCGAGCGCCGCGTCCGGGCCAACGAACCATTCTATCGAGCCGCCCATTGAAGCTTTTAATCTATCTACCTGTGCAGACAATTTACGTTTAGCTAGATGGTGCGCCATGCCCGCATAGTCAAGAGATGATTCGACCGCCACAATATCTATTATCGACCGCCTTAGTCTGTCAAGCTGGGCGGAGTGAAGTTTCAGCCGCGTAAATTCGTCAAAGTGATTTTCCATTATTTCTGGGTGGTTTATAACGGTTAGAAGGATTAATTCTTCCCGTCGACCGGTTCTTTGAGAAGTACTTGAAGAGAGTCGCGAGGGCATCAAAAAACGCGAATCATGCTTTTGATTCGCGAATCGGTCGAATCGTTCTTTCGATGAACTAGTCGCTGACGTTTTGTGTTGAGATTGCTTTTTAGTTCTAAAAGCATTCCAAAGCTGGTCTTTAAAATATGTCTTGTAATGCCCTTGAACCGTCGGATCGGTAATTTGATCACAAAGGGAATAAATAGATTTTTCGAAAGCCGCTTTTCGTTCAGGTGTATCTGTCGGATGGCTTTCCGCCTCCTTGCGCCAGAGTATTTGGGAAAGAGGTAGTGCTTTCTCCAGAATTGCGGCCATAGCGTCCGCGCCTTCATTTCGGATTAGATCATCAGGGTCAATCCCTTTTGGCAACAACGCAAACCGTAAAGAAAATCCGGGTTTTAATAATGGTAATGCTCGCTCTGCAGTACGCAGCGCCGCGCGCCATCCCGCATCGTCCCCATCAAGACACATGACCGGTTCCGCCGCCATTCCCCATAAAACCTTTAGCTGATCTTCCGTAATTGCCGTTCCAAGCGGTGCTACTGATTGCGCGAATCCAGCTTCCGCGAGAGCAATAACGTCCATATACCCCTCCGCCACAATGACATTTCCAACGTCAAAGGCTTTTTGGCGGGCCATCGCCATATTGTAAAGCACATGCCCTTTATGAAAGAGAGGCGTTTCAGGAGAATTGAGATATTTTGCCGGGGCGTCCCCAAGCGCGCGCCCACCAAATGCGATAACGCGTCCTCTTCGATCAGAAATTGGAAAAATCAAACGATCACGAAATCGATCATAACTCGGCCGGCCATCATCGGGTTTAATAATCAGTCCCCCTTCAAGCATGGTCTCCTCGCTGACGCCTCGCGCCAGGAGCGCTTCCTTCAAGGCCGTACGAGAATTTGGCGCAGCGCCAATCCTAAAATTACCAATGGCTTCATCGGAGACTTGTCGTTTTACAAGATATTGACGGGCGACGGATCCGGCTTGTACCGTCAATTGCGAGGAAAACCATTTTGCGGCCAATTCCATAGCATCATGCAGTGTCGCAGCCTTTTGCCGCCGAGCTTGATCCTCCGGTCGTTCAATCGGCATCTGCAAACCGGCAATTGATGCCAGGCGCTCCACGGCTTCTGGAAACGCAACGCCTTCAGTTTGTTTGATAAATTCTATTAAGTCTCCATTGGCACCGCAGCCAAAGCAATGATAAAAACCTTTTTCCTCATTAACTGTAAAGGAGGGTGTTTTTTCATTGTGAAATGGGCAAAGCCCCGAAAACTCGCGACCTTTCTTGACCAATTTGGTTCGCCGACCAATAACCTCTGAAAGGCTAACTCGATTTCGTATTTCTTCAAGAAATTGCGGCGGAAAGGCCATTTATTCTCCCACACCCGTTAAAGGTCGCCAATTGACGTGCCAATAGATAACGACTTTTTTGACTATGCGCCCAATGTCTCTTTAACAATAGAACTCGCTATCGAAAAATCCATGCAGCCGGCATATTTTCCCTTCAATGTCGCCATGGTTTTTCCCATGTCCTTGAGGCCTTGCGCGTCGATCTCCGCAATAATTTCGCCAACTGCTTTTCTGATTTCCTCTTCATCAAATTGCTTTGGCAAAAAATCAGAGATTATATGAATTTCTTCCTGCTCCGATGTAGCCAAATCGATCCGTCCGCCTTTTTCATACGCCGCAATGGACTCTTTTCGTTGACGAACCATGGTTGTCAGCATTTGAAGAATCTCATCTTCCGTGATTCCTTCTTCTGCCCCTTTGTCACGGGCCGCCAAATCACGATCTTGCAGTGTCGCTATGATAAGACGCAGCGTTGAAGTCTTGCGCTTGTCCTTTGATTTCATTGCTTCTTTTAGGTTCGACTTGATATTAGTTCGCAACATATACACGCACATTTATTGTAAAGAAAGGCGCCATACTAACCGAAACCCGAATTTTTAGCAAACCAATTTTACTTTGTAACATGTTGATTTTAAAGGGAAATTATTACAACGGAAAACTTGACGGACCCACTCAAACTCCCTATGTTCCAGCGGAAATATCAACATTTGGCCAAAGCAAAACGGCTCGGCGGAATATCCGCAGAGAGGGTCCCCATCATCATGTCTTATGCGAGCAAACCCACGGACTTAAATATTGAGCGGACAGCAACAGCCGTCCTTGTACTTGGCGATGGTAGCATCTTTCATGGTTTTGGTGTCGGGATTGAAGGTGAAACGACTGGTGAAGTTTGTTTTAACACCTCCATGACCGGATATCAGGAGAGCCTGACGGACCCATCCTTTGCCGGTCAACTTATCACCTTTACCTTTCCGCATATCGGTAACGTCGGCTTTAACGATGAAGATATCGAAACGACTGGCGCCGCGGCAAATGGACTAATAATTCGGGCTGAAATTACAGACGAAGCCAGTTGGCGGGCAAAAGGGCATTTGGACAATTGGCTGCAGTCCCGAAACCTGATCGGCATTTCGGGAGTTGATACAAGACGCCTAACGCATATTATACGTAAATCTGGGGCGCCAAACGGTGTTATCGCACATCGTAAAGACGGTAAATTTGATCTTGATGACCTAAAAGCAAAAGCCCGGGCTTGGCCTGGCCTTGAAGGAATGGATCTTGCGAAAGAGGTTTCCTGCACCGACCCATATGACTGGACAGAATCAAATTGGGACATCAAAAAGGGCTACGGAGAACAAGCAAATCCGCGCCGGCATATTGTAGCTGTAGATTACGGTATAAAGCGTAATATTCTGCGGTGTTTTGCAGAATTGGATTGCCGGATTACAGTCGTTCCAGCAACGGCAAGCTTTGAGGATATTGCAAGCCTGAAACCTGACGGAATTTTCTTGGCTAATGGGCCCGGAGATCCAGCAGCGACTGGCACATATGCCGTCCCAGTAATTCGTGAATGTGTGGAGAGTGGTATACCGACATTCGGTATCTGCCTTGGACATCAGATGTTGGCACTAGCTCTCGGCGCTGAGACGATGAAAATGCACCAGGGCCACCGTGGTGCAAACCAGCCCGTTAAAGATTTGACGACGGGTAAGGTCGAGATTACTTCGCAGAACCACGGCTTCGTCGTCGTTCGAGACAGTTTGCCGGATGGTGTCACTGAAACGCACAAATCGTTATTCGACGGTGTGGTTGAAGGACTGAGCGTTGACGGCAAACCGGTCTTTTCCGTCCAATACCATCCTGAGGCCAGCCCGGGCCCTCAGGACAGCCATTACCTTTTTCAGCGGTTTATAGATCTGGTCGACAAACATGCCTAAACGTACCGACATAAATTCCATCATGATCATCGGTGCTGGCCCGATTATAATCGGACAGGCATGCGAATTTGACTATTCTGGCACTCAGGCTTGCAAAGCATTGAAGGAAGAAGGTTATCGCGTCATCCTTGTGAATTCTAACCCGGCGACCATTATGACGGATCCCGGGCTTGCCGACGCAACATATGTCGAACCGATTACGGCGGACATCGTCGAGAAGATATTGGAAAAGGAGCGTCCCGACGCGATCCTTCCGACAATGGGAGGTCAAACTGCGCTGAATACTGCCCTGGAATTGGCGGAACGTGGAACTCTAGATCGACTAGACGTTCAACTCATCGGCGCAAATCGTGAAGCCATTGCCAAAGCGGAAGACCGGGACCAGTTCAGAACAGCAATGCTGAAAATCGGCCTTGATATGCCGGTGAGCGGTGTTGCACATTCGCTTGAAGAAGCCTGGTCCGTTCTCGAAGAAGTAAAACTCCCGTGTATTATTCGGCCTTCCTTCACACTTGGCGGTACGGGGGGTGGAATAGCCTATAACCGTGAAGAATTTGAGACAATCATCGCGACCGGCCTCGATGCCTCACCAACCACAGAAGTCCTGGTTGAGGAAAGCATTGTCGGCTGGAAAGAATATGAAATGGAAGTGGTCCGGGATAAAGCGGACAACTGCATTATTATCTGTTCGATCGAGAATGTTGACCCGATGGGTGTGCATACGGGAGATTCCATAACAGTCGCCCCTGCCCTTACCTTGACAGATAAAGAGTATCAATTAATGCGCGATGCCTCTATCGCAGTCCTGCGCGAGATAGGTGTCGAAACCGGCGGCTCCAATGTTCAGTTTGCGGTAAACCCCGAAAACGGCCGCCTTATCATCATCGAAATGAACCCGAGGGTTTCCCGTTCAAGCGCATTGGCATCCAAAGCGACAGGCTTTCCGATTGCAAAAATTGCTGCGAAGCTGGCTATCGGGTACACGTTGGACGAATTGGACAATGACATTACTGGGGTGACACCTGCCTCGTTCGAACCGACCATCGATTACGTCGTGACAAAAATCCCGCGATTCACATTTGAAAAATTTGCTGGTGCCGAACCAAAACTTGGTACCGCGATGAAATCTGTTGGCGAAGCAATGGCCATTGGCCGGACTTTCGCTGAAAGCCTGCAGAAGGCGCTGCGGTCGCTTGAAACAGGGCTAACTGGCCTAAATGAACAAACGTTTGCAGGTCCGGGAGAGCAGCCCGTGGACAAGCAACGCATCCAGGCGATCCTCGCCTACCCGACCCCCGACCGGCTCTTAAACATTGCTCAGGCCTTCCGTGAAGGCTTAACGATGGAAGAAGTTCGGACAGCAAGTAAGTATGAACCTTGGTTTCTCTCTCAAATTCAAGAAATTGTCGCGTTGGAAACCGCCGTCAGAGATTCTGGCATCCCGACCACAAAAGGCGGATTGCTAAAGTTGAAATCAATGGGCTTTAGTGACATCCGACTGGCGGAACTCGCGGGCACCAAAGAAGCCCATGTTTATGCTGCACGTGAAAAATTTGAGATCCACCCTGTATTTAAACGTATCGACACTTGCGCCGGAGAGTTTCCCTCGCAAACACCTTATATGTATTCCACTTATGAAGGGAATGAATGGGATCCGGCCATATGTGAAGCTAATCCAACCGACGCGAAGAAAGTCATAATCCTTGGCGGCGGACCAAATCGGATTGGCCAAGGGATCGAATTTGACTATTGCTGCGTACATGCAGCTTATGCCCTGTCGGAAACTGGCTACGAAACTATAATGATCAACTGTAACCCAGAAACGGTTTCCACGGACTACGACACTTCTGATCGGTTGTATTTTGAACCCTTAACGGTCGAAGATACGCTGGCTATTGTCCGTAAAGAGCAAAGCAACGGAACCTTACATGGCGTCATCGTACAGTTCGGAGGTCAAACACCCCTGAAGTTAGCCGCAGGCTTGGAAGCCGCAGGCGTTCCAATCTTGGGCACAACGCCAGATGCCATCGATCTAGCGGAAGACCGTGAACGGTTTCAGCAACTTTTGCACAAACTGGATCTGAAACAACCTGAAAACGGTATTGCTCGTTCCGTCCCAGACGCTTTTACCATTGCGGAGAGAATTGGTTTTCCTATCGTCGTTCGCCCGTCCTACGTATTGGGCGGCCGCGGTATGGAAATTGTCAGAGATGCTGAATCACTCGATCGCTATATGCGCGAAGCCGTTAAAGTTTCAGGGGACAATCCGGTACTTGTCGATGGATATCTACAAAATGCCATTGAAGTGGACGTAGATTGTTTATGCGACGGTAAATCTGTTTTTGTCGCCGGAATTATGGAACATATCGAGGAAGCGGGCATACATTCTGGTGACAGCGCATGTTCATTACCTCCGCATACGCTCTCAGATGCTCTCATCAACGAGATCAAGCGGCAAACTGAAGCAATGGCTCTGGCGCTAAATGTCGTTGGGTTGATGAACGTGCAATTTGCCATCAAAGACGATGTTATCTTTATTCTCGAAGTCAACCCAAGAGCCAGTCGTACAGTGCCGTTCGTGGCGAAAAGCATCAATTATCAAATTGCAAAAATTGCTGCCCGGATTATGGCTGGTGAAAGTCTGTCTGCTTTCAATTTGGAATATCGGAAACTAAAACACGTAACTGTCAAGGAAGCGGTTTTCCCTTTCACTCGTTTTCCCGGTGTCGATGTTGTCCTTGGGCCCGAAATGCGGTCCACCGGCGAAGTTATGGGCATAGATCTGGATTTTGGCTCTGCCTTTCTTAAATCTCAGATCGCGGCTGGCGTCAAATTACCGACATCAGGAACCGTTTTTGTCTCCGTCAAGGATCTGGACAAATTGACCATCAAGGATGCGGTTGCGAAACTCATCGATCTTGGGTTTGATATTGTGTCCACTGGCGGTACCGCAGAATTTCTGAATGCTCAGGGCCTTAAAGTCAAGCGGGTCAATAAGGTCATGGAAGGCCGGCCAAATATTGTAG
>Ga0315336_1001742_pt1:2500-38721 | contig 38721 bp, 34 predicted proteins | sample ASW5metaG_FD_204512 | JGI IMG/M metagenome (GOLD analysis project Ga0315336, IMG submission 204512) | Ammonia-oxidizing marine archaeal communities from Monterey Bay, California, United States - ASW #5 | ecosystem: Environmental > Aquatic > Marine > Intertidal zone | place: USA... | reverse complement strand
TGCAGCCACCGCCAAAGGCAAAAAGAGTTAGTGCGAGACGCCTGCCAAACAAATCCCCCGGGCTCAGACCTTCGCCGCCTCCATGGCGCTCGGCAGGAAAATCTCCTCCGGCACGGGCGGCTTGGGGCTGAGGCCCTGTTCGTGGTGGTGCCGCAGGAAGGCGTCGAGCGAGGGCCGATTGGCCTCAATGCCGTAGGGCCAGAAATCCTCGCCCATCAACGCCACTGTCTCCTGCAATTCCTGGGTCAGCCAGGGCAGCGTCACCTTCAGCGCCGCGACCTCGCGCATTGCCGCATAGGCCTCGTGCTTGGCAGCCTGAAACGCTTTCATCAAGCTGGCGCCGAGCCATGGATGGGCGGCCGCCAGCTCCTTGCGGATGCCGATCACATGCATCATCGGAAAGATGCCGGTCTTCTCGAAGTAAGCCCGCTCCTCGCTGCGGAAGTCGGGAAATAGCCGACCCACATTGGGTGCGCCGCGCGCGAAGCATGAGGGCGCGCGGGGCGTCACCAGAGCCTCGATCTCGCCCGCTTCGAGCATGCCGGACAGCGTCTTGCCTTCGCCGATCGCCTCGATCTTCACGTCGGCCGGAAGTTTGATCGGCACTTTCTCGTGGCGGCCCGGCTGTTCGATGCCGCCGGAGCGCCAGGTCACGTCGGACGGCTTGAGCCCGTATTCGTCCTGCAGGATGCCGCGGATCCAGACCGCCGCCGTGACCTGGTATTCGGGCACGCCGACGAGCCGGCCCTTCAAATCAGCGGGTCTCTCGATGCCGCGGTCGGTGCGGATGTAGATGCCCGAATGGCGGAACGAGCGCGAGACGAAAACCGGGATGGCGATATAAGGGCAGTCGCCGCGTGCGCTGGCCATCAGGTAGGTGGAGAAGGAAAGCTCCGAGACGTCGAACTCCGCGTGCCGGAAGGCGCGGAAGAACACTTCCTCCGGCGAAAGCGTCAGGAAGCGCGGATCGCAGCCCTCGATGCGGACGCGGCCGTCCATCAGCGCGCGTATACGGTCATAGTCCCAACAGGCGATGGTCAATGGCAGGTCGGTCACGTCGGCGGCCTCGGCTGGTTTGGGGTCGGGGCCGTCACCATACTGAGCGGCGGCCGGAATGAGAATTTCTGATTTTCCGCCGCCGGCCGCCTCTTTTTCTGGTTGGCGCCTGGCGCCGGGCGCTCTTTGCCATTGGCGGTCCGTGGCCAGCCCACTCCCCCACCCGACCACCCACGGGATCGTACGCTCATGGGTGGTCGGGTGGGGGAGTGGGCCGGTGTTGCTGCCGCCAAAGGCAAAATGCAATCGGAAGTTTCGCTAGATCAGCAATCCGACGATGGCGCCTGTCAAGGCGGTGGCCATAACCCCGGCGAGCACCGATTTGAAGCCGAGGGCGGCAATCTCGCCGCGGCGCTCCGGGACCAGAGTGCCGAGCCCACCCAGCATGATGCCGAGGCTGCCGAGATTGGCGAAGCCGCACATCGCATAGACCATGATGAGACGGGCCCGCGCCGACAACGCGCCGGCGTCGAGTTTGGCCAGATCGCTGTAAGCCAGAAGTTCATTCAGCACCACTTTCTTGCCGAGCAGCGCGCCGGCGGTCGCGGCCTCGTTCCAGGGCACGCCAATCAGCCAGGCCAGCGGGGCGAAGATCCAGCCGAAGATGCGTTCCAGGGTCAATGGTGCGTCGAAGATGTCGGGGGCGAGACCGAGGATCGCGTTGGCGAGCGCGACCAGAGCGACCAGCACGATCAGCATCGCGACCACATTGATCAGGAGTTGGACGCCTTGGGCGGTGCCGTTGGCGATCGCTTCCATGGAGGATTTGGCTTCGCGCTCGGGCGCGAAGCCGCCCTCGGTCGCGGCGTCGCCGGGCGGCACCATCAGCCCGGCGATCAGCAGCGCCGAGGGCACGTTGATCAGCGAGGCGGTCAGGATATGCCCGAGCGCGCCCGGGATCGCGCTACCCAGGATCACCGAGTAGAGCACCATCATCGTGCCGGCGATGGTTGCCATGCCGCAGACCATGAGCGCGAAGAGCTCGCCGCGGGTCATCCGGGCGACGTAGGGCCGCACCAGGATCGGCGCCTCAACCATGCCGACGAAGACGTTGGCTGCCGCGCCCACGCCGAGCGCCCCGCCGATACCGAGGCTGCGGCCGAGCGCCCAGGAGAAGCCGCGCACGATGAGCGGTAGAATACGCCAGTGAAAGAGCAACGCAGAGAGCGCGCTCATAACCAGGATGAGCGGCAGGGCCTGGAAGGCGAGCACGAAGGTGGCGCTAGCTTGGGTGACCTCGAAGGGCGGTTTGCCGCCACCGATATAGCCGAAGACGAAGGATGTACCAGTGCGCGTGGCGGCGTCGAGCGTCGTGACGATCGAATTCAGGCTAAGTGCGGCATCGTTGACCCCCGGTAGCTTGAGCAGGATGAGCGCGAGCGCGATCTGCAGCCCGAGCCCCGCCGCGACCAGGCGCCAGGGCGGCCGCGAACGGTCTTCGCTCAGCGCCCAGGCGAGCGCGAGGAGGAAGGCGATGCCGAGCAGGCCTTGGGGGTTCATGGGAAGGTCGCTGCAGGACGTGCGTGCGAGTGACGACGGCTCACGCGGTTTTCTCGATGGCGAAGCGATAGATTCCGTCAGCCTCGGACGAGCTAATCAGGCGGTGACCGGTGGTCTCGCAAAAATGATCGAAATCCTTGACCGATCCTGGATCCGTCGCCTCGATCTCCAGCACATCGCCGACACCGAGCGGCTTCAGCGAGCGCCGCGCCTTCAGGACCGGTAGCGGGCAAATAAGACCCTTGGCGTCGAGTTGGTCGGTGGCCATGCGGTCAGGCTTGCTTGTCTTTTTTTCGGTCTCTTCTTGAAGACGGCCTCCGCGCCAGAGCCTTTGCTGCGGCTGATTTTGTTGCGGCTGCAGGACGCGGTGTCGTTACAAATCGCCCGGCTTTTCGATGTTTGGCAATATCTTCCTTCACTGATCGCTGGAACAGCTTCTCAGCCCGGATCGCCCAATGTGACCCTGGTAATTTCCTGGAGCGTTCTTTGGTCTTGCTCATGTTTGCGTCCAGTTCAGTTCGATCTCGGCGTATCTCGCCACATCTAAGACCGCCGCGTCACCCTTGTCGAAAGTGGCGACGAGATAGGGCGTGGGTGCGATATTATCATATATCGAGGCGCGTTCTGCCATTTGCAGATACCTAGGAAGATTAGCCAGACCTCGTCGGAAACGACGATGCACCACTTCGTCGGGCACGTGATGGCCCCCGTCTGCGACACGAAGCGCGATGCGATGTATCGAGATCTTGGGGTCTCCGATCCACAGATAAACAAACCCCAAGCGCCAGCCTTCCGCGATTGCGCGAGTGGCAAGCCGCTGCTGGTAGCGGCCCGACAATGTCGTCTCGATGGCAAAGCTCGCTCTTGAGCCGATATGCGCTTCTATCGCCTTGATGGCTAATGTCCCTGCGCGTCTCGCCGCGCCATCCACATCGCCCGGATCAATGTCGCGTGCCATGTCGTCCACGTTGATAAAGGGAGCGCCGCTCGTGATTACCGGCACGAAGCGGCGGGCGAACGTCGTTTTACCCGAACCGTTCGGGCCGGCAATGATCCACAGCCAAGGATTTTCGCCGCTTTCAGCCACCGTTTGGTGAGAGCTTCGTCGCGAAGGCCATGTAGTTGACGTCGAGGTCGCGCGAGGTCGTCCATTTGTCGTTGAGCGGGTTGTAGGCGACGCCGGTCAGGTCTTCGATGGTGAGGCCGTTGCCGCGCAGATGCCGGCCGAGCTCCGAGGGCTTCACGAATTTCCGCCAATCGTGAGTGCCGCGCGGCAGCCAACGCATGACATACTCCGCGCCGACGATCGCGAGCGCGAAGGATTTGGGTGTCCGGCTGAGGGTGGCGACGATCATCGCGCCGCCCGGCTTCAACACCGCGGCACAACCACCGATGAAGGCGCCGACATCGGCGACATGCTCGACCACCTCCATGTTGAGCACGGCGTCGAAGTGCTCGCCTGCTTGGGCCAGCGCCTCGACCGTGGTGTGGCGGTAGTCGATCTCAAGACCGCTCTCCGCCGCGTGCAGGCGGGCGACCTCGATGTTGGTTTCGGCCGCATCGATGGCGACGACCTCCGCGCCCAATCGTCGCATCGGCTCGGAAAGCAGCCCGCCGCCGCAGCCGACATCGAGCAGACGCAGCCCTTTGAATGGGCGGATGTCGCTTGTCTCACGACCAAAATGCGCCACCAACCGATCGCGGATATAAGCCAGACGCACCGGGTTCAGTTTGTGGATTGGGGCCATGTCGCCCGCCGGATCCCACCAGGTTTCGGCCAGCGCCGCAAAGCGCGCAACCTCGCCCGCATCGACCGAGTCGGCCGCCCCGACCGGATCATGCGCCGTGTTCTGCCCGCCATTGCCTGTCATGCTCGGCCCGCCTTGTGCTTGCGCAGGAATTGCTACACCCAGTATGTATAGCGCCGCAGTCGGCCGGCAACCGGAAAGCCGCTGGCCAAACCCCAACAGGCAAACGCGTAAGACCAAGGTCGGGAGCGCTCGCGCATGGCGCGCATTGTTCAAAAATTCGGCGGCACTTCGGTGGCCGACCTTGAGCGCATCCGGCATGTCGCGGACACGGTCAAGCGCGCCCACGATGCCGGTGACGAAGTCGCCGTCGTGGTCTCCGCGATGGCGGGAACCACGGACCAGCTCGAGGCCTGGGCGATCGAAGCCTCCCATGAGCACGGTAAGAAGGAGCACGATGTGGTGCTCTCCGCCGGCGAACAGATTTCCGCCGGGCTGCTTGCCATCGCGCTGCAGGGGCTAGGCGTCGAGGCCCGGTCGTTCATGGGCTGGCAGATCGCCGTGCGCACCGACGACGCCCACACCAAGGCGCGTATTCTGGAGATCGACACAAACGATCTCGATCCCTATCTGAAAGCCGGCCATGTCGCGGTGGTGCCCGGCTTCCAGGGTCTGGCGCCGGGCGGTCGGATATCGACCTTGGGTCGGGGCGGCTCCGATACTTCGGCGGTGGCGCTGGCTGCGGCGTTGCATGCCGATCGCTGCGACATCTATACCGATGTCGACGGCGTCTATACCTGCGATCCGCGCATCGTTGCGAAGGCGCGCAAGCTCGATAAAATCACTTACGAGGAGATGCTGGAAATGGCCTCGCTGGGCGCGAAGGTCCTGCAGACGCGCTCGGTTTCGATGGCGATGCGCCACAATGTGCGACTGCATGTCCGTTCGTCCTTCGATGCCACCGAAGGCACGCTCGTGGTCGGCGAGGATGAAATCTTGGAACAATCGGTTGTCAGCGGCATAGCCTATAATCGCGATGAGGCAAAGATCGTGCTGGTCGGGGTTCCCGACCGGCCGGGCGTAGCGGCGGCGATCTTCGGGCCGCTGGCGGCGGCGAATATCAACGTCGATATGATCGTCCAGAACGTGTCGGACGATGGCAAGTCGACCGATCTGACGTTCACCGTGGCAAAGGGCGAGCTCGACGCTGCGGTGAAAGCGCTGGAAGCTCGGCGCAGCGAGTTGAAGTTCTCCGACGTGCGGAGCGACGCGGATGTGGTCAAGGTCTCGGTGATCGGCGTCGGCATGCGCAGCCATGCCGGCGTTGCTGGGCAGATGTTCGCCACTCTCGCGGAGAAAGGGATCAACATTCAAGTGATCTCTACCTCCGAGATCAAAGTCAGCGTGTTGATCGCGGAGGAATATACGGAGCTGGCTTTGCGCGCGCTCCACACCGCCTACGGGCTCGACGCCGACTGAACTGACAGCGGCTACCGGCTCGAAAACGGCCAAAGGGCCGGAGAAAAGCCGACACCGGGCCGATTGCCGCCGGCATCGTGGGACGGTTCGGGCGGATTCGCGTATCCTAGCCTTACGGTGCCCCACGCCCACAACGACGGGGACGCCACCGGAGAACGGTTTTGAGTTTTGATGGCTGACACCAGCGCCCTTAGCGCGTCGAGGCGGCTGCTCCAGCGCCTGCGCGATCTGATGGCCTCGACAGGGGAGGTGCAGCAACGCCTGGATCAGGTCGTGCGGCTGATTGCCGGCAACATGGTCGCGGAGGTGTGCTCGGTCTATGTCATGCGCGCCGGCGAGGTGCTGGAGCTCTTCGCCAGCGAGGGCCTGAAGCCCGAGGCCGTGCATAAGACACGCCTGCAGGTCGGCGAAGGCATTGTCGGCGATATTGCCGCCCATGCCCGCCCTCTTGCGCTGGCCGACGCGCAGTCGCATCCAAACTTCGCCTACCGGCCCGAAACCGGGGAAGAGATTTATCAATCGCTGATGGGAGTACCGATCCTCAGGGGCGGTCGCGTGCTGGGCGTGCTGGTGATCCAGAACCGGACCAGCCGCTCCTACACCGAGGAGGAGGTCGAAACCCTTCAGACGATCGCTATGGTGCTGGCCGAGCTGGTCGCCGGCGGGGAGGTGGTGAACGCCGACGAGCTTTCGCCGGCCGATGGCAACGCTTTGCTGCCACTCCGCCTCACCGGTGTGACCTTCAATCCGGGCGTCGCTATCGGCACGGTGGTGATGCACAAGCCGCGCCCCATGGCCCACCGATTCGTCGCCGAGGATGCGGCAGCCGAGCGCGAACGCTTCGCTGCAGCGCTCGAGGGCATGCACAGCGCCATCGACGACTTGATCGCCGCCACCGACATCGCCCAGCCGGGCGAGCATCGCGAGGTGCTGGAGACCTTTCGCCTGATTGCCGAGGATCGCGGTTGGATCGGGCGCATCAACGAGGCGATCCGCAACGGGCTGACCGCCGAAGCCGCCGTGCAGCGCGTGCAGGACGAGACCCATGCGCGCATGGCTCAGATCACCGACCCCTATCTGCGCGAGCGGCTCAGCGATTTTGAGGACCTGACCAACCGGCTGCTGCTCCATCTGACTGGTCAGAACGGCCAAAACGGCCAGAACGGAAAAGGCGGCCAAGGAGGCGCAGGCGGCGGGATCTTGCCGGAAGCCTTCGTGGTTGTGGCCCGCTCCATGGGGCCTGCGGAACTGTTGGACTATGACCGCGACGGCCTGCGCGCTGTGCTGCTGGAGGAGGGCGCGGCGCATTCGCATGTCTCGATCATTGCCCGCGCGCTCGACGTGCCGATGGTTGGCCGCGTCAGCGGTGCGATCGACCGGATCGAGGCCGGTGAAGCTGTGATTGTCGACGGCGACAACGCGACCGCCTTCATTCGACCCGGCGACGATGTGCAGGCGGCCTTCATGCAGAGCATCGCGGCGGCCAGGCGGCGGCGCGAAAGTTACGCGGCGCTGCGTGACAAGCCAACCAAGACGCGCGACGGGGTGGCGATCTCGCTCAACCTCAACGCCGGCCTCCTGGTCGATGTACAGCACTTGGAGGACACTGGGGCGGAGGGAATCGGGCTCTACCGCACCGAGATACCGTTCATGGTACGGCCTTCTTTCCCCAATATCGATGATCAGACAGAGATTTACGCCCGCGCGCTCAAAGTGGCCAAGGGCCGTCCCGTGGTTTTCCGTACCCTCGACGTCGGCGGCGACAAGGTTCTGCCCTATGTCGCGGATGCCGAAGAGGTCAATCCGGCGATGGGCTGGCGTGCAATCCGCATCGCACTCGACCGGCCGGCGATCCTGCGCCAGCAGGTGCGCGCGCTTATCCATGCGGCCAAGGGCCAGGACCTGGCGGTCATGTTTCCGATGATTGCGGAGGTCGCAGAGTTCGATGCGGCAAAGCGCATCGTGATGCGCGAGTTGGCCCGGGTTCAAAAAGGCCGGCGCAAACCGCCGCGCTCGCTCAAGGTGGGCGCCATGTTGGAGGTGCCGGCGTTGATTTTTCAGCTTCCAGCGCTTTTGAAACGCGTCGATTTCGTCTCGGTCGGGACGAATGATCTACTGCAGTTCCTGTTCGCCTCGGACAGGGGCAATCCGCGTATCGCGGAGCGCTATGACGTGTTGTCGCCGCCTGTCCTGTCGTTGTTCCGGGAGCTGGCAGAAAAGTGCGACGAAGCTGACGTGCCGCTGACCTTGTGCGGCGAAATGGGCGGACGCCCGTTGGAGGCGATGGCGCTGATAGGCGTGGGAATCCGCCGTTTTTCGATGTCTCCGGCTGCCTTTGGACCGGTCAAGGCGATGATCCTCAGCCTGCATGCCGGCGGGTTGTCCGACTATCTCGCGCAACTTCCGGAAACCGGAGAAAGCAGCGTCAGAAATAAAATGCGGAATTTTGCAAAAGATCACGGCGTCGTTATATGAATCCTAACCCTATTTCGATTGCATGGTGTCGCGAACGGCTGATATACCCATTGGTCAGGCGAAGGCGAAACAACAATGGGGGCCGACGGTGAATTTGCCCGAGGAAGTCCCAATAAGGCTTCGCCCCAGAGGGTAACGATCGTCTGCCCCGAAATAAGGGCATTAGAGATGGCGACAGCAACACGGAGACGAGGCAAGAGCGCTCCGGGGACGGCGGCGAAGGCAGCCGAAACGGCCACCGAAGTCGGTGAAGAGCGCGTTGGGTTGGAACTAAGAAATGCAAGGCGTAACAAGAGCTTAAGCCTTGTCGACGTCGCCCAAGATCTGAAAATCCGCAAGACCTACATCGAAGCGATTGAGAAGAGCCGGTTCTCCGATCTGCCGGGACCGACCTATGCCGTCGGCTTCGTGCGCTCATACGCCCAGTTGCTGCAACTCGACCATGCGGCGGTCGTCGAGCGTTTCCGCAGCGAGATTGCCGGGCTGGAAAAGAAAACCGAACTGCAATTCCTGCTGCCGCCCCAGGAGCGCCGCTTTCCGGGCGCAGCCCTGATCGGCGCATCGCTGGCGCTCGGCGCCATGGTCTATGGCGGCTGGTACTTCATCTCCGACAACGCCGCCGGAAGCGGATCGCCCAAGATCGCGACATCGCCCGCGTCCAAGGCAGCCAAGACCGCAAAGTCCGCCAAAGGCACGAAAAAGAAAGCCATTGATGCGGCAGTGAAATCGCGTCCCGCCGCCGGCGGCAAAAACGTCGTGGCGCCGGCCGGGAAAACCCAAAGCGGGACCCAAAGCGGCACCGAAAGCGGTACAGAGACCGGCCCGCGCAAAGATCCGCGCGCTCAGGAAGGCAAGCCGGGACGAGCCACCGAGCTCGTGAAGCCGGCGGTAGTCGCCGCGGCCCCAGTGGTCATCAGCGAAGCCGCGATGCGGGCCAGCGCGGACCGCGATCTGCGCGAGCGCCTGCGCCTGGCGCGCGAGAGGAAGGAAGCGGCCCGCCTGGCCCGCCTCAAGGCGATCGAGGCCGCACGGGCGGAGAAACTCGCCGCCGGACGGGCGCCGCTCTCTGGCAAGGCCCGGATCGTGTTGCGCGCAGTGCAGAACACCTGGGTCAAGCTTCAATATGCCGACGGTACGCTTGCGTTTTCGCGCATCCTGAAGGCGGGCGAACATTTCCCGATCGTGATGAACCGCGTGATGATGTTGACTGCTGGAAACGCCGGAGGTCTCCGCATCGTCGTCGATGGTCGGACGCTGCCGGCGCTGGGCCCGACCGGCGCCGTACGCCAGGGTATCCGGCTCGACGCCGACGCGCTTCTCGCCAGCCGCTAGCACCCACCCCATCAATTCCGCATCGCCGCCATGATCGCGGCGCGATTTCCCTTTGCCATTCGCCGTTGCGGTATTAGGTAAGTCGATAACGACAACGCCGCCGCAGGCGTGATTGCAGTGCGCCTTAGTGTGCCGTTCTCGGTGCACCATTGGGGCGCGACAATACGTGGCGGATCAGCAGGTGATCACGAAATGAGTCTTCGGCCTTGGCGCGACATTTACCGTCGCACGTCCCGTCAAATCATGGTGGGCCCGGTTCCGGTCGGCGGCGATGCGCCGATCTCGGTCCAGTCGATGACCAACACGCTGACCTCAGATGCGCAGGCCACGATCGGCCAGGTGCGGGCGCTGGAAGAGGCCGGCGCCGATATCGTGCGGGTTTCCTGCCCCGACGAAGAGAGCACCGCTGCGCTAAAGGAAATCGTCGCGGCGACGAACGTCCCGATCGTCGCGGACATACACTTCCACTACAAGCGCGCCATCGAGGCGGCGGAGGCGGGAGCGGCCTGCCTGCGCATCAATCCGGGCAATATCGGCTCCGCAGATCGCGTGGCGGAAGTCGTGAAAGCGGCCAAGGATCATGGCGCCTCGATGCGTATCGGGGTCAATGCCGGCTCGCTGGAGCGCGATCTTTTGGAGAAGTACGGCGAGCCCTGTCCCGATGCCATGATCGAAAGCGCGATGAACCACATCCGCATCCTGGAAGACCACGACTTCCGCGAGTTCAAGATCAGTTGCAAGGCTTCCGATCCCTTCCTCGCCGTGGCCGCCTATCAGGGTTTGGCCGAGGCCTGCGACTATCCACTTCATCTGGGTGTGACCGAGGCCGGCGGCCTGTTGACCGGTACGATCAAGTCCTCGATCGGCATGGGCTCACTGCTTTGGGCCGGGATCGGCGACACGATCCGGGTCTCGCTCTCCGCCGATCCGGTGGAGGAGATCAAGGTCGGCTTTGAGATCCTTAAGTCCCTCGGCCTGCGCCACCGCGGCGTCAATGTGATCTCCTGCCCCTCATGCGCGCGCCAGGAATACCAGGTGATCCCAACCGTGGAGGAGCTGGAGAAGCGTCTGGCGCATATCTCCACGCCGATGTCGCTCTCGGTTATCGGCTGCGTCGTCAATGGTCCCGGCGAGGCCCGGGAGACCGATATCGGCCTGACCGGCGGTGGCTCGGGCCACCAGATCTACTTGAACGGCGAAAAGCACCACGTGCTGCGCGACGGCAACATGGTCGACCACCTGGTCGAGCTGGTGGAGAAGAAGGCCGCCGAGATCGAGGCGGCCGAAGCCACGGCAGCCAAGGACGAGGCGGCAGCCGCGGCGGAGTAGCAGTCCCGGAGTTGTGCTGGGACCGCTGGTGTAATCCTTCATTAATCGTGTGGCGACGATATTTGCGTAGCGATTGGGTCCCTTTCGGGCGACGAAACACCATCCGGTTCACAGAAGGTGGAATTGACATGACCAAAGCCAAGGCTCGCCAACGCGCGAAGGCCAAAGCCGGCCAGAAAGCCAAAAAGCGGGAAGCCAATGCCGACCAGCCCGAGCAGGCGCCCCGGCTCGGTCAATTCGATCCCGGCCCCGGTTCGATCAAGGGCCCGGGCGGGAATGCGAACACCAAGTCATTCGGCGGAGCCCGGCGCGGGGCCGCGCGGTCGAGATAGACCTGCGACGGCAGCAAGGCAGGCGTTCTGAGGCCTGCCGCCATCCTTCGAGGCTCGCTGAAGCTCGCACCTCAGGATGAGCATCGGGAAATGGGTCTAGACAATAGGCTCACCCTGAGGTGCCCGCGCAAGCGGGCCTCGAAGGGCGAGCCGGCGCAAAATCGAGCAACACTCAGACCGCAACGTCATTCCCGCGAAAGCGGGAATCCACAACATCGGTCGGAATGGATTCCCGCTTTCGCGGGAGTGACGCAGATGTGGGCGCCCGTACGCCCCTCTTGGTGACATCGCGGCTAAATGATAAGTCACAGCTGATTGATCTGTTGCTCCTTAGCGACCAGACGGAGACCTGATCCCCCCGTGTCATCCTTGCAGCCGGTTCGCGGCACCCACGATCACCTGCCTGAGGACGCGCGGCGTCATCGCGACGTCGTCGACGTGACGCGTGCGACCGTGGCGCTTTATGGCTATCAGGAGATGTCGACGCCGATCTTCGAGTTCTCCGAGGTCTTCAAGCGCACCCTCGGCGACACCTCCGACATCGTGACCAAGGAGATGTACACATTCGAGGATCGCGGCGGCGAACAAGTGACATTGCGCCCCGAGGCGACCGCGGCAGTGGCGCGGGCTTTCATCTCCGGCGGCATGCAACAACACCTGCCGCTGAAGTTCTTCGTGCACGGTCCGATGTTCCGCTACGAGCGGCCGCAGAAGGGGCGTCTGCGCCAATTCCACCAGATCGATATCGAATTGCTGGGCATCGCCGAGCCGATGGGCGATGTCGAGATCGTGGCGGCGGGCGCCCATGTGCTGGAGGCGCTCGGCGTGCGCGACAAGACCACGCTGGAGCTCAACACACTGGGCGACACCGAAAGCCGCGACGCTTACCGCGCCGCCCTGGTCGCCTATTTCGAGAAACACCTGGATAAGCTTTCGCAAGACAGCCGCGAGCGCCTGACGCGCAATCCCCTGCGCATCCTCGACAGCAAGGACGAGGGCGACCGGGTGGTGGTGAAAGAGGCGCCCCTTTTCGCCGACCACCTGACGCCGGCGGCGGGCGACTACTTCGCGAAAGTGCGCGAGGGTCTCGACCGCATCGGCGTTGCATACGAGCTCAATCCGCGACTGGTGCGTGGGCTCGACTACTACTGCCACACGGCATTCGAGTTCACGACCACCGAACTTGGCGCGCAGGGCGCGGTGATCGCCGGCGGCCGCTATGACGGGCTTATCAAGCTGATGGGCGGGCCGCCGACGCCGGGCATCGGTTGGGCCGGCGGGATCGAGCGACTGGCGTTGTTGGCCGACAAGGCGCTTGCTACGCCCCGGCCGGTGGCGCTGGTGCCGATCGGCGAGGCGGCGGAAGCGACGGCGGAAACCCTGGCGGCGGAACTGCGCCATGCCGGGATCGCGGTAGATCTCGGTTTCCGCGGCAACCTGAAGCGCCGCATGAAGGACGCCAATAAGGCAAAGGCGCGGGTCGCCGTGCTTCTGGGCGAGGACGAGTTGGCGCGTGGGGCGGCCACCTTGCGCGATCTTGATACGGGCGAGCAGAGCGAGGTTGCGCTCACCGCGCTTAAGGACGCGCTCGCCCCCTATCGTTAGCGCTCCGTCATGGCGGGCCGCAACCAGACGCCGGCCCAGCTTTTCGTGGTCGGCGCCAACCATCATTCAAGCACCATCACCCTGCGCGACACCTTGTTCGTGGATGACGCGGCGGTGCCTGTCGTGTTGGGCGAACTGAAACGCCAAGGCGTGCCCCAGGCGATCGTGCTTTCCACCTGCGACCGGGTTGAGGTGCAGGCCGCAGCGGTAAAGCCCGAGCAAGCTGCGGAAGCGGCGATCGCTGTGCTGACCGACCGGGTTAACGGTCTCGACGGGGCCGACGCCGACGCTGCGCAGCAGTTCTATACATTGGAGGGGGAGGATGCGGCGCGTCACATCTTTGCCGTCGCCGCTTCGCTCGATAGCCAGGTGATTGGCGAACCCCAGGTGCTGGGCCAGGTCAAGGAGAGCCACCGCCGCTCCGCCGGTGCCGGCATGGTCGGCCCCGAGCTCGACAAAGCGCTGCAGGCGGCCTTCGGCGTCGCAAAGTCGGTGCGCAGCGAGACCGCAATCGGCGAACAGCCGGTTTCCATGGCGGCCGCGGCGGTCCAGGTGGCGCGTGACCTACATGGCGAACTGGGCAGTCGCGCGGCGCTCCTGATCGGCGATGGCGAGATGGGCGAGTTGATAGCCGAGCAGCTCAAGGCCGTGGGGCTGGGTAGCCTTTCCGTGGCTGCGCCCTCGCCGGCGCGGAGCGGCGCGGCGGCGCGGCGGCTCGATTGCCACGAGACGCCTTTCGCGGACATCGCTGCGGCGCTTGAGGATAACGACATCGTGCTCGCCTCGCTCGGCGGCCGCAGCTATACCGTCGACGCGGCTATGGTCGAGGCGGCGCTTCGCCGCCGCCGCCGCCGGCCGATTCTGCTGGTCGATGCCGGCGTGCCGGGGGATATCGATCCGGCGATCGAACGCATCGACGACGCCTTCCGCTTCACGCTCGACGATCTGGAACGGGTGGCGCTGAAGGGGCGGGCCAGTCGCGAGGATGCGGCGGTCGAAGCCTGGTCGATCCTCGAGACCGGCTTGGCGGCGTTCTTGCGCGGACGCTCCGAGCGTGCCGCCGTACCCGCGATCGAAGGGTTGCGGGCGCATTTCGAATCGGTTCGGCGCGAGGTGCTGGACGAAACGCGCGGCGAGGATGCCGACGCAGTAAGCCGGCGGCTCATCAACCGGCTGCTGCACGCGCCGTCGGAGGCGCTGCGCGAGCTCGCGGCCGAAGAGGGCGCGGCGCGTGCGGATGAGACCACAAGCTTGCTTGGCCGCCTGTTCGGGCTGGCGGGCGGCAACAAACGCAATGCCAAGAAAGGGCGCAAGTGATGAGTATGGATGCCAAGCTCGACCAGGTGGTCGCGCACCAGAAGGCGCTGGGCGACAAGCTCGCGAGCGGCGAGGCGATGGATCCGCCGACGCTGGCGCAGCTCTCCAAGGAATATGCGGACCTGACGCCGGTGGTGGAAAAGATCGAGGCGCTGCGTAAGGCCCAGGCCGAGATGGCCGACCTCGCGGGGCTGATCGCCGATCCCGACGGGGACGACGAGATGCGCGAGCTGGCCGAGGCGGAGTTTGCCGAGCTCAAGGACAGCCTGCCCGCGCTTGAAGGCGAACTCAAAGTGCTGCTGCTGCCCAAGGACGAAGCCGATGCCAAGAACGCGATCCTGGAAGTCCGCGCCGGCACCGGCGGCGACGAAGCGGCGCTATTCGCGGCCGATCTCTTCCGCATGTACCAGCGTTATGCGGAGAACCACCGGTGGAAGTTCGAGGTCATGGAGATGAACGAGACCGGCATCGGCGGCTACAAGGAGGCGATCGCCAATATCAGCGGGCGCGACGTCTTCGCGCGGCTCAAATTCGAATCCGGCGTGCATCGGGTCCAGCGGGTGCCGACAACCGAGTCGGGCGGGCGCATCCACACCTCGGCCGCAACCGTCGCGGTGCTGCCCGAGGCGGAGGAAGTCGACGTGCACATTGCCGAGAACGATCTGCGCATCGACGTCTACCGCTCCAGCGGACCCGGCGGGCAGTCCGTCAACACCACCGATAGCGCGGTGCGGATCACCCATCTGCCGACCGGTCTCGTGGTGGCGATCCAGGACGAGAAGTCCCAGCACAAGAACAAGGCGAAGGCGATGAAGGTGCTGCGCGCCCGGATCTACGAAAAGCAGCGCGCCGAGATCGATGCCGAACGGGCCGCGCATCGCCGCAGCCAGGTCGGCTCGGGCGATCGATCGGAGCGCATCCGCACCTACAATTTTCCGCAAGGCCGGGTCACCGACCATCGGATCGGCATGACGCTGCACAAGATCGACGCCATCTTGGAAGGCGAAGGGCTCGACGAGATGATCGATGCGCTGACGACCGAAGATCAGGCGGCGCGCCTCGCGGCGGTGGAATGAACATAGCGGCGACGGTGCTGGAGATGACGACGGTGCAGACGGCGATCCGTGATGGGGCCGCCCGACTAACATCGGCCGGCGTGCCGAACCCGGCGCTCGATGCGCGGCTGCTTGCGGGGGCAGCCTTGAGGCTTACCCGCGAAGCGTTGGTGGCCCAACCCGATCGCGTTCTCAGTGAGGCCGAGGCCGCCCGGCTGGCCGCCATGGTCGAGCGCCGCGCCGCGCGCGAACCCGTCTCCCGCATCCTCGGGCGGCGGGAGTTCTGGAGCCTGGCATTCGAGGTCACGCCAGCAACGCTCGATCCGCGCCCGGACAGCGAGACCCTGATCGAGGCGGCGCTGGAGGCATTCCCGCAGCGCAACCGCGCGCTTTCCGTTGTCGATCTCGGCACCAGTACCGGATGCTTGCTGCTGGCTTTCCTCAGCGAATACCCGAACGCGTCCGGAATCGGAGTGGATATATCGCCGGAAGCCATCAATGTCGCGTCAAGGAATGCCGCACGGCTCGGTTTTGCCGGAGACCCCGATACCGGTCTGGGCGCGAGGGCATGTTTCATGGTCGGCGATTGGGATCGCAGTCTCGTTGGATCGTTCGATTGCTTGTTCGCAAATCCTCCCTATATATCAACCGACGACCTGATCGGCCTGGCGCCGGAGGTCGGTCACGATCCAAGAGCGGCGCTGGACGGCGGGTCCGATGGGCTCAACGGTATTATGGCCACGGTTGATGCGGCGTCGCGGTTGCTGCGACCGGGTGGACGGGCCTTCGTGGAAATTGGCGCCGGGCAGGATCAGGCGGCCCGGGAAATCGCCACCGCCGCGAAGCTTCAAGTGGTGGAAGTGCGCGCCGATATGGGCGGAATTCCGCGAGTTCTGGAGCTTGTTGCGTAAATTTCACATTTCGTTGAAGGATTCCATGGTATTTGACGCTGGCGCACCCCCGGTGTTTTTGTTAAGACATGAAAAAGGTCCATGGCAGCCGGTACGAAGCGGCGCGGACCTCCCGTATTATGGAAGATTGCGGTGTCTCTTCGGGGCGAACGGTAACGCTCCGCAGCGACTATAATGAGAGCCTGTGTGCGAGGACATATCATCAAGTGATGAGACAGCCATCAAATCAAAAGCGTGGCCGCGGCCGCAGTAGTGGCAACCGGAAGCCTGGGAATTCTCGGAACCAGACCTTCGATTCCAACGGGCCCAGTGTCAGGGTTCGCGGCAACGCCTATCAGGTCATGGAAAAATACCTCGCGCTTGCGCGCGATTCCTCGGCCAGCGGCGACCGAATTGCCGCTGAGAACTTCTATCAGCACGCCGAGCACTATTTCCGGATCCTGAACGTCAATGCCGGCCAGGAGCGAGGTCAAGACCGCGGCCAGGACCGAGGTCAAGAGCGCGGTCAGGACCGGGGTCAAGACAAGAGCCCGGCGCCCCGCCACGCCAACGGTAAGGATGCGAACGGTGCGGCGGAAGCACCCGAGGCCGCGCCTCAGCAGGCCGACGCGCCTGAACAGCCGAGCGAAGCAGTCGAGGTGAAGACCGAGGCGGCTGAAAAGAAGACCGACGAGGCGGAGGAAACAGGCGAGACGACGCCTGACAAAACGCCTGACGGATCCGAGCTACCGCCGGTCTGATCGACTTCAACCAATCTTGAGTTTGCCGGTGTATCCCGCCGCTGCCTGCGCGAGGGTCGGCGAGGGTAGGGATGTTGTGCGCGGCTGTTCCGATTTGATCGGGCGATGCCCGGCGGATCAGGCGAGTTCGACCCCGTTCCCCGGTTGGATCGTACCGCCGCCCGCAACCTCGGCATAGACCCCCATATTGGCGTGGCCAAAGCCCCGCTCGAGAGCCCGCAGGATCTGCATGTCGCGTTCGGCGGTGGTTGGATTGACCTCCGTGGCGGCGCACCGGCCGATACGCTGGCGGACCTTCAGGCGAGTGGCGCCGATCGCGATCTCCTGGCCGACCCAGACGTGTTCCGACCACGGGTGGCCGCCGGCGACAAGGAGGTTGCCCCGAAAGCGAACCGGATCGACCGGCGATCCTGTCACCCGCTCCAAATCGCGCACGCTTTCCAGATTGATGATCGAGATCCAGGCTTCCGGGACGTCGGTGAACATGAAACCGCTGGCCTCGACCAGACGTACGCCGCCGCGAGCCTCCTGACCCATGAATGCGGCAAAGAATTGCTCGATCAGGGCACGGCCGAGTGCGCTTGTCGCGTCGCCCTCGACGACCTTTCGCCCGTCCCGGTGGATCGCGAGCTGGCCGGTTGACGCATCGAACTGGGTTTCCAGCTTGGCCAGGCGCTCGTTTCGGACGAGGGTGAGGAAATCCGATTTCGGCCGCCATTCAGGCGCGCCGGCATCAATCCGGGCGCTGCCATGTGCGAGCGCAAAGCGGCGGTCGTGCGGTAGGCCGGTGTTTGGCGTGAGTTCGGTGGTTTCCAGCCGGTCGGCCGACAGGCCTTTTACCGGATAGCGGCAGATTTCACTCAATGAGGCGTTTGTCGGCATCCAAGGGGCGTCCAGGGGCTATCCAGGCGGCGCGCGGTATCATAGCGGCCGCTGCCGATATGCCAAATCGTCGCGGCGGGCACGTGACGTCCGCTCGGAGTGATTCAGTATTCTAAGATGTGCAGTGCCGGGTAAGCATCGCTGGACATGGGCCGGCCATTGCGTTTTCCATGAACGGCATCGACCAAACCCGCCACGGGAGTTCCTCTTATGACCCTCGACCCGCAATCCGCCTGGGTGCTCGAGCTGGTCGAGAAGGCGGACTATCCGTTGTTGGAAAGCCTGAGCGTTGCCGAAGCGCGGGCACAATACGAAAACACCGCTTGGCGGCTTGATTTTGAGCCGGTTTCGATGGCGCAGGTGGAAGACCATGAGGTGCCGGTCGACGGCGCTGCCATAAGCGCGCGCGCCTACACCCCGGAGACGGTCACCAAGGTGGGTGCGCCGACACTGGTCTATTTGCATGGTGGCGGCTGGGTCGTCGGCAGCGTGGAGACCCATGACCGGCTGTGCCGCTCGCTTGCCGCAAGGGCGCGCTGCAAGATCGTGTCGATTGACTACCGGCTGGCGCCGGAACATCCCTTCCCGGGGCCGGTCGAGGACGCGGTCGCCGCCTTTCGCTGGGTGGCCGCCAATGCCGATGCACTCAGCGTCGATGCGGCGCGGATCGCCATTGGCGGCGATAGCGCCGGCGGCAACCTCGCCGCGGTTGCCTGCCAGCAGTTGCGAGATGCGGGCGATGCGATGGCCCCATGTTTTCAGCTGCTGATCTATCCTGCGACAGACTTCGCCGGCGACTATCCATCGCGAAGCGCCAATGCCGAAGGCTATGTGCTGACCCAAACGCTGATTGAGTGGTTCGACGCGCATTACCGGGGCGACTGGACCGATCTGAAGGACCCGCGATTGTCGCCGCTACGCGCAAGCTCGTTGGAGGGGTTGCCGCCGGCGCTGGTTGTGACGGCGGGGTACGATCCGTTGCATGACGAGGGAATGGCCTATGCGCGCGCACTGGCGGAAGCCGGCGTCGCGGCGGAGCACCAGGATTACCCCGGCATGCTGCACGGATTCTTCAATTTCGGAGGCGCAGTGGATGTCGCGGCGCAGGCCGTCGGGGAGGCGGCGAAGGAGCTGCGCCACGCCTTTGGAGTGGTTTAGCCGGCGTCGGGTCTTCGGCTGGGGGCGCGCGGGCCTCGTGCTTCGACAAGCTCAGCATGAGGCGCATTGTGAATGCGGGAAGCCGGGCCTTGTCGGAATGTCGGAAACCAATTCAAACCAAACCAAACGTGGGAGCCTCATCCTGAGCCTGTCGAAGGATGCGGCGGTCCCAAGCGCACAAGGCGGTCACCGCGTCAACTCGCGCCGGCCGGCGCTTTCATTTCCAACAGCGCACGCAAATCGCCCGGAATCGCTGCCGAGGTGTTATTTGACTGGTCGGCATTCACCCAGATGATTTCCGCTGTGGATATCGGGTCGGTCCGGTCCTTCACGAAGATCGCGGCGCGCCAGGTGAGCGACTTCTCGCCCAAACGGCCAATGCGCACGCCGACTTCGATTTCGTCGTCATAGCGTAGCGGCGCCAGGTACTCGATGGTCGATTTGACGATGTGGAAATCGGTGCCGGTGTCGCGCTCCTGGTTCTTGTAGTCGTGCCCGGACCAGCGCAGGAACTCGCTGAGTGTGGTGTCGTAGTAAATCGCGTAATTGCCAAAAAAAACCACGCCTTGCTGGTCCGTTTCGTTGTAACGGACCCGGAAGGGATGAAAGAACGGGAACTCGTCTCGGGCTGGCATTGGCGTGCTTCTGTTCATGCTCTTGGGGTCATCCTCGGTGCTAGGCCGGTACCAGGGAATGACCGCAATGGCAACCGGGCCGCATCGATTCGCTTCGAACGATAGTCCTTAGATCGTCGGATGAGTTAAACGTAAGTATACTCACTACTAAAAGTAGATTTATGAAGTAAGTTTAGAACCGGTAGGTATAGAAAAGCGTACAGTCGCGACGGCAAATAATAAATGCACTGTGAATGATTACCTGCGTAATCAAACGGACCAGCTTTTTTTCTTAATACAGTATTGTTGCGAATTTCAATTCGCGAATTTACCCATTATTAGCGAAATGAATCAATACTGATCGATAAGTGACGGGGTATTGGGGTCAAGGTGAAATCCAGCGCGCGAATACTCTACGGAGTTGGCGCACGGGTTGACCAACACATTGTCGCTAGGGGGCCAATTTTAGATTACGCGGGAGGTCCCTAATGACTCCGACGGGCCGTGAGGTATATTTCGACAAAGACGACCTGATCGTCAGCAAGACCGATCTGAAAGGCCATATCACCTACGCCAACGATATCTTTTGCGATATCGCCGGATACACAGAGGCGGAGGTGATCGGCCAGCCGCACAACATGATCCGCCATCCGGATATGCCGCGCTGCGTGTTCAAGCTGCTTTGGGACACGCTCCAAGCTGGCACGGAGCTCTTCGCATACGTGGTCAACATGACCAAGAACGGCGATCACTATTGGGTCCTGGCCCATGTGACGCCCAGCCGCGACGTCGGGGGCAGCATCATCGGCTACCATTCCACTCGCCGTGTGCCCAACATGAACACGGTCCAGAACATTGTCGTGCCGCTCTATCGGGACCTGGTCAAAATCGAAGAGAGCCATGGCGACCGGAAGGATGGCATGGCGGCCTCGCATCAAAAGCTGATGGAGATTTTGGCGGAGAAGAACATCCGATACGACGAATTCGTCGCCGACCTGGCAAGAGCAGCGTGAAGGAAAATTCAGATGCTTAGTTTAGTGAAAAAGCTTGACCGGTCGGCGGGCGCCCAAGGTCCCGCAACCGATAAGATCGATGAGATGATCGCCGTCTGCCAGTCCATCTGCGAGGGCGATTTCGAGGCTCGTGTACTGAACATCCCGATTGAGCCGAGCAAGGAGCGCAGTCTTGCCCTAAAGCTCAACGAGATGGCCGACCGGATCGACGCCTATGTCCGCGAATCCATCGCGTGCCTGCATTACGTCGAGAAGAACCGTCATTTCCGCCGCATTGTGGAAGACGGCATGCGGGGCAATTTCCTGACTGCCAGCCGCACCATCAATCACGCAGCAGACGGCGTGGCTCAGAAAATGGGCGTCTTTGGCGATCTCGTCGAATCGCTCAATTCCGCGCTCGATGCCTGCAAGGAAAAAGCCAGCGGCATGGGGCAGTCGGCCGGTCAGACCCGCGAGCAATCGGTCTCAGTGGCCGCCGGAGCGGAAGAGGCCCTGACCAACGTGCAGACTGTCGCATCGGCGGCTGAGGAATTGTCGTCCTCAATTCAGGAGATCAACCGACAGGTCGCGCAATCCAGCACCATCTCCGGCGAAGCGGTGGAGGAAAGTAAGAAAACAAGTGCCATCGTCGAGGAGCTTGCGGCCACATCGGAGAAGATCGGCACAGTGGTCGAGATGATCAACAACATTGCCAGCCAGACCAATCTGCTGGCGCTCAACGCCACCATTGAAGCGGCCCGCGCGGGTGACGCCGGCAAGGGTTTCGCCGTGGTCGCCTCTGAAGTCAAGGCGCTGGCAACGGAGACCGCCAAGGCGACGGACGAGGTCAACGGTCAGATAGGTGAAATCCAGAGCACCACAAAAAGGGCTGTCACCTCGATCGCCGAAATCGGCAGCACAATTCAAAACCTGAACGGGGTGGCCAGCACCATCGCCGCAGCAGTGGAAGAGCAAGGTGCCGCTACTTCCGAAATCGCCCGCAATATCGAGGAAGCGAGCCAGGGCGTGTCCGAGATCACCTCGGGCATCAACACGGTTTCGGAGAACGCTGACGAGGTCAGCAAATCGTCGACCGAGATCCTGAGCATCACCGGAGAGTTGTCGCAACAGGCCGATACGTTGCGCGGCGAACTGGTGGTCAAGGACTAGCAGCAAGACGACAGTCGGCGGCGCCGGGTTTCGCGCCGTCGCTGCGATCAAGCGAGGCGAGACCGTCAGCGACGGTCTCGCCTCTTGATTCGACGGGTAAGGCGCTCAGGCGGCGTTCGCCAGCTGCCAGGCTGAGAGCTCCTCGATCTGGCCGACCCAGCGATTGATGTTGGCGAAGCTTGCCATCGGGTACTGACATGGCGCGCGGTAGGCCAGAATAGCCGCGACCGAAATGTCGGCATTCGTCATCGCGTCGCCGACCAGCCAGTCGCGGGACGCCAGATGCTCGTCGAGGACGCCGGCGACAACCTTGAAGCCCTCCTCGGCCTTGGCCAGATCGACCTCCTCATTGCCGAACAGATGCTTGGAGATGAACTGCGAGCAGGCCGGCGCCCAATGCGCGAGCTCCCAGAACTGCCATCGCATGATGTCGTAGCGCGCCATCGTTTTCGGCCACAGCGCCGTGTCGACCTCCGAGGCGAGCCGATTGATGATGGCATTCGATTCCCAAAGCGAGGAGCCGTCGTCGAGCTCCAGCGTCGGAACCTTGCCCATGGGGTTGAGCGCCAGATACTCCGCCGATTTGTGCGCCCCATTCGGCAGGTCGACCACGACGGTCTCGATGTTCAAGCCGAGCAGTTCGTTGACGGTCACGGTTTTCCGGGCGTTCGGCGACGCAGGGAAGATGTGGAGCTTCATGATGGCCTCCTGATTTTGCGGTTGCCAAAGGAGCCTGGGCCAGGTTTAAAATATGTTCAAGAACATATTTTCCGACCGGTATAGGCTGCCCGAAATCCTAAGCCAAGATCCGAGTCCGAGAACCAAGGAGCTGAAGCGATGCCTTATCCATCCGATCACAAACCGCAAGTTCGCGCCCGCATCGTGACCCGCGCCCGCGAGCTCTTCACCCGGCGAGGCTTCACCGAAGTATCCATAGACGAGATCATGGCGGCGGCGGGTTTGACGCGCGGAGGCTTCTACAATCATTTCAAGACCAAGGACGAGCTCTATGCCGAGACCCTGGCGGCTTATGCCTCCGCGCGCCGGGACGAAGCCCCCACGGACCCGTGCGAATACGGGCCCGAACTGGCGCGGCAACTGCTGAGCCAATATGTCTCGCGCCAGCATCTGGACAATGTCGATGGCCATTGCCCCTTGATGGCTTTGCCTTCCGATGTTTCGCGGGCCGGGCCCGCCGTACGCGCGGCCTACAAGGAGGTCTTGGAAGCCCTCTCCGGCATGTTCGAGGCCTGCCTGGGGGAAGGAAAAGATGCGACCGCGCGCCAACGGGGACTGGCGATCGCGGCGACCTGCGTCGGCGCAATGGTCCTGGCGCGGACCATCGACGACGAAGCCCTGGCGGATGAGGTCTGCGAAGCGGCCCGCGCCTTTGCCGGCGATTTCATGGAACCGGCGGCAGTCGATGCGTGACGCGCAGGAGCACTCAATTGCCGCACTGCCTCTCCCCGAGTATTGCGAGATTTTCAGCAATCCCCATATCTAATGATGGATGCCTCATTTGAGGGTCCGCCAACCTGTCCCGCCTCTTGCAGGGGGACGCCAATAAGGGATTGGTGACGATGGAATTTGAAAAATATACAGAGCGCGCGCGTGGATTCGTCCAGGCCGCGCAGACGCTGGCGCTGCGGTCGAACCACCAGCGCCTGACCCCCGAACATTTCCTGAAAGTCCTCCTCGACGACAAGGAGGGGCTGGCCGGCAACCTTATCCGGGCCTCCGGCGGCGAGGCCCAGACGGCAAAGCAACAGGTCGAGGCCGCGCTCGCCAAGCTGCCCGGGGTCGAGGGCACCGGCGCGGGGCAACTCCATCTGGCGCCGGAAACGGCGCGGCTCTTTGAGAGCGCGGAGAAGCTGGCGGAGAAATCCGGCGACGCCTATGTGACCACCGAGCGCCTACTACAGGCGCTCGCCATGGCCAAGGGTACGCCGTCGGCCGATGCGCTGAAGGATGCCGGGATCACTGCCCAGGCGCTCAACAACGCCATCAACGAAATGCGGAAAGGCCGCACCGCCGACAGCGCCACGGCCGAGGAAGGCTACGACGCGCTGAAGAAATACGCGCAAGACCTGACGGCCGATGCCCGCGAGGGCAAGCTCGACCCGGTGATCGGGCGCGACGAGGAGATCCGGCGGACCATCCAGGTGCTATCGCGGCGGACCAAGAACAACCCGGTGCTGATCGGCGAGCCCGGTGTCGGCAAGACCGCGATCCTGGAAGGCCTGGCGCAGCGCATCGCCAATGGCGACGTGCCTGAGGGGCTGAAGAACAAGCGCCTGATGTCGCTCGACCTTGGTGCGCTGATCGCGGGTGCGAAATTCCGCGGTGAGTTCGAGGAGCGTCTCAAAGCCGTGCTCGAAGAGATCAAGGGGGCGGCCGGCGAAGTCATCCTCTTCATCGACGAGCTGCACACGCTGGTCGGCGCTGGCGCTGCGGAAGGCGCCATGGACGCCTCCAACATGCTTAAGCCGGCCCTGGCGCGCGGCGAGCTGCACTGCGTCGGCGCCACCACGCTCGATGAATACCGCAAGCATGTGGAGAAGGACGCGGCACTGGCCCGGCGCTTCCAGCCGGCCTTCGTCTCCGAGCCCACTGTGGAGGATACGATCTCGATCCTGCGCGGCTTGAAGGAGAAGTACGAGCTGCATCACGGCATCCGCATCGCCGATGCGGCGCTGGTTTCCGCGGCGACGCTCTCCAACCGCTACATCACCGACCGCTTCCTGCCCGACAAGGCTATCGACTTGATGGACGAAGCCGCCTCGCGGGTGCGCATGGCGGTCGATTCCAAGCCGGAAGAGATCGACGAGCTCGACCGGCGCATCATCCAGCTCAAGATCGAACGCGAGGCGCTGAAGAAGGAAAAGGACGATGCCTCCAAGGAGCGCCTTAAGAATGTCGAGAAGGAGCTCGCCGAGCTGGAGGAAAAATCGAACGAGCTGACCGCGCAGTGGCAGGCCGAGAAGGGCAAGCTTGAAGGTGCCACCAAGCTCAAGGAGGCGCTCGACCAGGCCCGCATCGAGGCGGAGAACGCCGAGCGCGTGGGCGATCTGGCCAAGGCGAGCGAGCTCAAGTACGGCCGCATCCCGGAGCTCGAAAAGCAGCTGAGCGAGGAGGCCGCGGCGGGCGCGGGCGAGAAGCGCATGCTGGAGGAAGAGGTCACCGACGAGCAGATCGCCGCGGTGGTCTCGCGCTGGACCGGCGTGCCGGTCGACAAGATGCTCGAAGGCGAGCGCGAGAAGCTGCTCGACATGGAAGGCGAGATCGCCAGGCGTGTGATCGGCCAGGAAGAGGCGGTCGCGGCGATCTCCAACGCCGTGCGGCGCGCCCGTGCCGGCCTTCAGGACCCCGACCGGCCGATCGGCACGTTTCTGTTTCTGGGCCCCACCGGGGTCGGCAAGACCGAACTGACCAAAGCGCTGGCTGAATTCCTGTTCGACGACGAACACGCCATGGTGCGCGTCGACATGTCGGAATACATGGAGAAGCACGCCGTCTCGCGCCTCATCGGCGCGCCGCCGGGCTATGTCGGCTATGAGGAAGGCGGGGCGTTGACCGAAGCCGTCCGCCGGCGGCCCTACCAGGTGATCCTGTTCGACGAGGTGGAGAAGGCGCATCCGGATGTCTTCAACGTGATGCTGCAGGTCTTCGACGACGGTCGGCTGACCGACGGCCAGGGCCGCACGGTCGACTTCAAGAACACGCTCATCATCATGACCTCGAACTTGGGCTCGGAGATCCTGGCCGAGCAGAAGGAGGGCGAGGACGTCGACCTGGTGCGGGGCCGCGTGATGGATGTGGTGCGAGCGTCCTTCAGGCCGGAGTTCCTGAATCGCATCGACGAGACGCTGCTCTTCCACCGCTTGAGCCGCGCCCAGATGGGCAGCATCGTGGCGATCCAGCTCGACCGTCTGCGGGCGATCCTGGCGAGCCGCAAGATCGGCCTGGAGCTGAACGAGGCGGCGCTCAAATGGCTGGGCGATGCCGGCTACGACCCGGCTTATGGGGCGAGGCCACTCAAACGCGTGATTCAGCGGCATCTCCAAAATCCGCTGGCCAACCTGATCCTGGAAGGCAAGGTCAAGGACGGCGAGACGGTGCATGTGAGCACGAGCGAGGCCGGCCTTGCCATCAACGGTGAGGCGGTGCGGGCGGAGGCGGCGTAGGTCCGGCGGTTCGCAACAGATTATTCGTAGGGGCGGGTTTCAAACCCGCCCTTACTTTTTTCACCACAGAGACACAGAGGCTCGGAGGAAGGCGAAGCGTGTCATCTCTCATTGAGCGTCATTCCCGCTTTCGCGAGAATGACGTCGGGCGAGGGGAATATCAAACGTAAATCGTAGGGGCGGGTTTCAAACCCGTCGCTAATAAAATGGACGTATTCCCCCTTGCGCCTTGTTCCTGCGCACCGCATTGGGCAGGATTGGGGCTTGGCTGGGGGAAGCATCTGTTTCGCCCGGCGCCAGCCCGGAGGCCGCAGCCATGCCCGATACCGTGAGCAATCCCTTCGCCGCCCTGCCCACGGCGACGCGCGACGATATCCGCGCTGCCCTCCCCATTGCGCGGCAACGCCTGGCCGAGACCGGCACTTGGCTGACCGGGGCGCAGCGCGTGGCGATTGCCGCGGAAGTTCGCCAGGCCTGGGACTGCGCGCTTTGCAAAGAGCGCAAGGCGGCACTCTCACCCTATGCCGTTGCGGGCGACCACGACGATCTGGGAACACTGCCGGCCGCATGGGTCGACATCATCCATCCGCTGACCACCGATTCCGGCCGGCTCACCAAGAGCTGGTATCAGGGCATCCGCGACGCCGGGATTGGCGAGGACGAGTTCATTGAGATCGTCAGCGTCTCGATTGTCGCGGTGGTCATGGACAGTTTCTGTGTCGGCGTCGGCGTCGAACTGCCTGCCTTGCCGGAGCCTGTCTCGGGCGAGCCGAAACGGATACGGGCGGAAGAAGCGACACTGGGTCCGGGTTGGGTCTCCACGATCGCGCCGGAGAACGTGCGGTCGAACATGGCCGACTACTATGCCAACGAGTCCTATTTCTACATTCGTCGCTCGCTCACCCTGGTTCCGGACGAGCTGCCGAAGTTTTGGGACTTGATGGACCCGCTCTACATGACGGACCCGCGCGTTGAGGAGCTTGGCGACCTGAAGCGCTCGATCAACCGCGGGCAGATCGAGTTCCTGGCGGCGCGATGTTCGGCCTTGCTCGGGTGCTACTACTGAACCACCAGCCATGCCATGCGGCTCCGTGTGAGCGGCGATCACTCAGGCGACGAATACGATCTTTCCCTGGTCATGGAGGGCCGCGATGCCGATGGCGGCTTGCCCCACGGCGCGTTGCTCAGTCGTTTCGCGGAGGGCGTCTGCACCCGGGATGCCGCCAAGACCGCCTCGGCGCGCGAGGCCGTCGTATCTGCCATGGGTGAGGCGGCGATGGTCGATGCGGCTGCGGTGATTGCGGCTTTCAACGCCTATCCCCGCGCCGCCGACGCGACCGGCATTCCGCTCGAGGACGTCAAGGAGGAGATGACCGAGGCGCTGCGCGAGGATTTAAATCTCAACGCCTGGGCCAAGTAGGCGTAAGGAGGTTTAGTTGGCTGGTGCGGGGCGCCAGACGCGCTTTGGCTCTGCCGGGCCATAGCCGGCCCACGCTCCCACCCGGCCATGCTCAATGGCTCTGCCGGAGCCGGGGCCAGCCCGCGCCCCCACCCGGCCACCCACGGGATCGTATGCTCATGGGAGGTCGGGTGGGGGCGCGGGCTGGCGCTGCCACCGCCAAAGGCAAAATGAGCGCGGGCCTGCTCCGGCAGAGCCAAAGAGCATCCGGTGCGGGGCGCCAGCCGATAAAAAGCAAATGGGCGGTACAAGGATCGCAACCGACCTTCACTCCAGCAGGCGCGGCAAGAAGAGCACGATGCCGGGGGCCAGCACGAAAAGGGCCAGACGCACGACGTCGGCCGCGATGAAAGGTGCCACGCCGCGGAAGATCGTTCTGGTCTCAACGTCGGAGAGGATGCTCTTCAACATGTAGACGTTGAGCCCGATCGGCGGCGTGATCAGGCTGATCTCAATGGCCACCACGACGACGATACCGAACCAAATCGGATCGAAACCGAGTTTGGTGACCACCGGGTAGAATAACGGCACGGTCAGCAGCATCATCGAGATGCTTTCCATCAGGCAGCCCAGCACCAGATAGATCAGGAGGATGATGCCGATCACCACCAGCGGTGCCACGTCAATGCCGCTGATCCAGCTGTAGAGCAGTTGCGGCGTGCGTGCGACATCGAGGAAATTGGAAAAAATCAGCGCCCCTATCAGGATAAAGAACATCATGGTCGTCGTGCGCGCTGTCTCGACCAGGGCATCGATGGTGATGGTTAGCGTGAGGGAGCGCCGCAGAAGCGCGAACAGGAAAGCGCCGCTGGCGCCGATCCCGGCCGCCTCGGTCGGCGTGAACCAGCCCAGATAGATCCCGCCCATCACCACCGCAAAGAGCAGCGCCACGCCCCAGACCTTGGAGAGGGCACGCCAGCGCTCACGCCAACCGATCCGTTCGCCCGGCGGCCCGCGCTCGGGATGGAGCCGCACGACGACGGCAACCGCGGCGACGTAGAGCGACACTCCGATCAGTCCCGGAATGAAACCGGCGATGAAGAGCGTGTTGATGTCGTTCTCGGTGATGATGCCGTAGAGGATCAGCACCACGCTCGGCGGAATGAGAATGCCCAGCGTCCCGCCCGCCGCAATCGATCCGGTCGCCAGGCTGTCGGCATAGCCGTAGCGCCGCATTGACGGCATGGCGACGCGGCTCATCGTGCCGGCGGTGGCGAGACTTGAGCCGCAGACCGCGCTGAAGCCACCGCAGGCGAGCACGGTGGCGTAGGCGAGGCCGCCACGGCGGTGCCCGACAAAGGCGTTGCAGGCGTCGTAGAGCTCCTCTGACAGACGCGAGCGGGCGACGAAGGTGCCCATCAGAACGAATAGCGGCAGCACGGAGAACTCGTAGGTGACCACTGTGTCGTAGGCGATCTGGCCGATCATCGCCAAGGCGGCATTGGTGTTGACTACGACCGCGAAGCCGACCGCGCCGACCAGCCCCATGGCGAGGGCGATCGGCAGGCCCAGGAAAACGATGGCAAACAGGGCGGCGAAGGCCGCTAGGGTGATCACCATCAGTTTGAAAGGCCGCCGGCGCGTTGGCGCGAGACGGCGAGCCCCAGCGCTATTGCCGAAGCCAATACCGCCATCGCAAACATGAACCAGGCGAAAGGCGCTATCGGTATGTCCAAATAGAGCATGGTGTCGCTGTAGTCGCCGAAGCGCTGCGCAATGAGCGCGAGGCGCCAGGCCAGCACGGCCAGCAGGACGGCGCTGGCGAATTCGACGAGGGCCAGCCGCAGCCGGTTCAAGAGGCCGGAGAAGAACCCCTCGAAGAGCGAGATCACCACCTGTTCGCGCCGCGCGGTGACGAGCGGCAGGGACGCGAACACAAGGACGCCAAGCGACAGCTTGGTCAGCTCATCGGCGGCCGGGAAAGTGCCGGGCAAGACCTTGCGCATGACCACGTCGGCAAAGGTCACGCACATCATGAAGAACAAGGTCATGGCCGCGAGCACACCGAGCGCGCGGGTGCATGCCGCTGCACTTCGTGCCCACACGTTTTCCGCTGTCGATCTCGCCACCTGCGCCATCCCCCCCGGCCGGAACTTGCCGGCGCTACTTGATCTTGTAGGCTGCAACCTCGGCGCGAAGCATCTTCAAGGCAGCGCCGCCGTCGATGCCGCGTGCCTCGACTTTCCTGATCCAGTTCGCCTCAAAGCCGGCGAACTTCGCCCTCAGAGCCTTCATCTGGGTTGCGCTGGGTTCTTTGGGCCGGACGCCGTTCAAGAACAGCAGCTTCACGCCGTCTCGCTGCGACTCGTCCCACAACTGGCCCATGAGGCGGGCGAAGTGCTCGCCCGATACGCTCATGACCGCTTTGCGGTCGATCGCTGGGATCGTGTTCCAGGTCTTCAGGTTCACGACCATGAAGAAGCTGGTGTTGTAGAGCCCGTCGCTGAAACGCAGCCAATGGCGGATCTGTTCGCCAAGCCGAAAGGAATTGATCGCGTCGGCCGTGAAGAACGTGCCGTCGATAACACCCTTGGAGAGCAGCTGTTTGACCTTCGGCGCAGGCTCGCGCACGGGGGCGCCGCCATAGGAGCGGAGGATCTGGCTGGTCGCCCGGTTGACGACGCGGATCTTCAGCCCCCGCAAGTCGGCCAGCTTGGAAATCGGCGTCTTGGCTGTGAAGACATCGCCGGGGCTGTGCGTGTGCAGGCCGAGCAGATGGACGCCCTTGTACTCGGCTGCTTTCTCAAAGTGCTTCTTGTAGACCCGCCAGTAAGCGACGGAGAGCGCCTCGGCGGTCTCGCTCAGGAACGGGACTTCGACGACTTCCGCGGAGATGAAACGGCCCGGCGTGTAGCCTTGCACGCCCCAGCCGATATCGGCCACTCCGTCGCGCGCCAGATCGAAAGCCCGCGGCAGGATGCCGAGCGCCTTGGTGGTGAACTCGATGCGGACCCGGTTGCCTGTCGCCTTGGCCACGTCGCGGGCCCAGGCATCCCAACCGCGTTTGCGGATGACATGGGTCGGCGGCAGGACGTTGTTGAAGCGCAGCACGGTTTCTGCGCGGGCGAAATTCGCGTCGCCTGCCGCGATCACGGCGGCCAGAACGGCAGCGCCCATAATGGCCTTCAAGGTCTGCATCCACCCCTCCCTAGTTTGGGCGCCCCGTTTTCGCGGGATCGTTCGGCCGCCGCCTGGCAGTCCGCCCGCATTCTTGTTGCCCCCGTCGAGCGGTTCCGTCGCATGTGCCCGCACGGCGGAAACATAATCCACAAACTATGCAAGGCACCAGACCGAGAAATTCGACGCTTGTTGCGGGGCGGCGCTTGGCGAGCCATACGCGTCACCGGCGGTTCTGCTTCGGCTGGCGCGGCCGTGCCACTATGCTGGCACCTGAATGTGGCTGTGAAAGGCGGGGTATATGTGGATATCGACGGTCGAGTACGACGCGGCGGGGCCACGCCTGAAAACGCTCTACGACCGAGTGCGGGCGCCGGACGGGCAGATCGACAATATCATGAAGGTGCATGGGCTCCGGCCGCATTCGCTGGAAGGCCACATGACGCTCTACAAATACGTGCTGCACCATTCGGGCAACCAAGTCCCGAAATGGCAACTGGAGATGCTGGGGGTCTATGTCAGCCATCTGAACGGCTGCACTTATTGCGTGGAACATCATTTTGCGGGCATGAAGCGTCTGTTGAAGGACGATCCGCGAGCCGACGCCATCCGTGCGGCGCTGGAGGCGGGCCGGCCCGAAGACGGGCTCGATGGCGTATTGTTGGCGATGGTGCGCTATGCCGAGGCGCTGACCGGTGACCCCGCGGATATCGACCAGACCTATATCGAGGCGATGCGCGAGGCAGGGCTCGATGACGGCATGATCCTTGAGGTCAACCAGGTTGTTGCCTATTTCGCGTACGCGAACCGCACGGTGCTGGGGCTGGGGGTCTCCCATGTCGGCGAGACGCTGGGCCTGTCGCCGAACGACAGCGAGAATCCCGACGACTGGTCGCACACGTGAGATAGGTGATATCGATCGCGGCGCGCCGGCCATTTCTTCGTTCTGGTTGGATTTTAAGATAGGCAATGCCCTCGAATCGCCCCATTTCAGACAAGACTCCTGATCACGGCGCTGGCAACCGAGGCGTAGGGGGCCGGGACGCCGGCACCGAAAATGCGGCCGAAACAGGCGATAGGATGCGCGTGCAAACCGGCACGGACACAGAAGAAAAAACCAGCTCGGCGGTGAAACCGGCCTCTGCGGCCAGGCCCGACATGGCCTCCGGCTGGGACGAGGCGGAGGCGCGCACCGTCATCGAGGCGGCGGCGGCCCGCTATGTCGAGGGCTGCCGCGAACGCCTCGATCCGTTCATCGATCGGCATTTCTCGTTGCGCGGGTCGCTGCGTTTGCATCGACACGCGGTTGGTTGGGATCTGCTCAGGGCACCCTTCAACGTCGTCGTCGCCATCCCGCAACTCGCCGCGCACATCCTTGCCGCAGGTGGGCGGCGGACCAAGCTGACGCGGCCGGCCGCCGAACGCCTGGCGCGGATCAACTTGTTCCTCACCACCCGGGTTGGCCGCGAGGTCGGTTGGCTGATCATGAGCGATCTCCTGCGTCTGCCGGTCTCCGACGGCAAGCGGGTGAGCGAGACCGACGCCTTTGCCGAAGAGGTGATGAAGGACCCGCGCGTCGCGCGTTCGGTTGAGCGCGCCGCGGCAGTGCTCGAAGAACACGCCGGCGATGAGGCTTTCTTTGGCCGGCTCGACGAGAAGCTGCGGGTCTATACAAACACCCGCGCGGCCGCGGCAGATATGGTGACAGTGCTGACCATGGTCGGCGCCGGCGCCGGCGCCATCAACAAATTCACGCCAGGTGCCATGACCCTGGTGCCAGCGCTCTCTGCGGCGCTTGCCCAGCATCTGGCGATCTCAAATTTCTGGCTCGGCTCGTTCCTCGGCAGCGGCTACTACGCTGTTTTCCCGGCCGCCGCCTCGCCGGCGCTGATTGCCGGAACGGCGGGGACGGTGCTCGCCGTGGGTGCCGTGCTGACCGCCTTCGCTGGCGTACTGACCGACCCGTTGCAGCGCCGCATGGGGCTGCACAAGCGGCGCCTCACCAAGCTGCTCAATGCGCTGGAGAAGGAACTTGTCGGGCGGGTGCCGGACCGCATGGCGCTGCACGACCACTATGTCGCGCGAGTGCTCGACCTGGTCGACATGATGGTTCTGGCCTCGCGGCTCGGCGGCCGCTGATGCGCTGGACCCGGTTGAACCTCACCGCCATACTGCCGCCGCCTTCCAACATGAGGAGATCGCCCCGTGATCGTTTTCGCCCGTCTCATCGCCGCCGCTATTGCAACGCTGCTTGCCGTCTTCGTCCTAACGCCGGGCGCGCTCGCCCAGTCGGGCAGCTACCGCATCATCGGCGTCGGCGACATCATGATGGGCTCGAACTTTCCAACGCCGGTGATGCACCCGAAGCTCAAATTCGGCGTCAAGCCGGCGACGCTGATCGGGCCGGGACTGGCGGGTCTGCTGCTTTCGGGCGATGTCGTCTTCGGCAACATGGAAGGCACGATCCATACCCGCTCCAAGCCGCATAAGTTCTGCAAGAATCCCAGGCTTTGCTACGTATTTCGCTCGCCGCCCTTTCATGCCGATATCCTGAAGTCGTTGGGCTTCAACTTAATGTCGCTCGCCAACAACCACGCCGGCGATTTTCTGGGTCCTGGGCGTGTCGCCACCCATAAGAACCTTTCGCGCGTCGGTATCGTCACCGCGGGCATCGACAGCCCGGGCATGCGAACGGGCATTCTGCGGCTGAAGGACGGCACCAAGGTCGGGCTGATCGCTTTCGCGCCCAATCCCGGCACATTGCCGCTCAACAATACCCGCCGGGCGGTGCGGATGGTTCGCGCGCTGGCAAGACGGAGCGACATCACGGTGGTTTCGTTTCACGGCGGCGCGGAGGGTGCCAAGGCGACCCGGGTGCCGCGGCGCATGGAGATTGCCTGGGGCGAGCGCCGCGGCGATGTCTGGAAATTCAGCCACAGCGTCATCGATGCCGGGGCCGACGTGGTCTTCGGGCATGGCCCCCACGTGCCGCGCGGCATGGAGGTCTATAAACGCCGCTTCATCGCCTATTCGCTTGGTAATTTCTGGACCTATGGGCGCTTCAATCTGCGCGGCCTGGGCGCGGTGGCGCCGGTCGCGGACATCCGGGTCGACAAGACCGGGCGGCTGTTGAGCGCACGCATCGTGTCGGTGCGTCAGGCGATGCCGGGCGTGCCCCGTCTCGACCCGTCAGGCCGCGCCGCGCGTGTCGTCGCCGACCTGACAGCCAAGGATTTCCCCGAGCGGCGCTTGCGCATCGGCAGGGACGGCCGGATCGGCGGTCCGGGCGTGGGCGCGGAGCGGTAGTCGTGCCAATCCGGCCGGCCGGTCGAAATGACGCGCTGCGCGCCATGCCGGTATTGCAGGTCGTTGACGTGACATCTAGCGAAGCCTTCTACACCGGTCGGCTCGGCTTCGACTCGCACGGGCTGTGGGGGGAAGGGGGCGGGCCGGCCGATTTCTGCATTGTGCAGCGGGGCGTGGTCACCATCGCGCTCGACCGCAGCCGTGACGGCACCGTGCCGCTCAACCAATACTGGGCCGCCTATGTTTATGTCGACGACGCCGACGCGTTGCATGCTGAATACCGAGACAATGGTGTCGAGATCGTGCGTGGCCCCGAGGATATGCCCTATGGTTGCCGCGACTTCGACATCCGCGATCCCGATGGCCACCTGATTGCCTTCGGCCACGACCGGAGCCCCGGCAAGGCCAGCGCGCCGGGGCTGGCGTGACGCTTGGCGCCATCGCCGCGGTGCGGGTCTTCGTGAGCGACCTTGATCGGGCGCGCGGGTTCTATCAAGGCACGCTGGGGCTGCCATTGCGCAGTGAAGCGGGGGAGGCGTTGGTCTTCGACGCGGGGAACTGCATCCTGATCGTCGAACACTGCGATGCCGAAGAGGACAAGGCACACCGTCTTGTCGGACGCTTCACGGGAATCTCATTCGGGGTGCCTGATATCGCGGCGGCGCACCGGCGTTTGAGCGAGCAACAAGTGCCGTTCGACGGTCCGCCAATCACCCAGGACTGGGGCGGTCAGCTGGCGCATTTCAGCGATCCGGATGGGAACATCCTGACCCTGGTCCAATCCGCTTAGCGCAGGCACAAGGACAATCGGCGCTTAGATCGGGGCAGGCGCCACGACGCCGTCGGTCACTTCAGCAAATGATGAGTGGAGACTAGCGCTGCCGCGCGCTGGCGACGCGGACATCCTTGGCTCGGCTGAGGAACATATTGTTCACCAGTGTGCGCCGGACCAAAAATTCGCGAAGGTCGAGGCCGTTCAACTTTTGCCCTGTCGCAAGCTGGAGTTTCAGCGGATTGACCGGTCGGCCGTTGTAATGGACCTCGTAGTGAAGGTGCGGTCCGGAGGACAGCCCGCTGGTTCCGACATATCCGATGATCTGCCCCTGGCGGACCCGAGAGCCGATGCCCAAGCCGCGGGCAAAACGCTGCATGTGCGCGTATGCCGTCTGGTAGTTGGAATTGTGCCGGATGCGGATGTATTTGCCGTAGCCGCCCGCCCAGCCAAGCTTGACGATCGTACCGTCGCCCGCGGCGTAGAACGGGGTGCCGCGCGGCGCCGCGAAATCGCTGCCCGTATGCACTTTTGTATAGCCTAGGATCGGATGGCGGCGGCGCCCGAAGCCGGAGGTCAGCCGCGCCCCGTCGATCGGCGTGCGCATCAGAGCTTTGCGAACACTGTGGCCGTTCGGATTGAAGTAGTCGGTGCGGCCGTTGCGTGGGGTGAAGCGATAGAGCTGGAGCTCGTTACGGCCCAAAGTAAGCGAGGCGTAGACGATGTCGCCCTGGCGGACCAGCTTGCCGTCTTCGTCATAGAAGTTGCGGAACATCACACGGAAGGCGTCGCCTTTCCGGATTTCGCGCTGGAAGTCGACATCGAAACTGTAGATCTGGATCAGCTGGATCATCACCGCCGGCGGCACGCCTGCCTTGAGCCCGGCTACGTATAGGCTTGTTTCGATGCGGCCGGTGCCGCGCACGAGCTGGGGTCGGAGCCGCTTCTTGACGTCGGTGGCGGTGAACGGGCCTTTGCCGTGCCGCATGACCGAAACTTCGCGGGCGCCGTTTCCGAGCTTGAATTGCAGGCCGACGAACCGGCGCGGCTGATGGTCGATGATGCCGTAAACGAGCGTGACCTGCTGGCCGGTTCTGAGTTTTCTGAGCTCATACACTTTGCCGAGAACGCTGATGGCCTCGTATGCTTCGCGCCGGCCAACGCCCTCCAGGATCAGAAGCTGCATCAAGCGGTCGCCGCGCCCGATCTTAACGGTGCGGGTGTAGCGCTTGCGGTAGGTGGCGTGCTCCACATCGGCGAGGCGCTGGGATTGGGCGCGCAGCTCCCCCCAGTTTGGTTCGGGTGCTGCTGCGGCCGCCGGCGCAATATTGTTTGCCTGGGCAGCGTCGGCCGCAATCAGGCTGGCCTCCAGCGGATTGTCGAACGATTGGTTGATCCAGGCCGCTCCCGCAACCAAAACAGCAGTCACGGCGAGACCGATGGCGCCTGACACCATGGACATCCGGCGGCTGCTCTTTGCCGGCGCCTTGGGATGCAGTTGGGGACCCGCCGGTCGTGCTGGCCGAGCCTGATCGCCAGGCCGCTGTGCGTTCCTGGCCGGCGCCGTCTTCGTCGCCGCTTTTCTTGCCGCCATTCTCGCCGCCATCTTTGATGTCGCGTTCTTGGACGACGCGCCCTTATTTGCTGCAGATTTCTTCGGTTCGGCCGGTTCGGCGCGGTTGCGAGGC
>Ga0315336_1001741_pt1 | contig 38723 bp, 31 predicted proteins | sample ASW5metaG_FD_204512 | JGI IMG/M metagenome (GOLD analysis project Ga0315336, IMG submission 204512) | Ammonia-oxidizing marine archaeal communities from Monterey Bay, California, United States - ASW #5 | ecosystem: Environmental > Aquatic > Marine > Intertidal zone | place: USA: California... | reverse complement strand
CGTTTGCTGTAAAGGTGCCCATGTTTCCGGTACATACGTGGCTACCTGATGCTCACGTGGAGGCCCCCACGGGTGGTTCTGTAATCTTGGCCGCCATTACTCTAAAAATGGGTGCTTACGGATTTCTCCGGTTCAGTATTCCGATTACCCCAGACGCTTCCTCTGAACTCGCCATATGGGTTATAGGACTGTCTTTGATCGCTGTGGTCTACATTGCACTGGTGGCCCTTGTGCAGCGGGACATGAAAAAATTAATTGCGTATTCGTCGATATCACACATGGGTTTCGTGACGCTAGGTTTCTTTATATTCGATACACAAGGTATGGAAGGCGCGATTGTGCAAATGATCTCTCACGGTTTTATTTCGGGAGCCTTATTTTTGTGTGTCGGGGTTCTCTACGATCAAATGCATTCGAGGGAGATCGATAGCTATGGGGGTGTGGCCAATGCCATGCCAGTGTTTTCCGTTTTCCTGGTATTTTTTGCGATGTCGAATGCCGGACTACCAGGCACTTCAGGGTTCGTGGGCGAATTTCTAGTAATCCTGGGCAGCTTCAGGGTCAACGGTTGGTACGCAGCTGTTGCAGGTCTCACGCTTGTTCTTGGTGCAGCCTATACGCTCTGGATGATCAAAAGAGTCGTCTATGGCGAGATTACCAACGAAAAAGTAAAAGCATTGGTGGATGTCAATGGGCGTGAGAAACTTGTGTTAGGCGTATTGGCGGTTTGTGTACTCGGACTGGGAATTTATCCAATGCCGCTACTCGAGGTCATGCATTCGACAGTCGAGAATCTGCTGCAACATGCTGCAATGTCAAAGCTCTAGGAATCATGACTAACCAAGATATTCTAATAGTCCTGCCTGAGATCGTAATAGCCCTCATGGCCTGCTTAATTCTTGTCCTGGATCTATATTTACCTGCAAAGAAAAAGAAGATATTTGGATATGGCTTGTCGTTGGCAGCCTTGATGCTCGGCGCTGGTCTGAGTATCGTTTATTCTGAGCCAGCTCCGGTCTATGGACTCAATGACTTGGTGTTGATGGACGGTCTGTCGGCTATCTTGAAGGTCGGCATTTGTATTTCGACTGGATTTGTTCTGGTCTACAGTCGAGGTTATGCGGATGTTAGAGGACTGTGGAAAGGAGAGTTCTTTGCGTTAGCATTATTCGGAGTTGTCGGAATGATGGTGATGACGGCTTCAAATCATCTGCTGTCTCTCTACGTGGGATTGGAATTGCTCGCGTTGTGCCTGTATACGATGGTGGCTTTGAGGATCGATTCGACGGCAGCGTCAGAAGCCGCCATGAAATACTTTGTATTGGGTGCACTCGCTTCCGGGATATTGCTGTACGGCATATCGCTTTTGTACGGGCTCACCGGGACGCTATACCTAAACGAATTGTCAGTATTGATAGTGAGCCATGACGGGAGCACGCTACCAAGAACCATGGCGCTGATACTGGTTCTGGTGGGACTTTTGTTCAAGATGGGCGCGGTACCTTTTCACATGTGGGTGCCCGATGTTTACGAGGGATCACCAACGTCAAGCACGGCATACCTAGCGACAGCGCCAAAGCTTGCGGGCTTTGCAATCATACTCAGACTTCTGGCAGATGGGCTTGAATCGCTCGCTACCGAGTGGCAGGGGATGTTGCTCGTGGTCTCTATAATCTCTCTGGCGCTAGGCAACATAATTGCTATCGCACAAAGGAATATCAAACGCATGCTGGCCTATTCGGCCATTGCTCATGTCGGCTTCTTTTTGCTGGGAATTTTGACTGGGGAGGCATCCGGCTATGCGTCCGCTATGGCCTATATTTTGATTTACGCGGCCGTTACCTTGGGGGCTTTTGGGGTCATACTGGCTTTGTCGAGAGAGGGTGTGGAAGCTGATTTAATTGAGGACTATTCAGGGTTGAATCAATCTCACCCGTGGGCTGCGTTTATTATGCTTTTGTTGATGTTTTCTCTTGCAGGGATACCACCCACTATTGGATTCTATGCCAAGTTATCAGTATTACAGGCGGTAGTGAATGCAGGTATGACCTGGGTCGCGGTTGTGGCCGTTGTTTTATCTGTAATAGGTGCGTTTTACTATCTTCGGATCGTTAAGGTGATGTATTTTGATGATCTCACAACATCTCATTCAGGATTGCAGTTCAGTCCGAAACAAGATGTTCGAATTCTGCTTACGATTAATGGACTTGCTGTAGTCGCATTGATGCCATGGATCGGTAAACTGGCTACGTTGTGCGAAGGAGCAATTGGGGTGCTATTTTAAGGGCATCCTATGTCTTGGTTGTCTGTATTCTGAACGTTACAAAACCACAAACTGAATCGTATTTTGTTGAAATCTGTCTCCTGTAAATGCTCCAGTTGAGCGTTGATTTGTGGTAAAATAAACGCTTGATTTTAGTCCCGAAAGGGGCTCAATCTGTCCTGTAAATCCAATCGATTTTAACCCTCTAGCGGGCATTCGTAAAACTGTCGTAGGACCTTCAAGTTGAGTAGTGCAGATGAATGATATTGCCAAAGAAACCATAGCTTCGAATCTCGAACAGGAGATGCGCCAGTCGTATTTAGACTATGCAATGAGTGTCATCGTAGGCCGTGCCCTACCGGATGTTCGTGATGGCCTCAAGCCAGTGCACCGGCGAGTTTTGTACGCTATGTCAGGATTAAGTAACGACTGGAATAAAGCTTACAAAAAATCAGCGCGCATCGTAGGTGATGTCATTGGTAGGTATCACCCGCACGGCGATACTGCGGTTTACGACACGATTGTTCGTATGGCTCAGCCATTCTCGCTGCGCTATCCCCTTGTAGATGGTCAGGGTAATTTTGGTTCAGTAGATGGTGACTCTCCGGCCGCCATGCGCTACACAGAGATACGCCTATCCCGCCTCGCGCACGAGTTGCTTGACGATCTTGATAAAGAAACAGTCGACTTTTATCCAAACTACGATGAATCGGAGACACAACCCGCGGTACTCCCGGCACGGTTCCCCAATCTTTTGGTTAACGGTTCATCCGGGATTGCGGTGGGTATGGCAACCAACATACCACCGCATAATCTCTCAGAAACCATAGAAGCGTGCTTACTACTTATTCGTGAACCTGACGCATCGATTGACCAGTTAATGGAGGTGTTACCCGGACCGGATTTCCCCACAGCTGCCATTATTAACGGGGATAGTGGTATTAAGCAGGCCTATGAGTCTGGGCGGGGCAGGGTCCATATACGCTCCAGAGTCGAAATTGAGGAGAAAAACGACACTCAACGCTCAAGTCTTATAGTGACGGAATTGCCCTACCAGGTAAATAAAGCAAGGCTTCTTGAAAAGATTGCCGAACTAGTGAAAGAAGGAAAGGTCAGTGGCATTAGTGGACTTAGAGACGAGTCTGACAAGTCTGGGATGCGAATGGTCATCGAACTCAAGCGTGGTGAGGTTCCGGCAATTGTTCTCAACAATCTGTATCAGCACACTCAATTACAGACGGTTTTCGGCATAAACCTGGTTGGGCTTAGTAACAACCTGCCAAAGCTATTTAATTTAAAGGAGTTGCTAGACTGTTTCTTGCAACACCGCCGCGAGGTTGTTACCCGTCGTACCATATTCAACTTGAGGAAAACAAGAGCCAGAACCCATGCCCTTGAAGGATTGGCAGTAGCCTTGGCTAACATCGACCAGGTCATAGAAATGATAAAAGCGGCATCCGACCCCACGGCTGCGAGGAATCAACTTATTTCAACGTTGTGGGATGCTGCACTTGTGAGCGAACTGACCAGTCTGGGTGATTCGACGATCTCCCGCCCGGATGATATGGATCCTGAAAAAGGATTGGGGGAAGACGGTTATCGATTGACACAGGCACAAGCACAATCAATTCTAGATCTCAGACTGCATCGTTTAACTGGCCTCGAGAAAGAAAAAATAAAATCTGAATACGAAAACAACTTATTAGTAATTCGCGATCTATTGGATATTCTTGAGCGACCGGACCGTTTGGTGGCTGTTGTAGAGAGCGAGCTACAGGAAATTAAAGAAAACTATGGTGACAATCGGCGCACTGAGATCTTGGCAAATCATCTTGATTTAAATGAAGAAGACCTGATTGTTCGCGAAGAGATGGTAGTGACATTATCAAGGGAAGGGTACGCAAAGGCGCAGCCATTGTCTGATTATCACGCTCAACGTAGAGGTGGCAAAGGCAGAGTTGCAACCCGCACCAAGCAGGACGACTTTGTAAAGTCAATGTTCGTTGGAAATTCACACGATACTATTCTTTGTTTTTCTAACTATGGCAAAGTCTATTGGTTACGTGTCTATCAATTGCCCCAGGCTGGGCGGCAAGCACGAGGTCGACCCCTTGTTAATCTTCTACCTTTGGGCGCACAAGAGCGTATAACTGCCTTCTTGCCGCTGGGCAAGAATCTACAAGGCCAATTCGTATTTATGTCGACGAGCGGGGGCATTGTAAAAAAATGTAGTCTCGAATCTTTTTCGAGACCCAGGCCGTCTGGGTTGCGTGCACTCACGTTGTCGGAGGGAGATGAGCTAGTGAGTGCCGGTATGACGCAGGGAAACTCTGACTTGCTTTTGTTCAGCTGTTCCGGAAAGTCAATACGATTCGCAGAGACTGATGTCAGGGTTATGGGTCGATCAGCTCGTGGGGTAAAAGGGATAGCCCTAAAATCTGATCAACGTCTGATCTCTATGTTGGTTGTTGGCCGAGATGAACTGGCTAAAGCCGTCTTGACGGCAACCGCTCGCGGCTATGGAAAACGTACTGCGGTCAAGGCATTTCCACGTAAACGTCGGGGCGGGCAAGGTGTAATTGCAATTCAGAATGGCAACAGAAACGGGTCGTTGATCGGCGCCGTTTTAACTTCTCCAGAAGATGAGCTGATGTTGTTGACGGATGGCGGACGACTGGTTCGCACCAGTGTTGACGGTATCTCAGAGTTGGGGCGTAATACCCAAGGGGTTCGACTGATTACACTGGCTGACGGCGAGGATTTAATTAGCTTAGGCCTGGTCGTCGACTCTCCAGGCACTGAACCAGAAATAGAATCTTAGCCGAGGAGAAGGGGCTCTATTAATTCTCGCGGATAGCTTAGTTTATAAACGAACGATCTGGATTCGCCGATATTAGACATACTGCTCATAGACCTATGACCGACACCAAAGACATCAAGAATCTGCGGAGCGAGATCGATCAGATCGATGACAGTTTGTTGACTTTGTTTAATGAGCGTGCTCGAACCGCAATGAAGGTGGGGGACCAAAAGCCTAACCAGAAAGCGGACATTGTTTATCGACCAGAGCGGGAAGCGCAGATCCTTCAACGACTTCAACGTGCGAATAATGGACCGTTAGGCTCAGAAGCGGTTGAACGATTGTTTCGGGAGATCATCTCTATTTGCCGTGCTACCGAATCAAAGCCTTCGATTGCTACACTCGGTCCGGACGGCACTTTCTCGGAACTTGCGGCACGCAAACAGTTCGGTTTTGAAATCGACCTAAAGTTGACATCGAGTATTGAAGAGGTATTTCGTTTGGTCGAAGCCGAGCACTGCGATTTTGGTGTGGTCCCGGTTGAGAATTCTGCAGAAGGCGGTATCCATCTCACTCTCGACAGACTGTTGACCACTTCGCTCAAAATCTCCGGAGAGGTCGATCTGAGGATCAAGCACTGCCTTATCGGTTACGCTGGGAATACCTCTCCGACCAAGGTGCTTGCCCATCAGCAAGCTCTAGCACAATGCCGGCAATGGCTGGATGTTAATCTTCCGTCGAACGAGAGGGTGGCTTGCGCGAGTAACTCAGATGCTGTGCGTCAGGTACTCGACAGCCCGACCTGCGTGGCAATCGCGGCTGGTGAGGCCGCAGATGCTTTTGGTTTGCAGATACTGCAAGCAGACATAGAAGACCAACCCGGGAACACCACCAGGTTTTTAGTGCTTGGTCGTCATGGCGCTCTACCCTCAGGTCGAGATAAAACTAGCTTGGTAATGAGCGCACAGGAACGACCAGGTGCTTTGCACGCATTGCTTGAGCCACTTTCTGTTCACAATATTAATATGACACGTGTAGAATCGCGGCCGTCCAGAACAGAGATGTGGGAATATATGTTTTTCATTGATATAGAAGGTCACGTGCAAAATTCTAACATTGAACGCGCGTTGTCACAGATGAAAGCCAATGCGGCCATGTTCAAGGTCCTGGGCTCCTATCCGAGGAGTATCTGAGCAGCATGGCGTTCAATGCCAGGGACCTGGCAGTCAATGGGGTACGGGCACTTCAACCCTACCAACCTGGAAAGCCGGTCGAAGAATTAGAACGCGACCTCGGGTTGTCTGACATAGTCAAGCTCGCGTCCAACGAAAACCCAAGAACATCCGATGAGGTGATCGCAAAAGCACTTACGCAGCAACAGTCAGACACCAGTAGGTACCCTGATGGTTCTGGATACGAACTAAAAAAAAGGCTTTCATATCTGCTTGGAGTATCTACGGACCAACTGACACTCGGCAATGGTTCTAACGATGTTCTCGAACTCCTGGTGCGCGCGTTCGTCTGCCCAGGCCAGGGAGTTGTAGTGTCGGAACATTCTTTTGCTGTTTACAGTCTGGCCGCCTCTGCGGTTGGTGCTGATTTAAAAACGGCCCCCGCGAGATCGTGGGGACACGATTTGGATGCAATGCTCTTTCTAATCGATCAAAATACGCGAGTAGTTTTTATCGCGAATCCCAATAATCCAACCGGTACCTGGGTAGAATCTAGAGCCTTGCTTTCATTTCTCGACCACGTGCCAGCAACGACTATCGTAGTTATTGATGAGGCCTATTATGAATACTGCGAAGATCCAGATTTTCCTAATGCAATAGATTTAATGAACGACTACCCATTTTTGGTGTCGACTAGGACGTTCTCAAAGATTTACGGGCTCGCCGGAATGCGAGTTGGCTACAGCATTTCTTCGCCGGCAATAGCGGATTTACTGAATCGAGTGCGGCAACCGTTCAACGTCAACAGTTTTGGACTGGCAGCGGCACGACTTGCGCTGGATGATACCGTGTTTCTTGCTGAGAGTCGGCGTCTCAATAGCCAGGGTAGACTCAGACTCTATGCTGGTTTTTCGGAACTTGGCCTTGAGTGGATTCCCTCGGCAGGTAATTTTGTTTGCGTAAATGTTGCGCGTCCAGCGATATCGGTCTATGAATCGATGCTCAAGCAAGGTGTGATTGTGCGGCCTGTTGCAAACTATGGCTTACCGAATCATCTGAGAGTTACAGTCGGATTGCCTCACGAGAATGAAAAGATGATGAATGCGCTGACCGTCGCGCTAGCGGTATAGGTACTCACGAACGGTTTAGCTACTGTCCTGACTGAGCATCAAGTTGATTCATCATCTCACCATTATCGGGGTTGGTTTGATCGGGGGGTCTGTTGCCAAGGCGCTGCGTTGTGAAAATGCTGTGGGTCATGTTACCGGATTCGGGCGTAGAGAGAGCACCCTTCAACGAGCCCAGGCGCTTGGGGTTATTGACAGTTGGTCGCTGGATTTAAGTGCTGCAGTCGAGCAGGCAGAGATGGTTATTATCACCTCACCCGTGAACACCATCGCATCGATTTTCTACGAACTCAAGTCGTATATAGGAGAGACTACGATTATTACCGATGCTGGTAGTGTGAAAGGGTCTATAGTTGATGCGGCAGTGAGGGGTCTCGGTGATAAAGTTGTCAATTTTGTACCGGGCCATCCGATAGCCGGCAAAGAAAAAAGCGGAGTTGATGCGGCATCAGAAACGCTTTTTGGTGGTCATCAAACTATACTCACACCGATGGCTAACACTCGTACTGAAGCCATATCAGCAGTAAAAGATATGTGGGAAACGATCGGTGCTGAGGTTGTTTTCATGGAGCCTTCAGTCCACGATGACCTGTTGGCATTGACCAGCCATCTTCCACACGCGTTGGCATTTATTTTAGTGGATTTGTTGTCCCAGCAGAATAATTCAAAGGATTGTCTAAATTTATCAGCGGGGGGGTTCTACGATATTACTCGAATCGCTTCTAGCGATCCTGTGATGTGGAGAGATATTTTTCTGAACAATAAACATGCGATATTGCAGCGGTTGACGGAATATTCGTCGGCTATAGATGATTTGGCTGGATTGATAGACCGCTCGGACTCATCGGCTTTATGGGAAATGTTCAAACATGCAAATGAAGTGCGTAGGCAAATCAAGGACAGGCGTTCGTAGCGATCTCCTGCGCGTTTGAACATGCACTCGTTCATCATCAACGGTCCCGGCGTACTCAGAGGGTCAATTTCCGTACCAGGTGATAAATCGATCAGTCATCGTGCTGTAATCCTCGGGGCGATTGCACAGGGGCGCACGATGATTAAGGGGATGTTGGAGAGTGAAGATGTTCTTTCGACTGTGAACGCGTTGCGTAACATGGGAGTGAAGGTAGATCATCATAAAGAGGAAGGAGTGGTGATCGAAGGTGTCGGTCTCTACGGACTGAATGATCCAGGGCAACCGCTTAATATGGGGAACTCTGGTACTGCGATGCGTTTAATGGCCGGTGTTCTGGCAGGGCAGTCGTTTCCGTCCACGTTGGTTGGAGATGATTCTCTCAGTCAACGACCCATGGCTCGAGTTGTTGAACCGTTGCGTGCCCTGGGCGCCGATATCTCTGTTCAAAACACTGGTTATCCGCCGATTCAAATAAAACCGGTTAATCAACTCAAGGGTGTTGATTATGTAATGCCAGTTGCCAGCGCGCAGGTCAAATCGGCATTTCTTTTGGCGGCTCTATGTGCGAGTGGGGCTAGTCGGGTAAAAGAACCAGAACAGACTCGCGACCACACGGAGCGCATGCTAAGAGGCTTTGGGCATGCTATTTCGCAACAAGGTGATTGGATTAGTGTTGTTGGTGGAGAGGAATTGGCGGGAGCGAAGGTGATGGTACCAGGAGATTTTTCATCGGCTGCATTCTTTATCGTCGGTGCGGCGATCGCAGTTGAATCGAAGATTATTTTGAAAAATATAGGTGTAAACCCAACGAGAACAGGTGCGATTGAAATTCTGCGGAAAATGGGGGCCAGTATCGACTACATCAACGAAAATACGATATGCGGAGAACCTACAGCCGATCTGGTGGTGAGCTCTGCCCCGTTAAGAGGTGTCAAGATCGAGACGCATCTGGTAGCACGGGCGATTGACGAGTTTCCCATCTTATCAATTGCAGCTGCTTGTGCGCGTGGAAAAACAACGCTGCATGGAGCGGAAGAACTCAGGGTTAAAGAAAGTGATCGGATTCGATCCATAGTTTCTGGGCTAAACGAATTAGGAGTCTCGGTGGAGGAGCGACCCGATGGATATTCAATAACTGGAGGTGAGATATTGCCGGGAAAGGTAAATAGCTGTTCGGATCATCGTATAGCGATGGCATTCGCAATTGCCGGCCTGGTTGTTGCCGGTTCGACCTGCATTAAAGATACTCTAAACGTAAGAACGTCATTTCCAAGATTTGTCGAGTTGGCAGCATCGATAGGTATGCGAATAAAAGAAGAAAGTGGGCCCCATAGTGGCTGAGGTGCCAGTTTTGGCCCTAGATGGGCCAGGTGGAAGTGGTAAAGGGAGCGTTGGCAGTCGGATCGCAACGCTTCGACATTGGCGGATCCTCGACAGCGGCGCACTATATCGAGCGTTTGCGTTCAGCGCCCAGCAGTTAGGAGTATTACCGAATGATTCGTCTGGCATCCAACGGGTGCTTGCAGAGACTAATTTTGATTTTGTTATTGAAAAGACTGGTGAAGTCGGCATCTTGATCAATGGAAATGATGTCACGACGACCCTACGAAGCCCCAACGCCGGGTTGGTGGCCTCGACTTACGCGTCACAACAGTCCGTCAGGGAATGTTTGATTACCAGACAAAGGTTTGAAAGACAGCCCCCTGGCCTGGTCGCAGATGGCAGGGATATGGGTACCGTAGTATTTCCGGATGCGACACTCAAAGTGTTTCTAACCGGAACACTCAAAATCAGGGCACTAAGGCGCTATAAACAGTTGATGGAAAAGGGTTTTAGTGCTACCCTTGCCGGCGTTGAACAGGAAGTAGCTGCTCGCGATCAAAAGGACAGAAGCCGGGCGGTTTCGCCTTTGGAACCCGCGGAGGATGCGGTCATCCTAGATACAAGTGAAATTGGAATTGACCAAGTTGTTAAACAAATTGATGATCTACTTACAGCAAAACTGGCCCAGAATAATAATGGGTAAAACACTTGTACTACCAAATCCAGTGGCTATGTATCTATTTGAATCAATTATAAACGTCATGCATTGTTTGTTCGAGGTCAAACGTATGGTCAAGTCACAGATCCGGAGGGTCCTCGCCATGGGCGGGCTTCGGTTGAATACTAACCACTAACCCGTCGAGAAGATTGGGCGAAAGCCTAGAATCCATACACTATGTCAGAAAGCTTTGCAGAACTACTGGAAGAGAGCTTAAAGAGCTCTGAAATGAAGCCTGGTGCAGTAATTGAGGCTGAAGTTGTCGATATAAACGGTGATTACGTCATTGTTAATGCTGGTCTTAAGTCAGAATCTGAAATTCCTGCGTCTCAGTTTAGGGATTCTGATGGTGCTGTTCAGATCAACATTGGTGATCGGGTTGAAGTCGCCATCGAAACAGTCGAGGATGGCTATGGAAACACCCGGCTGTCTCGAGAGCGTGCGCGAAGAGCGAAATCGTGGGAAGTTCTGGAGAGTGCTTTTGCTGATCAATCGATTGTGAAAGGATATTTGACCGGAAAAGTTAAGGGCGGATTTACAGTGTCCATGGACGAGGTAAGAGCTTTCTTGCCCGGATCACTGGTAGATGTCAGACCGGTGACGGATACCGTTTTCCTCGAGAACAAAGAGCTTGAGTTCAAAGTAATAAAACTGGACCGGGTAAGAAACAATGTCGTTGTTTCGCGGCGGGCAGTTGTCGAGAAGGAGATGGAGGTCGAACGTGCCGAATTGCTCCAGAATCTTGAAGAGGGCCAAATAATGAAGGGTATCGTCAAGAACCTGACAGATTACGGTGCGTTCGTTAATCTAGGCGGGTTAGATGGACTCTTGCATATTACGGATATTGCCTGGAAGCGAGTTAAACACCCATCAGATGTTTTAGAGGTGGGTCAGGAACTGGATGTCCGGGTGCTCAAATTCGATAGGGAGAGAAACCGGGTATCGTTAGGGCTTAAGCAACTCGGTGAAGATCCATGGGCAGATATAGCGCGGCGTTACCCGGAAAGCACTCGAATATTTGGCAAGATTACTAATATTACGGATTATGGTGTCTTTGTTGAACTGGAAGAGGGTGTTGAGGGCTTGGTTCATGTCTCTGAAATGGATTGGACCAATAAAAATGTTCATCCAAGTAAGGTCTGCCACTTAGGAGATGAGGTTGAAGTCAGGGTGCTCGAAATCGATTCTGAACGTCGGCGGATATCGTTGGGAATTAAACAATGCACGCCCAACCCATGGGAAGAGTTTGCGGCCACACACAACAAAAATGACCGTATAACGGGTCAGATCAGATCCATTACTGACTTTGGAGTGTTCATAGGTTTGGATGGTGGCATAGACGGGCTTATTCATCTTAGTGACTTGTCCTGGGATCGCCCTGGCGAAGACATCACCAGGGAATTTAAAAAGGGCGACGAGGTAACCGCGGTCGTTCTGGCAGTAGACCCTGAGCGAGAACGGATCTCACTGGGGATTAAACAAGCTCAAGAGGATCCTTTTGGGGCTTATGTTTCGGCCAATCCAAAAGGGTCGGTAGTGAAGGGTGTTGTTGACACTATAGATGTAAAAGGTGCGGTAATCCGCTTGGAAGAAGGTATTGAAGGTTATCTCCGGGCTGCTGATCTGTCGCGGGACTTTATAGAGGATGCGCGAAATGCGTTGCAGGCGGGTGCCGAAGTCGAAGCACGAGTTACCAGTATCGAACGAAAGAGTCGACGTATAACACTGTCTGTTAAAGCGCTGGAGATGGAGATAGAAGGGAAGGCGATAGAAGAGTACACAGCCAGACCTTCAACTACTATCTCACTTGGGGATAAATTGAAGGAAGAGTTGTCTAAGAGAGAAAGTTGAGCGCTAACGAGATGCCTGAATGAGCTGTACCAATGACTAAATCCGACCTTATTGAACGACTAGTAGCGGGACAGATTCATTTGCCACCGCGCGACATTGAAACATCCGTTAACGCTGTGCTCGAATACATGAGTAACTCGTTGGTCGATGGAGATCGTATCGAAATACGAGGATTTGGGAGCATCGGACTGAGGTATAGAGCGCCGCGTATTGGTCGGAATCCAAAGACTGGAGAATCCGTGTCAGTACCTGGAAAGTACGTTCCACATTTCAAGCCTGGTCGTTTGTTAAGAGAACGAGTCAACAAAACCAAGACTGATGGCGAAGTTCCTGCCAGGTGACCTGAGCGCTTACCGATCAGCTACAGGTAGGACCGGTAAGCCGTTAGGCAGCGGACCCTCCAACTACTCGGACAAATGAAAGTTGTCTTCTATGTATCGGTTTCTATTGCGTTGTTTTTGTTTGTGTTTACTTTTATTGTTCAAAACCCCCACGATATTAAAGTTTACTACTATTCCGGAATGGTCTGGGATGGACCCATCGTGATACTTTTGCTGCTTACGTTTGGTGCGGGCATCCTGTTTGGAGTGTTCGCGAGTAGTCTGATTCTTCTAAAATTGAAAATACGTCTGACAAAAGCTGCCAAACAGTTGCGGGCATCGCAGTCAAACTCTTCAGTAGTACGCGAGCGAATAACAAAGGAGGGCAGTTAGCACAGTGGACCCGGTCTGGCTCCTCCTACTGTTGCCATTGGCGGCTACTTCCGGATGGTACGCTGCGTCGCGAGGATATCGATCCACACGTAGCGTAAGGTCAGACATACCCCAGGCTTATTTTAAAAGCCTTAACTTGTTATTAAACGAACAACAAGACAAGGCACTTGATGTCTTGATAAGTGCTTTGGAGACCCACGAGGAGACTGTCGAGATCCAGCTTGCCCTCGGTAATCTGTTCAGGCGTAGAGGAGAGATAGAAAAGGCGACCCAGCTCCATCAGAACCTGATTGCGAGGAGTGGCCTAGAACCTGAACAGCGCCTTCTTGCGCTGTATGAGTTGGGTCAAGATTATTACAAGGCAGGTTTATTCGACAGGGCAGAAAGTTTGCTGCTTGAGGTGTCCGAGGCTATTGATTATTCGGAATCAGCCTACCGCCTGTTGTTACAACTCTATGAGCAGGAAAAGGAGTGGGATAATGCTATAGATGCCGCGAAGAGGCTCTCTTCGGCAAGCGGTGAAGACTTGACTGGACTGCTTGCGCAATATTACTGCGAATTAGCAGAGGAACGAATGGCTGCAGGGTTCTATCAGGAATGTGCAGAGTTTATCAATCAGGCGTTGATCTCAGAAAAGGACTGTACCCGGGCGTTGATGCAATCTGGAAGACTCAGAGCGATCAAGAATGAGCACCAACTTGCAATAAAAGAATGGACGAAAATAGTAAACCTGCATCCCGAAATGCTGACTGATGTTGTCGGCTTGGTTCGACAGAGCTACCAAAGTTTAGGCCGACTATCTGACTATCAAAGATTTTTGGAACGATGCCTCGAACTTAATAATGACTTCCGGCTGATAATGACATTAGTTGATCTGCTTATAGAAATTGGCCAACCTCGCCAGGCCCGCAGTCGTTTGCTGACATGGATGCGAACTACTCACTCCTTGAGCTCTCTAACTGACCTCATCGAGTCGGACGCCAGTGGCAGGGGAGATATTCCGTCTGAACGGAGCCTGAGTTTTCTGATAGATTTGGTTTCGGCTCTCTTCGGTAAGCCGAGAAACTATGAATGTCGTAATTGTGGTTTCAAGGGAAAATCGATGCACTGGCAGTGCCCTGGATGTAAGAATTGGAACAGCACTGGACCCGCAAAGACAACACCCCGCCTACAGGAAAGATGAAAGAGTTGTCAATAACGTGTGATTATTGAACTTCAAACAACTTCTTAACGATATTCGTTCCAACATCAATGTTGCAGTGGAGTTGATTGTACGATTCCACAAGGAGTGTAGGTTATGGAGCTGAAACATCACTAATTAATTATGCAAATGTGTATGTTGTGGTCAACGAGTCCCGTGACCGATACGGTCAGCATTATTGTGGCTTGATTCGGTGGGCTGGACCAGAATATTTGCAGAATCGCATCGAGGTTAGCCCAAACATCGAGAATTATTGGAGACAAGTTAGTGATTTGAGTTCAATCGTCAAAATTATAGGATTTCATGTAATCAGATCAACGATCATTAAGGCTAATCGGGTGTGATTGTTGTTTAAGCATCCCTCGTTCTAAATACAAGCCGATGTTTCGTCTGATTGTTAAGATCGCACCAAGGTGGAAAGGGTGCTTGCAAGCGCCCTTTCTTTTGGTTAATCAGCATGGCTGGAGCACGCAATGAATGTATCGGTCGTAGGGGTAGGGTATGTTGGCCTCGTCAGTGGTGCTTGCCTGGCTGATGTTGGAAATCACGTTACGTGTGTCGACATTGATGAAAATAAAATTAACAATTTATCAGAAGGAAAGGTCCCAATTTATGAAACGGGTCTGGAGGAAATCATTGCAAGTAATCTACATGCAAAGAGATTGCTCTTTACCAATAGTATTGAGGACGGAGTCCGTGGAGCGGAGGTAATTTTCATTGCCGTGGGTACGCCTCAAAATGAGGACGGATCTGCAGATCTTGGCCATGTAATCGCTGCTGCACGGTCGATAGCCCAATGGATCGAAAATTATGTTGTGGTCGTTATAAAGTCTACTGTGCCGGTTGGTTCATGTGATGCTGTACGCGAAGAAATAGACAACGTACTCGCGCAACGCGACTGTTCTGTAGAGTTCGATGTTGTTTCGAATCCTGAATTTCTTAAAGAGGGAAACGCGATTGCTGATTTCCTAAAACCTGACCGAATTATTATTGGTTTAGATAGCCAAAAAGCTAAGAAGAGGATGCGTAGTCTGTATGCACCGTTCAACCGTAGTCATAATCGCATGTTCTTTATGGATGTGCGGTCTGCAGAATTAACAAAGTATGCAGCTAATGCGATGCTTGCGACTAAAATATCATTTATAAATGAGATAGCAAACTTATCTGATCGTGTTGGTGCCGATATCGAGTCGGTAAGACGGGGAATTGGATCGGACCCAAGAATCGGGTTTGATTTCATCTATCCTGGGTGTGGATATGGGGGTTCTTGTTTCCCAAAAGATGTGAGAGCTCTCTACCAGATAGGCAAGACTCACCAATACGATAGTCACCTGCTCAGTGCGGTTGATAAAGTCAACACAGCTCAGAAACAGGTTCTTATTGAAAAAATATTGCGCTACTATGGAAATAATATCAACGAGCGACATTTTGCATTGTGGGGCCTTGCATTTAAGCCGAATACAGACGACATGCGGGAGGCGCCAAGCCTAACGGTCATTGAACAACTGCAGTCCAACGGATCTACGGTATCCGCGTATGATCCAATTTGCAATCCTCATGCTCAAGAGATATTCCGAGACAATCCGGCAATTACTTTTTGCACTGATGCTTACAGTGCGTTAAATGATGCAGATGGGCTAATCATCGTGACAGAGTGGAAGGAGTTTAGAACTCTGGATTTAACCGAAATTAGAAACCGAATGAAAGGTACTGTTATATTTGATGGGCGAAATATCTATGATCCAACCGTGCTAAATGAAGCTGGATTTACCTATTTTGGTATTGGCCGTGGCAGTCGGATATAAAACCATTATTCAATTTTGATCCTGAGATCATGAATAAGTCGCTAGAAACACTGATAGCCTCACAACGTATTCTCGTTGTTGGAGATCTGATGCTGGATCGATACTGGTCCGGATCCGTCACAAGAATATCTCCAGAAGCGCCAGTGCCTATAGTCGCGGTCGATTCAGTGAATGAGTGTATCGGCGGGGCAGGTAACGTTGCCGCTAATATCAGGAGTATAGGCGCTCAATGCTGTCTACTCTCGATCGTCGGTGACGATGCGAGTGGTAGATTGCTAGACAGTCTGCTCGCGGATTCCGGCGTAGACAGACACTTGCACATTGACACTGAAAACCGAACCACCGAAAAACTAAGAGTTGTGTCATTAAATCAGCAGTTGATCCGGGTTGATTTCGAAGGGACGCCTAATGTGAGTTTGACTGAACGAGTTTTAGATGATTATGAAAGGTTACTGAAGGGAGTGTCAGTGGTCGTTGTTTCGGACTATGGGAAGGGAGGGTTGTCCAATGTTCCTAAGATTATAAGTCTTGCCCGAAAGCACACGATACCTGTTGTGGTTGACCCAAAGGGAACTGATTTTTCAGACTATCGTGATGCAACCATTGTCACACCGAATACATTAGAATTTATTCAAAGCGTCGGAAACTGTCAGTCAGCCGAGGAATTCAGTAAAAAAGCGTATTCACTAATAGAAACCCTCTCGCTGCAAGGTCTTCTCGTTACTAGAGGGCCAAAGGGTATGACACTCTATGCTGAAGATGGGACATGCATTAACCAGTCTTCTAAAGCTAAACAAGTCTACGATGTCAGTGGCGCGGGCGATACGGTAGTAGCAGCAATCGCGGTATTCCTAGCATGTGGTATGGGTTGGAGGGAGATTCTAGGATATGCGAATTCGGCTGCGGGACTAGTAGTCGGTAAATTCGGCACGGCTACGGTGACGTTACCAGAAATTATTTATCAGTTAGAAAGAGAAACGGAGTAATGTACATCGTTACTGGTGGTGCGGGATTTGTCGGAGCGAATATTGTTGCTGGACTCAATAATAGAGGCATCAAAAACGTCATTGTGGTGGATGATCTTAAAGATGATGCCAAGGTTTCAAATATTATTGATCTAGAATTTGTTGATTATCTAGACAAATCAGAGTTTCTTAAAGAGGTGATCAAGAACGGACTGCCTCAACAAACACGCTTTGTTTTTCACCAGGGTGCGTGTTCAGATACGACGGTTACAGACAGCCAATTCATGATGGAAAACAATTTTTCTTACTCAAAACAACTTTATGAAGCTTGTCGTAGTCGTGCTGTGCCCTTTGTCTACGCATCTTCAGCTTCGGTGTATGGAGAATCCAAAGTGTTTGAGGAAATAAGTGATTATGAGAAACCTTTGAACGTCTATGCACTGTCTAAATTGATCTTTGACCGGTATGTACGAGGTCGAGAAGCATTTCGCACTAACCAGGTTGTGGGTTTGCGCTATTTTAATGTGTATGGCTCGAGGGAGCAGCATAAGACTCATATGGCATCTGTCGCATATCAGTTGTTTCATCAATATCAGGCGACGGGTCAGGTTCGCTTATTTGGGGCGTCGGGTAGATATGGCGACGGTGAGCAGCGTAGAGATTTTGTGTCGGTTGAAGATGTAGTAAGAGCGAATCTGTTTTGTATGGACCACCCAGAATTCAGAGGGATTTTTAACTTAGGGACTGGTGTTAGTCGAAGCTTTAATGATATGGCTCTGGCAGTTGTTAATAGTTGTCGGACGATATCGGGCAGCAAGCCTTTGTCCTTGGAAGAGTCCCAGATTCAGGAGGTTATTAGCTACTTTGATATACCAGCTACCCTGGAGGGTAAATATCAAGACTATACCCAGGCTGATCTCGGTAGATTGCGTAACGCAGGCTATTCTATGGAATTTACAATGCTTGAGACCGGCGTACGCCGTTATGTTGACTGGCTTGGCCAATACATGCATTCTGATTCGTCCCAGCTCGATCGACCACAGGTAAACTCATGAGCATCACGTCAGGACCTGATTCAGGCACCATCATTGTGACCGGTGGAGCCGGTTTTATAGGCTCGGCAGTGGTTCGTGAACTGCTAACCAGTACCGATTGCTGTGTGGTTAACGTAGACTGTTTAACCTATGCCGGAAACTTAGCAACACTCAGTGATGTTTCTGATTCCAAACATTATGTTTTTGAACAGGTAAACATATGTGATTCGGATTCAGTGCGGCGACTTTTCCAGAAGTACAATCCGACAGGGGTTATACACCTTGCTGCAGAATCCCATGTGGATCGGTCGATTGATTCTGCCAGTGATTTTGTTCACACAAATATAATAGGCACCTATACATTACTAGAAGCTGTCAGGGTCCATCAGCTTGAAAAAGCAAGGTCCGATGAGTCAGGCTGTCGATTTTTACATGTTTCAACAGATGAGGTATTCGGATCTTTGGGTACAGATGGCGTTTTCTCCGAACAATCTCCTTATGAACCGAATTCGCCGTACTCTGCGAGCAAAGCCAGCGCCGATCATCTGGTTAGGGCGTGGGGCGAAACTTATGGTCTGAACACGTCAATATCAAACTGTTCAAATAACTATGGGCCGTACCAATACCCCGAGAAACTTGTTCCGGTTGTCATTGATAAAGCCATGGCCGGAGAACCGATTCCTGTTTATGGGGCAGGAGAGAACGTCCGGGACTGGCTATATGTCAATGATCATGCGCGAGCATTAACAAAGATTCTTTTCGAGGGAAGGCCAGGAAGACGATATAACATCGGTGGTAACTGTGAAAAACAAAATATTGATGTGGTTAAAACGATATGTAATATCCTCGATGAGCTTAGACCGTTAGAAAGATTGCCCAACCGGGAGGAACTCATTAAGTTTGTTGAAGACCGCCCAGGTCATGATTATCGATATGCAATAAATTGTCGTCGATTGCAGGAAGAACTGGGCTGGTCAGCACAAGAGACTTTTGTAACCGGACTTCGCAAGACGGTTGAGTGGTATGTGTCAGCACGTGGTCTGGATTGGGTTCAAACAGTTCGCACGGATTCCATCGGCACCGAGCGAAGAGGATTGGGACGTTAAGATGAAGGGACTTATTTTGGCCGGCGGTGCTGGTACCCGACTGGCGCCTGCCACAAATGTCTTGTCCAAGCAGTTACTGCCAGTCTACGACAAACCGATGATCTACTATCCGCTATCTGTGCTAATGCTTGCGGGTATACGAGATATCCTAATTATCTCTACACCTGAGGACGTCCCTCGGTTTGAAAACCTTTTGGGTGACGGCAGCCCCTGGGGACTGAACCTTTCTTACGCGATTCAGCCATCACCCGATGGCCTTGCTCAGGCTTTTATTCTCGGTGCAGAGTTTGTCGCGGGTTCCAACTGTGCATTGATCCTGGGCGATAATATTTTCCACGGACATGACCTAAGTAATACAGTACAAGAGGCAGCTGTACAGGCTCGAGGAGCAACGGTATTTGCCTACCGAGTGCACGATCCAGAACGGTATGGTGTCGTTACCTTCAATAACGACGGTGTGGCGATAGCTTTGGAAGAAAAACCAGAAAAGCCGCAATCCAATTATGCAGTTACTGGCCTCTACTTCTACGATTCGCAGGTGGTTGATTTCGCACGGTCTCTTAAGCCATCGGCACGGGGTGAGTTAGAAATCACATCCCTAAATCAAATATATCTAAACCTGGGCCAACTTAACGTTAAGACCCTGGGTCGAGGGATGGCATGGTTGGATACTGGCACACACGAGTCGTTATTGGAGGCATCTATATTTATCCAAACTCTTGAGTCTAGGCAGGGGTTGAAGATTTGTTGCCCAGAAGAGATCGCATTCCAGATGAAATACATTACTGTCGAGCAACTTGCGGTACTGGGTGATGCTCTAAAAAAGAGTAGCTACGGCCAGTATCTTCAACAAGTCGTCAACGACGAATACGAAACCTAGTTCGTTATTTTGGATTTAGTAAGCATGTTACAAACAATTGTCTCCATCACTCATTCACAATTGAAGGTGTCTTTTGGCTCTGTTCGGTAGTTACCGGTCGAACCATTTTGTCATTCATCAGCTTACCCGCCGTGCTGTTCTCTCGCGCTACCGGGGTACAGCGTTGGGACTGGTGTGGTCGCTCATTACGCCAATGCTCATGTTGGCGATCTATACGTTTGTATTTGGACTTGTTCTCGAAATTAGATGGCCTGTCCAGGATGGTGGCCAGGCGCAATTTGCCGCGATCCTGTTTTCTGGGATGATCTTACATTCCTTATTGTCCGATTGCCTCATTCAATCGACCACCCTGATCTCGGATAATCCGCAATACGTTAAGAAAGTGGTTTTCCCACTGGAGGCGCTCCCATGGGTTACCGTGTTTTCTGCTTTGTTCCAAGCGGGTATCAGCCTTGCTGTTTTAATTTTGTATTTGTTGGGGTTGTACCTATTCGGAGGAGATCATGTTTTTGGCTGGTCTGTAATATTTCTGGTGTTACCATTTGTGATGCTGTCTATTGTGTGTTTAGGAATCGGCTGGTTTGTGTCTGCGGCAGCAGTTTACTTTAGGGATATCAGCCAGTTGATGGGCGTGATTAGTACTGTACTGTTTTTTATGGCTCCAATTTTATACCCCAAGAGTGCATTGCCCGAGACTGTTCAGTTCCTTCTTTATCTAAATCCGATTACATTCCCGATAGAACAGTTGCGGAACTTTTTGTTGTGGAATACCGCCCCAGATATTTTTGGAATCGGTATCTACACAGTGGTTGCGTTGGTATTTGCTTATTCAGGGTTTCTGTGGTTTCAAAAAGTACGAAAAGGGTTTGCTGATGTGCTCTGACACTGTATCGGCGTTGACGGTGTCTGGATTGGGGAAGGTCTATAAGATTTATAACCGGCCTATGGACAGAATAAAGGAGCTGTATTCGATACATGGCCGAAAATATCACCGTGAGTTTACTGCGTTGGAGAATATTGCCTTTGAGGTGTTTCAGGGCGAGACAATCGGAGTTATCGGACCGAATGGGTCTGGGAAATCAACCCTGCTTGAGATCATCGCAGGTACATTGTCTGCGACGAGTGGCAAGGTTATACGACAGGGTACAGTGTCTGCTTTGTTGGAACTTGGCGCAGGATTCAATCCAAGGTTCACAGGTCGTGAAAATGTCTACCTCAATGCCTCAATTTTGGGTATTCCAAAACCTAGTCTGGAGGCTAAGTTAAATCAACTTTTTCAATTTGCTGATATCGGAGAATTTATTGATCACCCTGTCAGCACCTATTCCAGTGGGATGTACGTGAGGCTGGCTTTTGCGACTGCTATCAGTTCGGATCCCGATATCCTGATCGTTGATGAGGCACTGGCCGTGGGTGATATCCGGTTTCAGCGTAAATGTTATAGACGATTCCAGGAGATGCAGGCATCTGGAAAAACAATACTCTTTGTCTCACATTCGGTTGAACTGATCCAAAATCACTGTTCAAGAGCTGTTTTCTTGAATGCCGGTAACATCGAAGTAATTGGGGAACCCAAGATCGTCGTCCAAGCCTATCTGGAACACCTATTCGGAAACGAGACTCAGCAACGGGAGGAGATTAGCCTCTGTGAGGCAGTTTCTGCAACCGACCAGGTGGATTCTGATCTCGACTCAGCCAGAACGGTGTCCACGTCATCAGGCCAAACTCAGGACCGTTGTAGCCAGCGGCGATCATACAACCCTAATGAGTACCGCTGGGGGGATCGGCGAGCAGCGATAATTGATTATGAGCTTCAGTCCAATTCCGGTAACGATCAGGTCGTGTTCGAGTCTGGGGAAAATCTAGAATTAATGGTCTATGTTCAGTTTTTTCAGGAGTTAAATGATCTGATCTATGGATGTACTGTTAAAACTGTCGATGGACAGACGGTCTATGGGGCTAACACCAGAGAGCGCGGTATAGATGTTAGTTCTGCGGAAGCCGGGACTATTGCAATCATCCGTTTTCGGTTCGATCTTAACTTGGTGCCTGGTGAATATTTCATATCACTTGGTGTCGCGCTAGATGATCATGATCGTGACAACATTGCGATAGACCGTCGATACGATCTGATACATCTTACTGTCAGCGGCGACTATGGTTCATTTGGTCTTGCTCAGATGAACATGTCGATAACTGAAGCTTGATAGCTACCGATCGATTGTTGCAATCCATAGGGGAGCATCACTGGACAAAACATACTTTGGGTTGAGTAGTGACGAATTTACGGTAGTTAACCAATCGACCGTGATCTACAACTATTCATGGAGCTATGTGCTGACCACGGTTAGTCGATCAGAGAGTCAGTTTTGAAATTGGTCATATTGCTTTGAAATGAGCTCATACACTCGTCCGACTATTTCTGCCATTGTAGTTAATTTCAATGCTGGCGCGTTCCTTGAGCTATGTATTGATCGAATAAGAAAATCAACCCCAGCAGTCGAGTTAATCGTGGTCGATAACGACTCAAAGGATATCAGCAAGGTTTGGGCACTGGGGTATAACAGGCGGCAAAACGAAAAATACATCCAAAATAATCGGAATATAGGGTTCTCTGCGGCTGTAAATATCGGAGCGTCCGTCGCATCCGGAGATGTTTTAGTAGTCATTAATCCAGATTGCTTGGTGTGGCCGCACACTATTGATCGATTGTGCAGATTATTAAGGAATCAGCAAGAAGTCGGTTTAGTGGGCGGACTGGTATTTGGAATTTATGGACGTGAGCAAGCTGGCTGTAGGCGCTACGATGTGACACCAATGCGAAGTATCGGCAAGATGCTGGGCAAACTATTCCCACTCAACAATATGCCAACAATAGATATGACAAACGAACCAATTCCACAAAATAGCGTTGATGTGGATGCTGTATCAGGTTCTTTTTTCGCCGTTAAAAAGTCACTTTACAATGAGTTGGGGGGGATGGATGAAGATTTTTTCCTTCATTTCGAAGATTTAGATCTCTGTCGGCGGGTCAGGGGTGCCGGCTATAGAGTTATGTTCAATCCGGGCGTATCGGCTGTACACGTGGGTGCTGTATCAAGCGGCGTTAAACCAGTTGAAATTGCCCGCTATAAGCACCACTCGCTGATAACTTATTTTAGAAAACATTCAAATCGTTACTCATTAACTACTTGTGCGGTATCGACCATGTCGTGGTTGCTTGTCTGGATCAGAGATTTGTATGAGCTTATAGAACCTGAAATAAAATACAACAAAGACTCAAATTGGTTCGATGATACCTGCTCTGCGACAAACGGTAACGAAGTGCTCGTTATGGGAGAGCAGTGCCAATTATTGCGTTCGGTTGTGATGCGTTTGGCAGCCCAGGGTTACGTTCTGGTCGTAGAGACAACCGACCCCCAATCTGCACCCAGGATACCGCGGGTTAGTTGGATTACATCAGAATACACTGTAAAAGTGCCTGAGAAGGATTGGCCGGTGTTCAGCTGCGTCTTATGTTTAGGCTCCGCCGAGCAATTAAAAAAGTATCAACAACGCTTTACACACCGAGAGCTCGTTTTGCAGCTGTTGATCGAGACAGGAATTGAAGCCGGAATAGTTGATCAAGACAACACGCTTGAGAAGCCAGCTATGTTTGGGGAAGGAGTTGAATGGCTCGAACGTAGGCCATTGGGCTTGCGGCTGTGGTCAAAATATCTCAGCTCTGGAAGTGAAGATGGTACGCATAAAAACAATGAGTTAGTGACTATTCATGATTTGAACAAAGAACATCAATACTCGAGCGATAGTCACCAGTATGTTCATGTGGATGATATTTCAGAACTGTGTCTAGATGCCTTCGTCGGTATCAGTGAGCAAGAAGCCGATACAAGCACTCGCCAAATTTTGAAAGAGTGTTTAGGTCGATTTAGTAAGCGTATCCGACCTCTGTACAATTGACTGACTGCTATTCTGGTTGGATCGCATCATTAAAGACAACTTAATTTCATGACTCTTGTCTCCGCGTTGTTACTGCTATTGTTAGGTAGCCTTGTTTCCTACAATTTGCTATCTTTTCTTTTAAGAAAACAATCCAGTATTCTGGTTCCAGATAGGCCCAATACTCGAAGTTTGCACAGTCAAGTAGTACCGAAGGGCGGTGGGTTAGTGATTATTGTTTCAACAGTGTTGTTGATCGGCATTTATCAGGTAATTTATCAATCGATCATTTGGGTGCACGTGTTAATAGCATTGTTGCTGGGGTGTATTGCCGTTCTGGGGTGGTTTGACGATCGACACAACTTGCCCATCAGGTCGAGAATAATTGTTCAAATTGTTATTGCCTGTGTCATGGTTTGTTTAGTTACGCGTTTCCAGGGTATTAGTATTGCCGGTTATCGCCTCGAACAACCTGACTGGCTACTGTTTGTTGAACTCGTAGTCTGGACTGTGTGGATGACTAATTTGTTTAATTTTATGGACGGTATTGATGGATTGGTCGCGACGCAGTCGACGATAATCGCAATTGTCTTGGCATTCTGGTTCCATCAGGTAGGTGCCTTCGATCTTGTATTATTGAACCTGACACTTGCTGGTGCTTTGGTGGGCTTTTGTATCCTCAATTGGCGACCTGCGCGTGTCTTCCTAGGTGATATTGGAAGTCTTACTCTGGGCGTCTATTTCGCCGTAATGGGAATCATTGGCTGGACTGAATATCGCCTCCCAGTCGAGGCGTTTGTGCTTCTTTACGGTGTGATGCTTTGCGATACGACCGTAACACTTATGCTCAGAATTCTTAGACGTGAACGCTGGTGGGAAGCCCATTCAAGTCATTTCTACCAGCGACTAGTTCGTCTTGGCTATAATCACGCGCAAGTAACATTGTTTGCTGTGGCGGCGACGTTATGTTTTTCAATTTACGCCACTTTGGTGATTGGCGATGTTGGTTCGCGATTTGTCTGGATTGCGCTAGGGGGTTTAACTCTAATAGGATGTGGAATGACTATAAAGTATAAAGAACATAAACGTCTCAGCTTGAAGTGAATAGCGCTGGTTTAGAAATTCTTCAGGAAAGGCTGAAGTACTACGCTAGTCGCTGGCAGGTAATTATATTTGATGCTCTAATGGTTGTTGTTGCTTGGTTTTTATCATATTGGATTTACTTCAACCTTGGCACTATCCCACAAAAATATATTGACCACGCGGTTACGATGCTGCCATTGGTTATTGTTTGTCATTCAGCTATGTCGGTTGGGTTCTCCGTTCCAAGGGGCGCATGGCGATTTACATCGACACATGACATTTATCCAATAGTTATGTCGGTGTGTGGTGGAATCGCTGTGAGCGGATTTGTTGGGTTCCTTTTAACGCGGCTTGAACTTATTCCTCGTGTCGTATTTCTAGTTTATGGCGTTCTACTTATTGGCCTATTAAGCTCAAGTCGACTGTTGTATAGGAGCTATCACACACCTAGCCTACAGGTCGGGTCTGGAAAACGAGTCCTCATTATTGGCGGTGGGGTGGCCGGTAATATGTTGGTTATAGATCTAAAAAATTCAACACCCTTGCTCTATAAACCAGTTGGTATTCTAGACGACAATCCCAGACTTAAGGGCAGTCATATTCAGGGGATCCGAGTGCTAGGTACGTGCGCATCGTTGCCGCAATTAGCGCAAGGATTACGCATCAACCAAGTGTTGATTGCTATGCCTAGTGCTACAACCGAAGAAATGAGTCGAATCGTGGACTATTGTCTTGATGCAGATATTCCGTACTTGACGTTACCGAAAACGCAAGAAATATTGGACGGATCTGCTCGAAGTCGTGACCTTCGACCAGTCGCGCTGGATGATCTATTGGGTAGAAACCCGATTTCTCTAGACGTTGACCTTGTCTCCAGTAGTCTGAGGAATATGAATGTACTGATAACGGGTGCAGGAGGATCTATTGGCAGTGAGTTATGTCGGCAAGTGGTTCAATTGAACCCGGCTTCGTTGATCTTGTATGAACAAAATGAATTCAACCTGTATACGATTGCCCAAGAAATAGACAGTATGCAGTGCGATATCCCATTGTATGCACGACTTGGTGATGTATGTGATGAAACTGGTGTCAGATTAGTGTTTTCTGAATTTGAGCCTGACATCGTATTCCACGCGGCGGCTTACAAACACGTCCCTTCACTACAAGGGCAACTTCGGGAAGCAGTGCGTAACAATCTGGTCGGTACAGAGGTGATGGCCCGTGTCAGTTGTGAATCTGGGTGTAAACAATTTGTTTTGATCTCAACCGATAAAGCAGTGAATCCAACGAGTATTATGGGCGCGACAAAGCGAATGGCTGAGATTCTAGTTCAGGCTCTTAACGTAGATTCAGAAGTTGCTTTTATAACTGTCCGATTCGGGAATGTACTAGGATCAACGGGGAGTGTGGTACCGTTGTTCAAGAAGCAGATTGAAGCAGGTGGGCCGGTTACAGTTACTCATCCAGATGTTACTCGATTCTTTATGACAATTGCCGAGGCGTGTCAGTTGATAATGCAGGCAAGTGCTATAGGACATGGGAGCGAGATCTTCGTTCTCGACATGGGGTCACCGGTAAGTATTGATTTTCTAGCAAGACAATATATCCGTATGGCAGGCTCTGTGCCCGGTCGAGATATAGAGATTGTTTATACTGGTCTTCGACCAGGCGAAAAACTAGCGGAAGAGCTATTCCACGACGAAGAGAAACTTAGTGAAACGGTTCATCATCAAATTAATCTGGCTGAAAGCAGAATTCTTGATAGAGGTGTAGTTATGGACGCTATTAGCTCACTTCTTTCGAAATGCGAGCAGTCTGACCTCGATGGCATCAAACAGGTTATGAATAAATTGGTGCCCGAGTACGCGCCTGAGAACAATGTTTTAGACATGAAATAGGTGTCCGAATTAATTCTACTAGCTTGACGCTTACCTTGCGTATCACAACTTGCCGATGCCAAAGCTTGAATGAAATATGAATCTCGAATTTCTGTAGTACGAGAGTAGCTAGATTAGCTCATAGAGTTTCACGCAATAAACTCAATAGGTTATTTGCATATCGGATTTTGTCTTGGGGTAGGGAGAGGGTTGCCGTGATATCTAGCGTATAGGCGTCTTGCATTTTTATGCATCCTTCGCTCGATTGAATTAGGTTAACTATACAAATTGGATCCAGCACGGTCTGCTCAGAGAATTTTACAAACCCGCGATTGTGTCTCAGCTGAATTTTCTCGATTCCAAGATCGGTCGCAGTCAACTTGATAGCACTGATAGCGAAGACTGACTTTGCGGCCTCGGGCAGTAGACCAAATCGGTCGAGAGTCTCCAACTGTAGGTCATACAAGTCTTCGGCTGTTTGTGCGTTTGCGATTCGTTTATACAGTAACAATCGGGCATGGACATCAGGTAGATAACTATCAGGAAAAAGAATTGGAAGATCAAGATCGACCTCGGTTCGTATCTGCTCGCAGAGGACGGATTTGTAATCGTTTGGGAGTTTCGCTAGATCCCTGATGGCACGATTGAGGTAATCTGCATAAAGGCTAAATCCGATGTCATCGATGGTTCCGCTCTGCTCCTCGCCAAGGAGTTCTCCGGCCCCCCGGATCTCGAGATCGTGAGATGCGAGCGCAAATCCAGCACCTAGTCCTTCTAGGGAAGCAATTGCGTCAAGACGCTTTGTTGCATTTTTAGTTATAGCTATTTCATCGGGGATCAGTAGGTAGGCAAATGCCTGGCGATTTGAGCGACCGACACGTCCTCTGATCTGGTGAAGTTGTGCGAGCCCTAGGCGATCGGCGCGATCGATCAGTATAGTATTGGCGTTGGGGATGTCGATGCCGCTCTCTATGATGGTGCTACACACCATTAGGTTGAAACGTTGATGTTGAAAGTTCCTCATCACCACTTCAAGTTCCGATTCCGGCATCTGACCATGGGCTATTCCAATAGTTGCTTCTGGTACGAGAATCTGAAGTTCATCTCTTACGCGTTCAATCGACCTGACCTGGTTGTGTAAGTAGAAAATCTGCCCACCACGGTTTATCTCCCTAAGGCAGGCTTCTCGAATTAGGCCATCGTGTTTAATTCGGATAAACGTCTTAATAGCGACACGCTGTTCGGGTGGAGTAGCAATCAATGAAATGTCACGAACGCCGGTCATTGTGAAGTTCAGTGTCCTGGGAATCGGAGTTGCAGTGAGTGTTAAGATATCCACTACTTTTCGCAGCTTCTTGATGTGTTCTTTTTGGCGGACACCAAACCGGTGTTCCTCGTCAATGATCAACAGTCCTAGGTCCGTAAATGAAACATCGGGCTGTAACAGGCGATGGGTTCCAATTACGATGTCTAGGGAGGCATTACTAAGACTATCCAAAGTCTTTTCTACTTCTTTATTGGTCTGCAGACGGGAGACACACCGAATACTCACAGGCTGATCGGAAAATCGATCAAGAAATGTATCAAAGTGCTGTTGTGCCAGTAAGGTTGTGGGTACCAATAGCGCCACTTGTTTTCCATTATAAACCGCCACAAAAGCAGCTCTAAGCGCAATTTCTGTTTTGCCAAATCCAACATCGCCGCAGACCAGCCGATCCATTGGCCGATCGGATATCAGATCATTCAAAACATCCTCCATCGCCGTGATTTGATCAGGTGTTTCTTCGTGGACGAAAGTCGATACGAACTTCGAGTATTCCTGGGTTGGTATAGTCAGAGTGGTGCCGGCGCGAGTCGCACGAATTGCCTGTATTTCTAGTAGTTCGGCGGCTGTATCTCGGGTGCGTTTAGCGGCTCTAGCTTTAACTCTGGCCCATTGTTCGGACCCTAGTTTATGCAGGGGCGCGGTCTCGGGGTTACCGCCGAGGTAACGGCTTACCAGATGCAGGTTCAAGATCGGTACGTAAAGTTTGTCGTCACCTTGATAATCGACAACCATCAGTTCGCTCTCGTGCTCCAATATCCGCATGACCTTCAAGCCCTTGTAGCGCCCTACACCGTGGTCTTCGTGAACTACTGGATCGTCAATCTTTAGTTCAGCGAGGGACTGGATGATACTTTCCGGATCACGCGAGCTCGCAGTACGCCTTGGCGTGTGTGTAGCTCGCTCGCCAAAGATTTGAGTTTCGGTTATGACTTCCAATCCTAAATCCTGGAAAATCGCGCCCCGCTCGATTCGGCGGGTTACTGTCGCAAGGTGAGGGCCACACTTTCGCGCAAATTTAGTCCATCCATCCACTTCAGTCGGACACATGTCATGGCCGCGAAGAGCCTCGTTAATGATGTCCTGTCTGCCCAGAGACTCAAACGCGAGTAGAGTCTTGTAGCGCGTATCTTGGAGATGTTTAATGACTGCTTGATACGGTTCTGTGTTTCTGGGTTCGACCCAGAAAGTACCGGGTCTAGGCCTCTCTGACTGCTCATATTCTCCTGTGCCTAGAAAGATGTTGACCTCGCAATCAACTCGCTGGATTATTTCTGCTGGCGCAGCGTACAGTTGTTCTGGTGACAGAGGGAGCCTTTCAGGTACAAGACATGCTAGTTTATGGCGGTCAACGATTGCTGCCCACTGGTTGTTAACGGTGTCTCGAAAATTTTTGTCCAGGACCCACGTGGCGTTAGGAGGTAGGTGTTCAAATAGCGTATCGGCCTGGCTATAGAACAACGGCCAATAAAAATCTAGACCTGTCGGCAAGTTGCCTTTACTGATTTCTCGATACACCAGATGCTTTTGTGGATCGCCTTCAAATTGGCGCCGGAAATTTGCCCGAAATCGATTGATTGCATCGCGGTCGGTCGGGTACTCCCGACCGGGGAGAAGTTCAATCGAATTTCTAGTATCAGAAGATCTTTGTGATACCGGGTCAAATAATCGGATGGTTTCCAATTGGTTTCCAAAGAGGTCAAGCCTGAATGGGTCGCTAGAACCCATCGGGTAAATATCAATGACTCCCCCCCGTATTGCATACTCTCCCTGGGAAAGAACTTGCGATACGGCTAGGTATCCAGCTTCCTGAAGTCGTTTTCGAAGATTCTCTGGATCCACAATCTGACCAGTCTCGAGGAAAAAGCTGTGGCCGGAAATGTACTGAGAAGGCGGGAGCCTTTGCATTAGCGCCGGTACGGTTGAGAGAAGGATGCCCCGTTCAAGATGGGGGATCTGAGCGAGGGCTCTCAGTCGGTCCGATATTACTTCTGGTTGTGGTGAAACGACATCATACGGTAGGCACTCCCAGTCTGAGAGAGACAGTAGAGGTGCTGTAGAATGGTCCCGAATGAAGAAAGCTATTTCCTCATGCAGGAGTTTCATCCGCCGAGAATTGTTGGCGATTACAACCACCGGCTTTTCCAGGCGGTCTGCTAAGCGTGTTATCTCGAATCCTTCGGCGCTGCCATACAGATCAGACCAGCGCGTGGCCTGGGTCAAATCGGAGTTTGTTTTAAATTCGTCTGGTAACGCACGCATCGGACAGTGTCTGCTTGGCCACGATGAGGTTATGGATTCTATCTTAATGACGCCACCATGCTTGGATATCTTGCTAACCAGAAGACATAGCAGTGTTTAAGAACGGGGAGAAACTTTGGGCTGTTGTGCCTGCGGCAGGCCAAGGCAGACGTGTCGGTGGCGCTGTCCCAAAACAGTATCTAGAAATAGCGGGTATGCCTGTTTTAGCCCATAGTCTGAACAGGTTGGCTACAGTTCAGCAGATCGATGCAATATTTGTTGGGATTTCTGGAACCGATAGACGCTGGCAGGAGCTATCGCTGCCCCACGATAAGCATGTAGCCTGTTATACCGGAGGTCAGAGTCGAGCGGAGACTGTGTGGTTGGGACTTCAAGCTCTACAGGAGTGCGCGAGTGCGGATGACTGGGTCCTTGTACATGATGCAGCACGTCCGTGTGTGCAGGTCGAGGATATCGATGCCTTAATTTCCGCGGTAGTGCCATCATTGGAGGGGGGGCTATTGGCTGTACCCATAACCGATACAATCAAGGTTGCAAACCAGGATTCGAGCGTGAAACAGACGATGGATAGAAGAATGCTCTGGCGCGCCCAGACTCCTCAATTGTTCCAGTTTTCTGTCCTGTTCACCGCGTTACAGGCGGTAGCACACGATCTTGAATCGATCTTAGATGAGTCAGCAGCAGTAGAAAAGCTTGGCTTAAATCCCTTGATTGTTCAATCCGCTGAAAGAAATATCAAGATCACAAACAGCGAGGATCTGCAACTGGCAGAAATCTTCCTGAGTAAGCAATTGTGAAGAACCTAATCAGAGTCGGACATGGGTTTGATGCCCATCGATTGGTAGACAGGGAGATGTTGGTTCTTGGAGGGGTAGAGATACCCTATCACAAAGGCTTGCAGGGCCACAGCGATGCAGATGTTCTGATCCATGCGATTTGTGACGCGTTATTAGGAGCATCTGGGCTCGGAGATATCGGGAAATTGTTTCCTGATACAGATCGCAGAAACAGAAATAGAAACAGCCGAGAATTTCTGGTTGAGGTTCACCGGCTACTTCAATCTCATGCAATAGGAGTCGTTAATATTGATGTGACACTGGTAGCCCAGGCACCAAAATTGGCACCATTTGTCGATGCGATGCGATCGAACCTATCGGCTGATCTTGGGTTAGATCAAAGTTTCGTCAACGTAAAAGCAACCACTACCGAAGGCCTGGGGTTCACTGGTCGTGCTGAGGGTATCGCGGCGCACGCGGCAGTTCTGGTTGAACAATCTATAGCTTAACGCCGTAGCAGGATATAGAAGGCGCCGTGACCTCCATCGACTGGCTGTGAACAGCAATAAGCCAAGACACGAGGGTGTTTTCGAAGCGTTTCAAGTGTAGTTGCTCGAACGATCGACACCCTATCAGGGGAATTTCTTCCTTTTCCCGTGATGATCATGACGCACTGGTTGTCTGGGTTATTACAGGACGCTATAAAGCTTGTGATCGCAGCCGGGGTGGAGATCTGGGTGAATCCATGAAGATCAAGAACGTCAGCGATCTTCAATCGACCTCGTCTAAGTTCCCTCAATTTCCTTTTTTGGACACCACCTCTGTAAAAAAGATCCCCATCAAGATCCAGCTTGCCAGACCCAGCTATTAGGTCAACTTTAGGCGGTATTCTGTTACTTCGTGGTTTATTTGCTATGCCCTTAGAGTCTTGATTACGGAGTGGGATGACCCCAGTCACTGATTTTCTGAATAAGCGATCGGAATCGTGCATAGCAGCGCCATCTATCAATTAGTTTGTTCGGCTAGGAATCGTTCAGCATCCAGAGCAGCCATACAACCTGAACCCGCCGAGGTTACTGCTTGGCGGTATACGTGATCTGTGACGTCTCCAGCGGCAAATACACCAGGGATGCTTGTTGCCGTGGCTTTACCATCGAGTCCTCCGTTGACCTCAATGTATCCGCCGTTCATCTCTAGTTTGTCCTTGAATAGTCCTGTGTTGGGATCATGACCGATGGCAATAAATACCCCATGTACATCAAGGATTGTTTTCTCCCCCGAGTTAACGTCGCTTATTCGAATGCCAGTAACGCCTGCCGTGTCTCCGACCACCTCATCTAGTGTGTTGTTCCAGTAGATGGACACACTCCCATTCCCGTCACCATCGGATCGGGCGAACAATTTATCCTGCATGATGGCTTCAGCTCTAAGCTGTTTGCGACGGTGAACCAACGAGACAGTAGAGCAGATATTTGACAGATAAAGGGCTTCTTCAACAGCTGTATTGCCACCGCCTATGACAGCAACGGGTTTGTCTTTGTAGAAAAATCCATCGCAGGTGGCACATGCCGAGACGCCTTTCCCTTTGTAACGCTCTTCTGATGGCAGCCCCAGGTACCTTGCTGATGCACCGGTCGCGATGATCAGCGCATCGCAAGTGTAGGTTGCCGAATCGCCGTGCAGGTGGAATGGCCTATGGTCCAATTCGGCTTCATGAATATGATCGAATATAACGTTGGTATCAAAACGTTCCACGTGCGCCAACATGCGTTGCATTAGCTCGGGTCCTTGGACCCCTGTCGGATCTCCCGGCCAATTGTCAACATCTGTGGTTGTGGTGAGTTGGCCACCTTGTTCGATACCCGTTATCAGGACTGGGCTCAAATTTGCACGGGCAGCGTAGAGGGCAGCGGTATAACCTGCAGGCCCAGATCCAAGGATCAACAATCGGCTATGAACCGGTATTTGCATGGCAGGTAGGCTTAATAGGTGTGGTTGGGTCGGAGTATGGTGGGATTAAGTGTTGCGAGGTCATCAGCGAATCCGAAGGCGCTATCATAATGAGTTTTAGCAGATACGGATAGGGGAGCATCATTCGGATTAAGCACTGATCTTGAATATTTCGATATAATTACACCGGCTCATTTCTTACCGACCTACTTAACGATTATTGTGGCTCAGGCGAAGTCGCCCAAACAAGTGGAACGGACTGATGTCCGTACGTCACCAAGACTGTTGCGTCTGGGCAGGGAGGTATTGGTCATTGCTCTGGGTGCATTCACTGCCTATCTATTGGTTTGTTTAGCGAGCTATTCAAGCAGTGATCCAGGTTTCACGCATACAGGAGTCAATAATGAGATCGTGAATCTTGGCGGTAGATTCGGTGCTTGGTTTTCAGATTTGATGTTGAATGCATTAGGTTATTCTGCCTACTTTCTACCGATACTGTTTGGTGTAGTGTGCTGGCGACTGATGCGAAAATCGGACAGTGAGGACATGGGTTATTCCCGGCTTGTTCATGGAGCTGGCATGATATTCGTGCTCTTTTCAGCTTGTGGCATTGAATTCCTGCATTATTTTTCTTTGTCTCGCACTATGCCGTTTGAATCAGGTGGTTGGATCGGCGTCTTGGTGGGTGCGTGGGCCTTTGATTTATTTGGGATTGTCGGAGCGACGGTTGTATTTCTGGTGATCTTTATTGCTGGGATTTCATGGTCGCTTGACGTCAGCTGGTTCACAATTATGGATAAGGTCGGGGAGATGACCTGTAAGTATTCTGAGTGGTTATGGCAACGAGTAATAATTTGGTTTGATGAAGTGCAGGGATTCAGGCTCAAACGGAAGCGGCAAGATACAGTGGCAGAAATTAGACGGGATCGGGCTAAGAAACAGCCCCCGCGTATAGAGCCTAAAGTCACTGAAACCAAAGAGGGCGCCCGTATCTACAGGGAGAAACAGTCTCCAATTCCCATGTTTTCGGAAGAAAAGGTACCGCAAGGCTCACTACCAACACTAGGGCTACTCGATAAGCCTGAGGCAAAAGTTCAGGGATACAGTAAGGAAACCTTGGAAATGATGTCCCGGTTGGTTGAGAAAAAACTCATGGACTTCAACATCGATGTGCGAGTGGAATCAGTCCAGCCTGGACCTGTGATTACCCGTTTTGAAATTGATCCGGCTCCAGGTGTTAAGGCAAGTCAGGTGGTGAGTCTGGCTCGGGACCTTGCCCGTTCATTGTCGGTAATCAGTGTCAGGGTTGTCGAGAACATTGCTGGAAAAACATACATCGGGCTAGAAATTCCTAATGAGCAGAGGGAATCAGTATACCTGCTTGAGGGGCTGGCTTCTGAAGTCTACGAATCGAGCAAAAGCCCTTTAACACTCGTGTTGGGTAAAGATATTTCCGGGCAGGCTGTGGTCGATGATTTGTGCAAGATGCCCCATTTGCTGGTGGCAGGTACCACGGGATCGGGAAAATCGGTCTGCATCAATGCACTGATATTAAGCATTGTCTACAAGTCGACCCCTGAGGATGTTCGATTGATCATGATTGATCCCAAAATGCTTGAGTTATCAGGCTATGACGGGATACCTCATCTACTGACGCCTGTTGTCACCGACATGAGCAAAGCCGCTAACGCGCTTCGCTGGTGCGTGGGTGAAATGGATCGCCGATTTAGGCTGATGGCATCCCTCAGCGTCAGGAATATCATGGGGTACAACCGCAAGGTTCTCGCTGCAATCAGTTCTGGAAAACCGCTTCCAGACCCTTTCTATGAGCCAATTGGTGCCGAGGAAGACGATTCGCTACCAACGCTGGCAAAAATGCCCTACATAGTGGTGATCGTGGACGAGTTTGCCGATCTCATGTTGGTGGCAGGAAAGAAAATCGAGGAGCTGATCACTCGTATAGCACAACGCGCAAGAGCGGCTGGCATACATTTGGTGCTAGCAACTCAACGGCCTTCGGTTGATGTTGTAACAGGTCTGATTAAGGCAAACTTTCCAACTCGTATTGCTTTCCAGATGAGTTCCCGTGCTGATTCTCGTACTGTTCTGGACCAGATGGGAGCGGAGCAACTGCTGGGACATGGCGATATGTTATTTCTACCACCTGGTACCGGCTATCCGGTCCGAGTGCATGGGTCTTTTGTCTCGGATCAGGATGTTCTACGAGTTGCGCAACATTTGCGCCAGAGTGGTACACCGGAGTTTCTGGATGCTGTGATTGAACCAGAAGTCTCCGAGGAAATGGGCTCTGGAAGGGGCGACGCTGTTGGGGGCGAAGGCGATCCCTTATATGACCAGGCGCTCGCATTTGTTGCGCAAACGCGACGAGCGTCAATCTCGGCGGTTCAGAGACATCTCAGAGTCGGATATAACCGCGCGGCGAGAATGATAGAAGCCATGGAGACATCAGGTGTGGTGGGGCCACTCGAGAATGGAAGACGTGAAGTCTTTGCACCGGCTCCGGTTGAATAGATAACTCCGCAACAATAAGTGACTGCGATCGACCAAGCTATGCGCTGGATGCTTCTTTGGTTTGTCATGGGTGCCGGGTTGTCACCGGCATGCGCAGGCGCGGATGGGTATGAACGGCTCGATCGTTTCTTCGAAAAAGTTAATACGTTTAAAGCGAGTTTTATCCAAGTGGTTCTTGACGAAAATTTACTGGCACTTGAGGAGACCAGTGGACTGCTGTGGATTGCTCGTCCCGGCCGCTTTCGGTGGGATTATGAATCTGTTCATGCCCAGACTATTGTGGCTGACGGTCGGGTGCTTTGGGTCTACGATGTCGAACTGGAACAGGTCACGCGCAGGGAGCAGGAGAGTGCAATTGGACAAACTCCGGCGGTATTGCTTTCCGGTGGGCAGCAATATCGGAAAGACTACAATGTAACGATATTAGGGAGACAGGGTGCAGTTAGCTGGATTTCACTAGTCCCAAAATTAAGCGACGGGAGCTTTGCAGAGATTCAATTGGGTTTCGAGGATGAGACCCTTCGCTTTATACAATTGCTGGATGAACTCAGTCAAATCACGCGAGTAACATTGGCAAATGTTGTTGAAAATGAGCCGATCCCGGATAGTGTATTTCAGTTTGTTCCTCCGATTGGCGTCGATGTCATATTCGATATTGAATAGGTAGAATGTTGCAGTTACTGGTTATAGGATGCGGTGGTGCTGTTGGAGCGATGATGCGCTATGGATTAGGGTTGCGTATTACTCTTCTCACAGGAAGTGCCTTTCCGTGGGGTACATTATTTGTCAATATATTTGGCTGTTTTCTGGCAGGTCTGTTGCTGGCACTGTTTGTCACACGTATACCCTTAAGCGATGTGTTAAGAAATGGGCTCCAGATTGGGTTGCTGGGTGGATTTACCACTTTCTCGGCGTTTTCCATGGAAACCATTGCTCTGTTCAATCAGGGTTTGTGGCTGCGTGGTTTGTTGTACATTGTTATAAGCGTGATCGTATCTCTACTGGGTGCATACCTGGGAATGAGTGTCGGACGGAACTTCTGATAGAGAAGCCTTGAGGTAGGTCGAAGATGCTTGATCCACAACTACTCCGAAATAATGCTGAGGAAGTGGCAAGAGTGCTACGACCCCGCGGGTATTTACTTGATGTCAAACGGTTCCAGAACTTAGAGAGGAATCGCAAGCAGTTGCAGATCAAACAACAGGAGTTGCAACAATCCCGTAACCAAAATTCAAAAAAGATCGGAAAACTTAAAGCATCAAAAGGAGATGCAGCTGAACTTATCAATAAAACCGAACTGTTAGGAGGGGAGCTCAAATCGATCGGCGATCGCTTGCAACAGATTCAGCTTGAACTCAATGACCTGACTGCGGGCATGCCAAATATTCCTCACGAAAGCGTGCCCCCGGGCGAGTCAGAGACTGACAACGTCGAGCAAAGGCGGTGGGGTGAACGACGGGATTTTTTGTTTGAAATATTTGACCATGTTCAGCTTGGCGAAAACTTGGGAATGCTGGATTTCGAACAGGCCACGAAGCTGACCGGTTCACGCTTTGTCGTGATGACAGCAGGTCTCGCTCGACTCCACAGAGCGCTGATTCAGTTCATGTTGGACCTTCACACGCAGGAGCACGGGTATGAAGAGACCTATGTGCCGTATATGGTTAACGCCAAGTCTTTATTCGGTACAGGACAATTGCCAAAGTTTGAGCAAGATCAATTCGCAACCGATACTGATCCCCGCTACTACCTCATACCGACTGCAGAGGTACCAGTAACTAATCTTTATCGTGACGAAATACTCGAATCGACTGAGTTGCCTGTTCGTCACGTGTGCCACACACCGTGTTTTCGCAGTGAGGCAGGATCTTACGGAAAAGACACCCGGGGTATGATCCGACAGCACCAATTTGAGAAAGTAGAGTTGGTCCAAATTGTTGAACCTTCGACATCATGGGTTGCCTTAGAGGAGTTGACTGGTCACGCTGAGACCGTATTACAGCGTCTCGAACTGCCCTACAGAGTCGTTACACTCTGCGCTTCAGATCTTGGATTTTCTTCCGCTAAAACCTATGACCTGGAGGTCTGGCTTCCTGGTCAGCAGAGGTATCGCGAGATTTCTTCATGTAGTAATTTTGAGACATTTCAAGCAAGGCGCATGCGGGCTCGATGGCGCAATCCCAAAACGAGTAAACCAGAGTATGTACACACCCTGAATGGGTCGGGTCTTGCTATAGGTCGGACATTGGTGGCAGTCATGGAGAACTACCAGAATGAAGACCGAACAATATCGGTTCCAGATGTACTACGGCCCTATCTGGGTGGATGTGACAGAATCCAGAATGTTTGAGGGAATTGGGCTCAATAGTCCTGTCGCGGAAATGCCGGGCCTGGGTATTTAATTGAGAATCTTTCTATCAATCGTCACCGCCAAATATGCCCAGGATCTGGAGGAGACTGAGGAACAGATTGTAAATGGCGATATAGAGTGTAATGGTCGCCATGATGTAGTTTGTTTCACCGCCGTGTAAGATCTGACTGGTTTGAAACAAAATGAGTCCGCTCATCAGCAAGATAAACATTGCGGATACCGCTAAGGATAATGCGGGGATCCCAAAAATCACAGCGCCTATTCCAGCGACAAATGCTACCAGGATGCCGGCAAACAGCATTCCACCCAAAAAGCTGAAATCCTTACGGGTTCGCAGGGCGTAGGCGGAGAGACCCAGAAAAATGACACCCGTACCGCCTAAGGCGGTCGTCACCACCTGGTGACCGTTCGGGACAGCGGTCAAATAGAAATCGATAATAGGCCCTAAGGTCAGTCCCATGAATCCTGTCAGAGCGAACACCAATAACAAACCAAGCGCTGAATTCCGAAATCGACGGGTCAGATAAAGTAAACCGAAATAACCAGCCAGGGTAATCACAAGACCTGGATGTGGCCAGTGAAAGGCCATCGAGAGTCCGGCGATGGCGCCACTGAAAAGCAGGGTCGCAGAGAGTAGTCCATAGGTATTTCGGAGGACCTTGTTATATTCTACAGCGCTGGAGGCTGGTCGGAGAGTGGCGACTTGTTCTCTATTAAACATAACGTGCTATTGCTCCA
>Ga0315336_1001740_pt1 | contig 38745 bp, 38 predicted proteins | sample ASW5metaG_FD_204512 | JGI IMG/M metagenome (GOLD analysis project Ga0315336, IMG submission 204512) | Ammonia-oxidizing marine archaeal communities from Monterey Bay, California, United States - ASW #5 | ecosystem: Environmental > Aquatic > Marine > Intertidal zone | place: USA: California... | reverse complement strand
TCGGAACATTGCCGGGAGTTCAATCGAACCAGGCTACCTTCAAAGGGCATATAGAGAAGACGTCTTCCCTATATGCAAGGTTACTTTGAGACAGTCCACTAGTACTGTTGTCCTATCACCCCTAGTTGCACCTTCAGGAATGCCCTCTCTCTCATTGGTGCCGCCGGACGGCACCAAAATGAGACCAAAGGTTCATTGGCGAATGGGACGTCGTCGCGTAGAGTTAGGGACGTGAGTTGGCAACAGCAACCGAGGACATTACCCGCATGACCCAAACGGACGACATTTGTCTCCCCACCCCTCTCTACATCCAAGTATTCGGCCGCCGGGAAGACCGGAAGGGAATCGAGCCAAACGACGAGAACACCACACTTGAACAGCCTACGGCCCTCACGGCCAAGTTGGAAGACGAACCTCTGTCCGCGTAACCTACCTGAGTTGGAGCACTTCCCACCACGGCGACTTGGGTTCGTGGTGCCGCAATAGGCCGGCCAGCCAAGGATGAGCGCCCGTCGGGGCCAAGATGAGGCACCGCGGAACAGTCGGCCAGCCCTCGATTCCCTCGAAACAATCAATCTCTCAGAATCGGGACCCGAGCTCACCAACCCGCCGGCGGTGGCTACGGGAGCGGTTGGTATGATGTGTGAGAAGAATCACAAACTCGTCTTAGACAAAGTGGCAGACCCCAAGGCCGCCGCATAGAGGTTCACCATGAAGATCTTTCTCGATACCGCCAATTTGGATGACCTGCGCGAAGCGGCCCCATTCGGAATCGTCGACGGCGTCACGACCAACCCGTCCCTGATTGCCAAAGAGGGCCGCTCCAACGCGGAACAGATTCGTGCGATCTGCGAGATTGTGGACGGCGACGTCAGCGCCGAAGTGGTTTCGACCGAGGCGGAAGAAATGATCCGGGAGGGCCGGGAGCTGGCGGCCATCCACTCGAATGTTGTCGTTAAGTGCCCGCTCATTCCCGAGGGCATCAAGGCCACGAAGGTGCTCTCCTCAGAAGGAATTCGCGTCAACGTGACGCTGTGTTTCAGTGCTTCGCAGGCCTTGTTGGCGGCCAAAGCCGGTGCCTACATCATCAGCCCGTTCATGGGCCGGCTCGACGACATCTCGTCGGATGGGACCGAGTTGATCCGTGAGATTGTCGCGATCTACGAAAACTACGACTTTGCGACGCAGGTGCTCGCCGCTTCGATTCGCGGACCACTGCAGGTCAAGGATGTCGCGCTGGCCGGATCGCACATTGCTACCATGCCTGCCAAAGTGTTCCACCAACTCTTCAAACACCCACTCACCGACATCGGCTTGGAGCAGTTCCTCGCCGACTACCGGAAGACCTTGTCTGAAGTCTCGGTGGGGTAGAACTTGGGGTCTTTTCTTGCCGACGGTGGTATTGCCCTCGGGGCCGCTGTCGCCACGGCGGCTGTCCTAGTCGCAGCCCTCTACCTCGCGTGCCGCCGCCGGCGCGACCCGGCGGAACGTGAGCGCCGCCGCCGGCTGCGAGTCAACACCAGCGGCCGCATGACAGACGGCACAATCATAGACTTTCAGCAGCAGCCCGCGAGTGATGACGCGCCGGGCTCGCAGTTGATCTTCTACGAGTATTCCGTCCGTGGGGTCGACTACGCCACTGCTCAGGACGTCTCAGCGGTGACCCGGGTCGGAGAGCACGACCCGGAACGCTCTCTGGGAGCCGTGTACGTTAAGTATGAGCCCAAGCACCCCTCCGACTCCATCGTGATCTGTGAAGACTGGAGCGGCCTTCAATCGGCGTCATCCCCTGCCGCCAAACAGGTCTGAACCACCTCGGCCGAGTCCCTTATTTAAGGTGACTCGGTCATGGCTGCTTCGTAGAGGGGCACGACTTCCTCGGTAGGCCCGTCGAGTCTCACGCGGCCCTTTTCCAGCCAGACTGTTCGAGGACACATCGCCTCGACAGCGGCCAACTGGTGAGAGACGAACAGTAGGGTCTTGCCTTGCCCGGCGAGGTCATGGATCCTCTTCTTGCACTTCTCTTGAAAACCCTTATCACCGACTGACAAGACTTCATCCATGATCAGGATGTCGGGGTTGATGTGAACGGCTACGGAGAAAGCAAGCCGGGAAACCATGCCGCTCGAGTAGGTGCGGACCGGCTCTTCGATGAAGTCGGACAGTTCGGCAAAGTCCACGATAGAGTCGAATTCCCGTTCTACGTCCGTGCGGCGAAAACCTAGCAGGGACGCGTTCAAGTGGATATTCTCCTGACCTGACAGGTCGGGATGAAAACCGGTTCCCAACTCCAGTAGGGCGCCCAACCGACCGACCTTGCGCACCTCGCCGCTCGTTGCGGTAATGACACCCACCACGATGCCGAGCAAAGTGCTCTTGCCGGCCCCGTTGCCTCCTACCAAGGCAACATTTTCTCCCGCTTCCACCTGAAAGGACACGTCTCGCAATGCCCAGAAGTCTTCCAGCGTTGATTTGGCACGGCGGGCACGATCCGTCGCGAGCTGCCGTTTCCGGTGAATCAGGAAGCGTTTGCTTACCTTCTGGAGATCGATAACCGTCATGGGAACCGCCTATAGGTGGTCAGCGAAATCCTTCTTCAGGCGGCGGAAGGTGTATGCGCCGAGCGCAAGTGTGGCGAATGATACCAAGGCTATCTTCGCCAAAGTCATCACGGGTGGAGGTAATGCTTGCAGGCAGATCCGGCGCATGACGTAGATCACAGCCGACACGGGGTTCAACTCGTAAATCCATCGAATGCTCGGGTCGACATCAACCATGCCGTAGAAAACCGGGCACAACCAGAAGAGAACCAGATTCGTGGACTCCACGACGTATCGGACATCACGGTAGTACACATCCAAGCTCGCCGAGATCAGCGAGAGGCCGCAGACGAAGACGACCTGCAGCACAATCAAGAAGGGAATCCAAACCCACTGCAGATTGAAGCCGGTGAACCAGAGCACCGCTCCCAAAAGAAGCACCATTTGGATTACGTAGTGAAGGGCATTCCCGAGAACAACCGAAATCGGCAGCAACTCCCGCCAAAACGGCACTCGCTTAATCAATGGCGCGTTGTTGATAATCGAACTCGTGCCGGTCGACCAACCCAGGCTGAAGAAGTTGTACGGCAATAAACCCAAAAGCAGAAACAGCGGGAAATTCTTACGCGCCTGCTCGAACAGAACCGTGAACACAAACGTCAGCACCACCATCATCACGATGGGATTGACTAACGACCACAGAATACCCAGCGACATATTCCGGTAACGGACCTTGAAGTCCTTCGCTACCAGATTGAAGAGGATGTAGAGGTGATCGTGTGACAAAGCCACCGCGCTCATGGGCCAAAAGGAGGCAACTCGACCGCCCGGAGAGGTAAGCCAAGCGGGAGTAGCAACCCACTACTCTACTAAAGTCTCCGAAGCGAGAGTCGCGAAGTACACCAGGCCCTGCGAAAGCACTACGAACTCTCGGATGCCCCGCAGACCAATCGAAGCATGATCAGGTCGGCGGGCCGGAACCGCATCGCGGGCAGATGGCGGACCCCGTCGGGTTCGTCAAGGACGTGGCGGATCAACAGCGACCGCAGCTCGGCGGCACTCATGTCCAGAACGTGAGCCGCCTCTTCGATATTGTATCCCGACTTCGATGTGGGGATGTCTACGAGCATAATGGTAACGTTGCTAAGTTCCTCCGATTCTAGGATGGGACTGGAGCCGGAGCCATCCGCAAAAGCGCCTAGTTCGATAGGGGGGTTGCCCGGTATTCGAAGTCTCTCGGACTCTAATCCATCCGGGTGTAGGGCTCGGGGCCGACGCGCTCAAACCGATGGGAAAAGCAAGAGTTGGGTGACAACGACCAGGGTATGTGTCACTGCCGCCGCGACGACGCTTCGATTCGCGCGGTACGCTCTGCCGTAAAACCATCCGGCTAAAGCCGCGGCTAGAGCATAGCGCCAGTTGGGGAAACCGCGTGACGCGATGTGAGCGAGCCCGAATAGCAGACTCGCCACCAGTTGCGCCCAGCCCGGCCGTCCCCAGGTCGCGGAAAGTAGATTTTGGAGGATGCCGCGAAAGTACAACTCTTCGGAAAGCGCGACAGCCGCATAGAGCCCAGCGGCGTGACCGAGCACACTGAGAGGGTCAAGCCACGAATCGAACGTGTATGGGCCCCACGCGGCGTATCCGATGCCGAGGGTAAAGGGAATTCCGATCGGCAGAAACAGCAGGTAGTTCTTCAGTCCCACGGTGAAATCACGAAACGAGATCGCAAGCTGAAAGTTTGTGCCCTCGAGACGCCGCAGGGAAAGGTAGATCATCGCGCCAAAGGGAATCAGCATGATCTTGCCAAGGGCGTATACATCGCCGGGAACGTTCCCTCCCGGCGGGCGGTAGATCTGCCGCAGCATGTCGCTGACCCCGCCGATCATCGGATACGCGAGCAGCGTGAGGACGCCCACGTCTTGCCACAGCAGACGATGGCCAGAGGGAGGAAACCAGACGAACACGTACGCCGTGATTCCGCAGAACGCAAATAGAGTTAAGGCTGACTCCACCGTGAACACGCCCGTCGGGAGAGAATAGACCAGGTAGGGGACCAGAGACGCGGTGACCACCGAGGCCGCCAACGCATTCGCTGACAAGCGGGCTTCCAGCCGGCCGCGCGCTTCGGGAAATACCGCTACGAGATAGACGGAGACCTGAAGGAGAAAAGCGGCAACGATCGGAACCGCCAAGCCCGCGGAGACACCCAAGTGATCGGCGCCAATGACTCCGGCAATCAGGAGACCCGCACTGAGCAGGATGAGAGTGATCCAGAACAGACGCAGCGTCTTCGTTTCCGGTTGTAGTGGAGTCTCCGGCAAGCACCCATCTTACCGAATCCGATTCTCGGTCCCGTGCCTGGTGCGCGTGACTGCTGGGGTGCTGCTATCAGCTGCGTTCGCCTCGGATGCGACGGCTCAGAAACCTCCGGACGGCTTACTGCGCACACTCGCGGAGAGTGGCTCGCGCTTCGAGCAGGCAAGGCAGCGTTATACCTACACCCGGCATTTTAGCTTTCACGAGATCGACCGCCACGGACGTCCGGGCGGCTCGTACGACGAAGTGCGCGAAGTGCTTTTCTCACCCGAGGGGGAGCGGATCGAGCAGTTCGTCGGCCGGCCGCATGATCGGCTAAAGCGCATCCGGCTCACCGAAGAAGACTTTCGGGACCTTCGCGAAGTGCAACCGTTCGTGCTCACCAAGGATACGCTTTGGCGATATGAATTGCGGTTCAAGGGTCTCGAAGACATCGAGGGTGAGTCCTGCTACGTATTTCGCCTCTCGCCCCGACAAGTGCTCGAGGGACAGCGCGTGCTTGACGGGATGATCTGGGTAAGCCGCGAGCACAAACAGATCTTCAAAGTGGCGGGCAAACCTCTCCCGCAGGTCCACGGGTCGGACCACCAGAACCTCTTCCCACAATTCGCGACGATCTACCAAGAGGTAGACGAAGGTCTTTGGTTCCCGGTCAAGACGGTTGCCAGCGACATTCTACCGTTTCGCACGGGCGGTCAAGCGGTCAAGTATACGATCGACTATGAGAACTACCAACGGTTCCAAGCCGAGTCCACGGTGACGTTCGGAGATGAGTTACCAGAGAGTCCCCCCTAGTCCGAGCGTGCTCCCGCTGAATGTAAACTTTCCGCTGCTCACAGGCGTCCACCATGCGCGTTCTGATTCGTCCGCTAAGATAAACGTTCACGCCTCCTCGGCGCTCCATGACTCCCTCCGTTGCCGAAGTTGAGATGCGCGCCGGACCGCGTTCGCCGTCCTTGCAACAGGATCTCCTCGATATTTTCCGCCGCGTGCGCGGCAACTCCCACGCCATCTGCGCGCCACTCGAAACAGAGGACTACGTTGTCCAGACCATGGACGACGTGAGCCCGCCGAAGTGGCATTTGGCTCATACGACGTGGTTTTTTGAGGCCTTTCTCCTCGAGCCGTACTACACCGGCTATAGGAACTTCCATCCACGGTACGGCTACCTCTTCAATTCCTACTATGAAGCAGTTGGGAAACGGCATCCACGGCCGCACCGCGGCTTGCTGTCACGGCCAACGGTAAGCGAGGTCTACGACTACCGGGCACACGTCGACCGCGAAATGGAACAACTCATCGAGAAGGCCGATGACGCGCTTTGGAAACGGATCGAATCTCTGATTGAGTTGGGTATCCATCACGAAGAACAGCATCAGGAACTGTTAATCACCGACCTAAAGCACATCCTCGCCGGAAACCCTTTGCGTCCGGTGTACTCACCGGAACTCACCGAGAAACGCGCTCCGGAGAGCAGCGGAGAGTGGCTTGCTTCCGAGGGCGGGGTCGCCGAGATCGGTTATCACGGGGCTGGCTTCCATTACGACAACGAAGCACCACGACACCGTGTCTACCTCGAACAGCACCGGATCGCCCCAGCCCTCGTCACGAACGCGGAATATCTTAAGTTCATGCACGCGGGCGGCTATGAAGATCCGGCGCATTGGCTTTCCGAGGGCTGGGCCACCGTCCAAGAGCGTGGCTGGCAGGCTCCACTCTACTGGGAAAAGTCCGATGGAAAGTGGTCGATGATGACGCTCGCCGGGATGCGCGAGGTTCGCGGCGCCGAGCCGGTCTGTCATGTCAGCTACTTCGAGGCGGATGCGTTCGCGTGCTGGAGTGGCAAGCGGCTGCCGGCCGAGGCTGAGTGGGAATGCGCCGCTATTTGCGAGCCGCTAGAGGGCAACTTCTACGAGTCCGGCCGTTTCCATCCGGCGCCGCCGAGCGGGGAGTCCCGGCAGTTCTTCGGCGATGTCTGGGAATGGACCCAAAGCCCCTATACGGCGTATCCAGGTTTCCAACCCGCCGAGGGAGCGGTCGGCGAGTACAACGGCAAGTTCATGTGCAACCAGTACGTGTTGCGCGGCGGTTCATGCGCCACCTCGCGGCGTCATATACGTCCGACCTATCGCAACTTCTTTCCGGCGAACGCCCGTTGGCAGTTCTCCGGTATCCGGCTGGCGTCCGACTGATAGTCATTCGGATTCACAGACCCCTCAAAACCCCGATGGAGCACTTGGATGGTATCGAGTTCCACGACTACCATCCGAAGGCTGATGATTTCCTAGCAGAGGTTGTGCGGGGTCTGTCGGAAAAGCCGAAGCAGATAGCGCCGAAGTTCTTCTACGACAAGCGTGGCTCGGAGTTGTTTGACCGGATTACTGGGCTCAGCGAGTACTACCCAACGCGCACGGAGATCGCAATCCTTGAGGCGGGAGCCGCCGAGATTGCCGAACTCGCGGGCAAAGACTCGCTGCTGATCGAGTACGGCAGCGGTAGTAGCCGCAAAGTCGGCATCCTGCTCGACGCCTTTCAAGGCGACGTAACTTACATCGCGATCGATATCTCCCGCAAACATTTGGTCGAGTCCTGCTCGCGTCTGGCCAAGGCCTACCCGGCAGTCGAAGTCATCGCGGTCTGCGCGGATTATTCCAAACCGTTCCCTCTGCCCACACTGAAACGCGGCGACCCCAAGAACAGGGCCGTCTTCTTTCCTGGTTCGACGATCGGGAACTTCACCCCGGACCAAGCAGTGTCGTTCCTGTGCAACACGGCACGGCGGATCGGCTCCGGCGGTTCTCTGCTTATTGGTGTCGATCTCAAAAAGGACCACGCGCTATTGAACACTGCTTACAACGATGCCGGGCAGGTGACAGCAGCCTTCAACTTGAATATCCTCCAACGGATCAACAACGACCTCGGCGCCAACTTCGACCTATCCGCGTTCCGTCATGATGCCTTCTACAACGATCACCATGGCCGCGTCGAGATGCACGTCGTCAGCTTGAAGAGCCAGACCGTACAACTCGATGGGACGTCGATCCGCTTCGACAAGGGTGAAACGATTCACACCGAGAACTCCTACAAGTTCACGATTGAGGAGTTTCAACGCCTTGCCGTGCAGGCCGGGTTCGAGCCGGTTAACTCCTGGACCGACCCTGGAAACCTATTCAGCCTGCACTACCTGACGGCACGCTGAGTTTCTAAGCGCCGTGCAGCTACGCGCGCAAGGGACTACGCTCCATGGACCCACTTGCCGCCGACCATGGTCCGCTTGACGGGAATGTCGATGATCTCGAACGGATCGACCTTCTTCGGATCTTTACCTAAAACAACCAGATCGGCCAGCTTGCCTGCTTCGAGCGAACCCTTTTAGTGCTCCTCGAAAGACGCATAAGCGCCGTGGATGGTCCCGACCTTGAGAGCTTGCTCGACGGTGATACGCTGGCTTGGACCCCACAACTCGCCGTTCATATCGGTCCGGGTGACCATGGATTGAATGGCCATCATCGGCTCATAGGGGCCGGGCGGGTAGTCAGAGGTTTGGGTAACCCGTATACCGGCATCGAGAAAACTTTTCACGGCGAACATCTCTTCAAGACGAGGCTTGCCGTACTCCTTCATCTTCTCGCCGTGATAGTAGACGTAGGTCGAGAACGGATTCGGGATCGCGCCGATGTCGCGAATGCGACGCACGAGACTCGGATTGATAACCGTGCAGTGTTCAAGTCGGAAGCGCGGATCCTTGCGCGGACGTTCTTTCTGCAGCCGCTCGTAGATGCTGAGAGTCATGTCGATCGCAACGTCGCCATTGGCGTGCGTGCCGATTTGCCAGTCGGCGTAGTGCGCCTTGCGAGCCTGCTCGTAGAGTTCGTCCGCTTCGGTGACGATAATCCCGTAGTCATCAGGACGCCCGATGAAGGGCTTCGACATCCGCGCGGTCCGCTCAGAAATCGATCCGTCGCAGATGAGTTTGACGGCACCGATGCGCACGTGGTCGTCGCCGAGACCCGTGCGAATACCGGCTTCGATCATGCCGTCGAGGTGGGGGTACGTGAGTAAACAATAGATGCGTATCGAGAGCTCGCCGGCGTCACGAGCGTCTTGATAGGCGAGCAGCGCGTCGGGATTTCCCAGGGCGTCGTGGGCGGACGTGACGCCGGAGCGCTACATCATCTCGGAAATAAGCTTTGCGCCGGCGCGATAATCGTCACGCGTGTACTCGGAGGGGATGTGCTCCTCGAACGGTTCCGTGGCCCGCTCTTCGAGTCCTCCAGTGAGGCGTCCGACGCTGTCCCGCACGAAGTGACTGCCCGCGGGGTCGGGTGCGTCTTCGGTGATCCCGGCGATCTTCATCGCGAGCGAATTCACGTAGGCCGTGTGCCCCCCGCGGTGTTGGATAAGTACAGGGTGATTGGGCGCGGCCTCGTCGAGATCCTCGCGCACGAGCTTGCGGCCTTCTTCCGTCTTCGTGTCGTCGTACTTGAAACCGACAACCCATTCACCTTTGGGCGTATCAGCGGCCTTGGTACGAATCGCGTTCTTGATTGCCTGGATTGAGCGCAGGTCGGCGTCCAGGCGGCGCAAGTGCCGAATCCCCGAGTAGACGGGATGCGTGTGCACGTCGATGAAACCCGGCACGACCGTCTTACCTGAAAGATTGATCTTCTTCGTCCCGGCGGCGGCAAGGTTGAGGACTTCGTCATTGGCACCGACAGCGAGAAGCCGGTCACCAGCGATTGCCACGGCCTGGGCGCTGGGTTGACTCGGGTCGACAGTGTGAATCGTGGCGCTGTGAAGGATGACGTCGGGGCGGGTTTGGGCAGCGTAGGCCGAGGCCGCGCCCAATAGACCTAGAAATCGTCGCCGGGATTGCCTTGCGTACATGATGCGCTCCTAAGGGGCCGCAGGCGCGGCACGCCGCACCCCATCCATTCTGACAGTCGTTGTCCCTTCGACGTTTTCGTATCAGGTGAGCCACCGAGCCCTATAATTGGGACGTTTCTCGGGATCCTCAAGGGCTCATGCGCCGTGCACTCTCATTCTCCGTGGTTTGGTCTCTCGTGGGATTGCTCTTGGTTGACAGGCCACCGGCCCTCGCTCAGGACGGCGTTACAAAGAGCGACTTCCACGGTCAGCCCGCGCTGGTCGTCTCAAATGACAAGATCGAGTTGAAAGTGCTGCCGCTCGGCGGGGCGATGGTCAGCCTAATCCTCAAAGACGATGCGGAGAAGAACAGTCCGCTCTGGGATTCCTACCAAGCCGACATCGAGACCGGCAAACCGATCCGTCAGGGCGGTTCGGTCGGCCACTTCGTTTGCGTGGACGGCTTCGGTTCCCCCTCGCCGGAGGAGCGTACCGCCGGGCTGACCGGCCACGGCGAGGCGCATACGCTGCCCTGGGCCACGCAAGAGAGCGGCAAGAACTGGGACGCGATGCGCCTCAAGATGGCTGTCCAACTGCCGCGCGTGCGGGAGGTCTTTACGCGGACGTTTGAGATCGTCGAGGGAGAAAATATCGTCTACGTCCACAGCGCGTTGAAGAGCCTACTTGCTTTCGACCGGCCGGTCTGTTGGACCGAGCATGCGACGATCGGCACTCCGTTTCTCGAACGCGGCACGACCGTCGTCGACTTGTCACAGAACCGCGCCCTGGCTCGGCCGTACGATTCCACGCGGTTGCGAGGCATGCAGAGGCGGTTGGAGTCCGACAAGGAATTCGATTGGCCGATGGCTCCGGGGCTCAACGGTGAAAAGATCGACCTGCGGGCAGCACCGTCGGAGGGTGAGTCGATTGACCTGACCGGGCATCTGATGACGGGCCGTGAATACGCCTACGCAACGGCGCTGCACCCGGAAAAGAGCCTGTTGTTCGGCTATGTCTTCAAACCGGCCGAATCCCCATGGCTCCAGAACTGGGAGTTCTATCCCGCCGAAGGACAGATGGCGCGAGGGCTCGAATTTGGTACGCAGGCATTCGGGCTGCCACGCCGCGCCGTGGTCACGGCCAACCGCTTGTTTGGCGAATTGCTCTATCGTTGGTTGCCGGCGCGGTCGACAATCGAGTCGACCTTCCTGATGTTCTGGACGCGCGTACCCGAGAGGTTCGCGGCTGTCAGTGAGATTGAATGGAGCAACGGGCAACTTCACATCCAAGACGCGAAATCCGGGAAGTCGATCAAGCTGAAGGCAACCCGGCCCTTCTGATCAGCGCCGCGAAAAATTAGGGACTGTACCAAGCGCCGTCCTCGTAGGTTCCGCGAGTCCGATTCGCCAGAACAGCGCGCTGCGGACTGTCCCAATCTTTTCGCGGCCGTCGCGCGTATAATCTGTGCATCATGCCGCGCGCCCTCACACTCGTCTGCACTCTCGCCCTCTCTTTTGCCGCGACCCTCGTCGCCGCTCCCCCTGACCACTTGGCCGACGGTGACTTCCACGGGCAGCCCGCCCTGGTGCTATCGAACGACAAACTCGAGTTGAAGGTACTGCCGTTTGGCGGCGCGATGGCCAGCCTCGTCCTCAAAGAAGACGCGAGCAAAACCAACCCCATGTGGGACGCCTTTCAGGCCGACATCGAGGCGGGCAAACCGATCCGCCAAGGGGGTTCGGTCGGCCACTTCGTTTGCGTGGATGGTTTCGGTCCGGTATCGCGAAAAGAGAGCGCGGCCGGTCTGCCGGGACATGGCGAAGCGCACACCCTTCCCTGGGTCACGAGGGAATCGTCAAAGCAGGGACGAGTGGCACGTCTCACGCAGGCCGTTCAGCTTCCGAGTGTCCACGAGTTGTTGTCGCGCACCATTGAGATGGTCGACGGCGAGAACGTCATCTACGTCCGGAGCAAGCTCGAGAGTCTGCTCGCGTTCGACCGGCCAATCTGTTGGGCCGAGCACGCCACGATCGGCTCGCCGTTTCTGGAACGCGGTGTGACCGTCGTCGATATGTCGAATAACCGGGCACTGACCCGTCCGCACAACAAGACGGGCCGGCCACTAAAGCACCGGCTGACTTCCGAGGAGGAATTCGAGTGGCCGATGGCCCCGACGCTGAAGGGCGGCAAGGTCGACCTGCGGGCAGCGCCCAATCCGTCCGATTCCCTCGACCACACCGGCCACTTGATGACCAGCCGCGAGCATGCCTTCGTCACAGCCTTGCATCCGGAAAAGCGGCTACTGCTTGGGTACGTGTTCAAGACAGCGGAGTCTCCCTGGCTGCAGACTTGGGAGCACTATCCGGCTGAGGGCATGATGGCGCGAGGGCTTGAATTCGGCACGCAAGCATTCGACCTTTCGCGGCGGACAGTGGTCACCGCCGGCAAGCTTTTTGATGAGCTGCTCTATCGCTGGCTGCCCGCGAAAGAGACGGTCGAGACAACCTTCCTGATGTTCTGGACGCGTACACCCGAGGGTTTTGCCGGGGTCAGCGATATTGAGATCACGGGAAAGAAGCTTCAGATTCGAGACAAACGTTCGGGCAAGTCCATCACCCTCGACGCCTCGCAACCCTTCTAACAGCCACAGAGCGGCGGATGTCAATCCAGTGGCCGGCGGGCGACGCCCGCGGAAACCTTCGGTCTACTCACTCCACACCAAACCCAAACTCAGAGCCGCGCCCGTCAGGGTGCACTGACCAATTCCAAAACCGCCAACGCCCCACGCAAAGCGCTTACCCAAGGTCAAAACAGAAGAGGTGCAGGTGTCAACCTGCGCGTCCGCGTGCCCACCCGCGGAAGGGACCCTGGAACGGGCCGTCAGCCAACCCCACCCGCGCGACTTGGTATCGTGGCAGGACAAGCCTCGAAGGAGATTACACGTTGATCAAGAACGCAATTGTCCCGGTGGCGGGCCTCGGGACGCGACTACTTCCAGCGACGAAATCGCAGCCCAAGGAAATGCTGCCCGTCGCGAAGAAGCCGATCGTCCAATATGTGGTCGAAGAACTGGCCGGATCCGGCGTGCAGGAAATCCTGTTCGTGACGGGGCGCGGCAAGGTATCGATCGAGAACCACTTCGATCACGACCCCAACCTGCTGGCCTCGCTCAACGCGGCCGCGAAGGCGGACCTGATCGACGAGCTGGATTTCGAGAACCTCAAGACACATTTCCTCTATACGAGGCAGAGCGTACAACGCGGATTGGGTGACGCGATTCTTTGCGGCGATCCGTTCGTGGGACATGACCCGTTTACGGTCGCGCTCGGTGATTCGATTGTCGGCCTACAAGAGCGATCGACGATTTGCGCGCGCATGAGCGACGTGTATGACCAGCATCAGGCGGCGGCGGTCATCGGGGTCGAGCCGGTGTCGGATGAGCACGTGTCGTTGTACGGAGTGGTCAAGCCTGACTCGGAGAGCGACGTATTCTCAATCAGTGACTTGGTCGAAAAACCAGCGCCGGAAGAAGCGCCCAGCAACTTGGCAATCGTCGGGCGGTACGTCTTCGCACCGGTGATTTTCGACATGTTGCGCCGCGTCAAACCCGACAAACGCGGCGAGATCGGTCTAACCGAGGCGATCCGCATGCTGTGTGAAACCGGCCGGCGGGTGATGGGCGTGAAGCTGCGGCCGGGCGAACATCGCTACGACATCGGGAACTACCAGAGTTACTTCGAGACATTTGTCGAGTTTGCCTTGGCCGACCCGCAATACGGAGCCAAGTTCCGCGAGCGCCTCATCAAGATGCTGGCGATTGAGTAGACCATGCCACATCCCGCCGCGGAGTTGCTCAACCGAGCACAACAAGCTCACAGAGAGGAGCGCTTCGCTGACGCGAAGAAGGACTTGCTGGTAGCGGTCGAGATCTGCCGGGAGTCGGGAGATGGCAAGGCCTTGGCGATCGCATTGCGGCAACTCGGCGAGGCGGAAAGGCGTCTTGGAAATTCCACCGAGGCACTGAAATCGTACGAGGACGCCCTCGCTTTGATGCGGGAGGACGCTGAGCCGCAACTCTTGGCGCACACGATTCGCCATCTAGGTGATGTGTATCAAGACCAGGGTAATCCCGACCTCGCTCGGCCTTGTTACGAAGAAGCGCTCGCCATCTACCGGGGCGACGAGAAGTCGAGACCGATGAACGTCGCCAACGCCGTCCGAGCCTTCGCCGTTCATCTCTACGATGCCGGCGAGCTTGAAACTAGTGCGCCGCTCTGGGAAGAGGCTCGCGAGACCTACCGCTCGTTCGGGATCAACGCCGGGGTCGCCGAATGCTCCATCCGATTGGCCCGTATCGCCCGGCATCGAGGTGATGATGCGCTCGCGGTGCAGCGTCTGGCCGAGGCGAAGGCCGCAGCGGAAGAGAGCGGCGACGAGGATACTGTTGCGTATGTGCTGAGCGTCGCGAAGGAGGTCTGGTAACACTATGTCTCACCTGAAATATGCTTTGCGCACGCTTGGGCGAAGTCCGGGGTTCACGTGTATGGCCGTGCTGACTCTGGCGATCAGTATCGGCGCGAACACCACGATTTTCAGTCTTCTCGATGCGCTGCTCTGGCGTCCTCTTGAAGTCAAAGACTCCCACCGCCTTGTCGCCCTGCTCAACCATGACGAGAACGGAGCGACTCGCCCCTTCTCGATCGAAATGCTGGCTCGGCTCCAGGAGCGGCAGCAGGTGTTCGCCGATCTGGTCGGCTGGTTTGCGCCGTCAGTAACCGTTGATTGGGGCGGTGAAGCGGAACGCGTCGGTGCGCTGCAGCTTACGGGGAATACGTTCACGGCGATGGGCGCCCAGCCCTATCTCGGGCGGGGGCTTACGCCCCAAGATGACCATCCGAACGCCGCGCCGGTGGCAGTCCTCACGCATCACTACTGGGAGCGCCGCTTCGGCAAAGATGCGGGCGTTGTCGGCCGCACCGTTCTCATCGCGGACATGCCGGTGACAGTGGTCGGCGTTAGTGCGCCCGGGTTTTCCGGGTTCCAGCCCTTCGCTTCGCGCTCGAAGCGCTTGCGTACATCCTCGTCCGAAACAAGATGCGCCGCCAAAAACTTCAGCGCGACGGGGCGGTCGAGTTTGGTGTCCTCAGCCTTGTAGACGACACCCATCCCACCTTCACCGAGTTTTTCGGTGATCTTGTAGTGCGAGATGGTTGTGCCGATCATAGGGAGATCTCGCGAGGCGACTCAATTATCGCGCGAATTGTCTAGGAAAAGCCTAGGTCAAAGTTTCCAGAGCCTGTAAAACACCCTTGATATACCCATATCCCCAGGCAAAGCCCTGGTAGCGGTCGGGGTCGTCGTCGTGTCGGGGCATGTGGTCGGGCATGAGCATATAGGGGTAGTCAACTTCGTAGAGCACCTTCGCAAGCTCGACCATGTTCATGTCGCCTTCATCCTGCCAGACTTCCATGAAGTCATCGCGCTTGCCACGGATATTGCGGAAGTGGATGTTGAAGATCTTCTGGCGCTCGCCGAAGTATCGGACCACATCGGGAAGCTCGCGCGCAGGGTCCTGGAGCATCTCGCCCGTGGTGCCGAGGCAGAGATTCAAGCCGTGATAGGGACTCTCCTGAATCGAAACCAGTTTCTTGAGGCCGTCGACGGTGCCCAAAACGCGGTCCACCCCCTTGTAACCCGAGGGTGGCACGCCGGGGTCGTGCGGGTGGCACATGGCGCGAATCTTGTACTCGTTGCAGACTGGGATGACGCGGTCGAGGTAGTAGGTGATGCGCTCCCAAAACTCGTCCGCCATCAGCTCGCCGACCTCGGGCTCCGGCGGATCGTTCTTCACTTCGTCGAACTTCCAGGTGCTGTACATCGAGCCGCCGCGACCGGGGGTGAGCCCTGACCGGACACCGAACAGCACTCGCATGTTGTACTTGAACGCCGGGATGCCGCTCTCCGCACAGGCCCGAATCAGGTTCTGGATGTACTCGATCTCGCGGTCGGGGTGCCTGCCGAGGGTGATTGCCGACACCGGGGGAGCCCCGAGCACAGGAGGGGCGACCACATCGAGGTGCAGGCCGGCTTTCTCGACCTGCTCACGCGCCCGCGAGAAGTCGTCGGCCATGGTGTCCTCGTTGACATCGAAAGGCCAGCACGCGATGTGATCGACACCGTGGCGCTTAATGTATTGCAGGTTCTCCGGCGTCGGCCGCCAATGCTGCGTGCCGACGTGCATGCGGATGGGTTTCTTTTCCTTGTGAGCTGGGGGCTCGGCGGGCCCGGAGCCCGCGCAGCTTTGGAGCGCGGCTGCACCCGCTGCCGCCGTGGTGGTGGAGAGAAAATTTCGGCGTTTCATGACAGGGTCAATCGGACCATTGCGGCAAGCTCCCTGTCAAGTTCCACCTGCCAAGCGCCTCCCGTCTGGCCACCAGATTGTGGTTCAAGCGTCGAGCTTTTCTAGAACCCCACCAACGGCTGAGATGTAGGAGTCGACCTCAGCTTCGTCGTTATACAAATGGATCGCCGAGCGAACCCGTCCGTCATTCGCCCAAACAATGACGTCCTGGGCGGCCAACACGGAACCAATCTCCGTCGCCGCGGGATGGAGAAACGCGATGATACCGGAGTGATAGGCCTGCTCCTCCGGCGTGAGAAGCTCCAGCCCGAGATCAACAAGCCCAGCACGCATCTTCTGGATAAGCGGCGCCAGCGATGTATCCAAATGCTCCACGCCAATCTCCAGCAGGTATCGCAAGCTGGAGCGCAACGCATAGATCGACGAGAAATTCGGCATCCCCGCGGCAAAACGGGCCGCACCCTCTTTGAACTCGAAACGTTCGAAGCGATCGGGCGTGAAGATGTTCGCTACGCCGTACCAGCCGGCAGTCGCGGGCGTCAGGCGGTCCAACAACTCCGGCGAACAATACGTGATGCCCAGCCCATGCGGCGTAAAAAGCCACTTGTAAGAGCTGGCGACTAGGAAATCAACATTCTCGACGCCGACCGGGACGCGCCCGAGCGCCTGTGTGGCGTCCACGGCGAATAGCGCGCCGGTGCGGTGGGCCTCGGCTCCGAGTTCCGCCAGATAAGGAAGCTGCGTGCCGGACTTGTAGCTCACCTGGCTGACCGAGACCAGCTTCGTACGCGGCGTCATGCGGGACGTGATGTCCTCCAGCCGGATCATTCCCCCATCGGCTTCAACGACTTCAAGCCGCACGCCCTTTTCCTTGAGCCGCAGCCAGGTAATCACATTTGAAGGGAACTCGAGATCCGTGATGATAACCTCGTCACCTTCTTCCCACTCCAACGAGTTGGCGAGCAGGTTCAAGCCCTCGGTTGCATTGGCGAGGAACGTGACGGAGCCCTCCGGCGCGCCGAGGAACTGTGTGGCGAGTCCAACCGTCTCCGCCTCCACTTCATAGAGCTTCGGCCGATTGATGCTGCCGCGCGACTTGGCGCGGATATACTCCGCCACGGCCTCCTGCGAGTCGGTCGAGAGCAAACCTTCGGCGGCAGTGTTCAGATAGGTGTACTTGCGGGTCTGCGGAAATTTGTCTTTAGTGGGTATCGAAACGGGCATCGCTAACTCAGTCTGTTTGCAAGGGAAGCCTCTACCAGTAACACAACCGGGCGGACAGCGAAAAGAGTACCGTGGCCAGATTCTCTACAGCCGGCTGGCAGTACTGGTACGGAAGTTCCACTGCAAAAATAGACCTTGACGATTGCCCTAGGTCGCCTTAATTATTGAGGTGGCAGTGCTGGTTCCCCGAGTAGGTTGAATCGGCTGCTAAAGGATTCTGTTCGTTCTATTCTCCCTCGAAGATTTGGCTTAACCTTACTCGCCCGGCCTAATGCAGGCCGGGTGCTTTTTTTGGTGCGAGCCGCTGTTGCCTGACACACGCAACCTTCTGATTCGCGTGAAACCGCGCATGCTATCCTCGTGGTTTCTAGGTCAGGAATCACATCATGGACATCAAACGTATCTCTCCCGAAGAAGCCAAAGAGCTCCTCGACTCCGAGGAAAGCTACGTCTACATCGACGTTCGTACAGGGCCGGAATTCGAGTCTGGGCATGTCCCCGGCTCGAAGAACATTCCCGTCATCGATCGCGACCCCTACGGCCGCATGCAGCCCAATCACCGCTTCGTCGAGATCGTCGAAGCGAACTTCGGCAAAGATGCGAAGTGCATCGTCGGCTGCCAGATGGGCGGACGCTCCATGCAGGCCGCCGCGCAGCTTCTCAGCGCGGGCTTCACGAACGTTGTCGACATGCGCGGCGGCATGGGCGGCGAAACCGACCCGATGGGTCAGACTGCTTATCCAGGGTGGGCCGCGCGCGGGTTGCCGATGACCACCGAGAGCGACGACGCCGACCAATATCCCAAACTGCTCGACAAAGCCGGCTCCTAAGGCCGGACGAGCAGCGGGCAAGATCCGCATTCCGTGAAAACCTACCGCATTGCGTTGCTGCCCGGTGACGGCATTGGCCCGGAAGTCGTCAACGAGGCGGTCAAGGTGCTGCGCGCGGTGGAATCGTCCCTGCCGGGCGCTTCGTTCGAGTTCACCGAGTACGCGGCCGGCGCCGCCGAGCACCTTCGCTCGGGTGACCCTTTCCCAGAAAGCACTTTTGAGCGATCCCGTGACGCCGATGCGATCCTGCTCGGTGCAATGGGACTACCGAGCGTGCGCACTCCCGGCGGCGTCGAAATCGCCCCGCAACTCGATCTTCGCGAGCGATTGGAGCTTTACGCCGGACTCCGCCCGATTCGTCTTTTCCACTCCAGCCATACGCCGCTCAAGGGTTATGAGGCCGGCCAGCTCGACCTGTTGATCGTTCGCGAGAACACCGAAGGCGCGTTCTGGTCGCGTAAGCAGCAGACGCCCCCCGAGGTGGACACGGTAGAGGACCAAATCCATATCTCCCGGCGAGGCTCGGAACGGATCTGTCGTGCGGCCTTCCGCGAAGCGACCCGCCGCCGTGGCAAAGTCACACTTGTAGACAAGTCGAACGTCCTGCCGTCGATGGCCTTCTTCCGGCGTATATTCGATGAAATCTCCGAAGAGTTCAACGAGATCGAGTCAGAACGCATCTACATCGACGCCGCCGCGCTCTATCTCGTGAAGCAGCCCGGGCGCTTCGACGTCATCGTCACGGAGAACCTCTTCGGCGATATTCTCTCGGACCTCGCCGCGGGTCTCGTCGGTGGCATGGGCATGGCGCCCTCGGCGGATATCGGCGAGAAGCACGCCGTATTCCAGCCCTCGCACGGCTCCGCACCCGATATCGCCGGACAAGGCATGGCCAACCCCGTCGCGGCCATCCTGTCCACCGTGATGATGCTCGACTGGCTGGGCGCGGAAACGCAGCGCGGCGCTACGCTCATTCAAGAGGCGGTTCAGACGGTGCTGGCCGACAGCGGCAACCGCACGCATGACCTCGGCGGCTCCCTCTCGACAACGGAGATGGGCGATGCGATCATAGCCGCGATCAAGAGTTCGTCCAGCGGCCAATAAGAAGATAGAAAGGCGGCGCGCTTGAGCACGGCTCGATGATTCCGGAACTTGCACCTGTTTAGGGGAAACGAATTACACCCGACACGAATCTAACATGTAGGGAGGCGTTCCCATGGTCATCGGCGTACCGAAGGAGATCAAGAACGGGGAAACCAGAGTTGCGCTAGTTCCGAGCGGAGTCAGAACGCTCCAGGAGTCCTGGCACGAGGTTCTGGTCGAGGCCCAGACCGGTGAAGGCAGTTCGATCACCGACGACGAATACCGGGCCGCGGGAGCCATCCTCGTCGAGTTCGCCTCGGATGTTTGGGGGCAGGCCAACATCGTCGTCAAGGTCAAAGAACCCCAACCGAGCGAGGTGCAGTATTTCCGCGAATCACTCACGCTGTTCACCTATCTCCATCTGGCGCCGCTGGAACAACTCACCCAGCAAATGCTCGACAGCGGCATCACCGCCATCGCCTACGAGACAGTTGAGGAACCCGACGGCCGGCTTCCGCTGCTTGAGCCGATGAGCGAAGTCGCCGGGCGGCTCGCGCCGCAAGTCGGTTCGCAGCACCTCGAAAAGATCCATCACGGGCGTGGCGTGTTGCTCGGAGGCGTCCCGGGTGTTCCGCCCGCGGAAGTGGTCATCATCGGCGGCGGCATTGTCGGCTCGAACTCCGCCCGGGTCGCCCTGGGGACCGGGGCAAAAGTAACGATTATCGACAAGAACCTGCGCCGGCTCCGTGAACTCGACGATCTATTCCAAGGCCGCGCGACCACATTGGCTTCGAACTCCACTAACATCGCCGACGCGCTCTCGCGAGCTGACTTGCTAATCGGCGCCGTCTTGGTGCCGGGCGCCGCCGCCCCGAGAGTCATCACCCGCGAGATGATTGGACGCATGAAGAAGGGTTCTGTGTTTGTCGATGTCGCGATCGATCAGGGTGGCTGCGCCGAGACCTCTCGCCCAACGTCCCATAGCGAACCCATCTCCGACGAGTTAGGCATTCAGCACTACTGCGTCACGAACATCCCGGCGCTTGTGCCAATACTTCGACGTACGCTCTCACGAACGCCGCGCTGCCCTACCTCAAGGCCCTAGCGGACCACGGTATCGAAGAAGCGGTACACCGAGATGGCTCCCTGCTAATCGCCGTGAGCACCTACAGAGGCAAGCTGACCAGCCACGCCGTGGCCCAGCCCCAAGGCCGCCCGTGGGACCAGCTCCCCGTGAGCTAGGTTTCTCGCAAAGGCGCTACGTACCGCAAACACAAAGGGGAATACGATTGTCTAGTATCCACTCCGCCACGAGCAAAGCTTAGGCGTCCGCGAATCCGTTCCTTCTACGTCTTCTTAGCGCCTTTGCGAGAAACCCTCCCCTACACTGAAACCACAATGGGCATTTTCGACGACGAAGAGTTTTACCGCATCGGCAAGCTGCCGCCTTACGTGTTCGCTGTCATCAACGAGATGCGCGCCAAGGCGCGAGCAGCGCAGCTCGATGTGATCGACCTCGGGATGGGCAACCCCGACGGCGCAACGCCGCGGCCCATTGTCTCGAAGCTCGCCGAAGCTGCCCGCAAGAAGACGAACCACCGCTATTCGATGTCGCGCGGCATCCCGCATCTGCGTGAGGAGATCTGCAAGCGCTACAAGACGCGATATGACGTTGACCTGGACACCGAGAAAGAAGCCATCGTTACCGTCGGCGCAAAGGACGCGCTGGCTCATCTCCTGTTTGCCGTGATCGGTCCAGGTGACAAAGTCGTCGCGCCCGATCCCTCCTATCCGATCCATCAATGGGGCATCGTCATGGCCGAGGGCGAGGCCTGCAATCTTCCGCTCGACTCACCGGACGAGTTCCTCAACCTCATCGAGGACTTCTATAAGAAGTCGACCCACCCGCCGAAGATGATCCTGCTGTCGTTCCCGCATAACCCGACAACGACCTGCGTCGATCTATCGTTCTTCGAGCGGCTCGTCGAGTTGGCCCACAAGCACGGCACGATGATCGTCCACGACCTCGCCTACGCCGACCTATGCTTCGACGGCTACCAGGCGCCCAGCTTGTTACAAGTGCCGGGTGCGAAAGAGGTCGGTGTCGAGATCTTCTCGATGTCGAAGAGCTATAACATGGCCGGTTGGCGCGTCGGCTTTTGCCTCGGGAATCCCAAGATGATCGCCGCGCTGGGGCGCATCAAGAGCTACCTCGACTACGGCGTCTTCCAGCCGATCCAGATCGCCTCAATCATCGCCTTGCGCGAGTGCGAAGAAGATACCAAGAAGATCTGCGAGGTTTACCAGAAACGCCGCGACGTGCTGGTAGCCGGCCTGCACCGGGCCGGATGGATGGTCGAGTCCCCCAAAGCCACCATGTTCGTCTGGGCCAAGATCCCCGAGCGTTACGAGTGGGCCGGTTCCCTGGAATTCTCCAAGCTCGTCTTGGAGAAGGCGCTGGTCGCCGTCTCCCCGGGCATCGGCTTCGGCCCGGAGGGTGAAGGCTACGTCCGCTTCGCGCTCGTAGAGAACGAGCACAGGACCCGGCAGGCCACCAGGGGCATCAAGAAACTCCTACAGGACTGAAACGCCTTTCTAAACCCCTGCCACACAAGGATTCCGCAACTCACCGATCCCCTCGATTTTCACCACCACCTCATCCCCCGGTTTCATGAACACCGGCGGCTTGCGCGCCATTCCAACACCTGGGGGCGTGCCCGTCGAGATGATATCTCCCGGCACCAAGGTCATTACTTTCGAGAGATACTCCATCAAGTCCGGGATACGAAAGATCAACTGCTTCGTGCTCGAATCCTGAAGCGTCTGCCCGTTCAGGTCCAGACCGATGCGGAGGTTATGTGGGTCGGCGATCTCGTCTTTGCTCACAATCGACGGCCCCATCGGGCCGAAGGTGTCGAACGTCTTGCCGATCGTCCATTGCGACGTGGCGAGCTGATAATCGCGGGCGCTGACGTCGTTCACAATCGTGTAGCCGAAGACATAGTTTTCCCAGTCATCTTTCGGGATGTTCCGGCCTTCTTTGCCGATCACAAACGCGAACTCCGCTTCATAGTCCACTTCGTTCGAAACGGTCGGAATCTCAATCGCCTCGTCGGGCCCGATCACGGCATTCGAGTACTTGGCGAAGACAATGGGCGTCGTCGGGACGTCCATGCCGGATTCCTTGGCATGATCCAAATAGTTCAGGCCAATGCAAATGAACTTCGGTGGTACAGGGATCGGCGCTTCGATCTTGACTTCCGAGCGCGGGATGACCGCCCCATGGCTGGCGAGCATCTCATTCGCTTTCTGGATGGCGGCGTCACCCGCCCTTAAAAAGGAGAGCACATCGGCGTAGCCGGCCGGCGCCAGATCCACGATGCTGGCGGCGGCGTCAAGCCCCGCCCGCGTACTTCCACCATGGGTAAACGTAACCAGTTTCATTTGCTAACTGCCTTTCTGAATCCGCTCAGGAAATATCCCGCCAAAGTCTTCCATCGTAGCGTTTCGCGCCGCCTCTCGGTGCCATCCTGGAACGGGTGGCACAACGAGCCCGGCCCTTGACATTGACGCCGATTGGGCAGGTGACACGCCGAGCCGACAGTAAGTCTCACGCGGCCCAATAGCGCGAGATCTCGCGGCTGTGCCTCCGGACGTTCTTCACCATGCGAGAGGCCGGAACGTGTGTCTGCATTCGCATAATTTTCACCCGTGACGGTGTGCTTTAATGAGATTGGATTTCCGGTGGCTTGGGCCCTGGCATGCGTAACGCACACCAACGCTCAGGCCTCCCGGGGAGGTGATTTGTGCCGTTCGTGGGCCTACTTTGTTTGGTTCTGCTGCCACCACAGCTTGTTGATCGGACCAAAGAGGCCACCGCTCCCACCCCCGCCCAGCAAGAAGTTAGCATCGGGAAACGCGCGGATATTTACATGGCTCGCAAGATGTATCGCGAAGCTGTCGAAACCTACCAGGAAGCCATTAAGGCCAAGCCGCGATCCGCGCATCTCTACAACAAGATCGGAATCGCGTATCACCAGCAGCGGCACTTTAGCGAAGCGAAACGCAGCTACAACCGCGCGCTTCAACTCGATAAAACCTTCTCGAAAGCCCTCAACAACCTCGGCACCATCTACCATGCCGAGCGTCGCTTCAAGAAGGCAACCAAGACCTACCGGAAAGCACTCAAAATCGAACCGAACGTGGCCTCCTTTCACAGTAACCTGGGGACGACTTTGTTCAACCGAGGCAAACTCAAGCTGGCCACGGAAGAGTTTCTCGTTGCCCTGCAACTGGACCCGAAAGTCTTCGAGCATCGCGGCCGTTCCGGAACGATACTGCAGGAGCGCTCTGTCGAGGACCGCGCAAAGCTCCACTTCTTCATGGCCCGGGCCTATGCCTCGGCAGGCATCTTCGACCGCGCGATGCGAAACCTTCGGCGTGCTTTTGAAGACGGCTACCGCCGGCCGCGCCGTGTCCTCGAGGACCCGGCCTTTGAACCGATGCTCGATATGCCTGAGCTGCAGACCCTGCTCGGCGTCGGGCCCCAGCAGGCCGCGCGCTAACCGCCGGACCCTCCCCCCATACCTCCAAAATGGCTGAGCTGACAACCTCCTCCTCGTCCAACACCTCGCGGCGCGCCAATCTCTTCGTCACCATCGTGGCGGTGATGTTTGTCATGGTGCCGTTTCTGTTCTGGCGTGACACCTGGTTCGGACGTGAGCTCACTGATGACGAGATTCGGCAGTACCTAGCGGACACAGAGAGTCCCCGCAAGGCTCAACATGTGCTACTTCAAATTTCCGAACGGATGGCTGCCGGTGACACTTCCACCAAACAGTGGTATCCCGAAGTCGTCGAGTTAGCCGGACATAGCTTGGCCGAACTCCGTGTGACCGTTGCCTGGCTGATGGGCCAGGACCGCGAGAGCCAGCCATTTCACGACACGCTACTGATTCTGCTCGAAGATGACGAGCCTCTCGTGCGCCGCAATGCCGCGCTTTCACTCGCCGGCTTCGCGGACCCCGCCGGGCGGCTCGTACTCCAGTCAATGCTGCGGCCCTACACCGTCACCACACCGCACGCCGGAAAGCTCCAGAATCGGTTGGAGCCGGACGATAGCGCCTCGCACGAAACACTCCTCTCCCGGGTCGAACAGCCTGGAGCTGACGAGCCTGCCGAAGTCCGCTCGCCCGTCCCCGGGATCGTCAGGGAACGGCTACTTCGTGACGGTTCCGACGTGGCCGTTGGCGACGAGCTCATCGTGCTCGATCCCGACCCCGATCACGTCTTTCAATCTCTACGCGCCCTTTTTCTAGTTGGGACCGAGGAAGACATCGAAGACGTCCGCCGCTTCCTGCGCCCCCGCGACGACATGCCCGCCGGCGTCGCGCAACAGGCACGCCTCACCGTCGACGAAATCCGCCGCCGCGCCGCCGGTTCCTGACCCCCACCGCCGATATTTCGTATGAATCCGAGGCACCCGCTTCGAGATGCGGCACAGCACTTCAAGCGGAATCGTATCGAGCCGCCTCGCCATCTCAGCCGCGTCCATCGACTCACCGATGAGCGTCACCTCGTCGCCAGGACCGGAGTCAGGCACATTGTAGAGATCCACAAGGGTGATATCCATGCTCACCGAGCCCACGATCGGGCATCGCCGCCCCGCGATGACCACTTCGCCGCGGTTCGATAGCCGCCGGTCGAACCCGTCTCCGTAGCCAACCGGCAGTACCCCGATGCGCGTTGCGTCTTCCACCCGGAACGTTCCGTTGTAGCCCACCAAACCCCCCGCGGCGACCGGCTGCGCGACCTGAATCCGCGTCTTCCACTCCAGCGCCGGAGTCAGCTGCAGGCGCGAAGCCGGAGCGTCGCCAAGGGCCGGAGCCACATATCCATAGAGCGAGATCCCTGGGCGCACGAGATCGAAATCCAACTCAGCCCGGTAGGCCAACGCAACGCTGTTCGCGCAGTGAAGGTATTTCGGCCGCAACCCGCGTTCTGTGAACGAATCCACCACGTTGCGAAAGCGGCGATGCTGTTGCTCACACTGGCCACTCGTGAAATCCTCAGCAGAGGCATGGTGGGTGGCCAGTCCTTCAAGTGCGAGTTGATCGGCGCTTCGAACAAAGGCGGCAAGCCGGCCAGGGTCCGCATCGTCGAATCCACAGCGGCTCATCCCGGTATAGATCTCCAAGTGATACGGTAGTCGGCGGCCGACACGCCGAGCCTGCTGATTCCAGCGCTCGATCTGTTCCTTGTCTTGGACGAACGGCGTCAGGCCGAGTTCCGCCGCATCCCCCGCCTGGCCTTTAAGGAAGCCTCCAAAGACCGCAACCTCACCCTCGAACCCGGCCTCGCGCAACTCAGCCACTTCCACGAGACAGGCAACAGCGAACCGGCGACACCCGTTCTCCGACAGGGCCCGGGCCACGGCCACGCCACCGTGCCCATAGGCATCGGCCTTGACGACGGCCAGAATAGCGGGGCCCGGCCCGATCGCCCGGCGAATCGACTCGTAGTTGCCAACCACGGCGCCAAGATCAACCCGAGCCCAAGTGCGATCCGCAGCCACGTCTGAATCTATCAAAGCCCCCGACGTCAATCCGGGGCCCGCACTGTCAGGCACGGAACACCTTCCCTCGTCGCGGCTCCAAAGTGCCCGGCGGTTACCCAGTGACGTGCTACAGTAATCAAATATTGGCCGGAGCATGCCGTTTCACGGCTCCGCCCATGGCTCCCTGCCAGTTCCGTGAACGATTCCGCCGCTCCTGCCCCGAACACCGATACCAGCAGCCCGGAGGCGCAAGAATCGTCTCCCGAATCGGATCGCTCCGAAAGTATTTTCGACGTACGTCTCGATCAGTTCAAGGGACCGCTTGACCTGCTGCTAAACCTCATCCGGCGGCAGAAAATCGACATCTCCGACATCCCGATCGCGAGCATCACCGAGCAATATCTGGACTACCTGTGCCAAGCCGAAGAGCTCAACATCGACCTCGGCGGCGAATTCGTCTTCATGGCCGCGACGCTGATTCATATCAAGTCGCGGATGCTGCTGCCCTCCGACCCGCTTGTCCCGGAGGAGGATCAAGAAGATCCCCGCACCGACCTTGTCAGGCAACTCCTCGAGCACGAAAAGTTCGTCCAGGCCGCACAGATGCTGCGCGAGAAGCGAATCGTCGAAGAGAACACTTGGACGAGCCCCGCGCTCGAAGCCTTCCTCGAAACCGACGAAGAGCCCGAGTTGGCGGTCGGCGTTATCGATCTCGTCACGACGTTCGAGAAGGTCCTCGATCGCGCTAAGAACCGCCCCACCTACGAGGTGGCAGGCGAGGATGTTTCCGTCGCGAGCCGGATTCAGTACCTCAAGAACCTACTGCTCACCGAAGATGGGCCCGTCTCTTTGATCGATGTGTTCGACCGCCAGCCAAGCCGCCGCGCCCTACTGGCGACGTTCCTCGCTGTTCTGGAACTGGTGCGAATGAACGCCATCGTATTGCGCCAGAAGAAGCTGTTCGGCGAAGTCGTGATCCGCAAGCACAAAATGTTCGATACCGTATTCAACCAGGAAGAGAGCTTCTACGCCGTTTCACATGAGTACGGCGAGTGAGTGAGCAGCCCGAATTGCCGAACATCGCTCCCGAAGCGGTTAACCGCCGGGCTTTGCTCGAGGCCATCATCTATGCCGCCGAAGAACCTCTTACCGCGGCGCAGATCAGCAAAGGCATCGACGTACCGCTGGACCAGGTGGAAACGGACCTACAGGCTCTAATCGAGGAATCCACCTCCGACAAACGCGGCATCGAGATTCGCAAGGTAGCCAAGGGCTATAAGATGTCCACGAAGGCCGAACATCATGAGGGTGTCCGCACCTTCGTCAAGACGCTGCGGCCCAAGCTGAAACTGTCGCTGCCGGCTCTGGAGACCTTAGCCGTGGTCGCTTACAAGCAACCGGTCACCATGCCGGAGATTCAGGCCGTCCGCGGCGTCAACTCGACCGGAGTCATCAGTACGCTGCTCAACCGCAAGCTCGTCACGACCGCGGGGCGCAAGGCCGTGATCGGCCGGCCCATGCAGTACAAGACGACCAAGGACTTCCTCATCCAATTCGGACTCAGCGACTTAACCGAGCTGCCGACTCTCAAGGAACTCGAAGAACTGGGCCGCGCCGCCCTCGGTGAAATCGACGAGGTCGAAGAAACCGAAGAGACGCAGGATACTGCCGCTGGGGACGAAGTGCAGGCCGCCGAGGCAACCCAGGCAGAAGAGCCGGAACCGAAAGCGGAAGGCGAGCCCGAACAGGCCGAGGCTGAGTCCGAGGAATCTCCAGCCGGCACCGAAGAAGAGTCAGCACCTGACAACGAGCCGGAAGAAGGCGAGACTCGCCCATCCGATAGTTCAGAGTAGGCACGCAGCGCCGCGTCGGCGGTGCCGACCCCAAAAAGAACGTTGCAAGCTCGGCTTGCTAGATGTCCTCGTCGGTAAGGATGTAGGCGGCCTCGAGATACTTCTCCGAGGTCTTCTCGATGATCGATGCCGGGAGTTCAGGTCCTGGCGCCGTCTTATCCCAGTCAAGGGTTTCGAGATAGTCGCGGACGAACTGCTTGTCGTACGACGGCATGGGCTTGCCGGCCTGATAGAACTCAAGCAGCCAGTAGCGGGAGGAATCGGGCGTCAGGACTTCGTCGCCGAGAACGATCTCGCCGTTGAGTTGGCCGAACTCGAACTTCGTATCGGCAAGCACGAGGCCACGGGCGAGCGCGTGTTGACTGGCGCGCGAGAAGATATCGAGTGTCAAATCCCGGAGCTTCGCGCAAAGATCCTGGCCGATGACCTCGGCGGCGCGCTCAAAGGAGATATTCTCGTCATGACCGGTCTCGGCCTTGGTGGCGGGAGTGAAGATCGGTTCAGCAAGCAAGCCGTTCATCCGCAAACCGTCGGGCAGTTTCACACCGCAGACCGCGCCCGTCTTCTGGTAGTCCTTCCAACCCGAGCCCGAGACGTAGCCGCGTGCGACGCATTCGATCGGCACCATATCAAGCTTCTTGACGAGCATCGAGCGCCCGTCAAGCTGATCCTTGTGCGCACGCAGGTTCTCGGGGTATTCATCGACGTTGGCCGTGACGAAGTGGGTCGGGACGACATCCTTGAGAAAGTCGAACCAGAACATCGAGAGCTTGGTCAACACCTCGCCCTTGTGCGGGATGCCGTTCGGCAGCACGACATCGAAGGCCGAGATGCGATCGGTCGCTACAAAAAGCAAGTGCTCGCCGGCGTCGTAGATGTCGCGGACCTTGCCGCGCGCAATCGGTTCGAGACCGTCGATATTGGTTTGAAGAAGTGGAGTCGAGGAAGTAACAGGCATATGTTCTAAAGGGGTAAACAGCGGTGCGGGCTTACCAAAAGGAGTTCGATGATGTTAACACGTAGCGGGACGAAGCTGCCTGTGACGTACCCGCGCAGCCGATGCTCTTTGCAGCGCGGTCTAAGTGGCGCGATGCGTCGCCAGTATGGTAGCTTTGTGTTCCAAATACTTCCGTGAATTTCTGTATTGGAGTAGCGTGACAACGACCGAGAGCAAAGATCGCCGGAGATCGCAACGATATCTCCTCACGCTAGGTTGCGACGTGGTCCGCATCCGGCGAGACGAAGTGCAACTACGGGGCCGCACGCGCAACCTCAGCGCAAAGGGCGCCTATTTCGTCTTGGACGGTTCGGTCGCGCCGGGAGCGGCCATCGAATTCCTCGTCACACTGCAGGAGGGCGTCGGCCAAGAGCAGGGCGTGAAATTTCGCTGCCGCGGCCACGTGGTCCGGCTGGATAACCAAGTTGCTTCCGGGAATCAGGTGGGCGTGGCGGCAACGATCGACCGTTATCAATTCCTTCGGGGCAGCCTGAACTAACTCCATCTCAGACATGTTTCTCCTTTCCCGGAAAGGTCACCGGAGTTTATGTGGCAGCGGTCCGAGCGCGCTCCGGGGATTTGATATAGTGTTACCGTCTGCATGAACGTCCAGTAGCCGAAACCCCAATTTTCAGGGCGAGTTTGAGGCTTTGAGGCGAAGGAAGGTGTCTGGTGAGTTCGAAAAAACCCACGGAAAGTCCCCAGGACACTCAGCAGCCCAACGGCTTTTCACGACGCACGTTTATTCAAGGCGTGGGCGTGGGAAGCGGGGCGGCTGGAGCGCTCCTGACGCCGTCGGAAGCCGAAGCGGCCCTCGGCGATGTCGTCGGCCCCGGCGCGGTGTCGATGACTCTCAAGATCAATGGAAGGAACCACACTCTGGAAGCGGAGCCGCGAGTCACCTTACTTGACGCGCTGCGCAATCGCCTCGACATGACTGGCGCGAAGAAGGTTTGTGATCGGGCGACCTGCGGTGCGTGCACCGTGATGGTCGACGGCGAGGCAGTCTACGCCTGCACGATGCTGGCAATCGAGGCCCAGGGACGTGAAATCCGGACGATCGAAGGCTTGTCGGCCAACGACCCGGTGCCACGGAGTTTCGTCAAGAACGACGCTCAGCAGTGCGGGTTCTGTACGCCTGGCTTCGTGATGGCCTGCCAGTCGTTCCTCGAACATAACCCGAATCCTTCCCAGGCTGACGTGGAAGCCGGGTTGAGCGGCAACATCTGCCGCTGTGGCACATACGTCGGTGTGCGCATGGCGGCTCTCGACGCCGCGAAGGAAGTGAAAGGAGAGCGCCGTGGCTACTAAATATGATTGGCCAAGTGCTGCGGATCGCAGCGTTATCGGTAGTCGTTTCGCCCGACTGGACGGCCCCGACAAAGCGACGGGCCGCGCGAAGTACGCCTACGACCGCAATCCGGAAGAGTTGCTCGTCGGACGGCTTGTAACCTCGCCCCACGCCAACGCCCGCATCACCAAGATCGACGCGAGTGGCGCGGAAAAGATGAAAGGCGTCCGCGGCGTGGTTCTGATTCAGGACATCGGCGACGAAGTGCAGTGGGTTGGCGCTGAGATCGCCGCCATCGCCGCCGATACAGAGGAAATCGCGCGCGACGCCGTCACCAAGTTCAAGGTCGAATACGAAGTATTGACGCACCTCGTCAAGGAACAAGACCTGGACAAGGCGGGCAACCGCGTGGCCCCCGGTCAGGAAAAGGATGAGGGCGACCCGGCCAAGGCGCTCGCGGAAGCCGACGTCACACACGAGGGGTTCTACGGTGTGGAAACGATCACGCACTGTTGTTTAGAGCCCCATGGGAATACGGTGCACTGGAAGGGCGAAAAGGACATCACGGTGTGGGCCTCGACACAAGCCGTGGGCCGCATCGGCGCCGACTTGGCGAAGAACCTTTCCGCGGATCCCTCCTTGCCCAAGGTCAGCCCGAGCGACATCCACGTCATCACCCCGGTGATGGGTGGTGGCTTCGGATCGAAGTTCAACATCGATTCGTGGGGCATCGCGGCGGCGAAGCTGTCGCGGATGACGGGCCGGCCGGTGAAGATCATGCTCGACCGCGATGAGGAGTTGAAAGTCGCGGGTGGGCGGCCTTCCTATTACGGCAAGGTCAAAGTGGGCGCTAAGAAGGATGGCACCCTCACTGTTTTCGATGTCGAGAGCTGGTCAACAAGCGGCGTCGGCCGCGGCGGCAACCCCGCGCTGCCGTACGTCGTCGTGCCTCCGAATCAGCGGATCCGGCACGTGAACGTCGCGACGAATACGGGGCCGGCTCGCGCTTGGCGCGCGCCTCGCCATCCGCAGTGCGCCGTCATTACGCACGGTGCATTGACGGATTTGGCGGCAAAACTGGACATGGACCCGATCGAGTTCTTCAAGAAGAACGCTGATCTGACACAGAGCCCAGACGTCTATCGCACCGAGCTTGACAAGGCCGCGGAGTTGATTGATTGGAAGGCCAAGTACCACAAGCCGGGTGAAGGCTCGGGACATATGCGCCGCGGTTTGGGCGTGTCGATTCACACCTGGGGTGGGCGCCCGCACGACAGTGAGTGCCGAGTGATCATCGAACCGGACGGCGCGGTTTCGGCCGAACTTGGCAGCCAGGATCTCGGCAGCGGCACACGGACAGTGATCGCGATGGTGCTGGCGGAGTCAGTGGGTCTGCCGGTGTCGCGGGTCAACGTCAAGATCGGCGACAGCAAGTATCCGCCTTCGGGCGCATCAGGCGGCAGCACAACGGTGGGCGGCGTCTCGTCGTCAACGCGGCGCGCGGCGGTCAATGCGGTCGAGAAGCTCAAGGCAAACGTCGCCGAGGATCTGGGTGCTTCTTCTCCCGATGAGATCGAAGCCAAGGGCGGCTTCCTTCAGTTGAAGTCGAACCCGAAGAAGCGAATTGAATGGGCCAAGGCCTGTCGCAAGCTCGGCACGGAAACCATCTCCGAGATGGGCAGCCAGCCTGATCGTGATGGCGGTAAGCTCGCGGATTCCGGCGTGGGTGGTGTTCAAGTCGCTGATGTCTCCGTCGACATGGAAACCGGCATCATCAAGATGAACAAGATGGTAGCCGTTCAGGATTGCGGCCTGATCATCGATCTGAAGCTGGCTGAGAGCCAGGTCTACGGCGCAATGATCATGGGCATCTGCTCGGCTCTTTGGGAAGAGCGGGTCTATGACCAGATGACCGGCGACTACCTGAACGCCGACATGGAGTTCTACAAGTTGGCGGGTGTCGGCGATATTGGCGAACTCGTGGCCCACATGATGACCGGGGTCTACGATGACCGCGGTGTCATCGGCCTCGGTGAGCCACCGGCAATTTCACCGATGGCTGCAATCTCGAACGCGGTGTTCAATGCCATCGGGGCGCGAGTGTCCACGGTGCCGTTAACACCGGACAGAGTCTTGGCGGCCCTTGAGAAAAAGGGAGGTATGGCGTAATGGAAGCCTTTGAATATGCAGCTCCCAACTCCGTCAAAGAGGCGGTCGATTTGCTCTCCCCAAATTGGGGCGAGGCGGATATTCTTGCCGGCGGCACCGACTTGATGAGTCTGTTGAAAGAGCGTATCCACACCCCGAAACGGGTGGTGAGCCTGAAGAACGTCTCCGGGCTCAACGGAGTGAGCGCTTCACAGGTCGGTGCGACAGCCACGATCGCCGGCTTGCTCGGCGCTAGTGCTGTCCCGGCGGCCGTTCGCCAAGCGGCGGAAGGCATCACGAGTCCGCAGATGCGGGCGATGGGTACCGTCGGCGGAGAGCTATTGCAGCGGCCACGTTGCTGGTACTTCCGCAATGGATACGGCTTGCTCGGTAAGGACTCCAACGGGAAGGCTCTGATTCCGAACGGCGAGAACCAGTATCACGCCATCCTCGGCAACAAGGGACCGGCTTACTTCGTCAGCGCATCCAGTTTGGCTCCGGCGCTCATCGCCCTCGGGGCGACCGTGACCGTGACCGGACCCGATGGCGAAGAAGAGATGGCGGTCGAGAAACTGTTTCAGACGCCGACCAGCGACAGCCAGCGGGAAACGGCCTTGAAGCCGAACCAAGTGTTGACGGGGATCACGATTCCTAGCGGCGCTGTGAAGAGCGCGACCTACGAAGTACGGCAGCGGCAATTGATGGACTGGCCCCTGGCCACCGCTTCGGTCGCCTTGAAGATGAGCGGCAATACGGTCGAAAGCGCGCGTGTCGTGCTGGGTCACGTGGCGCCGACGCCGTGGCGCTCGTCCGATGCCGAACGCGCCCTGACGGGCAAAGCGGTTTCCGAAGTGACAGCCATGGAAGCAGCCAAAGCCGCGGTCTCGGCGGCGACGCCGCTCAGCCGCAATAAGCATAAAGTGCAGTTGGCGCGGGTGGCCGTGAAACGGGCGATTCTACAAGCCACCGGTTAGAACGAGAGAACATTCTGGGGCGTAGCGCGAAGCTACGCCCCGATCAACTTATGCAAGTAGCACCACCATTCAAGCCGATGGGGCCCCGCTGCGACGCTTTGCGGTGGAAGGGGATGTTCATCGCCACCGAGGAAGAGAAGAAGCCGGAAGACGCCGACGGCAGCAACTTCTGGTGCGTCTACTCCCAGAATTGCGTCGGTCCTGACGGCGATGTCGTGAGTCTGCAAACGTGTACGGCATCGCGGTCGTGCTTCGATCCACAGTAAGTTTTTTACCTCGATCCGGCGGAGCCTATAGTAGACTGAGCGTTAGTCTGACAACCTGTAGTTACGGATATCGACCAGGGAGGACATCATGAAGGGATTTCGTTTCGCAAGCTTGATCGTACTGTCGCTGATTGTCGCGGCAACGGCCGGCGCGGCCGACATCCGGGGTACCTACGTGGAAGCCCGGAACGCTGAGGTTTACACTTCACACTGCTTCGCCAACTCGGAGATAGGGTTGGTCGGCGATCTAGCCGTGATGACCTGGCGGATCGACGAAGGAAGCTGGAACAACGTCGCGCTCGACGGACTTGGCGTAGCGGCGGTCGTGAAGGCGAGCAGCACCTTGGGTGATCCTTTCCATAGCCCCTACCCGGCGAAGGCCGTATTGATTTTCGACGAGCAGGCATCCGACGAACAGCGCGTCGCCCTCGAAAGCTTCGCCAAGGCAATGGGCGGCGAGTTGCTCGAGACGGTTACGAACCGCACGGCCGCTCCGATATCGATGAGTTTCGAAGGCGGCATGCATGCCAAGCAGGCGACCGTGGAGGTCGGCGATCTGGTGAAGGTCCGGACGCGGGCAATCTTCGAGAGCGATTCGCTTTGCCATCTGGATGATCTCTACTTCACGCCGCTGGTCAAACTTGACCACGCCATGGCCGCGTTCGGCCTACAGGCACGGTTCTCCGGAGAAGGGCTGGGCGTTCGCTTCAATGAGTACAACCGTAGCAACGCTTTCATCGGCACCTTTCAGTTGAACGAAACGGTCAGCGACTGAAGTCGACCTGACGCGGCCGCGAACGAATACCTACAGAGAGAGGGGTCGCCGGTGCGACCCCCTTTCTTTCGCTTCTTGCAAGTGCACTCCCGCCCACTCGACGTAACCTGTGTGATGTTTCACACGTAGGTTTGTAGAGAGGGGATAGTTTCATATGAGAACAAACACCCTTCGAACCATCTACATCGGCTTGGCCCTTCTGATTGCTCTTCCGGCGCTGGCGGCGGATTTCTCTGCTGAATCGGCGGGTGCGCCTCCGGCAGATGGGGTTCCCGAAGCCGTAACGGCCATGCTGCATGCGGACGGCGTTCGCGTCAAAGGCCCGGATGGAAAGGTTGCCGCGGAGTTTTGGGGCCGCAAGGCGGCGTTCGAAGGCGATCCCGTATCAGGGTTCGGTATCCGGTTTGAAACGATCCCTGAAGGCGCGCTGGTAGGACTTGCTCATTTCCCCGACAACGGATCGGACTATCGTGAGCAGCACATTCCCGCCGGCGTATATACCTTGCGCTACGGCCTGCATCCAGAAGATGGCGACCACATGGGCGCGGCGCCGAGCAGAGACTTCGTCCTGTTGACGCCGGCCGCCGCCGACACCGAGGCAGCGGTGAACTACTCATTCGATGACTTGGTCGAGTTGAGCTACAAGGTCGGGAATTCCCACCCCACGGTCGCGCGGGCCCAACTCGCCGATAGCGACGCCGCCGGCCCACACGTCTGGCAAAACGATCTGGATCAGTGGGTCGTCGACCTGAAAACCGTTGGAGAGCCGATCGGCATCGTCGTCTACGGGCACGCGGACGAGTAGATACTCCGCCACGCAACGCCGACCCGAGGTTGGACAACGTAGGGGGCACGGCATGCCGTGCCCGCGGCCCTGCAAGGGCCCCCTCGATGGCACCTCCGGTCACATAAGTGGCCCTCTTCAGCCCCTGCACTCCACTTGCGGACGTATCCCGGAACAGCTCCCTCTACTCCCTCTGGATTGACAAAGCGCGCGGTAGCCACCACTATGGAAACTTAGTTTTCGTAGGTGCCGCACCTTCGCGGTCCCAGCCCGGAGAAATAAATGTCACTGAATCGTTCCTGGATAGTTCGCTTTGCGCTCTTATCGGTCTGCGCAATCTCTTTGATTTCCTGCGGTTCCGCACCGGAACCGGAAGGCCCGGTCTCATCGATGCCGGTGGGCGAGCCAATCGAGATCGAAGCTCCACTCGGGCTGCCTCCAGTTCCCACACCAGCCGACAACCCTGCGACCGCGGAGACGATTGCCCTGGGCCGTCGGCTCTATTACGATGTGAGGCTTTCAGTCGACGACTCAATCGCTTGCGCGTCATGCCACCGGCCGGACGCGGGCTTCGCGGATCCAGATCAGTTTTCGAGCGGAGTAGACGGCCAGAAGGGTGGCCGGCAGGCACCGACCGTGATCAATACGGCGTACTTCTCGACTCAGTTTTGGGATGGCCGTTCACCAAGTCTCGAGGATCAGGCCGCAGGACCGGTTCAGGCCCCGGTTGAGATGGCGAATACGCTGGAGGCCGTTGAAAAGCAGCTAGCCGAGGATGCGAGCTACGTCGCGGAGTTCGAGAAGGCCTTCGGATCCGGCGACATCACCTACGAACGGATCGGGAAAGCAATCGCCACGTTTGAGCGCACAGTCCTGAGCGGCAACTCCGCGTTCGACCGTTTCGAGTATGGCGGCGAGGAAGACGCTCTTAGCGAGTCCGCCAAGCGAGGCCTCGAAGTGTTCCGTGATCCCGCGAAAGGCAACTGCGAAGTCTGCCACGCAATGGAAGAAGACCATGCCCTGTTCACCGACGACAAGTTTCACAACTTAGGCGTCGGAGCCAACATCGACGGCACGCTGGCGGACCAAGGTCGTTACGAAGTGACCAAGAACGAAGCCGACCGTGGAGCTTTCAAGACGCCCGGGCTGCGCAACATCGCCGAGAGCGGACCCTACATGCACGATGGCAGTTTGAAGACGCTGAAAGAAGTGATCGACTTCTACATCGGCGCTGGAAACTCGAACGAATGGCGCGACAAAGACCTCAAGGAACTCGACCACTTGACGGGCCAGGAGCGCACAGACCTCGAAGAGTTCTTGAAGTCGCTAAGTGCTGAAATGCCGGCGAATACCGGCGCGCCAACCGACTAAGCAGGATCTACCTGTAGGCGCACGGCTCTGCCAGTGAGCTTACAGGTTTAACGATCCACGCGGTTCTCTTCCTTCGCGTAGGCGGTTTCCCAGTCTTCACCCGCGCGGCCGTTGAGGTCCCACTCGACCTTACCGTCTTTGATCGTTAGTTCGGCGGTCAGCAGTTTGTCGCCTTTGCGGGTGACTCTCTTTGTGTCGAGGAACCCGAAGTCACCTTCGTCGAGCCGCAGGACCGCCACGTCCGCGATGCCACCCTCGCTCAAATTACCGAGCTCGGTGCGCTTGATAACTTGAGCTGGCTTCCAGGTCGACATACGGACGACGTCTTCGATCGATGAGCCGAGGTTCAGGATCTTCGACATGACATTGGTCTGATCCTTCATCCCGGCGTTCATGCTGCCGGTGTGAAGGTCGGTCGAGATCGTGTCGGGCGGAAAGCCCTCCTCATAAGCCGGAACAGCGACGCGCCAAGTAAAGCTGCCGCCGCCGTGGCCGATGTCGAAAATAATGCCGCGCTCACGGCCCTTGAACATTGAGGGGTTGATCTTCCCTTCCTCGGTGAGTTCGACGCGCAGGCCCGAATACATGTGGGTATAGATGTCGCCGGGGCGGAGCTTCTCGAGAAAGAGTTCGCCGATGGGACGTGCCTCGGGATGATTGCCACCGAAGTCAACCATGACGGGAACGTCGGCGAGGTTCGCCGCTTCGACGGCGCGCTCAACCGAAACCCACTCGGGGCCGGAATAGTGCGCGGTCTTGATGCCGATGATCGTTTCCGGGTGCTTCTTGATCATCGCGGCAATCTTTTCAGGCTCCATGTCGGCGGGATCGTTCTCGCCGTCAACCCCCATGCCGCCCCCAGCGACGTTGAGCATTACGAGCACTCTCGTCTTGGACCTGTCGATCACGCGGTCCTTGAAGTCTTCGAAGTTCCGCTGGCCGGAACTGCCGACATCGACAAGCGTGGTGCAGCCGGAGCGAAAACTGAAGTGGTCGGGGTAGACGCTGCTGTCGCCCGTCAGCACACCGGGAATCCCGGTGCCGGCGTAGACATGCGCGTGGAGATCGATGAGGCCCGGTGCGACGTAGAGGCCGGTGACATCGACAACTTTCTCGGCGCGGTCTTCGGGTAGGTTCTCGCGGACGGCGACGATCTTGCCGTCGCTGATCGCCACATCCATCGGGGCGCTGATCTCGTTCTTCGGGTCAATGACGTGCCCGCCCTTGAGAAGCATCGCGTAAGACTCAGGGAGAGGGGCTTCGCCGCCTCCGCAGGCCGCAAGTAGGACAACGAGAGTGAGAAGGCAAGAGCATGCAAGTTTCGTCATGAAGTGGAACATCCTTGGGTTTTGCGCGAATCGGTCAGCTTGGGCAACACTACATCAAGCCATAGGCCTTGCGGTAGTCGGTAGCGGTTCGGCCGTTGAGATCCCAGGCCACTTGGCCATCACGGATTGTCATTTCACACACCAGCAGTTTGGTCGATTCAAAACGGGCTCTCTGGGCGTCCACGAGACCGAAGCGGCCGTGGTCGAGCCGCAGAACGGCGATGTCGGCGCCGGCACCTTCACTAAGGTGGCCGAACTCGGTGCGTTTGATCTGCGCGGCCGGGTTTGACGTGGACATCTTGATGACGTCGTAGAGCGGCACGCCCTGGCTGAGAATCTTCGACATGACGTTGGTCATGTCTTTCATGCCGGCGTTCATGCTGCCGATGTGCAGGTCCGTCGATATCGAATCGGGCCAGAAGCCTTGCCGAATAGCTGGCACGGCGTTCTTCCACGAGAAGCTGCCGCCGCCGTGGCCGACATCGAACTTGATGCCGCGCTTGCGGGCCTGTGCGAGATAGGGGAGGAGCATTCCGTCCTCGCCAATGTAGGGAACCTGGCGCTTGTATCCGTGGGTATAGATGTCGCCGGGCCGTAGGTGGTCGAGCACGAGTTCCTGGAAGGGCCGTGCCTCTTGAAACGTCCCGAAGTCAATCATCACGGGCAGGTCCGCCAGCTTGCCGGCTTGCACGGCGCTGTCGACCGATGTCCATTCCGGCCCGGCGAAGTGCGCTGACTTGATTCCGACGACCGTGTCCGGGAACTCTTTGGCTCTCTTCGCTGTGGCCTTGGGGTCCATGTCGGACGTGTCCTGCTCGATGTCGTTACGGCCCGCCATACCCTTGCCCACGATGTTGAGCAGCGCGAGGACCCGCGTCTTCGAGATGTCGATGACACGATCCTTGAAGTCGGGAAAGTTCATCCAGCCCGAACTGCCGGCATCAACGACGGTCGTCACGCCGCTGCGCAAGGTGAAACCGTCCGGGTACACACTGCGGTCACCGGTGTAGGAGTTCTTGTTGCCGGTTCCGGTGTAGACGTGGACGTGGATGTCGATGAGGCCCGGTGCGACGTAGAGGCCGGTGACATCGACAACTTTCTCGGCGCGGTCTTCGGGTAGGTTCTCGCGGACGGCGACGATCTTGCCGTCGCTGATCGCCACATCCATCGGGGCGCTGA
>Ga0315336_1001739_pt1 | contig 38751 bp, 45 predicted proteins | sample ASW5metaG_FD_204512 | JGI IMG/M metagenome (GOLD analysis project Ga0315336, IMG submission 204512) | Ammonia-oxidizing marine archaeal communities from Monterey Bay, California, United States - ASW #5 | ecosystem: Environmental > Aquatic > Marine > Intertidal zone | place: USA: California... | reverse complement strand
AGATTGCTTTTTAACGATGATTGAATGGCGATTACCTCTTTATATTAATCATTATTTTTATACTCATTTGGCCAAACCATTAAGACTTCCCTTATTTGATTAAACTCTGCAAACGGTTTAATGATAACTCTCGCTGATGATTCTTCGGCGCTCTGAATTATTGCCTCAATCTCCCCTACTGGATAATCTCGTGGAAAACGTCGCCCAAGGCCTGAAGTCACTACTAAATCACCTTCCAGTATGTGGGCATCATTCGGAAGATTTGAATCCGTAATTAATGGTCTGGGTAAATGCTGAAGTAAGAGTGCGTTGTTTTCGCCCGAACCAATAGCAATTGCCCGTAATCCATTTCTATTTATTTGCACAGGTAGTGCATGATTTGGATCGGTTATTAATAAAACAGTACTCGAAAAAGGATTAATCTGGGTAATTTGACCAATAATTCCGGTTGCATCAAGTATTGGTTGTCCCAGATAACCCTCATCATTTTCACCTTTATTTATTACAATTTTTTTACGAAATGAATCGAGTTGTACCGCGACTAGTTCTGCTATAAGTACTTTATTTTTAAGACGAAAAGATGATTCGAGCAAATTGCGTAAACGATGGTTTTCTGCTTCTATAATTTCATATTGCTGTAACCTTGTTTTTATTAATAAAAGTTCTTCTTTTAATTTATCATTCTCATTAGATAAAGTTTCTTTCGAAATAAATAAACTTGATGCCCAATCTTTAATTTGAAATGGTAGGCTGACTATAAATTCTACTGGATAAACTAACGTTGCTAAAGTTGTACGGTAATTTTTTAAAGTGCCTTCTCTATTATCAATAAAAATTATGGCAATTGATAACAGCAGAAAAATAAAAAAAGTGCCCTTTAATGAGCCTCCCTTTCGAAACAGATTATTAATTTGGTGCTCCTCTCTATACTAATCAAGGGTAAGAATATCAATTCCAAACTCATCGATCATTTCAAGATATTTACCGCCTCCTCTTGCAACACAAGTTAATGGATCTTCAGCAATTATTACAGGAACTCCACATTCCTCCATTAACAACCTATCCACATCTTTTAGCATCGCGCCACCACCAGTCAGCACTAAACCTAGCTCTGCAACGTCAGAACCCAATTCAGGTGGAGTTTTTTCTAAAGCGTTCTTAACGGCATCGACTATCCCTATGAGCGGCTCCTGTAATGCCTCAAGAATCTCATTGCTGTTTAAAGTAAAACTCCTTGGAATTCCTTCGGCAAGATTACGCCCCCTTACCACCATCTCTTTTAGTTCATCTCCAGGATATGCGCAGCCTATTTCTTTTTTTATACGCTCGGCCGTTGAATCGCCTATTAAGCTGCCATAATTTCGTCGTACATAATTAATTATTGCATCATCAAATCGATCACCACCAATGCGTATCGAATTTGAGTAAACAATCCCATTTAATGAAATGACTGCTACTTCAGTTGTACCGCCGCCAATATCAAGTACCATAGAGCCTTGTGGATCACTTACAGGCATCCCCGCACCAATTGCAGCAGCCATTGGCTCTTCGATTAAATGTACTGTTCGTGCGCCGGCACCACTTGCTGATTCTCTAATAGCGCGTCGCTCTACTTGTGTGGAACCACAAGGGACACAAACAAGTACTCTTGGACTTGGCTTAAAAAACGTTGAGCCATGTGCGTTATGAATAAAATACTGCAGCATTTTTTCAGTCACGGTGAAATCTGCTATAACACCATCTTTTAAAGGGCGAATAGCAGTAATATGTCCGGGTGTACGACCCAGCATTTTTTTAGCTGCCTCTCCTACAGCAACAATAGATTTTGGACTAATCTTGTTCCCGTCTTTGCGAATCGCCACAACTGAAGGTTCGTTAAGCACAATACCTTTATTCCGCACATAGATAAGGGTATTTGCGGTACCCAAATCGATGGATAAATCATTAGAAAAAAGACCTCTTATTTGCTTAAACATAAATATAACCTATAGTTTCATTTTAGCTCTTTTATGATATATATCCCGACAAAAGACTGAATATTATAAGGTTATATAGCAACTACCTTCTTATTCATCTAAAATCGAACCACGCGCTGTGGGCCAGATGCTGATCCACTGAATTCGCTGTTAATACAAGTACAACTGTATCAATGGGCGAGGCTTTGAGCAAGCAAAGGAACACAATAAATTCCAATTTTTTCAATAAATAAGAACAACTACTTATATGTCTATCGATAAATCTGAAGTAGAAAAAATTGCTTGGTTAGCAAGATTAGCAATCGATAAAAAAGATATTGCTAGCTACTGCAATGAATTAACTGATATTGTAGATTTGATGGAGCAAATGAATTCGGTAGACACAACCGATATTGCCCCACTTGCACACCCACTTGACCTATTCTCTCGTTTACGAATTGATAAAGTCACAGAAACTGATCAACGTGAAAATTTTCAAGAAAATACAGTAGAAACTAAAGATGGTTATTATCTTGTTCCGAAAGTAATTGACTAGTTACGTAACGGCCCAAATGAATTAGTAATTTTAATAAATCTATTAACTAACATATATGTATAAGTCTACATTAGCACAATTATCAATAGCTCTTGAATCGAAAAAAATAAGTAGTGAAGAATTGACTCGGCTATATATCGAACGCTGTAATAAACATAATAATTCGTTAAATTGTTTTATTACAATAACTGAAGAAGAAGCATTAAAAAAAGCAAGGCAAGCAGATAAAAAACGTGCTTCCGGAGATTATAACCTACTAACAGGAATTCCAATTGCTCAAAAAGATATTTTTTGTACCAATGGAACAAGAACAACTTGTGGCTCGAAAATGTTAGATAATTTCGTAGCACCATATGACGCAACATTGATTAAAAAGATGAATGATGCTGGTCTTATAATGTTAGGGAAAACCAACATGGACGAATTCGCAATGGGCTCGTCAAATGAAACGAGTTTTTATGGGCCAGTTAAAAATCCTTGGGATGATTGCCGAGTCCCTGGTGGTTCATCAGGAGGATCCGCGAGTGCTGTTGCAGCACGACTAAGCCCGGCAGCTACCGGTACTGATACTGGGGGTTCAATACGACAACCTTCCTCATTCTGTGGTATTACAGGTCTAAAACCAACCTACGGAAGAGTTTCTCGTTATGGAATGGTCGCCTTTGCATCAAGTCTTGATCAGGGGGGTCCAATGACGCAGACGGCTGAAGACGCAGCATTAATTATGAATATTATTGCAGGTTTTGATGAGCATGATTCGACATCAACTGAAAAACCAACAGATAACTATACAGAAAAATTAAATAATTCAATTAGAGGATTAAAAATTGGATTGCCCAAGCAATATTTTGATGAAAGCCTAGATAATAATATTGCTGAGGTAATTGAAAATGGCCTCAAAGAATTAGAAAAACTTGGAGCTAAATGCGTTGATGTTGAATTACCACATACAGAATTATCAATTCCCGCATATTATGTCGTCGCTCCAGCCGAATGTTCATCTAATCTATCTCGTTACGATGGCGTTCGTTTTGGTCATCGTTGTAAAGAACCAAAAGATCTTTCAGACTTATATTGTCGCAGTCGCCAAGAAGGATTCGGAAAAGAAGTAAAAAGACGAATAATGACAGGAACTTATGTTCTTTCAGCAGGTTACTATGATGCCTATTACATAAAAGCACAAAAAATAAGACAAATAATAAGTAATGACTTTCAAAATGTATTTAAGAACGTAGATATTATAGCTGGACCAACAACAACTGGAGTTGCTTTTAAATTAAATGAAAAATTAAATGATCCAATTAGTATGTACCTTTCAGATCTTTATACTGTATCAGTAAACCTTGCTGGACTACCCGCTATTTCTGTCCCTTCTGGCTTTATTAATAAATTGCCTGTTGGAATGCAATTAATTGGTAATTATTTTCAAGAATCCCTTCTAATGAATGTTGCGCATCAATATCAAAAAGTAACAGATTGGCATCAAAAAATACCTCAAGCATATGAATAAATCGATGGAATGGGAAACTGTAATAGGGCTTGAAATACATGCCCAGCTAGCGACAAAAAGTAAAATTTTTTCCGGGGCATCAACAATATATGGGGCTAAACCTAATACACAGGCTTGTGCAGTGGATTTGGGATTACCTGGTGTTCTACCAGTTATTAATGAGCAAGCAATATTAATGGCAATTAAATTTGGTTTGGCTATTGGTGCTGAAATTCCCGAAAGATCTGTATTTGCAAGAAAGAATTATTTTTATCCTGATCTCCCAAAAGGTTATCAGATTAGTCAGTTTGAATTACCAATCGTTAGTAATGGGTTTATTGAGATATTGACCGAAAATAAGAAAAACAAATTAATTAAGATTACAAGGGCGCATTTGGAAGAAGACGCAGGTAAATCAAACCATGATCAATTCAATGGTTATACGGGAATCGATCTTAATCGAGCTGGTAATCCTTTGTTGGAAATTGTTTCTGAACCTGATATGAATAATGCCAAAGAAGCAATTAGCTATTTAAAAAAGATTCATTCTCTTGTTCGTTATTTAGAAATCTGTGATGGAAATATGCAGGAGGGTTCATTTCGTTGTGATGCCAATGTTTCCGTGAAACCGACACAACAAAAAGAATTGGGTACTCGTACTGAGATAAAAAATCTTAACTCTTTTAAATTTATTGAAGCGGCAATTAATCATGAAGTCGAACGTCAAATTAATTTGATCGAATCGGGAGAAATAGTTATACAGGAAACACGTCTTTATGACGCTAATAAAAATGAAACACGTTCAATGCGGAGTAAAGAAGAAGCTAATGATTACAGATACTTTCCTGACCCAGATTTACTTCCGGTCTTAATTACAGAAAAAACAAAAAAAACAGTTAGAGAATTAATACCTGAATTACCTGATGCCAAACGCATGCGCTATCAAAATGAACTAGGATTATCAGAATATGATAGTGATAATTTAACAGCCAATCCAGATATTGCTAATTATTTTGAAACAACAATAAAGGTCACAAATGGTAATGCAAAAATGTGTGCAAACTGGATTATGGGAGATTTATCAGCTTTTTTAAATAAAGAAAATATGAATTTAAAAAATAGCCCAGTAACAGCAAAAATGCTAGGAGACATGATCAATCTCATCAAAGACAAAACAATTTCAGGAAAAATAGCAAAAATAGTCTTTGAAGCAATGTGGAACAAGGAAGGTGAGGCTATTTCAATAATAGAAAGCAAAGATCTTAAACAAGTTACTGATTTGAGTGAAATTGAAAACCTTATTGATGGAATTATCGCAGAAAATACACTACAAGTTGAACAATATAAGAATTGTCCTGCCGATAAAAAACGAAAATTTATTAGTTTTTTTATCGGTCAAATTATGAAAAAATCAAAAGGAAAAGCTAATCCAATACAGGTAAATGAATTGCTTAAAGAGAAACTAAATAGCTAACTGCTAAATTTTATTACTATTATTTAGTTGTCTCATTATCTAGTATTTGTGGCCTATCCACCAATTCAACAATTGCCATTGCTGCTTTATCGCCAGCTCGAAAACCACATTTTAATATACGCAAATAACCTCCGGGACGTTCTTTATAACGCGGACCTAGCTCATTAAATAATTTTGTAACAATATTTCTATCGCGAAGACGAGAAAATGCGAGACGTCTTTTTGCTACATTGTCAATTTTTGCCATTGTAATTAATGGTTCGGCAATCCGGCGTAATTCTTTTGCTTTTGGTAAGGTAGTTTTAATCATTTCATGTTCTATTAGAGATACAGCCATATTCCTAAACATAGCTTTACGATGAGAACTGTTACGATTTAATTTTCTACCACTTTCACGATGACGCATTACTTTTCTCTCTTCAAATTATATGGACACTTTCTTGATTATTAAATCCAGTTGGCGGCCAATCATCTAAATGCATTCCTAGAGATAAGCCACGTGAGGCCAGTATATCTTTTATTTCAGTTAATGACTTTTTACCTAAATTAGGGGTTTTTAGAAGTTCGACTTCGGTACGCTGAATCAAATCACCAATATAATAAATGCTTTCTGCTTTCAAACAGTTTGCTGAACGCACAGTTAACTCAAGATCATCAACTGGTCGTAATAAAATTGGGTCTACTTCGGGCTCACTGTTTTTGCTTGCTTCAATAGCTTCTTCCGCTTCAAGATCAACAAAAATAACTAATTGAGAACGTAATATTGTTGCTGCCTCACGAATGGCATCATTTGGATCAATTGTCCCGTCTGTTTCTAATTCTATAATTAATTTATCTAAGTCAGTGCGTTGCTCAACTCGCGCATTACCAACATCATATGAAACACGACTAACTGGACTAAACGAAGCGTCTAATTTTATTTTTCCAATAGCTTGTTCAACATCGTCTTTCCCGCCAACAATAACAGGCTTGTAACCACGACTACGAACGACTTTCATAATCATACTTAATTGTCCTGCTTTTGTTAAATTAGCAATTGGGTGATCGGGATTTGCAATTTCTACATCATGATCAACAGTAATATCTCTTGCATATACTTCTCCTGGACCACTTTTCTTTAGAGTTAGTGTTGCCTCATCCTTTGAATGCATAATAATGGCAAGACCCTTAAGATTGAGAATAATATCAGTAACATCTTCCTGAACACCTTCCATTGTTGTGTATTCGTGCAATACTTCTGGCTCAATAATCTCAAGCTCAGTGACAGCGCAACCTGGCATTGATGATAATAAAACTCGACGTAATGCATTGCCAAGTGTGTGCCCAAAACCTCTTTCTAATGGTTCAATAATAATTTTTGCAGAAGTACTATTTATTTCCTCTATTTGGCATTTACGCGGTTTTAACAATTCTTTAATTATCGTTGACATGCGTGATAATCCTCCACACGTTAATTACTTAGAATACAGCTCAACAACTAACTGTTCATTAATTTCAGAAGGAAGTTCACTTCTGTCTGGCATAGATTTAAAAACGCCTTCCATACTCTTGGCGCTAACTTCAACCCAATCGGGGAATCCATATTGTTCTGCAACATTTAAGGCATCCTGAATTCTTAATTGCTTCTTACTTTTTTCTCTAACAGTAACCTTGTCGCTTGGTCTTACTTGAAAAGAAGGTATATTCACGCTTTTATCATTAACTAAAATCGTTTTGTGACTTATTAGTTGACGTGCTTCATTACGAGTGGAGCCAAAGCCCATGCGATATACAACATTATCCAATCGACATTCTAGAATCTGAAGTAAATTCTCGCCAGTTGATCCTTTCTGGCGAGCTGCTTCTTTATAATATCTGCGAAATTGTTTTTCTAGAACACCATAAATACGACGCAATTTTTGTTTTTCTCTTAATTGTAAAGCATAGTCCGACATCCTCCCTGGACGTGTGCTCCCCATTCCAGGCGTCTTATCAATCTGACATTTAGATTCGATTGGTCTAGAACGACTTTTTAAAAATAAATCTGTTCCTTCGCGCCGACTAAGTTTACATTTTGGTCCCAGATAACGTGCCATAATTAAACTCCTGAGTTAAACTCGACGCCTTTTAGGCGGACGACATCCATTATGTGGAATCGGAGTTACATCAGTAATGTTGGTGATTTTAAATCCGACTGTGTTAAGTGCCCGAACTGCTGATTCACGACCGGGTCCAGGACCTTTTATAAAAACTTCTAAATTCTCCAGACCAAATTCTTTTGCAGCTTCGCCTGCTTTTTGGGAAGCAATTTGAGCAGCGAATGGTGTGCTTTTACGTGACCCGCGGAATCCGCTTCCGCCTGAAGTAGCCCATGAAAGCGTATTACCTTCGCGATCAGTAATTGTGATAATAGTATTATTAAATGAAGCATGTATATGAGCAATGCCATCAAGAACATTTCTCTTTATACGTTTACGACTCTTTGTTGCTGTTTTTGCCATAATTATATTAAAACCTATTTATTTTTTGATCATTTTCTTTGGGCCTTTACGAGTACGTGCGTTTGTACTAGTACGTTGCCCTCGAACTGGTAATCCTCGACGATGGCGAATTCCGCGATTTGTGCCAAGATCCATTAAACGTTTAATATTCATCGACACTTCTCTACGCAAATCACCTTCAAGATTAAATTTACCCACCTCGGTACGTATGTTATCTAAATCAGATTCTGACAACTGATTTACTTTGATTGAATAATTCAAGCCTAGCGCGTTGCAAATACTCTGAGCTCGATTAAGCCCGATACCATATATATATGTCAAAGCAATATTTAGATGCTTGTTATCTGGAATGTTAACTCCTGCAATACGTGCCATTACTCTACAATCTCCATTGGTTTTTTTAATTTAGCCTTGACGTTGTTTATGACGAGGATCGGAACAAATTACACGTACAACCCGGTTACGTCGAATTATCCTGCAGTTACGACAAATCTTTTTCACTGATGCTCTAACTTTCATATATTTCTCCTTGCAGATCGTTAAATTAACGTCTGCCATGCCCCTTTAGATTAGCCTTTTTCATAAGTCCTTCATATTGATGGGACATCAAATGCGCTTGTATTTGTGACATAAAATCCATTACGACCACGACAATAATTAATAGCGATGTCCCACCAAAATAAAATGGTACATTGAATTTAACTATTAGAAATTCAGGTAATAAACAAACAGAAGTTATATAAACAGCGCCCGCGAGAGTTAATTTTGTTAACACTTTATCAAGATAATTTGCTGTTTGCTCCCCGGGTCGCATGCCAGGAATAAAAGCACCCGATTTTTTTAAATTGTCTGCAGTCTCACGCGGATCAAATACCATGGCCGTATAAAAGAAACAGAAGAAAATAATTCCTGCTGCATAACACAAAACATAAATTGGTTGGCCTGGTGATAATGTAGTTGCAAAATCCTGCAACCAACCCATGCCCTCACTTTGACCAAACCAACCGGCAATTGTAGCGGGAAATAATATCAAACTTGAGGCAAATATCGGCGGGATTACTCCAGCCATATTTAACTTTAATGGTAAATGACTTGCCTGCCCACCATACATTTTTCTACCAACTTGCCGTTTTGCATAGTTAACAGTTATTCTTCTTTGTCCTCGCTCTACAAAAACAACAAACCCGGTCACTGCGATTGCTAATGCAAATAATCCAAACACGGCTAACAAATGCATTTCACCTGTTCTCGATAGCTCCAATGTTCCGCCAATAGCAGAGGGTAAACCTGCCACAATACCAGCAAAGATTATCATTGAAATACCGTTTCCAACCCCCCGCTCTGTTATTTGCTCGCCCAACCACATTAAAAACATCGTACCTGTTACCAACGTGGTAATTGCAACTACTCTAAATCCAATACCTGGGTCCATAACAACTGCTTGCCCTATTGCCTGTTGCCCCTCCAATGCAATTGCAACACCAAAAGCCTGAAACGTTGCTAATATTACTGTGCCGTACCGAGTATATTGCGTAATTTTTCTACGCCCTGTTTCGCCTTCTTTTTTAAGCTGCTTTAATTTTGGATCAACAACTGACAATAATTGCATAATAATTGATGCGGATATGTAAGGCATAATACCAAGCGCTACCACTGAAAAACGACTCAGCGCTCCACCCGAAAACATATTAAACATATCCAATATCGTTCCTCGCTGCTGATTAAATAATTCAGCCAACGCAATAGGATTAATCCCTGGAACTGGGATATGCGTTGCAACCCTATAAACAAATAAAGCAACCAAAACAAAGAAAAGTCGTTGTCGTAGTTCTTTTAATTGCCCAAGACCGGCAAGTCCTCCGGGAATTGCTGAATTAGATCTTGCCATTTATTCTTCTACCTTCCCGCCAGCAGCTTCAATTGCGTTTTTTGCGCCTTTCGTAACCATAAGACCTTTTACTGTTACAGGTTTCTCTAATTTTCCTGATAAGATAATCTTTGCACGCAATATATTTTTATTAATCAAATGTGCTGATTTAAGCGATTGAAGATCGATAACATCAACATCTAAGTTAGCTAGTTCGTGTAAACGTATTTCGGTCGTAACGCGACTTATACGAGAACTAAATCCAACTTTTGGTAAACGTCTTTGTAACGGCATTTGTCCGCCTTCAAAGCCAACCTTATGATACCCTCCAGCGCGAGATTTTTGACCTTTATGCCCACGACCGCCAGTCTTACCAATAGTTGAGCCAATACCGCGGCCAGCACGTTTTGCGTTTGAAGTTGAACCGGGGTGAGGCTTAAGTGTATTTAAACGCATCAGTTTATACCTCCTCCTCAACAGCTAGTAAATAATATGCTTTGTCAATCATGCCTCGTATCTCTGGTGTGTCGTCAACAATGACGCTATGTCCTATACGACGCAGACCAAGCCCGCCGACACAAGATCTATGTTGTTTCGTTCGTCGATTAACGCTTTTAACTAGCGTGACTTTTATCTTACTAACAGATTTTTTCTTTTTCTTGGCCATAATTAACTAATTACTTCTTTTATAGATTTGCCACGTTTTGCAGCTATATACTCAGGCGAAGACATTAATTCAAGTCCTTTAATAGTCGCTCGAATTACATTAATTGGATTTGTTGAGCCAATCGACTTTGCTAAAACATTATTTATACCTACTACCTCAAAAACTGCCCGCATTGGACCACCCGCAATGATTCCGGTACCTTCTGAAGCTGGCTGCATATAGACTTTGGCCGCACCATATTCTGCGGTAATTGCGTATTGGAGCGTTCCCTCATTAACTGATACAGAGACCATGCTACGGCGTGCATCTTCCATTGCCTTTTGTATGGCAAGAGGTACTTCGCGAGATTTACCTCGCCCTATACCAACTCGTCCATTACTATCGCCAACAACAGTTAATGCTGCAAAACCAAATTGACGACCTCCTTTAACTACTTTGGCAACCCTATTAACTGCCACAAGCTTCTCTTGAAGATCTTCGTTACCCGTTATTGAATGTTCTAATTTCATAAATTCATCTCTTAAAATTGCATACCATTTTCACGTGCAGCTTTTGCAAGTGCTTGAATGCGGCCGTGGAACTTAAAACCTGAACGATCAAAAGCAACTTTTGTTACACCGGCTTTTTTAGCACGTTTAGCCAGAATTCCTCCAACAATTGTCGCAGCTTCAACATTTCCACTATATTTAATTTGGCTCTTAATTTCTTTATCTAAACTCGAGGCACTAACAATCACTTGTGAACTATTTGACGAAATGACTTGCGCATAAACATGTCGTGATGTTTTATGAACACACAAACGATCTGTGTTGAGTCTTTTAATTCTAGCGCGTGTCTTCTTTGCGCGTCGTAATCTATCTGTTTTTTTACTCATATCAACTAGCTCTTCTTTGCCTCTTTACGAATAATCCGCTCATCAGAATAACGAACTCCTTTACCTTTGTATGGTTCGGGTGGTCGGTATGAACGAATATTTGCAGCGACTTGACCTACTTGTTGTTTATCACTGCCCTTAATTAAAATTTCAGTTTGACTAGGTGTTGCAATTGTAATTCCTTCGGGTATTTTAAAAACAACCGGATGTGAAAATCCCAAAGTTAAATTTAATGTTTTACCCGACACTGCAGCACGATAACCAACGCCAATAATTTCAAGTCTACGTTCAAAACCTTCGCTTACGCCTGTTACTATATTTTGGATAAGCGCGCGTGTTGTTCCTGAAAGTGCTTTAGCAAACTTACTATCGTTCTTGGTAGATGTTTTCAATGCATTGTCCATTTGCTCAACCTTAATTAAAGGATGGATAGTATGTGATAACTCTCCTTTACTTCCTTTAATCGTTACTAAATTTCCAACTATGTTAACATCGACATCAGTAGGTATATTTATTGGGTTATTTGCTATTCTCGACATAAATTCAGTCCTTTTTTATGATACATAGCACAACACTTCGCCACCAATACCGTGCTCTCGTGCTGATTTATCTGTCATTACACCCTTTGCTGTAGAAATAATTGCTATACCAAGACCGCCCATCACTTTAGGTAATTCATTAGTCGACTTATAGGACCGAAGACTAGGACGACTAATTCGTTTTAACGATTCTATAACCGGCTTGCCTTCAAAGTATTTCAGCTCAATAATTAATATTGCTCTATTATCGTGTTCTTCAACTTTGTAATCTTTGATATAGCCTTCTTGTTTAAGTATATTTGCGATCGCAACTTTCAATTTTGATGAAGGTATATTTACATCGCGTTTGTAACGCTGTAATGAATTACGAATTCGCGTTAACATATCTGAAATTGGGTCTGACATACTCATTGTTTATAATTCTCTCTCAATTTTTCACCAACTTGCTTTAACTAATCCAGGTATATCGCCACGCATTGCGGCTTCACGTAATTTATTTCGCCCTAATCCAAATTTTCTATAATATCCATGAGCCCGGCCTGTTATATTACAACGGTTACGTATACGTATTGGGCTAGCATCTCTTGGCATTTTATTTAATTTCTCACGAGCCTCTCTACGCTCATCTTCACTTAATGAAGTATTCTTAATTACTGCTTTTAGTTCGGCTCTTTTTGCAGAAAATTTACTAACTAAACGAATTCTTTTTATTTCGCGATTAACCATACAAGACTTTGCCATATCAAATAAACCTCAAGACTTTATTGGTAATTTAAACGATGTTAATAATGCCCGTGCTTCTTCATTTGTACGTGCAGAAGTTGTAATTGTTATATCCATTCCCCGAAGAGAGTCTATCTTATCAAAATCAATTTCAGGAAAAATGATTTGCTCTTTAATTCCTATACTATAATTACCACGCCCATCAAATGATTTTGCATTTAAACCGCGGAAATCTCTAATACGAGGTATGGCTATAGAAATTAAGCGTTCAAGAAATTCGTACATGCGCTGACGTCTTAGTGTAACCTTGCATCCTATCGGCCATCCTTCGCGAACTTTAAAATTTGCAATAGATTTTCCAGCTTTAGTGACAATAGGTTTTTGTCCCGCGATCTTAGTCATATCGTCTAACGCATTTTCGATAATTTTTTTGTCGGCAACAGCCTCTCCTAAACCCATATTTAGAGTGACTTTAGTAATTTTTGGTACTTGCATGCACGATTTATAACCAAATTGATCAGTTAATTCTTTAATCACGTTATTCTTATAATGTTCATGTAGCGTAGTCATAAGTAAAATTCCTACACATCCACAACTTCATTATTTGACTTGAAGTAACGAACTTTTTGACCATCTTCTAAATATCGATAACCTATCCTGTCATTTTTGTTCGTCACTGTATTCCATATCGCCACATTAGATTGGTGAATTGGTGATTCTTTCTCGACTATACCGCCAGGAGCCCCTTGAGCTGGATTACCCTTGGTGTGCCGTTTTATCATATTAACGTTCTCAATAATTACCTTGTTAACGTCATTCATAACCGACAAAACAACACCTCGTTTACCTTTGTCCCGGCCAGCTATCACAATAACCTCATCGCCTTTTTTTACTCGACTCATTTTTAGAGCACCTCCGGTGCCAAAGAAACAATTTTCATAAACTTAAGTCCGCGTAATTCTCGTGTAACAGGGCCAAAAACACGGGTTCCGATTGGTTGCAACTGTTCATTTAATAATACCGCTGCATTACCATCAAAACGTATCAAAGAACCATCTCCCCTACGAACACCTTTACGAGTACGCACTACGACTGCGCTATATACTTCTCCTTTTTTTACTTTTCCACGAGGAATCGCTTCCTTAATGCTCACCTTAATAACATCACCTACATTTGCATATCGACGTTTTGAACCGCCTAAAACCTTTACGCACATCAAACGACGAGCCCCGCTATTATCCGCTGCATCAAGCATTGTTTGCATCTGTATCATTAGCGCTCTATCTCCATCTATCTCTATACAGTTTGTGCCTTACTAACAACTTTCTGTAAGCGCCACGATTTGTTCTTAGATAACGGACGTGATGATTCTATAATCACAATATCACCTTCATTACATTCATTAACTTCGTCATGAGCCATTATTTTTGTTGAGCGCCGTATATATTTTCCATAAAGAGGATGCTTTACAGTTCTTTGAATACGTACAGAAATAGTTTTATCCATTTTCGAACTAATAACTGTGCCTGTTACTGTCTTGCTTTTTAATGCTTCTGTACTCATGATTTTTCCTTATCCGAGGAAATCTTTTTTTCATTAAGGACTGTGTTAATTCTCGCAATATTTCGTCGAGTTTTTTTTATTTCACTAGGCTTATCTAATTGCCCGGTTCCCTTCCTCATGCGTAAATTAAATTGAGAACGCAACTCTTCTAGCAATAAAGTTTGTAATTCTTCATTTGTTTTATCTCTTAGTTCTAATGTTTTCATTACAATAATGTCCTTGCAACAAAAGTCGTCTTAATCGGCAATTTTGCTGCTGCTAACTGAAAAGCTTCGCGCGCTAATTCCTCTGGGACTCCTTCCATTTCATAAAGCATTTTGCCAGGCTGAATTTGAGCAACCCAATACTCAACACTTCCTTTCCCTTTGCCTTGACGAACTTCTAAAGGTTTTTTTGTAATCGGCTTATCAGGAAAAATTCTAATCCAAACTTTTGCGCCACGTTTTACTTTTCGTGTGAGCGCTCGTCGAGCAGCCTCAATTTGGCGAGCTGTAATACGTCCTCTTCCAACCGCCTTTAGACCATACTCTCCAAAACTCACTTTATTACCAATCGTTGCTAAGCCGCGATTGCGTGATTTATTTTGTTTCCTGAATTTTGTTCTTTTTGGTTGTAACACATCTAATTCCTGTTATTTACTTGTCGTAACCTCGTTTTGATTTTGTTCCTCTGTATTTTTTTCATGGCCAAAGATTTCACCTTTAAAGAGCCATACTTTTACCCCAATGATGCCGTATGTTGTGCTTGCTTCAGTTGTTGCATAATCAATATCAGCACGTAATGTATGCAGAGGTACTCGGCCTTCTCTATACCATTCTGTACGTGCTATTTCTGCTCCATTTAATCTGCCGCTTACGGTAATCTTGATACCTTGAGCCCCTAATCGCATTGTATTTGTAACGGCACGCTTCATAGCTCTTCGAAACATTATGCGTCTCTCAATTTGTTGAGCCACACTCTCCGCCACAAGAAACGCATCTAATTCAGGTTTACGAATTTCTTCGACGCTAACATGCGTAGGCACACCCATCATATTCGAAATTTCTAAGCGAAGGCGCTCAATATCCTCACCCTTTTTACCTATTACAATTCCAGGTCGAGCTGTGTAAATAATAACTCGGGCATTACCTGCTGGTCTTTCAATTTGAATACGGCTGACAGACGCATTAGCTAACTTCTTACGCAGATAATCACGAACCTTCATATCCGTATTAAGATAATCAGCATAGTTTTTACTGTCTGCATACCAAGTTGATGTCCAATCTTTAATAATACCAAGACGCATTCCTATTGGATGTACTTTTTGACCCATAAGACTTATTGTTCCCCGTTTTCAGAAACTTTCACAATTAAATGACTAGTTCTTTTTATAATTCTATCGGCTCTTCCTCTAGCACGTGGACGTAACCGCTTCATTGTTGGGCCTTGATTTACTTCCACTGACGTTATTTTAAGCTCATCAATATCAGCGCCATCATTATTTTCAGCATTTGCTATTGCTGATTCGAGTACTTTTTTGACAATCTTTGCTCCTTTTTTATTACTAAATGAAAGCAAAGTGACTGCGCGATCTGCTGACATACCACGTATTTGATCTGCTATCAAACGCATTTTTTGCGGTGACAAATGTGTAAACTTTAATGTTGCTGATGTTGTCATTTTTTATATTTATATTTTTTATATTTATATTTTTTTATCTGAAATATGGCCACGAAACGTACGAGTAAGTACAAATTCGCCTAATTTATGCCCCACCATATTTTCAGAAACATAAATAGGTATATGATCACGACCATTGTGCACAGCAATTGTGAGGCCAACCATTTCAGGCGTCACCATTGAACGACGTGACCAAGTTTTAATTGGGCGTTTATCGTTTGTTTCTTTTGCGACTTCTATCTTTTTTAAAAGATGATAATCAACGAACGGTCCTTTTTTAATTGAACGTGCCACTATTTCTCTCTCTGTAATTTTCTTTTACGAACGATTAGGTTATCAGTTCGTTTATTCTTTCTTGTTTTATAACCTTTCGTTGGTGTTCCCCATGGACTTACTGGATGACGTCCTCCGGAAGTACGTCCTTCTCCTCCTCCATGTGGATGATCAACTGGATTCATCGCAACACCACGAACAGTTGGGCGTATACCGCGCCAACGTTTTGCTCCTGCTTTACCTAATGAACGTAATTGATGTTCGGTATTACTAACTTCGCCAATTGTGGCCCGACATTCAGATAGTACTTTACGCATTTCACCAGAACGTAATCTGACTGTCGCATAGCAACCTTCTTTAGCAACTAACTGAGCTGACGAGCCTGCGCTACGTGCAATCTGGGCGCCTTTGCCTGGTTTCAACTCAATACAATGAATAGTTGTGCCTAAAGGTATATCTTTCATTTGTATACAATTACCAACCTGAATCGCAGCCCCTGCACCGGACATTACCTCGTCACCAGGCTTAATACCATTTGGCGCAATTATGTAACGTCTTTCACCATCGACATATAATAATAACGCTATATGTGCCGTCCTATTTGGGTCATATTCAATGTGTTCAATTTTAGCTAGTAACCCGTCTTTATCGCGCTTGAAATCTATTAGACGATAACGTTGTTTGGACCCTCCGCCACGATGTCGTACTGTTATCCGACCATTATTATTTCGCCCTGCATATTTATTCTGTTTTTCCAATAAAGGTTCGTAAGGCTTGCCTTTATAGAGTTCCGGACTAACCACTTTAATCATTGAACGGCGGCCAGCAGATGTTGGTTTTGGATTAATTAATACCATTCTTTCAAGCCTCGCCCTTATCCGGTACCCATAAAATCAATATCAAAACCAGGCTTTAACTTAATATATGCTTTCTTCCAATTAGCGCGTTGTCCTGGTAACCGTTTAAAAATCTTTCTTTTACCTTTCACATTTGTAACCTGAACTGATTCTACTTCAGCCCCTTCAAACATTAATTCGACCGCCTTTTTTATTTCAGGTTTAGTCGCATTTTTTGAAACTTTAAATACATATTGATTATTTAATTCACCAATCATGCTAGATTTTTCAGTAACTTTTGGTTCTAATAATATAGACATTATTGATTGTTGACTCATGACAACCATTCCTCTACTTTTTCGACTGCAGCTTGAGTTATTAAAACTTTTTCAAAACCAATCAATGAATACGGATCGATCTCGTTACTATCCATAACATCGACCTTTGGAATATTTCTAACACCTAAATAAAGATTTTCACTTAACCCTTCTGTAATAATTAATACTTCTTTAAGACCAAGTTTGTCTAATTTATCTTTAACTAATTTTGTTTTTGACTCAGATACATCGAATTCATCGACACAAACAAATCTTTCTTGGCGAACAAGTTCAGAAAAAATTGAACGCATCGCGCCACGAAACATTTTCTTATTAATTTTTTTACTAAAATCTCGTGATTTAGCAGCAAAAGTAACTCCTCCGCCACGCCATATCGGGCTTCGAATAGTACCGGCTCTTGCGCGACCAGTTCCTTTCTGACGCCATGGCTTCTTCCCACCACCTCTAACCTCTGAACGTGATTTTTGAGCTTTTGTCCCTGAACGAGAACCTGCCATATACGAAACTAAAACTTGATGTATCAATGGTTCATTGAATTTAGCGGCAAAAACGTTATCAGCAACACTCATAGTGCCTGCTTGTTTCTTGCCTGATTTTTCAATTTTAAGCTCCATAATTAAATTACTCAGTCAGTTGATTCTTGCTTAGGTGCTGTTTTTTGTGCAGTTGATTCTTGCTTAGGTGCTGTTTTTTGTGCAGTTGATTCTTGCTTAGTATTTTTAGTTATTTTTATTGATGGCTTAACAATAACGCTTCCACCTTTACTTGCAGGAATTGCTCCCTTTATTAGTAGGAGATTGTGCTCACTATCAATTTGAACAATCTCAAGATTTTGAGTGGTGCGTTTTACATCCCCAAAATGACCAGCCATTTTTTTTCCTTTAAAAACTCTTCCAGGGGTTTGACACTGACCTATAGAACCTGGAGCACGATGTGACAATGAGTTGCCATGGGTATATCGTTGATGGCTAAAATTATGACGCTTGATGACGCCAGAAAAACCTTTACCTTTGGATGTCCCAGTAACGTCAACTTTCTGCCCTGCTTTAAAAATATCAACTTTTATTTCTGCCCCAGGCGAGTATTGCTCAAGTTCTTCTGTAGTTACTCTATACTCCAAAAGCCCTTCTCCTGTCTCAACATTTGCCTTTGCATAATTTCCAGCTTCCGATTTTGTTAACGAAGTAGATTTTTTTAGTCCCCATGAAACCTGAACTGCGCTATAACCCTTATCTTGTTGGGTTAGTAAACTGGTAACATGATTTGGCGACGCCTCTACCACTGTGACAGGAATAGAAACACCATCATCCATAAAAAGACGCGTCATTCCACATTTTCTCCCTACTATTCCAATTGTCATTTCTACAGTTCCAGTTTATTTTTACTAATTGAGTTTAATTTGAACATCAACACCTGCAGCCAGATCAAGCTTCATCAATGCGTCTACTGTTTTGTCTGTTGGGTTTATAATATCCATTAGACGTTTATGTGTTCGAATCTCGTATTGATCACGAGCATCCTTATTAACATGAGGTGAAATTAAAACAGTAAAACGCTCTTTTTTGGTTGGTAACGGTATGGGGCCCTTAATTTGGGCACCAGTACGCTGAGCCGTTTCAACAATCTCTTTTGTAGATTGATCAATCAACCGGTGGTCAAATGCTTTAAGACGTATTCTGATTCTTTGTTGTTCGGCCATTTATATTCTCAAATAATTATAGTTATTGATAATTCAATTTCTGTTAGTGATACTTTCAGCAATATTTGCCGGAACTTCGTTATATTTTTCGAATTCCATTGTATAAACTGCACGTCCCTGAGTTGCGGAACGAAGATCGGTTGCATATCCAAACATTTCGCTAAGCGGTACTTCAGCGCGTATCACTTTTCCAGCAGGAGTTTCATCTGTACCTTGTAGGATTCCGCGACGTCTATTCAGGTCGCCATTTACTGTGCCCATATATTCTTCTGGCGTTACAATTTCGACTTTCATGATCGGCTCAAGTAAGACAGGTTTAGCTTTAAGTGCACCTTCTTTAAATCCCCTTGAACCAGCAATCTTAAATGCTATTTCACTAGAATCAACATCATGATAAGAACCATCATGTAAAGTAACCTTAACATCTACTACTGGATATCCAGCAATGATTCCATTTACCATCTGTTCGATAACACCTTTTTCAACAGCTGGGATATACTCTTTTGGTACTACACCACCAACAATTTTATTAACAAATTCGAAACCTTCTCCTGCTCTTTTCGGCTCGATCTTGAATACGACGTGACCATATTGACCACGACCACCTGATTGCCTAACAAATTTACCTTCAACCTTTTCAAGAGTTGCTCGGATTGTTTCTCGGTATGCAACTTGCGGTTTTCCTACGTTAGCTTCAACTTTAAATTCACGTTTTAAACGATCAACAATAATTTCAAGATGAAGTTCACCCATTCCCGAAATAATTGTTTGCCCAGATTCTTCGTCAGTATGCACCCTAAATGATGGGTCTTCTTGCGCGAGTTTACCAAGTGCTATCCCCATTTTTTCTTGGTCAGGTTTAGTTTTTGGTTCAACAGCGACAGATATAACTGGGTCGGGGAACTCCATTCGTTCTAATGTAATAACATTATTTTGATCGCAAAGTGTATCGCCGGTGACAATATCTTTTAACCCAACTGCTGCTGCTATATCCCCTGCACGCACTTCTTTGAGGTCTTCACGACTATTTGCATGCATCTGCAATATTCGGCCTACTCGTTCTTTTTTTCCTTTTACGGGATTGTAGACTGTATCGCCTGATTTAAGGACACCTGAATAAACTCTAAAAAAAGTCAATATTCCAACAAAAGGATCAGTTGCTATTTTAAATGCTAATGCTGCAAACGGATCATCGTCAGACGATTTTCTTTCGCCTTCTGATTCATTTTTATCATCTAGAATTCCTTTAATTGGCGGTACATCAATAGGAGAAGGTAAATATTCAATAACAGCATCTAGCATTGTTTGAATCCCTTTATTCTTAAATGCAGAACCACAGAATACTGGAACAATCTCATTTGTTAATGTTTGTAATCGTATCCCTTCTTTTATTTGTTCTTGGGAAAGCTCGCCAATTTCCAAATATACTTCCATAAGTTTTTCATTTGCTTCTGCTGCACTCTCAACTATTTGATCATGATGTTTTTTAGCTTCACTCTCCATTGTTTGAGGAATATCCTTTTCTTCAAATTTAATTCCCATATTCTCTTCTTCCCAATAAATAGCTTTCATCTTTACTAAATCAATCACACCTTTAAAATTTTCTTCAGCGCCAATTGGTAATTGCATGGTAATAGCGTTGGAGTTAAGACGTTCCCTTATTTGTGTTACAACTCGAAGAAAATCAGCCCCGGCCCGATCCATTTTGTTTACAAAAGCAATACGAGGAACAGAATATTTATTTGCTTGGCGCCAGACAGTTTCAGATTGAGGTTCAACTCCACCTACAGCACAAAATACTGCGCAGCTACCATCCAAAACACGTAATGAACGTTCTACTTCGATCGTAAAATCAACATGACCTGGGGTATCTATAATATTAATACGATGTTCTGGAAATTGTGATGTCGTTCCTTTCCAAAAACAAGTTGTTGCGGCAGAAGTAATTGTAATTCCCCTTTCCTGTTCTTGCTCCATCCAGTCCATTATTGCCGCTCCATCATGAACTTCACCAATTTTATGCGAAACGCCTGTATAGAAAAGTACCCTTTCAGTTGTTGTTGTTTTACCAGCATCAATGTGAGCCATAATCCCTATATTCCTGTAGTGTTCAATTGTCGTATTTCTCGTCATGGTGCTTATTTTAATTTGCCTATTTTTTACCAACGAAAATGAGAAAAAGCCTTATTCGCTTCTGCCATGCGGTGCGTATCTTCACGTTTTTTTATTGCCGTCCCGCGATTCTCCGAGGCATCTAATAATTCACCGGCTAAACGTGAACCCATATCTTTCTCATTACGATTTTTTGCGGCATCAACAATCCAACGCATTGCCAATGTCATGCTACGTGCAGTTTTTACTTCTACAGGTATTTGATACGTTGCTCCTCCAACACGTCGCGATTTTACCTCAACAACAGGTTTAATATTTTCAAGTGCCTTATTAAAAATTTCGAGTGGTTCTATATTTCCCTTATCATTAATTTCATTAAGCGCGCCATAAACAATTTTTTCAGCAATTGATTTTTTACCACTACGCATAATGATATTAATAAATTTTGCCAAGACCATATCCCCATACTTCGGATCTGGCAGGATTGTTGTTTTCTCGGCAACTCTTCGTCTAGACATCTTTCAAATAATTCCTGTGTTTATCTTTTAAGTTTATAGTTTGAATTAGTATTTTTTATGACTTAGGTTGTTTTGCCCCGTATTTTGACCGCCCACGTCGTCTATCACTAACACCAGAAGTATCCAAGGTGCCTCGCACTGTATGGTAGCGAACACCAGGCAAATCCTTAACTCGTCCACCTCTAATCAAAATCACGGAATGTTCTTGTAAATTATGGCCTTCACCGCCTATGTACGTCGTTACCTCTTGCCCATTAGTAAGCCTTACACGGGCAACCTTCCTTAATGCAGAATTTGGTTTTTTTGGCGTTGTTGTATATACGCGTGTACATACACCGCGTCTTTGAGGACATGCTTCTAATGCGGGCACATTGCTTTTAGCATTTTGTCGCTTACGTGGTTTTCTAACTAATTGATTTATTGTTGTCATAAAAACTTCATATTTTTCAATTTATTAAACGCGCAGACTACCTCGTTTATCCGAACTGTAGATACTTATATATATATGTATGCTTACTAGTTCCAGTACGGACATACGTCCAAATTTCTTCTGAAATCCCTGAGGCACTACCTGGCACGTCAGCAAATTATCAAAATTTGCTATTTTTCCAGTACTTAACGCAAAACGACAGGCTAGGAAAAGCACCTAAGCCTGTCAAAGAGGCGAGATTTTATGTCTTAGGTAAGTATTATGTCAAGAAGATTACAACTTATGGCGTTATGTTGATGTAGTCCCTTCGACTGATTTAGGAGTCACCTCCGTTGGTGCTATTTCTATCTCCATAGACTCTAGATTTTCCGCCACTTTCTCCGATTCTAGCTCACGCTCACGATCATGTTGTTTTCTTGTCTCTATATGGGACGCAAGACCAGAGCCAGCAGGGATCAAACGCCCAACAATTACATTTTCCTTCAAACCTCGAAGTTGATCACGCTTGCCATTAACACTAGCTTCAGTAAGAACTCTTGTTGTTTCCTGAAATGATGCAGCAGAAATAAAGGATTCAGTTAAAAGTGATGCCTTCGTAATACCTAGTAAAATAGGCTCCCACTCAGTTGGTTTTTTGCCATCGGCTTCAAGTTTTTCATTTTCTTCCAAAACTCTTGTTCGTTCCAACTGCTCGCCTTTTAAAAAAGAACTATCTCCAGGAGCTGTAATCTCTGCTTTACGCAACATTTGTCTTACAATAACCTCAATATGCTTATCATTAATCTTTACTCCCTGAAGACGATAAACATCTTGTATTTCACTACTTATATAGTTTGATAGGGCTTTAACACCTTTTAATTTAAGAATATCATGTGGCGTTGGTGGTCCATCGACTATACTTTCCCCTTTTTCTACGTGCTCGCCTTCAAACACACCAATATGTCGCCACTTAGGGATCAGTTCTTCGTGTACTTCATCATTCTGTCCTGTTATAACAATTCTTTCTTTTCCTTTTGTTTCTTTGCCATAACTGATTGTACCGCTAATCTCAGCTAATACTGCAGGTTCCTTGGGCTTACGTGCTTCAAATAAATCCGCTACTCTTGGTAAACCGCCAGTTATATCCCTAGTTTTAGATGACTCTTGTGGAATGCGTGCAATCACGTCACCAATATTAACTTCTTTGCCATCATTTACGTTAATGATTGCCCTCGGTGGGAGTAAGTAATGAGCATCATGATCAGTTCCTGGAATTTTAAGTTCATCTCCTTTAGTGTCTACCAGCTTAACAACTGGTCGCATGTCCTTTGCGCTCGAAGGTCGTTGTTTTGGATCCATAATAACGGTATCCGTTAAACCAGTAATATCATCAGTATAACGAGTAACTGTTACGCCTTCCTCAATATCGGAGAATAAAACCTTACCATCGACTTCAGATATAACTGGGTGAGTATGGGGATCCCATGAGGCTATTTGTTGGCCAGATTCAACATTTGCTTCATTATTTACCGTTAAAACCGCGCCATATGGTATTTTATAACGTTCTCTCTCACGACCCGCATCATCAAGAATTGCGATCTCGCCTGAGCGTGAATTGACAATATTATTACCACTTTCTTTTTGTTTTAATATTTTTACATTTTGTAGGCTTATTATTCCGCCATTTTTTACTTCAATACTACTTATCGCCGCCGCACGTGATGCCGCCCCACCAATATGAAACGTACGCATTGTTAACTGTGTACCCGGTTCCCCAATTGATTGTGCAGCAATAACTCCAACTGCTTCTCCATTATTCACAAGATGCCCACGACCTAAATCACGACCATAACATCTACGACAAATACCATAACGAGTCTCACATGTAATTGCAGAACGAACTAGAACTTGGTCAATACCTTTTTCATCAAAAATATCCACCCAAGATTCATCAAGTAAGGTCCCAGCCTCGGCAATCACTTCTTCGTTTCTATTGATCGCATCTGTGGCTAGCACTCTACCTAGTACACGATCTCTCAAAGTCTCAATTACATCGCCGCCTTCGATAATTGGGTTCATATTAAGACCTTCGGTAGTGCCACAATCTTCCTCAGTTACAACTAAATCTTGTGCAACGTCAACCAAACGACGAGTCAAATAACCTGAATTAGCTGTTTTAAGCGCAGTATCAGCAAGGCCTTTGCGCGCGCCATGAGTTGAAATAAAATACTGTAAAACATCAAGTCCTTCACGAAAATTAGCTGTTATCGGCGTTTCAATAATGGATCCGTCTGGCTTAGCCATTAGTCCGCGCATACCGGCTAATTGCCTTATTTGAGCAGCTGAGCCACGTGCACCAGAATCAGCCATCATAAAAATTGAATTACCTGAAATCTCTTTCTTTTCTTTGCCTTCGGCATCAATGTAGATTTCTTCTTTTATTTTATCCATCATTGCTTTTGCAACGGCATCATTTGTATGAGACCAAATATCAACAACCTTATTATACCGCTCTCCGTCGGTTATTAATCCAGACGAATACTGTTCCTGAAAGTTTTTAACTTCTTCTTCGGCTTTAGAAATAATTTCACTTTTATTTTCCGGCACCACCATATCTTCAACACCAATCGACACACCGGCATATGTTGAGTACTTAAAACCAGCGTACATCAATTGATCTGAAAAAATAACAGTATCTTTTAATCCCAGTTTTCTATAACTAGTATTAATCAATTGTGAAATAGTTTTTTTATCTAATAACTTATTGATATGATCAAAAGATAATCCATTAGGTAAAATACGAGATAATAACGCACGTCCAGCAGTAGTATCATATCTTGTATATGTAATTTTCTTTTCATCGTTTTCATCAATTTCCTCTTCGCGGATACGAACCTGAACCTTTGCTTGTAAATCAAGTACACGAGGGCGGGTTTGATATGCACGATCCACCTCATTAATATCAGAGAATGCCATTCCGCTACCCTTGGCTCTATCCGATTCACGCGTTAAATAATAAAGACCGAGAACAACATCTTGAGTTGGGTTAATGATCGGTTCACCATTAGCAGGAGATAGAATATTATTCGTTGACATCATTAGTGTTCGTGCTTCGAGTTGGGCCTCAATAGATAATGGGACATGCACAGCCATTTGATCGCCATCAAAATCTGCATTAAAAGCTGTGCACACTAACGGATGTAATTGAATTGCTTTTCCTTCAATTAATACTGGTTCGAAAGCTTGTATCCCCAATCTGTGGAGCGTTGGGGCACGATTGAGCATTACTGGGTGTTCGCGAATTACTTCTTCCAAAACATCCCAAACTTCTGATCCTTCACGTTCAACTAATTTCTTAGCTGCTTTTATTGTTGTGGCTAAACCCCGTCTTTCCAATTTACTAAAGATGAATGGCTTAAATAATTCCAGAGCCATTTTTTTAGGAATTCCACATTGATGTAAACGTAAAGTAGGGCCCACAACAATGACGGAACGACCTGAATAATCAACTCGCTTACCTAGTAGGTTCTGGCGGAACCGCCCTTGTTTTCCTTTAATCATATCCGCTAATGATTTTAATGGAAGTTTATTAGTTCCTGTAATAGCACGACCACGTCTACCATTATCAAGTAAAGCATCAACAGACTCTTGCAACATACGTTTTTCATTACGCACAATGATATCTGGCGCATTTAAATCCAGTAAACGTTTTAAGCGATTGTTCCTGTTAATTACGCGCCTATATAAATCATTAAGATCGGATGTTGCAAAACGACCGCCATCAAGTGGGACTAAAGGTCTTAATTCGGGAGGCAGTACCGGTAAAACCTTCATAACCATCCACTCTGGTTTATTGCCCGAGTTCATAAAGGCTTCTAATAATTTTAATCGTTTAGTTAGTTTACGTAACTTTGTTTCCGAGTTTGTCTTTGGAATTTCCTCGCGTAATGTTTGAACTTCGTTTTCAAGATCAATGGAAAGAAGTAATTCACGAATAGCTTCCGCCCCCATTCTAGCTTCAAATTCATCGCCATAATTTTCAAGTGCTTCCAAATAATTTTCTTCGGTAAGCATTTGGCCACGTTCAAGTTCTGTCATACCTGGTTCAACAACAACGTATGCCTCAAAATAAAGGATTCTCTCGATTTCACGTAAAGTCATATCAAGCATTAATCCCATTCTCGAAGGCAAGGATTTTAGATACCAAATATGAGCAATCGGCGTTGCAAGCTCAATATGACCCATGCGTTCACGCCTAACTTTTGAGAGAGTTACTTCAACACCACATTTTTCACAAACAACTCCTCTGTGTTTAAGTCTTTTATATTTTCCACATAGACACTCATAATCCTTAATTGGACCAAAAGTCTTAGCACAAAAAAGACCGTCACGTTCTGGCTTAAAAGTTCTGTAGTTTATTGTTTCCGGTTTCTTTACTTCCCCAAAAGACCATGAACGAATTTTCTCAGGGGAGGCTAATCCGATTGTTATTACATCAAATTCCTCAGTCTGCCCCTGTTGCTTTAAAAGCTTAAGTAAGTCTTTCAAGGTTTACCTCCTCAGTGATTTTTTCGGATATTTGACCGAAAATTAAATCAATAAATTATTAATTTCTTTTACTCTTTATCTTCTCGTTGATTTATGTATCGAGCTCTATATCAATTCCAAGTGATCTAATTTCTTTAACGAGTACATTAAAGGACTCGGGCATACCTGCTTCCATATGATGATTTCCATCAACAATATTTTTATACATCTTAGTACGGCCACTAACATCATCTGATTTAACAGTAAGCATTTCCTGTAATGTATATGCGGCACCATAAGCCTCAAGAGCCCATACCTCCATTTCACCAAAACGTTGTCCCCCAAACTGTGCCTTACCGCCCAAAGGTTGCTGTGTTACCAAACTATAAGGTCCAGTTGAACGTGCATGCATCTTGTCATCGATTAAGTGATTTAATTTCAAGATATACATATAGCCGACAGTAATTTTTCGATCAAAACGATCGCCAGTTCTTCCGTCCCACAACCATGACTGACCATCCTCTGGTAATCCAGCAAGTTTCAGCATCTGCTTAATTTCTTCTTCACTTGCGCCATCAAAAACTGGAGTGGCTAAAGGTACTCCGCCTTTAAGATTTTTTGCCAATTCTGTAATTTCATCATCTGAAAATGAATCTAATTCTTCAGTTTTACCACTACCGTTATAAACTTTGTCCAAAAATTTGCGTATCTCGATAGTTTGAGCTTTTCGTTCAAGCATTTTTCCGATCTTGAGGCCAATGCCTTTCGCTGCCCAACCTAAATGGGTTTCTAAAACCTGCCCAACATTCATTCGAGAAGGAACGCCAAGCGGGTTTAATACAACGTCTACAGGTGTTCCATCGTCCATATGAGGCATATCCTCTACAGGAACAATTGTTGAAATAACACCCTTGTTGCCATGTCGGCCAGCAATCTTATCGCCCGGTTGAATACGTCGTTTAACAGCAAGATAAACTTTAACCATTTTCAATACACCTGGAGCTAAATCATCACCAGAAGTTAATTTTTTTTCTTTTTCTTCGAATTGCCTATCAAAATCTTTTTTCAATATATCAAGTTGCTCTGATGCACGTTCGAGTTGTTTATTAACAGTGTCATTCTTAGTGCTAATCTCAAACCATTTCTCACGAGAAATTTGATTAAGATGATCCTGGGTTATTTTATCTCCTGGGTTCAATAGAAATGATTTTCCTTGTACAACTTTACCTAATAACAACTTCTCAATACGCTGATAAACTCCATCAGACATTATCCTTAATTGATCATTTAAATCTTTCCTTACACTATTTAACTCTGATTCTTCAATTTCAAGTGCACGAGTATCTTTTTCAACACCATCCCGAGTAAAAACTTGAACATCAATAATGGTACCGTTCATGCCTGAAGGAACGCGCAGAGATGTATCTTTAACGTCCGATGCTTTCTCTCCAAAGATAGCACGTAACAATTTTTCTTCCGGAGTAAGCTGAGTCTCTCCTTTTGGAGTTACCTTACCAACCAGAATATCTCCAATGTTTACCTCGGCACCAATGAAAACAATTCCTGACTCATCAAGCTTATTAAGAGCACTTTCGCTAACATTTGGAATATCAGAAGAAATTTCTTCTGAACCAAGTTTCGTATCACGAGCTACACAGGTTAACTCCTCAATATGTATTGTTGTATAACGATCTTCTTTAACTAATCGCTCTGACAATAAGATAGAATCTTCAAAGTTATAACCATTCCATGGCATAAAAGCTACTAGCATATTTTGCCCTAGTGCCAATTCGCCCATATCTGTAGATGGACCATCTGCTAATACGTCGCCTTTTTCGATCTTATCTCCAGGCTTAACTAAAGGTTTTTGGTTAATGCATGTATTCTGATTTGAACGTGTATATTTAGTTAGATTATAAATATCGACACCGGGTTCGCCTTCTATTGTTTCTTTATCATTAACACGAACAACGATTCTGCTGGCATCAACTGAATCAACGATACCTCCTCGAACAGAAACCACAGTTACACCAGAATCAATTGCAACTCTTCTTTCCATTCCAGTACCAACCAATGGAGTATCCGTACGCAGTGTTGGTACTGCTTGTCTCTGCATATTGGACCCCATTAAGGCGCGATTAGCATCATCATGTTCTAAAAATGGTATTAACGACGCAGCAACTGAAACTATTTGTCTAGGCGAAACATCCATAAAATTTATTTTATCTGGTGTGGACATAGTAAACTCATTTTTATATCGACAAGAGATAAGTTCATCAACCAATTTTCCCTTTTCATCTATGGTTGCACTTGCCTGCGCTATCATAAAATCACCCTCTTCGATAGCTGATAAAAATTCGATCTCATCATTTACTATTCCATCTAAAACTTTTCGATATGGTGTTTCTAGAAAACCATATTTATTTGTTCTCGCATAGACAGCTAAAGAATTTATCAATCCTATATTTGGGCCTTCGGGTGTTTCGATTGGGCAAACACGACCATAATGTGTTGGATGGACATCACGAACCTCAAATCCAGCGCGTTCTCGTGTTAAACCTCCGGGGCCAAGTGCAGAAATTCGTCGCTTATGAGTAATTTCTGATAAAGGATTATTTTGATCCATAAATTGAGATAATTGACTTGAGCCAAAAAATTCTTTCATAACGGCTGCTACAGGTTTCGCATTAATTATTTCTTGCGGGAGCAAACCTTCTGATTCAGCAAGACTTAATCGATCCTTAACCGCACGTTCAACCCTAACAAGTCCAACCCGAAATTGATTTTCTGCCATTTCGCCAACGCTTCTGATACGACGGTTGCCAAGATGGTCAATATCATCAATAGTTCCTTTACCATTTCGGATATCAATCAATACTCTCAACACATCAATAATATCTTGGTTTGATAATATCCCTTCACCAGTAACGTCTTTAGTGCCCACTCGTCTATTAAATTTCATTCTGCCTACAGCTGACAGATTATAACGGTCAGGGTTAAAAAATAAATTTTTAAATAAATTTTCCGCAGCATCTTTTGTTGGTGGCTCACCGGGTCGCATCATACGATAAATCTCAACTTGCGCTTCTAGTTGATTTGTTGTGGAATCTTCTCTTAATGTATCTGCAATAAAAGAACCGTTATCTAAATCATTCGTATAAATTGTTTCAAGTTTTTGCCCAGGATGACTAAGAATCCCTTCTAATGATTCTTCTGTAATTTCATGGTTCGCAGAATATTCAATCTCTCCTGTTTCTTCGTCGATAATATCTTTGGCTATTACCTTGCCAATTAGATAATCAGCAGGAATAGTTAGAGAAGTCAATCCTGCCTTCTCAATTGCTTTAATATGACGGGCTGTAATACGACGATCTCTTCCGACAATAACTGTTCTTTTATTCTTTATTTCGAAAGCTGCCGTTTGTCCGCGTAGGCGTTCAGGAATCAAATGGAAAGTGATATCACCAAATTCAATTTCTCCTGTTTCTTCATCAATAATATTCTTTATGCCTTTAGTCGGTATTTCGAAAGTATCAGTATCAAAGAAAAAATTAAGAATTTCTTCAGTGGTATAGCCTAATGCGCGCAATAAAATAGTAGCGTGAATTTTACGCCGTCTATCAATTCTGCAATAAACCAGATCCTTTGCGTCAAATTCAAAATCTAACCATGAACCACGGTAAGGTATAACACGAGCTGAATAAAGTAATTTTCCTGATGAATGTGTTTTTCCTTTATCATGTTCGAAAAAAACACCTGGTGAACGATGCATCTGAGAAACAATCACACGTTCCGTTCCATTAATAACAAAAGTACCTGTATCGGTCATCAAAGGCATCTCGCCCATGTAGACTTCCTGCTCTTTTATATCTTTTACAACTTTATTATTTAGTCCAGCTTCCTTGTCATAAATTATAAGACGCACACTAACTCGTAATGGCGCAGCATAGGTCAAGCCTCTAAGTTGGCATTCTTTAACATCGAACCCCGGATTACCTAGCCTATAACCAACGTATTCTAGTGCTGCATTACCTGAGAAACTGACGATTGGGAAAACAGATTTGAATGCTGCCTGAAGCCCTTTATCTTTTCTTTTATCCGGGTCTATGTCGTCTTGTATAAATTGTCCAAATGACGCAAGTTGGGTCTCAACTAAATAAGGTACCTCGAGTATACTGGGGCGCTTCCCAAAATCCTTTCGAATACGCTTCTTTTCAGTGTATGAATAGACCATTAGATTTCCTCGTTAATGTTTGCTTTATAATATCGATGCGCGCAAAAAACCAACGGGTGTTATGTGAGACCCGTTTCAATTTTTTGTTTTGTTGAACTTTAACAATTAAAACTATTTTAGTTCAGCCGACGCACCAGCTTCTTCTAGCTGTTTTTTAATACCCTCTGCCTCTTCTTTACCCACGGTTTCTTTTACAGTTGCAGGTGCTCCCTCAACAAGTTCTTTTGCTTCTTTAAGACCAAGACCCGTTATAGCCCTAACTGCTTTAATTACACCAACCTTGTTGTCGCCCATACTTGATAATATGACATCAAACTCAGTTTTTGCTTCTTCCGCTCCAGCACTTTCACCAGCTACAGGTGCGGCCGCAACGGCCACTGGTGGTGCTGCTGATACACCCCATTCATCTTCGAGTTCTTTGATAAGATCGACAAGTTCAAGTACCGGCATCTTGCCGAGTGCTTCTTTAATTTTTTCACGAGAAACTGCCATTTTTATAATCCTCCAATAAAAAATACTAAATTCTGTTATATATATTTCTCACATCACCTACTGTTTGTCGCGTTGTGTACCAAGCGCTCTTGCAAATTTCGCAGTAGGCTCTGATAGGGTACGAACAAATTTAGTAAGTGGTGAGTTAAATAACCCAAGTAACGTAGCGCGTGCCTCATCAAGTGATGGCAAACTTGCAAGTTTAGAAATTTCAGATGGTTCTAAAAGATTTCCATCTAAAGAAATAAGCTTAACCGCGAGTTTTTTATTGTCTTTTGCAAAATTGCGAACAACTTTCGCTGCACTTCCTGGTTCATCATTTGAAAATACTAATAGTAATGGTCCGACTAAGTTGTCGCGCATGCACTCAAATTGAGTATTTTCTAGCGCTCGACGTGCAAGAGTATTACGCACCACCTTTAGGTAGACCCCTGCTTCGCGTGCTGCATTACGCAGTTCATTCATTTCAGTCACTGTTAAACCAATATATTCGGCCGCAATCGCAGAAGGAGCCTCTGTAGCAATACTATTCACCTCTTCGACAATTGCTTTTTTTGCATCAAGAGTAAGACTCACTCTTCGTCTCCTTTGTTACAAATTCATATGCACATAATCTGAGGTGCATACATTTGATTTAATAATCTATTCAGAAATAACTCCCAAATAGACGGTTTACGGTGACAAATAAAAATTATCCTGTTATCTGCTAACACCGCCTGCGTGGGCAAAGTTTAATTCCATTAAGACATCTAAAAAAGAATGTCGCCCACGGTCTTTGACGTCTGGTAGTTAACTACCAATCACAAAGTCTTTAAAGAAACACTACTAATAAAAAACTAATTTCGAGTAGTGTTTATAATTCTCTATAAATCGTTTAATTCAGCCTTATTATTTAAATTGATAAACTAGTCTGATCTATCAATAAACCAGGACCCATCGTTGTTGATAAACTTAATTTTTTTAGATAAGCGCCTTTAGTGCTACTTGGTTTTATTTTTACCAAGTCCGTTAATAGTGTGTGTAAATTTTCGATTAATGAATCAGAATCAAAAGAAACCTTGCCTATTACGCAGTGAATAATACCATTCTTATCAGTTCTATAACGTACCTGTCCGCCCTTCGCATTTTTAACTGCTTGTTCAACATCCTTAGTTACTGTGCCAACCTTTGGATTTGGCATTAAACCACGCGGACCTAAAGCCTTGCCGAGTTTACCAACAATCGGCATTGCGTCAGGTGTAGCTATCACAACACCGTAATTGATGTCTCCTTTCTGCATTGCCTCCGCGAGGTCTTCAAAACCTACCGTATCTGCCCCGGCTGCTTTAGCTATCTTTGCATTTTCACCTTCTGCGAATACCGCAACTCTGACAGTTTTCCCAGTTCCTTTTGGTAGGACAGTCGAACCACGTACCTGTTGATCTGATTTGTGTGCATCAACTCCCAAGTTAACTGCGACTTCAACTGACTCATCAAATTTCACCGATGAAACTTCTTTTAGTAAATTCACAGCATCTTGAACAGAATAATATTTACCTTTTTCGACTTTATCCTGAAAAGCATGAATACGTTTAGATAATTTAGCCATTATGATTTCGCCTTAATATCGGTTTCGATACCCATACTACGAGCGGTTCCTGCTATTGTTCTTACAGCTGCATCAACATTAGCAGCCGTTAAATCGGGTTCTTTTATTTTAGCAATTTCTTCGAGCTGTGACCTATTCACTTTACCAACTTTCTCACTATTTGGTGTGCCGCTACCACTTTTGACCCCCGCCGCCTTTTTTAAAAGTATAGAGGCTGGGGTAGTTTTGCTAACAAAAGTAAAACTCTTGTCGGAATAAACAGTAATAATTACAGGCACGGGTAATCCTGGTTCCACATTTTGCGTTTGAGCATTAAATGCTTTACAAAATTCCATAATATTTAGACCTTGCTGGCCTAAGGCTGGTCCTACAGGAGGGCTTGGATTTGCCTGTCCAGCAGGCACCTGTAACTTTACATAACTCTGAATTTTCTTAGCCATCACTTATTATCCTTACTATGGGTTCAAACGCCTTTCGGCTCCCCTTGTCTCAAAAACATAAAGTAATCAATCTTAATTAATTACTTTAAAATTAAATTCAATTTAAAAATTATTCTTTTGCAACTTGCCCAAATTCAAGTTCAACTGGCGTAGAACGCCCAAATATTAAAACGGATACTCTTAAACGACTTTTTTCATAATTCACTTCTTCAACAACACCATTAAAGTCAGTAAAAGGGCCTTCTTTAACTCTAACAACCTCTCCTGGTTCGAATAAAATTTTGGGTCTTGGTTTATCAACGCCTTCTTCAACCCGTTGTAAAATTGCATCGGCCTCTTTATCTGTTATCGGAGCTGGTTTATCGCTTGTGCCGCCAATAAAACCAAGCACTTTCGGTGCTTCTTTTACTAAATGCCATGTATCTTCGTTCATTTCCATTTTTACTAAAACATAGCCCGGGAAAAACTTCCGATCACTTTTACATTTTTTACCGTCTCGCATCTCAACCACTTCCTCCGTTGGCACGAGAATTTCTGCAAACATATCATTAAGACCGCTATCTTCAATTCTTTCCAGTAAAGTTCGTCTTACTTGATTTTCAAAACCAGAGTACGCGTGAACTACATACCATTTCTGAGTCATAAGTTAGCTGCCATGCCCCATCAATGAGCCAATTGACCAACCCAGAAACATATCTAATAGCCAAAGTATAATTGCAACTATAATAACCATTATTACAACTATTAAGGTTGTTTGTATCGTCTCCTGTCTCGTCGGCCATACAACCTTACGTACTTCAATTTGAGCATCATGGAAATAGCTCCATATTTGCCGTCCTTTTGCGGTTTGTAAAGCTATTGCAATACTAATGCCAGCGCCTGCAAGTAAAGCGATGACTCTAAATAACAATGAGTAATCAGTGTATACATAAAAACCGACCAAATCGGCTATTACAATTAATAACGCTAATCCGAGTTTAAATGTATCTAATTTTTCGTTACTGGCTTCTATATCCGAATTCATAAACTAATTAATTTAGTCCTTAATCAACATAAAATAGTGCTTCAAATGGCAGGCCAGGAGGGAATCGAACCCCCAACCTGCGGTTTTGGAGACCGCCGCTCTGCCAATTGAGCTACTGGCCTATTTAATATTTAAAATAAGCTACCTTTATTTACTCAATAATTTTAGAGACAACGCCCGCACCTACGGTACGACCCCCTTCTCTTATTGCAAAACGTAAATTATCTTCCATCGCAATTGGGGCTATTAGTTTTATATTTATCTTGATGTTATCGCCAGGCATAACCATTTCTGTTCCTTTTGGTAACTCAACAGCGCCTGTTACATCTGTTGTCCTGAAATAAAACTGTGGTCGGTAATTAGCAAAAAATGGTGTATGTCGTCCTCCTTCATCTTTACTTAATACATAAACCTCCGCTTCAAAATGAGTATGCGGTGTAATTGAGCCTGGTTTACACAAAACTTGACCACGTTCAACCTCTTCACGTTTTGTACCGCGCAATAATACGCCTACGTTATCGCCAGCTTGTCCTTCATCAAGTAATTTACGGAACATTTCTACGCCAGTACATGTGGTTTTTTGAGTCTCTTTTATACCAACAATTTCAATGTCTTCGTTTACTTTTACAACTCCGCGTTCAACTCTACCAGTAACAACGGTACCACGGCCCGAAATTGAGAAAACATCTTCTATTGGCATTAAAAATGGTTGATCCACAGGGCGTTCTGGCACTGGGAAATAGTTATCCATCTCTGCTACTAATTTTTCAATTGATGGAATTCCAATGTCTGAAGTATCTCCCTCTAATGCCTTAAGTGCTGAACCTGTTATAATTGGAGTTTTATTACCAGGAAATTCATAAGAGTCCAAAAGCTCGCGGACTTCCATTTCAACTAATTCTAATAATTCCGCATCATCTACTTGATCAGCTTTGTTGAGGTATACAACAATGTACGGCACGCCCACTTGCTTTGACAAAAGAATGTGTTCACGTGTTTGCGGCATAGGACCATCTGCTGCACTACAAACTAATATTGCGCCATCCATCTGTGCTGCACCAGTAATCATGTTTTTTACATAATCAGCATGGCCAGGGCAATCAACATGGGCATAGTGTCGAGCGTCGCTCTCATATTCAACATGTGCTGTCGCAATTGTTATCCCACGTTCCCGTTCTTCCGGCGCATTATCAATTTGATCATAAGCTTTAACTTCGCCACCATGTTTATCGGACATCGTCTTTGTGATCGCCGCCGTCAAGGTCGTTTTGCCATGATCAACATGGCCAATTGTTCCTACATTTATATGCGGCTTCGTGCGTTCAAATTTTTCCTTAGACATTAGAGTTACACCTCATTTTTCATTTAACTTACACATTAATGTGTTTAAAATAAATAATTCATAAAATTCAAAAGTGGAGCTCATAACCGGATTTGAACCGGTGACCTCTTCCTTACCAAGGAAGTGCTCTACCGACTGAGCTATATGAGCTATAATCCCGTTCTTGCTACTACTTAAATTCTATTCAAATTAACAACTTAATTCACACACTACACTTTATTTGGAGCGGGTGATGGGAATCGAACCCACGTAATCAGCTTGGAAGGCTGAGGTTCTACCATTGAACTACACCCGCCCTGTTTAAATCATCCATTTTCAATCAAAATCTGATTGAAAGCCTCAATCCATTCTTCATTTCTCTCCGACGAGTTACTCAATATTCCTTTCAGCCAACTTCCCAAATCTGTTATCTATATATCCTATAATCAATACCCTAGTCAGTTCCCAACAAAACAATATTGTTCTGGTGGAGGGGGTAGGATTCGAACCTACGAAGGCTGAGCCAACAGATTTACAGTCTGCCCCCGTTGACCGCTTGGGTACCCCTCCAAAAATCCAAGCCGGCCATTCTCGAATAATCACCAACTACTGTCAATACGCGCATTATCAATAATCTAGCTTAAACGCAAAATATTTCCGGTCTGGGCATCTCTAATTTCACTAGGATTACTGTTATTTGTAATTTTCGCAGGTATTACATAATCAATTTTTTCATGAAAATAGGACCTTACACGCTGAGAAGACCTTGCTGGGCTAGCATTACTGGGATTTGCGCTTGTCGAAACAATGGGGCCTAGCTCAGCGCAGAGTAATTTAATTAAATCGTGAGAACTAACTCTTACCGCAAGTGTTTTGTGTTCCCCGGTTAACCATGCGGGTGTTATCTGCCTTGCCGGAATAATCCAAGTAATAGGGCCAGGCCAACTATGAAAAACGGTTTTTACATTTTTAACCTTTGAAAAATCTACAAATTCTTCAAGTTGGCCAATTTCGCCAGCAACCAAAATTAGCCCTTTTCGTATAGAACGTCTTTTTAACCTCAAAATTCTACGAACAGAATGCTCATAAATTGGGAGACAACCCAAACCAAATACAGCCTCTGTAGGATAAGCAATTACCCCTCCCGTCTTACAAACATGGATAGCTTTCTGCGCATGCAGTTTATTCATAAAAGCTTTAACAATAGGACAGAAATTCTTTAGCCTTCAGCTTTTAGTTCTTCTGAAACAGGAGGTTTCTTCTTTGACGAAGACTTCTTTTTTGATGTTGCACGTGTCTTTTTCTTACCTCGACGTGCGCCTCTTGCAGGTGCTGCTTCTAAAAGAGCAATTGATTCTTCTAGACTCAAACTTATAGGCTCTAAATCTTTTGGAACTTTGGCATTTTTCTTTCCATTAGTAACATAAGGGCCATATCTTCCATTTAAAATGGATATACCTTCCTCTTCAAAAAGCTTAATTTGTTTTTCCGCATCAGCTTTTTTCTTTTCAGCTACCAGCTCAAGTGCTCTCTCAAGCGTAACCGTGTATGGGTCGTCCTCCCTTTTCAAGGATACAAATTTACCCCCATACCTTATATATGGACCAAAGCGTCCTACACTAGCAGCTACTTCTTCGCCTTCACTAGTCTCTCCCAAAAGTCTCGGTAATTTAAAAAGTTCCAATGCTTCCTCGAGAGTTATTTGATCTAATTTTTGCGCTGGTTGTATTACTTCGCCAGTTTCCGGGTCTTTAATTTCACGGCGTAACCCTGCAAATTTTGGTTTTTCTTCATCGTCTTTAGTGCCAATTTGAGCATAAGGCCCATATCGGCCAATACGAACTGAAACTTCTAACCCTGACTTTGGGTGTGTACCAAGAACTCTTGCCTGAATAGCTTCTTCTCGAGTAACTTTTTCTTCCTTGTCCTGAATCTGATTGTTAAAAGCCTCCCAAAAATTTTTCATTAATGGGATCCATTCTTTTTCTCCTCGAGAAATAGCATCTAAGTCGTCCTCAAGTTTTGCCGTGAATTCATAATCAACATAATCACTAAAATGCATGGTTAAAAAATTATTTACTAATTTACCAACATCAGTCGGATGAAAACGCTTACTTTCCACTTCAACATACTCTCTGTCTCTTAAGGTTGAAATAATGTTAGCGTATGTTGAAGGTCTTCCAATACCATATTCTTCTAAAGATTTAACTAGTGATGCTTCAGAATAACGTGGTGGTGGTGCAGTAAAATGTTGTTCATTTCTTATTTGTTTTAATTTTACTTTGTCGCCTTCTGTTAGTTGGGGCAACATCTTTTCATCGTCTTTACTATTTTCCGAATCATCAACACCTTCAAGATATACTTGCATAAAACCAGGGTCGGCTATTGATGAGCCATTGGCTCTAAATAAATTACCATCACCACAAGACATATCAACAGCAACAGAATCAATAGTGGCGTGGGTCATCTGGCTCGCCATTGTTCTTTTCCAAATCAGTTCATACAATTTAAATTGCTCATTCGTCAAACTATCCTTTATATCACTAGGCAGCCTAGTAACTGAGGTAGGCCTTATTGCTTCATGAGCTTCTTGTGCGTTTTTGGATTTTGTTTTAAAAATTCTTGCTTGCTCTGGCAAAGAATTTTTCCCATAACGAGATGAAATAAAATCGCGTATTTCCGTTAATGCCTCTTCAGCAAGATTCACGGAATCGGTTCTCATGTAAGTAATTAAACCAATCGAACCTTCGCCGATATCAATCCCTTCATATAATTGTTGTGCAATTCTCATTGTCCATTGAGCTGTAAAGCCAAGTTTCCTTATCGCCTCTTGTTGCAATGTTGATGTTATGAAAGGAGCGGTAGGTTGGCGCTTACTTTGTGTCTTTTTAACGCTTTTAACTAACAATTCCCCTGTTGATGCTTTTTCAAGAGTAAATTTTATAGTAAATGCTTGTTTTGTATTCTCTATGCTGAATTTTTTAATTTTCTCATTATTAAACTCTGTCAATTTACCTAAAAACTCAGATCCACTAAACTCCAAATCAGATTCAATTGTCCAATATTCTCTTGTCTTGAAATCTTCTATCTCTTT
>Ga0315336_1001738_pt1 | contig 38751 bp, 42 predicted proteins | sample ASW5metaG_FD_204512 | JGI IMG/M metagenome (GOLD analysis project Ga0315336, IMG submission 204512) | Ammonia-oxidizing marine archaeal communities from Monterey Bay, California, United States - ASW #5 | ecosystem: Environmental > Aquatic > Marine > Intertidal zone | place: USA: California... | reverse complement strand
GTGTGCTTTTTACTTTTGCACACGGGGCTGCGGATGCGTTTGCGCATCCGGCGTTCCGCGCGCCCTCATTGAAGGGCGAAGCGATGAAAGAATTTCGGGCGCCCCCGCGCCGTCATAACAACAGGGGCGATGACGCTTGACCCCGAAAAGTGTGTAGCGGTTTTCGGATCAGGTCATGCGCAGAGATGGCGCGTGACCGATTGAAGTGGCTGTTTGAATCGGTGGATCGGAATCCGGATGTGATGCGCTTCGCTGCAACATCCACAATTGTCATCACCGGGCTTGACCCGGTGATCCACGTCTTGCTTGCGACATTCGAGTGAAGGCGTGGATGGCCGGGTCAAGCCCGGCCATGACGAGTCGAGGAAAGCCCTCACCGCCGCGCGTTACATCTTCGCGACGACGACCAGGCGCTTGACGTCGCCGTTGCGGTAGGCCTTCAGGAACGCGTTGTAATCCTTGAACGACACGCAGCCGTTGGAATCGCCGTTCGGCCCCAGCATGTAAGTGTGCGCAAGAAGGCCGGTGCGCCCGAAGATCGCGCCCTCGCCGCCCACCGGCGTCAGCCGCAGCGCCGCCACGCCGTGAAACAGCGCCTCGCGCGGCTTGAGATCGTAAATGTGCGGCGGCGTCGCGCCATGCATCCGCACGTTGACGTAACGCGGATCGTCGAGCTTGTCGCCGAGGCCCGAATGCGCCTCGAGCTTGGAGCCGTCCGGCATGTAAACCGTGCGCGCGGAAATATCGTAGATCGCGGTCAGCTTGTCATCGTCGCTCGATCCGCCGGGCGTAGCCGATGTGCCGTCGCTCAGCACGCCGCCATCGGAGCCTGCGTAAGCCAGCACCGGCCCCGGCGCCTGCGAGCGGCCGAACAGCTTGTCGAACAGGCTCGGCGTCTTGGCGGCCATCGCCGCAAGCGCTGCGTTCTTGGCCCGCTCCACCATCCCGATATGGTTCGGCGCGGTCTTGTTCTTCGCAAACTTGAAATCGGCCGGTCGCGCCGACGGCAGCGGTACGTTGGCGACACGCACGGGCGCAGGCGGCGGAAGGGCGACATCCCGCGCGCGGGCGATTTCGGCGCGCGAGGGCGCGGGCTTCGGCGTATCGGGCGCTTCCACAACGGTCGGCTTGAATGCGACCGGCGGCGCGCCGAGCGAATGGGTCACATCCATCAGCGCGGCGTAATTCTTCTGCTCGACCGTGAGCGCGGGCAGATCATCCGCTGTGGCGGCAGTCGCCGTCATCGCCGCGAAGCGATCGGCGAATGCCTCCCGGTCGAGGCCGGGCCTTGCGGCCACGAACACCACGCCTGCGTCGTGCGCGGCCAGTTCATAGCTCGCACCGAACGGATTGCTGCCGAACACGTTGCTATAGAGCGTCCAGCCGCAAGCCAGCGTCACGAATGCGATCGCGGCACCGCCGACAAAACTCAAAGGGCTGGAGGTTCGCGGGGAACGTCCGTCGTGATGGGCCGTGTAGCCGGTACGCGCAACAGAACTGATACTCATACGCCTTGCATCCAGAACAATCCCACCTTGTTCCGGCCGCTGCCTTCGTCGGTTCATGCGCGAACAGCGCATGCGAAAGCGGGCCAGCGTCAGTTGCCGTGCGGAGCTTGGAGTTCCCCACGCGACATCTCGCAAAGGTGCGGAGCGGCATTAAGGCGGCTTTTAGTTAAATGCGGATTAAGTCCCGGCAGATGTGTGGCAGGTTCGTCGATACGACGTGGAACCCGTTGCGCGCGACGAATTGTGGCTACGGCGTGGCAAGCTCCGGCGCAGGCCCGCGATCGAGCACCTCGCCCCTCGCACCATCGAGCAGATCGACCGCGTAGGTCTCAAACGCAACACCGCTGCGCTTGCGGGTCAGTTCGGTCAGTCTCTCGATGCGCGCATACGATGCCCGCTGCGGAGGGCTTGCGCCCGGCGGGCCGATCAGAAGTGCCTTGCCTTTCAGCAGGTTTGCGTCCGGCTCATCCACGAAGGTCCAGCGATAGCGCTGCTGATACTGCGCGACGCAGGTTGTTTTCGGCAGATAGAATATCAGCCACGAGGTGGTCCCGTAATCCGCCGCCAGCACGCAATTGGCGTTTTGCTTTTTACGGATTGCCTCGATCTCACCGGCCAGCGCAGGCCAGCCGACGCCGACGCTGCGCACCGTGGCGTCGCGGCGGAAGCCGGTGAACAATCCAGTGTTGGTTTGCACGATCAGCACAACGAACAACGCAACGCCGATGGGCAGCGCGAGACGGCGCGACCAGTCCATCGTTCGCTGTTCGCGTGGATTCCATGTCGTGCCCCATGCGGCGTATGCGGCCGCAATCGCAAATGCCGGATAGACCGGTCCGAGCCAGTTTGCCTCGACGCGGGCGTGCAGCGCATGCCAGACGAAATAAAGGAAGATCATCCAGACGCTGATATTGACGAGGACCGCGCCCGCGGCATGCCTCGCCCTCGCCCGCGCCAGCGCATAGAGTCCGAACACGCCGAGAATGAACACCGACGGTGTCGCGAAGATGAACTGCGTCGGGATCATTTCGCCGAGATACTTGAGCGTCATGCCCTCGACGCGCGCGCGCCCGAGTTGCTTGATGAACGACACCCACTGATTATCCGCATTCCAGAGGATCACCGGCGAGAAAATCGCGAAGGCGACGATGCCGCCAAAATAGAGCCACGGCGAAGCCAGCCAACGGCGCTGGTCTTTCACGAGCAGAAGCCACAACAGAATTTGCGCGCCGAAAAACAGCGCGGTGTATTTCGACAGCAGCCCCGCACCGACCGCTGCGCCGACCGCGATCCACCACACACCCCGTCCGGTCTGCCAGACCTTGGCGAGCGCATAGAGGACGAAGGCCGCGGCCACCATCAACGGCGCGTCCGGCGTCACGATGGTGGTGCCGACCGAAGCCATCAGGGTTGCATTGAGAAGGATCGTTGCCGTCGCTGCGATCCGCGCGTCGTCAAAGAATATCCGTGCAGCGCGATAGATGGCCCAGCTCATGGGCAGTGCGAGCAGGATCGAGACCAGCCGCACGCCGAACTCAGTGTCGCCTGCGATCATGATGCCGAGGCGGATCACCACAGCCACCATCGGCGGATGATCGTAGTAGCCGCCCGCGAGGTGTTTCGCCCACGTCCAGTAATAAGCCTCGTCGAAGGTCAGCGGCGTGAAGGCCGCCGCAACCAGACGCAGCAGCACCAGCGCGGCCACGGTGAACGCCGCGCCACGGGCCAGCTTCGTCTCAGGGGAAATCATTTTGCACGCCAGACGAACAGACTGGAGACGCCGTAATTCCAGACCACGCCCATCAGCGCACCGGCCGCACCCGCCAGCCACCAAATCGGCTCCTGATCGAACACAGTCGCCGCGACGCCGACATTAGCGAGAAGGCCCACGCTGCACACCAGATAGAACAGCAGAAGACCGCGAATAAGGGCGAAGCCTTTCAAACGCTGATCCCGATAGGTCAGCCGGTTGTTAAGAAGGAAATTTCCGGTCATCGCCACGAAGGCAGCGATACCCTGCGCCTCGGCAAACGGAACCTTGAGTCCGAGCGCCGTGTAAAGCGTCGCAAGATGAACCCCGAGGCCGATTCCGCCGACCAGCGCAAACAGCAGAAAGCGCAGCGACACCAGGTCACCGGTCAGTTTGGCGAGCACCAGACCGAGAAAGTCCAGCACGACCATCGAATCCAGTTTGCTCTCACCGTGCAGCCGCGCTCCGAAGGAATACGGCACCTCGACGACACGGAGTTTTCCGACCGCCGTCGCCACGATGTCCAGCAGGATCTTGAAACCCTGGACCGACAGCGAAGGCGCGAGCTGCTCGAAGCGCTCACGGCGGAGCATGAAAAATCCGCTCATCGGATCGGCGATCTCGATATGCAGCAGCTTCTTCGCGATATTGGTCGCAAATACACTGCCGCCGAGGCGGGCACTGCCGAAACTGCCGGTATCGCCGCCGCTGACATAACGGCTGCCAACGACGAGTTCGGCCTCGCCCGATTGCAGCAGCGCGAGCATCTTCGGCAGTTGGGTTTCGTCGTGCTGAAGGTCCGCGTCCATGACGGCGACATAGGGTGCTGATGAGGCCAGAATTCCCTCGATGCACGCGCCGGACAGCCCGCGCCGGCCGATACGGCGAATGCATCGCACGCGCGGATCGGTCTGAGCCAGTTGCCGGGCTACGTCCCAAGTGCCGTCCGGGGAGTTGTCGTCGACGAAGATGACTTCCCACGCAATACCGGCCAGCGCGGCGTCCAGCTTTGCGAAAAGCTTGGGGACGTTGTCGCGCTCTTTGAAAGTTGGCACCACGACGCACAGTTGACGCGCGGGTGCCGCCCCGGGTGAGATGGCCTCAGTCATGGGCATGCGTATATCCGGGGTGCCGGACGATGCCAAGACGCCCTCGCGGGACGTTCTCTCGATGGACTAAGATCTTGAGATCGGGTGGCCACCGGTGTTCCGGGGGCTAAAAATGCCAACGACCACGGAGGGAAACCGGTGAGAGAATCAAGGCAGCGCGTACATCCGGCGCGCTCGACCTCTCACGGCGTCTTCTCGTGGTCGTCCCGGCGATGGAGCGGTGCTGCAACATCGCCGATAGAAACTAGATAGGTATGGGTCCGGCATTCCGCAAGGGGGCCTCAAAGGAAGCAAGAAATGGCAAAAAAAGCAGGGCGAATTCACATCGGGATCGGCGGCTGGACCTTTGCGCCCTGGCGGGGCGTGTTCTACCCGGAGAAGCTGACCCAAGCGAAAGAACTGTCCTACGCTGCCTCGAAACTGACCTCGATCGAGATCAACGGCACCTACTACGGCTCACAGAAGCCGGAAAGCTTCCGCAAGTGGGCCAGCGAGGTGCCTGACGGCTTCGTGTTTTCGGTTAAGGGACCGCGTTTCGCCACCAACCGCCGTGTGCTGGCGGAGGCCGGCGATTCGATCAAACGCTTCTACGATTCAGGCGTCACCGAGATGGGCGACCGGCTCGGGCCAGTACTCTGGCAATTCGCACCGACCAAGAAATTCGACGAAGCCGACTTCGGCGCCTTCCTTGACCTTCTGCCGCGCAAGTTCGATGGAGTCGCCCTGCGCCATGTGGTCGAAGTGCGCAACGAAAGTTTCTGCACGCCGTCTTTCATCGCGCTGCTGCACAAACATAACGTCGCTGTGGTTTACGCCGACCATGCAAAGTATCCGGCGATCGCCGACATCACCGCCGATTTCGCCTATGTTCGGCTTCAGACCGGCGAAGATACGGTCAAGACAGCCTACCCGCCCAAGGCGTTGGATGAATGGGCCAAGCGGCTGACGCTGTGGGCGCAAGGCGGCGAACCCTCCGACTTGGCCCGCGCCGACAAGACGCCAGCGAAGAAGGAGCCGCGCGACGTGTTCGCCTATGTGATTCATGAAGGAAAGATCCGCGCGCCTGCGGGTGCAATGGAATTGATCAAGCGGGTGAAATGAGTCGATAGCGCACAACCAAACCAATCGAACTTTGGGAGACAGCATGGTCAAAGCCAGAAAGCTCTTCACCATCGGCTACGAGCAGACACCTCCGAAGGCCGTACTCGACGAGTTGCAGCGGGCCGGCGTAAAATTGCTGGTCGATGTGCGCGCCATCGCATCGTCGCGCCGTCCCGGCTTTTCCAAGACACAGCTCGCCGCGGGCCTCGACGCGCGCGGAATCTCCTATCTCCACCTTCGCGGACTCGGAACGCCGAAAGACGGCAGGCTGGCCGCGCGTAGCGGTGACATGAAGGCGCTTTCGAAAATCTATCAGGCCCACCTGAAAACGCCGCAGGCGCGCGAGGAAATGGACGAGCTTGCTGGTCTGGTCATGAAGGCCGGGCCGGTCTGCATCCTGTGTTACGAGCGCGACCACAAGACCTGCCACCGCTCGTTCATCGCCGAGATCATCGAGGATCGCGAAGGCACAAAAATCGAAAACCTGGCTGCACCGCAGATCTGAGTTATCCACAGGCCCACCCGAAACCTTCCGGACCTGTTCGCCTCGCGTTCACGTCTCGTTCGCTAGACGAACTGTTCGTTCAGGGCTCTAATTCTTACGTATTTTTACGTAAGAATTTCAGTGTCCGGGGCTCGGGGGCTCCATGCGTTGCGTTGGATGGGTGTACGCGTTTTGCGTCGCCGCCGCCGCGCTACTTTGCGGTGGTCCTCCAGCTATTGCCGATCCCCTGGCCGATCCCTTGCCCTCATCGAGCCAGCTAAGCGGCGGCGCATATCCCGAGAAGTTTCTCTATTTCAGCGGCTTCGACCTCTGGCGCAGCGGCGGCTCGGTCTACGGCGGTGTTCAGTGGGCACCGCGCGGTCTGAACGAAGACGGCTTCACGCTCAAACTGTTGCTGGCTGAAGGCGGCTATCGCTATCTCGCGAGCAACACCAGCATCCGCGGCACCGGCCTGCTCGCATCGGTCATGCCCGGCTGGCGGATCAAGCGCGGCGGGTTTGAAATAAAACTCTTCGCTGGTCTCGACCTCCAGAACCATCGCCTGTCACCGGACGATCCGACCAACAGCCTGCGCGGCAGTCACGCCGGACTGCGCGTCGCGGCTGATCTATGGTGGGAGCCGACGCAGACGCTGATGCTCGCATCGTCGATCTCCGGTTCGACGATCGGTACCACCTTCGGCGTACGCGGTGCTGCCGGATGGCGCGTCATGGACCGCTTCTGGGTAGGTCCGGAGCTGGAAACATCGGGCGACGAGGTCTACCGGCAGTACCGAATCGGTGCGCACCTGACGTCATTCAAGACCGCTGCTTTCGAATGGACCCTGGGTGCGGGTTATGTCGAGGACAACAGCCATCGCTCGGGACTCTATGGGCGTATCAGTTTGCTCACGCGCCGGTAAATCCGGTCAGGTTCAGGCGAGGCGCCAAACCGTCATCGGCTGATCGTAACCCTTCACCGGAACCTCGCCGAGCGACACGGCATCATCACATGCATCGCCCAGTGCGTCGCGGACCACCGACGAGATGAGTAGCTGCGAATTGAATTCCTTGTTGAGGGTTTCCAGTCGCGATGCAAAGTTCACCGTATCGCCGATCACCGTATACTCCTTGCGCCGCGACGAACCAACATTGCCGGCGACCACATCACCGAAATGAATCCCGATCCCGATGCGAAGCGGCCAGCTTCTTGACTCGTTGTCATGCGTCATCGCTACCAGCATTTCCCGCGCTGCGCCGACCGCGTGCTGCGTGGCGTCCGGCGTCTCGAAAGGCGCACCGAACAGCGCCAGAAAACCATCGCCCATGAATTTGTTCACGATGCCGCCGTGACGATCGACGATCTCGACCAACACGGCGAACGCACCGTCCAGCCGATCGACCACCTCTTGCGGGCTACGCGACCGTGCGCCAGCTGTGAAGCTGCGAAAGTCGACGAACATCACCGCGACCCGGCGGGTGTCGCTCGCCGTGCTCGTTCCTTCGGTCAGCAAGCGTTCGACGACCTGCGGCGATACATGCTGACCGAACAAATTGGTCACCCGGTCGCGCGCGGTTGCCGCGACGATACTTTTCTCGAATTGCCGCCGCAGTTGCACGCCGACAGCGCCGGCCAGCAGTCCACAGATGAAAACAATCAGACTTCGTATGATGTGATAGTCGACGTCAGGCGGCCCATCGGGATGATAGAACAGCGCCATACCCAGCAACTCGACCGCAGCAACGAGACCGGTAAAGGTCGACAGCCAGAAGTCGAGCCGAAGCGTCGATAGAATAATAAAGATGAAATAGCTCAGCGGCACGACGTAACCGAGAGCCTGAACAGATCCCATATTGTCGATGTGAAGAGCCAGTGCGATCGTGGGCGTGCTGGTCTCGATGAAGACGCTCGCATAGCGGCGGAAAACCGGCAGATCGCGGTCGAGCGTTAGCTGCCGTTTGACCATGGCGTGGACAAACAGCTCGAACAGGATGAATGGCACCAGAATAATATAGAGATAGGCCGGCTTGAGTTTTCCATGCCAAAGCTGGTTCACCTGCTCCGGCGCAATAAAGTAAAACAACCAGAGCACCAAAGTCAGAGCGGTTGTGGTGACGATCAACGCTTTGATGCGCACCAGCTCCGTCTTCAGGATTTCCCGCGTCAACGCTCGCCGGAAATCATCCGAAAGCGCTGCGCGATCGGCCGTTCCTCTCCAACTCTCAAGCCAGCGCATGACCCGCTCCGCAGCATCCGCCATTCTGTGATGCAGGATACAGAATTACGGCTGCCGCTCAATCCAGTGTACGCCGGAATCGGGTCACCGCGATGGTCATGGCAACCAGCACCAGCACGCACAGCGCAATCGCATCGTACTGGAGATTTTGCAGCGATGCACCTTTGAGCATAATGGCACGAACGATGCGGATGTAATGGGTGAGTGGCAGTGCCTCGCCGATCCACTGCGCCCACACCGGCATGCCCGCGAACGGAAACATGAATCCGGAGAGCAGGATGTTTGGCAGAAAAAACATCATCGACATTTGCATGGCCTGAAGCTGGTTCTGCGCAATGGTCGAGAACGTATAACCAATGGACAGATTGGCCGCGATAAACAGCGTCGAGAGCAGTCCCAGCATCCACAGGCTGCCGAGGATTGGCACATGAAACAGGAAGAAGCCGATGCCGATGATGATTGTAGCTTGGAGGAAGCCAACCAGCACATAGGGAATGATCTTGCCGAGCATCACTTCCACAGGCGTGATCGGCATCGCCAGCAGATTTTCCATCGTGCCGCGCTCGATCTCGCGGGTCACCGACAGCGCGGTAAAAATCAGCATGGTCATGGTCAGAATCGTTCCGACCAGTCCCGGCACGATATTTAGCCGCGACTCCGCCGCCGGATTGTAGCGCGCATGCGCGCGAATCTCGAACGGCATCTCCGGCGGATCGCCAACCTGCAAATCATGCTTGAGTGCCGACTGGACAATTTGTCCCAGCGCGCCGAGCGCCGAACCGGAAGCCACCGGATCGGTCGCATCCGCCGCCACCAGCAGCGACGGCTTATCGCCGCGACGGACCCCGCGCTCGAAGCCGCGCGGGATTTCGACGCCGAACAGAACCTTGCCTGATTCGAGCAGGCTGTCGAACTCGGCCACCGTGTGAACCTCGCGCGTGAAGCGAAAGTAGGCCGTATTCTGAAGCGCCTTGAGGATCGAGCGGCCGAGGTCGCTGTCTTCCTGCAACAGGACGGCCGTGGGCAGATGGCGTGGCGTGGTGTTGATGGCATAGCCGAACAGCAGAAGCTGCATGATCGGGAGCATCACGATCATCGCGAACGAGACGCGGTCACGCCGCAACTGGAGGAATTCCTTCACCAGCATCGCATAGGTGCGCTGCCAGAAACCCCGCGCGCCGCCATTGCCAGTTTCGCTTGCGCTCATTGGAAGTTATCCTTGGCGCGTCCCATCAATTCGATGAAAACATCTTCGAGCGACGGTTCGGATTTATGCCACACAGTTTCGCCGCCGGACTTGTACGGTGCGATTGCGCGTTCGAGAGCTGCGACATCGCGTCCTGAAACATGAAGACTTGTGCCGAACGGCGCGACCATATCGATGCCGGGCTTGCCGGTCAGATCGGCCGTGAGCTTGTTCAGACCCTCACCCGTCACGGTATAGGTTGTCAGCGCGGACTTCGCGATAACCTCCTCGACGGTGCCGTGGACCAGCAGATTGCCGTAAGCGATATATGCGATCTCGTGACAGCGCTCGGCTTCGTCCATGTAATGCGTCGAGACGAGAACGGTCAGCCCCTCGGCCGCGAGCGCGTGGATCTCGTTCCAGAACTCACGCCGGGCTTTGGGATCGACGCCCGCCGTTGGCTCATCGAGCAGCAGCAATCGCGGACTCGGCAACGTACAGGCGCCCAGCGCAAGACGTTGCTTCCAGCCGCCAGACAGTTCGCCCGCCAGCTGTTCTTCTCGTCCCGTCAATCCGATGCGCTTGATCATCTCGCGCGCGGCACCGCGCGGATCAGGCACACCGTAGAGCCGCGCGACGAATTCCAGATTCTCGCGCACCGACAGATCCTGATAAAGGCTGAAGCGCTGGGTCATATAACCGACCCGCCGCTTGATCTTGTCAGCATCGCGCAGAATGTCGTAGCCGAGACAGGTCCCTTCGCCGCTGTCCGGCGTCAGCAGACCGCACAACATGCGGATCGTCGTGGTCTTGCCGGAACCGTTGGGACCGAGAAAGCCGTAGATCGATCCTCGCTTCACCTGCATCGACAGGTCGTGCACCACCTGACGGCCGTTGAAAGACTTTGACAGGCCGTGGACTTCGATCGCGATGTCAGATTGCGCGGTGTCAGTGCTCATGGCGTCTTGCCATTTGTGAAGATGCTGAGGGGCTGACCCACGCGCAGACTGTCCGGCTTGTTCGGCCGCGCCTGGATCAGATAGACAAGTTTCGATCGCTCATCGAGGCTATAGATCACTGGCGGCGTGTATTCCGCCGTGGTGGCGATGAAATAAACCTTCGCCGTAATGTCACTCGGACATCCGTCGCAGGTCACCCGCACATCCTCGCCGACCTTCAGCTTCGGCAATTCAGGCTCCGGCACAAAGAAGCGCACCTTCATGTTGCCGGGCGGCAGGATCGAGATCACCGGCCGCTGGGCCGCGACGGTTTCGCCCTCACGAAAGTAGATTTGCTGAATCGTGCCGGCGATGGGCGCCTTCATCCGCCGCCGCTCCAGCTTGGTCTGCGACGTGTTCACCCGCGCTTCGGCGACGCGCAGATTGGCCAACGCCGAATCGAAGTTCGCCTGCGTGCCGGAGCCGGTCTTGCTGAGAGTTGCCGCCCGGTCGTAGGCCTGTTGTGCGTTGGCGAGCGTCGCATTGCTCTGGTTCAGGTCGGCCTGCTGGAGATCGTCATCGACCGCATAGAGCGGCGCGCTGACCTCAACATGATCGCCTTCACGGACGTTGAGCTTGACGACACGCCCCTGCTCGTCCGGGCTGACGAAAATCATGTCGGCCTCGACCCAGCCCTGATAGCCGGGATTTTTAGTGTCCCCGCATCCGGCCAGAGAGGCTACAGCAAGTAACAGCACGAGAAGCCGCGCAACGTTTCGCGACGCAATCATGTCGCTCTCCCTTCATCAAAAATCAGATCGAGATGGACACGCAGCATCGCGGCGACATCGAGCGGCGCGTGCTTGCCGAAAAGGCCTTGCCAGATCACCGCGACCATCATCGGCGCCACCAGAAGCTGCGGAAAGTCCGCCAACCCGGCATTGCGGATTTCGCCGCGCGCGATTCCGTATTCGATCAGCTTGCGCATGCCAGCGACGCCATGCGCGACCACCTCGCGGTAATAGAAATCTGCAAGCTGCGGAAAGCGCGTCCCTTCGGAAATAATCATCCGCACGATATCGGCGCGCCGCGTGCCGATTACTTCGCGCGCAAATGTCTCGGCCAGCGCCTCAATCGCCGCGCGGGCCGAGCCCGAACCAATGACCGGATTTGCGATGCGCACGATCAATGGCCCGAGCGCCGTGCGCACCAGTTCCTGAAACAGAGCTTCCTTGTCCTTGAAGTGCAGATAGATCGTGCCCTTGGCGACGCCTGCACGCCTGGCGACGTCATCGAGACGAGTTGCGGCAAAGCCCTTCGCCGTAAATTCGTCCAGGCCCGCCGCAACAATGGCCGCGCGACGCTCCGTGGCGCCGACAGTGCGCTTCGATGGACGCGGTGGCGCAGCACGATCCGCTGAGGCACGCGCCTTGGCGCTACGCACAGATTTGTCTTTCGCGGGACGGGTGTTGATCAGAGGTATCTTTGACATACGCCTAATATGACTGACTGGTCAGTCATATTCAAGAAGAAAAACACCTATTCATCAAGGCACTGATTTATATTACGTTTTTGATTTATAAGCTGCGCCGCATAGCCCCGGCGACGTTGGCAGTTCAGCCTTTGGCGTCGCAGGCCCAGGTGCGGATGACGCATTCCTTGCCGCCGAACGCGTAGCACTTCTTCATCGCCTCATTGAGCGCGCTCGAAATGCGCGGCGCGACGGCATAGCCGTGCGCTCCGCAAGGTTTGGTCATGTCAAGCGACAACGCCGCGCACGCGCGTTTCATGGTCACCGCGGAGCAGTCGCCCTTGCATTGCTTGAGGGCCGCGGCACGTGCGCTCTGCTCGGCCGGATAGTCGAATGCCTGGCCATAAGCACCGCATTTGCCGATCGCCAAGGCACCTGCTGCGGAAACCGGTGTTGCTATGAGATGGGCGACAAAAGTTGAAACCAAAGCAACAATAAAAAACGCGTGGCGGCACGCAGCCGTAAAACCCGTCAAAGTCCCCTCCCCAGAGGTCATTCCGGGACGCAGACTAGACAGGAGGGCGTTTCAACTTGGTGAACGAGAGGGAAATGAACGCGGTAAACGGCTAGCCGCGCCGCGCGTCCGCCAGCATTTCCGGCGTGTCGATATCGAGGAATGCGCTTTTGCCCTCGACCTCAACCTCCGCCACGGCCTCAGCATGCTGCGCGATCAGATGGCGCGCGCCGATGTCGCCATCCAGCGTCATCAGCTCCGGGAAAAATCGCCGCGACCACAACACCGGGTTACCGCGCCGCCCGCCTGCAACCGGCACTACAATGAGCGAACCCCGATCCGGTGCGAAGGCATCGACCAGCCGGTCGATCAGCTTGGCATCGATCAGTGGCATATCTCCAAGGCAGACCACCACACCATCGGCGGCTTCAGGGACCGCGCCGATCCCGGCCTTGACCGAGGTTGCGAGGCCTTCAGCGAAATCCGGATTACAAACGAACTCGACCTTAAGCCCCTTAAGCGCGGCCTCGACCTCGAGACTCTGATGGCCCGTGACCACGACCACCGGCGACGCTTTGGAAGCCAGCGCCTGCTCGACAACGATCCGCACCAGCTTCTTGCCATTCAGTTCGGCCAACAGCTTGTTCGGTCCGCCCATGCGCGTCGAACGGCCGGCGGCGAGGATCACCGCAGCGACCTTTCGATTGCCGTCGGCCTCAACCGGCACGCGCGGCTGCGGCCGCGTCACGATTTCCATCAACAGACCACCGACGCCCATGCCGGTGACATCCGCGCGGGTGACCGGAAGCCCGGCCAGCAGGCGCATCAAAATCCAGTCGAAGCCGTTTTCCTTTGGCGAGCGTGCGCAGCCCGGCGCACCCAGCACCGGCGAATTCTTGACCTTGCCGATCAGCATGAGGTTGCCCGGATCGACCGGCATCCCGAAATGCTCGACCTCGCCGCCGATTTGTTCGATCGCAGCCGGGATCACATCACGCCGGTCGGCGATGGCGGAGGCGCCGAAGACCAGCACCAGTTCGGCACCGAGCGCGAGCAGTTCGTCGATAGCCGGCGCAAGCGCGCTCTCATCGTGCGGGACACGGCGCTCGCCGATAATGCGGGCACCGGTCGGCGCAAGGCGCTCCTCGGTGACGCGCAATGTCTTTTCGATCACCTTCGGCGCCAGCCCCGGCAGCATCGTCGAGACAATGCCGACCCGCTTGATGGTGAACGGCGCGACACGCATGCGCCCTGCACTGGCGGCGGCGACAGCGGCATCCCGCAGCTTCGCCTCCACGCCAAACGGAATGATCTTCACGGTCGCGATCATTTCACCGGCGACCACCGCCTTGAACGCGGACAATGTTGCAAAGGTAATCGCTTCGTCGACCCGGTTGATGCGGTCGACCGCATCGCGATCTACCACCAGCACGCCGGCTTCCGCCGCGAACAAATTGGCGCGCCCTGTAAACGCGCGCTCGACGCTGACGCCTCCGCCCGCAACCGCCTTGGCAATGCTTGCAGCCGCCTCGTCCTCGGAGACGTCGCCCTTGTCGAGACGCGCAACCACGATTTCAGCGACACCTGCTTGCTTCAGCGCAGCGATTTCAGCCGCGCCGATCACCGTACCCTTCTTCAGAACGAGAGATCCCTGACGAATGGCGTGAACGGTGACACCACCGAGGCCGCCTTCCGGCGCAACAGGACCGAACTTCATGCCGCTGACTTCGTCTTGAGTGGTGCATCGGCCGGAAGCCGCAGCCGCGCCGTGATTTCGGCCATGATCGCGACCGCGATTTCCGATGGCGACACCGCACCGATATTGAGACCGATGGGTGCATGAATACGCGCGAGGCTGTTATCGCTGGCGCCCTGCGCCTTCAATCGATCCAGCCGCTTGGCATGGGTTTTCCTTGAGCCAAGCGCCCCGATGTAAAAACAATCCCGCTCAAGCGCATGGAGCAACGCCGGGTCGTCGATCTTGGGATCATGCGTCAGCGCAACGAATGCCGTGTAGCGGTCGACGTTCAGCGGCGGCAGCGCGACATCCGGCCAGTCCGCGAACAATGGCACATCGGGAAATCTTTCGGGCGAGGCAAAGGCCGTGCGCGGATCGACCACGAACACATCGTAATCCAGCGATTGGGCCAACGGGGCCAACGCCTGACTGATGTGAACCGCGCCGATGATAACGAGACGCGCCGTCGGGGCGTAAACATTGAGAAACAGCTTCTTGCTATCGCTCTCGATCATACCGCTCTTGCCCATGCGCAGATGCCGATCGAGATCGTCATGCAGCGGATCGGCGGCGATGTCCGCAGCCTTGATCAGGCGCTGATCGCCACTTACGACATCGGTCACAACAATCACAGCCCGGCGTGCCGCGCGCTCGGCGTTCAGTTCGGCCAGCGTATTCTGTTTCAAGAGTTGCCCACCTTCTCGACGAAAACCCGGATTGTACCGCCGCAGGACAACCCGACATTCCATGCGGTCTCGTCCGCAACGCCGAACTCCAGCATTTTCGGCTTGCCGCTGGCGATCACATCGAGGGCTTCGGTCACCACCGCGCCCTCGACACACCCGCCGGAAACAGAGCCGAGAAATGTGCCGTCGTCATTGATGACAAGGCTCGATCCTGCCGGGCGCGGCGCGGAGCCCCACGTCTCGACCACAGTGGCGAGTGCAACGCCATGTCCGGACTTCATCCAGTTCTCGGCGGCTTTCAGAATATCGTCGTCACGGTTGAGCATGATGTGATCCTTAAGCTGCGGAGTGGGCATCGATACGCCGAGGCGGCTGGGTCGACGACAGCGCGGCGATCAGCCCTTCCATGGACTTTAAGTTATGCACGGGACGGAATTCATCAACATGCGGCAGCATCATTTTGATGCCCTGCGCCTTGGCCTCGAATCCCTCAAAGCGCAGCAGCGGGTTGAGCCAGATCAGCCGGCGGCAGGACCGGTGCAGCCGGTCGATCTCGAATTCCAGCCGGGAATCCGCCTCGCGCTCCAGCCCGTCCGAAATCAGCAGCACAGTGGCCCCCTGCCCGAGCACGCGGCGGCCCCACAGATGATTGAAGTTGTGCAGCGAAGTCGCAATTCGCGTCCCGCCTGCCCAGTCCTCGACGCTGGACGAGCACGCCGCCAGTGCCTCATCGGGATCGCGGGCGCGCAATGCCCGCGTCACATTGGTCAGCCGCGTGCCGAACAGAAACACCGAAACCCGTTTTCGAGCATCGGTGATTGCATGGAGGAACTGCAGAAACAGCCTTGTGTAGTCCGTCATCGAGCCGGAAATATCGAGCAGCGCGACAATCGGCGCCGGCTTGTCGATCCGTCCGAGGCGTTGAAGCTTCACAATCTCACCGCCGGTGCGGAGACTGCCGCGCAGAGTACGCCGCAGATCGAGCCGCTGCCCCCGTACATCAGGCTTGAATCGCCGTGTCCGCAACTCGGCCTGCGGCAATTTCATTTGCGCGATGGCGCGCGTGACTTCGGCAATCTCCGCAGCACTCATCTGCGCGAAGTCCTTGCGTTGAAGAACCTCGCGATCTGAGACCGAAAGCTGGACGTCCTTCTCCTCGATCTCGGGAGCTTCAAGATTACGGCTCTGTGCGAAAGCTTCCTGAACCCGACGCGAGGCCGGCGGTGGAGGCTTTTGCGCTTCGGGCGGCAGCGGCACCGAGTCGAGCATGCTTTCCGTGCCTTCGGCGCGGCGGAAAAACAGATCGAACGCCTGCGCGAACACCAGAGCGTGCTCGCGACGTTTGACGAAGATGGATTCCAGCGTGGTGAACAGATCGGAGCGGTTTCCGATGTCGATCAGCCGCATTGCTTTCAATGCATCGATCACGGCACCCGGCCCGATCGGCAGTCCGGCGACGCGCAACGCCCGCGCGAAACCGATGACGTTGTCCGCGATCAATCCGGTCGCCGGGGCCTCGATGTCACCTGGCATCCTGTCACTCGTCACGACGCTTCCCGGATTGCATTCAGGCCGCAGGATCGCTGACCGCTTCCTTGATGACCTTGTCGAGCGCAGGACCCTGCATGCGTCCGATATCGTCTTGATACTTCAGCAGTGCACCGAGTGTATCGCCCACCACCTGCGGTGTCAGCGAACGGGCGTCGAGCTCAGTCAGAGCGGTTGCCCAGTCGATGGTTTCCGCGACACCGGGCACCTTGAACAGATCCTGTTCGCGCAGCGCCTGCACGAATCCGACCACCTGCTGTGACAGCTTCGCGCCAATATTGGGCACGCGCGATTTGACGATGGCCAGTTCGCGCTCTGCGTTGGGATAATCAACCCAGTGATAGAGGCAACGACGCTTGAGCGCGTCGTGGATTTCGCGGGTCCGGTTCGACGTCACAATCACGATCGGCGCTTGCGGCGCTTTCACCGTGCCGAATTCAGGGATCGTGACCTGAAAATCGCTGAGAATTTCCAGCAGGTAAGCCTCGAAAGCTTCGTCCGCCCGGTCGAGTTCATCAATCAGCAGCACCGGCGGCCCTGCGGCATCCGGCTCCAGTGCCTGTAACAACGGGCGCTTGATCAGATATTTTTCTGCAAATACGTCGGCGGACAACTGCTCGCGGTCGGTTTCACCGCTCGCTTCCGCCAGACGAATGGCGATCATCTGCGCGGCACTGTTCCACTCGTACACCGCAGACGCGACATCGAGACCTTCATAGCATTGCAGGCGGATCAGCTTGCGCCCGAGTCCCGCGCTCAGAACCTTGGCGATTTCGGTCTTGCCGACACCGGCCTCACCTTCGAGAAACAGCGGCCGGCCCATCTTGAGCGACAGATAGACCACCGTTGCCAGCGAACGCTCCGCGAGATAGCCGCGGCTGGTGAGCAGATCGAGCGTTGCATCGACGGACGCCGGGATCTTGCTCATGCTCACACCGACTCCAAATTCAGCTCTTCGCAGTCGCAGCTTCCACGGCGCGGCGTGCGAGCACGCCGATGAGATGTGCGCGATACTCGGCGCTGCCATGGATGTCGCTGTTGAGGCCGTCGGCGGAGATCGTCAGTCCATCCAGCGACTTTGGCGAGAACCGCTTTTTTAACGCTTCCTCGAATTCGGTCGCGCGGAATACGCCGTCACCGCCAGCACCGGTCACCGCGACGCGCACATCCGACGGACGCCTTGCAACGAACACGCCCACCAGCGCATAGCGCGATGCCTGATTGCGGAATTTCTGATACGCGGCCTTCTTCGGCAGCGGAAACATCACCTTGGTAATGATCTCGTCTGGCTCGAGCGCCGTCGTAAACAGCCCCTGAAAATACTCTTCCGGCTTCAGCCGGCGCTTGTTGGTCACAATGGTTGCGCCCAGCGCCATGACCGCGGCTGGATAATCCGCCGTCGGATCGTTGTTGGCGAGCGAGCCGCCAATGGTGCCCTTATGGCGAACGGCAGGATCGCCGATCAGGCCGGCAAGCTCGGACAATGCAGGAATGGCTTCACCGACGATGGCTGAGTTTGCGACTTCAGCGTGAGTCGCCGTCGCGCCGATCACCAGATTGCGGCCCTTCATCTCGATGCCATTGAGGCCTTCGATGTGGCTGAGATCGACCAGATGCGGCGGGCTGGCAAGGCGCTGCTTCATCACCGGCACCAGCGTGTGACCGCCGGCGATCAGCTTGGCGTCTTCATTCTTGACGAGAAGATTGGCGGCCTGCCGCACAGTCCCCGGACGATGATACTTGAAGTCGTACATGAGCAGTCCTTCGGGAAAGTCGTCGGTTACGCGAGATCGGATTTGGCCATCGCCTTGGCGCCGGCCGCGATCGACAACACGATGTTCTGGTAACCGGTGCAGCGGCACAGATTGCCCTCAAGCTCCTCGCGGATGACATGATCGCTGAGATCATGGCCCTTGCGGTGAACGAGATCGACCGCCGTCATAATCATGCCCGGCGTGCAGAAGCCGCATTGCAGCCCATGATGCTCGCGGAACGCCTCCTGCATCGGATGCAGCGGCGCACCGTCGGCCGCGAGGCCCTCAATAGTTGTCACATTATGACCGTCCGCCATCACGGCCAAGGTGGTGCAGGACTTCACGGCCTTGCCATCGAGATGGACGACGCAGGCCCCGCACTGCGAGGTGTCGCAGCCGACATGGGTCCCGGTCAGCCGGAGCTGTTCGCGCAAGAACTGGACGAGCAGCGTGCGTGAATCGACCTTACCCGTCACAGGATTGCCGTTCACGATCAGTGAAATCTTGGCCATCAACACTCTCTTGTTTTCGGCTTGGCGCCCAGCTCCTTGGAGCCAGGCTCTGAGGCTAAGTTCCGCAGCACCGCATGGCGCGGCGCAAAACGCGTTTATAATGGTTCCAAATTCATAATATGGGCCATTGCGGCAATGAGCAACCTCGCGGCACACCGCTTCCGGACAAGAAGGCTTGATTTGTCCGGGGAGCTGATATGTCCAAAAAGCCTCAGCCCGCCTTCACGGCATCCGCGAACTTCACGAAGAACTCGTCCGCCAGCTTCTTGGCCGCACCATTGATGAGCCTTTGACCGAGCTGCGCTAGTTTGCCGCCAATCTGTGCGTCGACATTATAGCTCAGCAGCGTGCCGCCATCCTTTTCGGCCAGCGACACGGTGGCTCCACCCTTGGCGAACCCAGCCACGCCGCCCTCACCTTCGCCGGAAATCTTGTAGCTGCTCGGCGGGTCGAAGTCGCTCAGCGTGACCTTGCCCTTGAAGCGGGCGGACACCGGCCCGACCTTCATCTTGGCGACAGCCTCGAACTGATTTTCGCCGGCCACGTTCAATTCCTCGCAGCCCGGAATACAGGATTTCAGAACCGCAGGATCGTTGAGCTTTTCCCAGACCACTTCACGAGAAGCAGGAAGCTGCACCTCACCCGTCATCGTCATCGCCATGTGCAAGCCTCCTTATATTCGATAGCCGCGTCCCACGGCCTTGCCGGTCTCAGTTAGGATACAGTGTCCGTAAAAGAAAGGGTACCGCGCGGGACGGAGCGTTGCAAAAACTTGCGCGGCGCGCCTGATGGAGGCCAGCTTCATGCTGCAGTGCTTCCGGCAATCGGGTACCGAGCTATTGGCACACATCCGCGCCTTGGATAGGGTCCGCGCATCATGAGCTCCTCCCTGCCTCCCCTGCTCGCGCCCCTGCTGTCGAGCGCTGCCATGCGCACCGTATGCGACGATAAAGTCTATTTGCAGCATATGCTGGACTTCGAGCATGCCCTTGCGCGCGCCGAAGCAGCGGTGGGCATCATTCCAGCCAGCGCCGTCGTGAGTATCGCGAAGGCCTGTCATGCCGAGGCGTTCGACCGCGCGGCGCTTGCCGAGGCTGCGGTGCACGCCGGAAATCTTGCCATTCCACTCGTGAAAATGCTGACCGCGAAGGTCGCCAGCGCCGATCCCTCCGCTGCGCGCTATGTGCACTGGGGCGCGACCAGCCAGGACGTGATCGACACCGCCACAATGCTCGGCCTGCGGGCGGCCATCAACGCCCTGATCACGGACCTCGACCGCGCTATCGCTGGATTTGCACGAATGGCGGTCCAGCATCGCGACACAGCGGTGGTCGCACGCACATGGTTGCAGCATGCCCTGCCGATGCCGTTCGGATTGAAGCTGGCCGAATACGCCGCTGCGCTGCATCGGTCGCGCGGGCGATTGAAACGACTGCGCCGAGAAACCCTTGCGCTACAATTCGGCGGAGCCGCCGGAACGCTTGCCGCATTGGGCGATAACGGCCTCAAGGTCGCCGAACAACTCGCCAAGGAGTTGTCGCTGCCGCTGCCGGACGCACCGTGGCACACCCATCGCGACCGAATCGCAGACGTTGCAACAACACTGGCCATCCTCACAGGCACCTGCGGCAAGATTGCACGCGACGTGTCGCTGATGATGCAGACCGACGTCGCGGAAGCCTTCGAGCCTTCAGGCGAAGGCCGCGGCGGCTCGTCGACCATGCCGCACAAGCGTAATCCTGTCGCAGCAGCACGCGCACTGGCCGCAGCAACCATGGCGCCCAATCTTGCGGCGACGATCCTTGCCGCACAGGTGCAGGACCACGAACGCAGCGCCGGTCCCTGGCATGCGGAATGGCCGACATTGCCGACACTGCAACTTGTGACGTCGGGAGCGCTCGAGGCAATCGCCGAGATCGCAGAAGGACTGGAAGTCGATGCGGCGCGGATGCGTGCCAATCTCGACTTGACCCAGGGCCTCGTCATGGCCGAGGCGGTGTCGATGGCGCTGGCGGAAAAGATCGGCAAAGGCGAGGCGCATCACATCGTGGAGGCTGCGAGCCGTAGAGCGATCGAAACCCGGCAGCATCTGCGCATTGTCCTCAGCGAAGATAGCCGCGTCACCACTCACATTGACACGGACACGCTCAAAAACCTGTTCGACCCGATGACCTATCAGGGCATCGCACAAACGCTGATCGACCGGCTGCTCGCTTCGCTGGACAGCGAATAACAACAAGAAATCACGGAGAACCACTATGCCAATGATCGACGCCGACGGATGCCTGCTCAATGTCTCGGTGGAGGGGCGCGACGGCGGACCGACGATCATGCTGTCGAACTCGCTCGGCACGACGATGCAGATGTGGGAGCCGCAAATGGCGGCGCTGACCAAGCTCTATCGTGTCGTCCGTTACGATCGGCGCGGCCACGGCAAATCCGGTGTTCCGGCCGGGCCGTATTCGATGGAGCGTTTCGGCAAGGACGTGCTCGCGATCCTCGACGACCTCAACATCGAAAAAATTCACTGGTGCGGACTATCGATGGGCGGAATGGTCGGCCAGTGGCTCGGCGCGAATGCGCCGGAGCGGATTGAGAAGCTGATTCTTGCCAACACGTCCTGCTATTATCCCGATCCCACCAACTGGCTGAACCGCATCAAGGCGGTCAACGACGGCGGGCTTGCAGCGATTGCCGATGGCGTGATCGCCGCATGGCTGACAGAGGATTACCGGGAACGCGAACCGCAGATTACCGCGCGCCTAAAGGCGATGCTGCTGGCCACGCCAGCGCAGGGCTATGTCGCCTGCTGCGAGGCCTTGAGTAAACTCGACCAGCGCGATCTGCTTCCACGCATCACCGCACCGACGTTGGTGATCGCCGGACGCCACGATATGGCGACTCCAGTAGAGGCCAGCGTCTTTATCCGCAGCAACATTCCGAACGCGAGCATGACCCTGCTCGATGCGGCTCACATCTCAAATGTCGAACAGTCCCACAACTTTACCGAGGCCGTTGTCGGCTTCCTGACCCAGCGCTGAGAGCAGTTCATGGACGACAATCAACGTCGCGATCAGGGAACGGCTCAACGGCGCAAGGTGCTTGGCAACGCGTGGGTCGACAAATCCGCGGCGGGCAAGACGCCATTCAACGCGGACTTCCTCGATCTCATTACGCGTTACGCGTGGGGCGAGATCTGGACGCGTCCGCATTTCGACGAACGAACCCGCCGTGTGCTGGTAATCGGCACCATGGTGGCGCTTGGGCAATGGGATGAATTTCGCCTGCATGTCCGCGCCGCCCTGAGCGAGGGCGGATTCACACCGGACGACATCAAGGAAATTTTACTACAGCAGGCAGTCTATTGCGGCGTCCCCGCCGTAAATCACGCGGTCAAGGAAGCTGCCGGCGTGATTCAGGAGTTGGGACTGCTCGACAAGTAGCCGTGCTGCGGCACAGCCGAGGCCGTTGCCTCGCTTTTGCGCTGAGCAGCGGGATCGGTATCGATAATCAGCAGGATCGCAGCGCCGATCAGCAACAGCGATTCACTGGCATGAAGCCGCAGCGCAGCGAGTTCGTTGACTTTCGACGCGGCAATCAGGCTCGCCATGCTGATAAATGCGCCCAGACCGAGCGCGAAGGCGAGCGCCTCGTCGGCCCCGCCCTTGTTACGGATCGCGGCGCGGATCACCAGCAACAGAAACACGAAAAAGAACGCCGCGACGATCACCTTGGAAAGCGCAAGCAGCCACGCAAGGCGAATGGTCCCCATCGCCGGGAGAATCATGAAATCGCTGACATACAACGCTGCAGAGATGTTGGTGCGGTCGTAGAAACCGCGGATCGGCGAGATCCAGATTTTCATCGCCGAAATCGTCCACGACGGGATGAAGTAACACGCCAAAAGCACGCCGTTGAACGTGCTGATCCGCCAATCCTTCGACATGCCGCCCGCCCCTCAGCCGCGCCCAGTCAGGCGCCGCAATGATGATCAGGCGAGCTAACTCCGCTCAAACGCGAGCGGCAATTTAAACCCTTTTTTAACCTTAATAGTTCGGCCGGACCTGTGGACAACCGGCTCGGACGGCACACAAAGAAAATCCCGCCGTTAAGCGGGATTTTCCTCAACACTTAGACGGCCGGTCAGGGGATATTCCCAGACGACCGGACCGCTTTATGCCGCTAAATTCAGTGGCCGCCCTTTTGGCCCTGCTGACCAGGCTTCTGGCCCGGATCCTGTTGCTGCTGGCCGGGCTTCTGGCCGCCGCCCTGCTGCTGACCCGGCTTCTGGCTCGGGTTCTGGCTTTGCTGGCCGGGGTTCTGGTTCGGATTGTTCTGGTTGCCCATGTTGGCATCTCCTTTGTTGAACAATAGACAAACCGCCCGCGCCGCTGATGGTTTCAAGGGAACACCCGGTTCCTCCATGAACTTTGCATCGCATCGCAAACTTCGCGTGGAAGAAGCCCAAGCGCCGCACCCGGTACGGTTGCCGCCCCCTGCTCACGCTGTTAGAAAATGGGACGACGCGACGATCCGGCTGCCGGGGCCTTCGACGTGTCGCGAGATTTGCTCAAACGCGGCAGCCCATGGATTATTTCGCCCAGCAACTTATCAACGGACTGGTGCTCGGCTCGATCTACGGCCTGATCGCGATCGGCTACACGATGGTCTACGGCATCGTCGGCATGATCAATTTCGCCCACGGCGATATTTTCATGATCGGCGGCTTCATCGCCCTCATCACCTTTCTCATTCTGGTTTCGATCGGACTCACCACCGTTCCCGTCATCCTGCTTCTGGTGTTGCTGGTGGCGATGGCCGTCACTGCGCTCTATGGCTGGACGGTGGAGCGGATCGCCTATCGCCCCTTGCGGCAATCGTTCCGGCTCGCACCGATGCTCTCGGCCATCGGCATGTCGTTCGTGCTGTCGAACTATGCCCAGGTCGCCCAAGGCGCGCGCGTCAAGCCCGTGCCCCCGGTGATCACGGGCGGACATACGCTGTTCGAGAATGACGGCTTCGTGGTGCGACTGTCGAACATCCAGATCATCGTTGTGGTCACGACCATTATCCTGCTGGCGATCTTCTCGTGGCTGGTGGCGCGCACGCGGCTCGGCCGCGACATGCGCGCCTGCGAGCAGGACCAGACCATGGCCGCGCTCCTTGGCGTGGATGTCGATCGCACCATTTCGATGACTTTCGTGATCGGCGCGGCGCTCGCGGCAGTCGCAGGCATGATGTACCTGCTTTATTATGGCGTGGTCGATTTCTTCATGGGCTTCGTCGCAGGCATCAAGGCGTTCACCGCCGCAGTGCTCGGCGGCATCGGCTCCCTTCCCGGCGCGATGCTGGGCGGACTTCTGATCGGCCTGATCGAGACTTTCTGGGCCGCGTACTTCACCTCCGAATACAAGGATGTCGCGGCGTTCTCCATTCTCATCGTCGTTCTTATTTTTCTTCCGACCGGCCTGCTCGGCCGTCCGGAAGTCGAAAAAGTTTGAGAGGCCGCGTGGCGCGCTCCATCGATCCCGCCGCCCGTGCGCCCAAAGCCGCCGCCTCGCGCGGCATCGCTTTCATTCTCAAAAAGTCAGCCATCAGCGCCCTTGTGGCGCTGTTTCTGTTTTCACTGATGATCGGCATCCGGACCGAAGCCGGTCCGACAGGTCAGTTGATCTACTGGACACGGTTCGGCGATCTCGCAGCCCTCGTGGCGGCGGTATTTTTTGGAAGCATCGCGGTCGAATTGCTGCGGCAATGGATCGGCCCATCGAAGAAAATCACCCTGCTTCCCGAGTCCGCCAGCGGCATGATTGCAACCCTGCGCCGGCTTCTCGTTCCTGCACTGCTCACGTTTGCCGTGCTGGTGCCAGTGATCTTCTACGATCAGCGTTACATTCTGGATCTCGGCATCCTGGTATTGACCTATGTGATGCTGGGGTGGGGGCTAAACATCGTCGTCGGTCTCGCCGGCCTGCTCGATCTCGGCTACGTCGCGTTTTACGCGGTCGGCGCCTACTCCTACGCGCTGCTGGCGACGACCTTTGACCTGTCGTTCTGGGTTTGCCTCCCGCTGGCTGGAATCCTCGCCGCGTTCTGGGGCGTGCTGCTCGGCTTCCCCGTGCTGCGCCTGCGCGGCGATTATCTTGCCATCGTCACGCTGGCGTTCGGCGAAATCATCCGGCTCATCCTGCTTAACTGGCAGCATGTCACCGGCGGCCCGAACGGCATCACCGGAATTCCGCGGCCGTCGTTCTTCGGCATCCCGCTCACCAACACTGAAGACGGGCTCGCCGCCCGGCTAGGCATCGAATTCTCGACCACGCACCGCGTGGTGTTTCTGTTCTATCTGATCCTGGCGCTGGCGCTGCTGACGAACTGGGTCACGATCCGCCTGCGCCGTCTGCCGATCGGGCGCGCGTGGGAAGCCTTGCGCGAAGACGAAGTCGCCTGCCGCTCGCTCGGCATCAACACCACCACGACTAAACTCACTGCTTTCGCGACCGGCGCGATGTTCGGCGGCTTTGCCGGGGCGTTCTTCGCGACGCGTCAAGGCTTCATCAGCCCTGAATCTTTCACATTTCAGGAATCCGCCCTTGTCCTCGCCATCGTCGTGCTCGGCGGCATGGGTTCGCAGCTGGGTGTGGCGCTCGCGGCATTGGCGATGATCGGTGGATTTGAATTGTTCAGAGGCTTTGAGCAATTCCGCATGCTGGTGTTTGGCCTGGCCATGGTGCTGCTGATGATCTGGCGGCCGCGCGGCCTGATCGGCCACCGCGCGCCGTCGGTGTTTCTCGAAAAGCCCACGGAGATTTCATCCGCAATGGTCAAGGAAGGCCACGGATGACAACGTCCCGAACCGACAACGATATTCTTGCCGTCGATCACCTGTCGATGCGCTTCGGCGGCATCGTCGCTGTCAACGATCTGTCGTTTACGGCAAAACGCGGCGACATCACCGCATTGATCGGCCCCAATGGCGCCGGCAAGACCACTGTCTTCAACTGCATCACCGGGTTTTACAAACCGACCACCGGCATGATGCGGCTCATTCATGACGACAATCGCGAATTCCTGCTGGAGCGGCTGTTCGACTATCGTATCTCGAAGGTCGCTAAAGTCGCGCGCACCTTTCAGAACATCCGGTTATTCGCAGGCATGACCGCGCTGGAAAACCTGATGGTGGCACAGCACAATTCGCTGATGCTGGCGTCCGGCTATACATTTCTGGGCCTGATCGGCGCGCCCGGTTTCCGCCGCGCTGAAAAGAACGCCATCGACCTCGCGCGCTACTGGCTTGACCGCATCGGCCTCACGGCGCGCGCAGACGACGCCGCAGGCAACCTGCCGTATGGCGATCAGCGCCGGCTTGAGATCGCGCGCGCCATGTGCTCCGAGCCTGTCTTGCTTTGCCTTGATGAGCCCGCTGCCGGATTAAACGCACGGGAAAGCGACGAACTGAGCCAGTTGCTGCTGGCGATCCGCAAGGATCACGGCACGTCGGTGCTGCTGATCGAACACGACATGTCGGTGGTGATGGAAATTTCCGACTGTATCTTCGTGCTCGACCACGGCGTCAAGATCGCCGCAGGTACGCCACGCGAAATCCGCGACGATCCGAAAGTTATCGCCGCCTATCTCGGCGCCGACGAACAAGCCGCCATTGAAGTCATGGAGGGCGGAGCATGAGCGCGCCGCTCCTGTCCATCCGCGGCCTTGTCGCCGCTTACGGCATCATCGAGGCGTTGAAGGGTGTCGATCTCGACATCCATCCCGGCGAGATCGTAGCGCTGATCGGCTCTAACGGTGCCGGCAAGTCCACGCTGATGATGTCGGTGTTCGGGCGGCCGCGCGCCCGCGCCGGAGTCATTGAATTCGACGGCCGCGATATCACAGACGAGCCGACACATCACGTCGCGCGGCTACGTATCGCGCAATCCCCCGAGGGACGCCGCATCTTCCCGCGCATGACAGTCGCGGAAAACCTGCGCATGGGCGCAGACGCCGCCGCTGAGAGCACCGAGGCCGAGCGCAGCGATGATCTCGATCGCGTCTTCACGCTGTTTCCGCGACTCAAGGAACGCATCGCGCAGCGCGGCGGCACATTGTCCGGCGGCGAACAGCAGATGCTGGCGATCGGGCGCGCGCTGATGAGCCGCCCTCGCCTGTTGATGCTGGACGAGCCATCGCTCGGCCTCGCGCCGCTGATCGCACGTCAGATCTTCGACGCCGTTCGCACACTTAATCGGCAGGATGGTCTCACCGTGCTGATCGTCGAGCAGAACGCAAACCACGCATTGAAGCTGGCCCACCGTGGCTACGTGATGGTCAACGGTCTGATCACCCTCAGCGGAACCGGCGAGGAACTGCTGGCGCGGCCGGAAATCCGGGCAGCTTATCTCGAGGGGGGACGGCACTGATGTCGCTCTACTCCAACGAATCCATTTTTCAGGTTCTATTCGTCACCCTTGTGCTTGGCGGCGGCTGTGCCCTGCTGGCAGGCCGCGCCATCGCGCTCACATGGCGCGGCATCGGGATCGCCGCCATTGCCATGGTCCCTCTGGGACTAGCAGTGCGATTCGTACACTTCGCGCTGTTCAACGAAATCCTCCTGCAACCGCGGACCTACATCATCGAAACCGCTATCCTGATCGCCGTGTCCTGCCTGTCTTTTCAGCGGACCCGAGCGCAGCAGATGGTCCGGCAGTATTATTGGCTGTACGAGCCGAACGGCCCCCTCGGCTGGCGGCTGCGGCAAGATGCGCCAGCCAGGGCCTGAGCGGCTGCGAAATTTGCCGATGACTTGGCGATAAAATCAGCGGACAATAAGCGGGATTTATTCGCCCGGCCGGCCGTCTGGCTGCGCCTTCGAGACCTGCATGAGGACTGCTTTATGAAACCGACCCACATTCTTGGCCTCGCACTCGGCGCGTCGATTGCCATATCCGCCGGCATGTCGAATGCTGCGTTTGCGCAAGACATTTCCGTTGCTGTTGCCGGTCCGATGACCGGCAGCGAATCCGCATTCGGCCGCCAGATGAAGAACGGCGCGGATCTCGCCGTCGCCGATCTCAACGCCGCAGGCGGCGTCAACGGCAAGAAGCTCGCGCTGCAAATCGGCGACGACGCCTGCGACCCGAAGCAGGCCCGTTCGGTTGCCGAAAAGCTCGCAAGCTCGAAGGTTCAGTTCGTCGCCGGCCATTTCTGCTCGTCCTCATCGATCCCGGCTTCGGAAGCTTATGCGGAAGGCAACGTGCTGCAGATCACCCCGGCCTCGACCAATCCGGTTTTCACCGAGCGCAAACTGTGGAACGTGCTCCGCGTCTGCGGCCGTGACGACCAGCAGGGCCTCGTCGCCGCCCAGTACATTCAGAAAGCGTTCGCCGGCAAGAACGTCGCCATTCTCAACGACAAGACCACGTACGGAAAAGGCCTTGCGGATGAGACCAAGAAGGCGCTGAACGCAGCGGGCTTCAAGGAGAAGATGTTTGAGTCCTACAACAAGGGGGATAAGGACTTTAACTCCATCGTCTCGCGGCTGAAGCGCGACAATATCGATCTGGTCTATGTCGGCGGCTATCATCAGGAAGCCGGACTGATCCTGCGTCAGATGCGCGATCAAGGTCTCAAGACCATCCTGATGGCGGGCGACGCCATGAACGACAAGGAGTTCGCCTCGATCACGGGCGCTGCCGCAGAAGGCACGCTGTTCACCTTCGGCCCCGATCCGCGCAACAAGCCGACCGCGAAGGCCATCGTCGAGAAGTTCAAGGCGAAGGGCATCGATCCCGAAGGCTACACGCTTTACACCTACGCCTCTTTCCAAGTCTGGTCGCAGGCGGTCAACAAGATCAAGAGCACCGATCCGAAGAAAGTCATCGAAGCCATCAAGGGCGGCGAATGGGACACCGTGCTCGGCAAGCTGTCGTTCGATGCCAAGGGCGATATCAAGTTGCTCGACTATGTCGTCTACAAATGGGACGCCAAGGGCAACTACGCCGAGATCGGCAAAGGATCGTAAGGGATCGTAAGTACTCCGACGCTCAAGCAGCTAACACTCAGAATGATGGCCGGGCATGTCCCGGCCATTTTCTTGAGGACGGCTTACCCAAAACTCTGCAATGCCGGGAACGTCTCCAGCAGCCAGATGCTGACGTTCGCCACAGCACCGGTGAGAAATCCAATTCCCACCAAAATCATTAAGGCACCCATCACACGTTCGACCGTGGCGAGGTGCTTCTTCATCCGCGCAAGCAGCCCCGAGAACCGCTCTACCATGAACGCTGCGATCAGGAACGGGATGCCGAGACCTGCGGAGTAAACCGCGAGCAGCCCCGCGCCCTTCATCACGGTCGCTTCAGATGCCGCCACCGACAGGATCGCCGCCAGAATAGGTCCGATACACGGCGTCCAGCCGAACGCGAAAGCCAACCCCATCACATAGGCCCCCCATAGCCCGACAGGCTTGGGGATCGGCAGGCGCCCTTCGCGCATCAGGAAGCCGATCCGCGTGAGACCGAGGAAATGCAGGCCCATCAGAATGATCGCAATGCCGGCAACGATGGAGAGTTGCGCCGACCATGCGCGGATAAAACTGCCAATCAGGCTGGCGCTGGCGCCGAGCGCCACGAATACGGTCGAAAATCCAAGCACGAACACCAGCGCGGACAGCATCACCGCGCGCTTGGACGCCCGCGGCTCCTCGTCGTTGGCGACATGCTCGATGGTCGCGCCGGTCAGATAGATCAGATACGGCGGCACCAGCGGCAGTACGCACGGCGACAGAAAGCTGATAACACCGGCGGCGAGCGCGGCCGGGATGGAAACATCATGGATCATGCCGCTTATTGCACTGTCGCCACTATGCTATGCAAGCTCCGCTCCCCGCCGTTCCGCGTGTTGTGATCGGAGTGTGATGGGCATGGTCCCGAAAAGTGGATGCCGTTTTTCGGATCAGATCGTGCCCAAAGGATCAAGGTGACGACCATGAAAAACCTGCTCACCGACATTCCCGGTGTCCGAGTCGGCCATGCCCATGACGAAGCGGTGGCATCCGGCGTCACCGCCGTGATCTTCGACAAACCTGCTGTCGCCTCCGCCGATATCCGCGGCGGCGGACCCGGAATCCGGGACGGCGCACTGCTCGAGCCGGTCAACACGGTTGAGCGCATCGATGCGATCGCCCTTTCGGGAGGCTCGGCCTTCGGGCTTGAAGCAGGCGGCGGCGTGCAGGCATGGCTCGCCGAACACGGGCGCGGCTTTGCGGTCGGCGGCGCCCTGATCCCGATTGTCCCCGGTGCCGTGATGTTCGACATGCTGAACGGCGGCAACAAGGCGTGGGGGCGCTTCCCGCCCCATCGCGATCTCGGATATACGGCAGCCGCGGCTGCGACGGACGGCACGTTCGCCCTCGGCAGCGTCGGTGCTGGCTATGGCGCGACCACCGCCAACTTCAAGGGCGGACTGGGCTCCGCCTCCGCTGTCACGACAAGCGGCGTGCGCGTGGCAGCCATTGCGTCCGTCAATGCGGTCGGCAGCGTCACTGTCGGCGACGGACCGTGGTTCTGGGCCGCGCCTTTCGAGCAAAGCGGCGAGTTCGGCGGACGCGGCCTGCCGCCGTCGTTCACGCCGGACATGCTTGCGATGCGGCTCAAGGGCGGCCCCGCAGCAACGACGATCGAAAATACCACGCTCGCAATTGTAGTCACCGACGCCATTCTCACCAAGCCGCAGGTCAAACGTCTCGCAATGATTGCGCAGACCGGATTTGCCCGCGCGATCTATCCGGTACATGCGCCGCTCGACGGCGACATCGTGTTCGCCGCAGCCACCGGCGAGATGGACATCGATCCGCTTTACGGACTCACTGAACTCGGTGCGGTGGCGGCGAACGTCGTCGCGCGCGCCATCGCCCGCGGCGTCTATGAAGCGAAGGCGCTTCCGTTCGCCGGCGCTCTGCCATCGTGGAAAATGCGATTTGGGAAATAGCGGTCGTCGTGGCAAGCACGCCGACCGGATTCAGCCTGACGGCAAGCCGCGGCTACATCAGACCTTGACCGAAACCGACTGCTTCGCGGCGGTGGCAAGCGAGTCCGCCTGACGCTGAACCATCTTCTCAACGAGATTGTATTGGTTCGAAGCACCGGTCGACGTTATCGATGACGCAGGCTGGCTCATCGTGATCTTCGATCCGTCTGCATAAGTCAGCGTTGTAGTGATCGAACCATCGCTGTTTGTGGTCGAGGTGCTCGAAGCGCCTTGCAGCGCTTGCAGCAACGCATCCGCGCCACCGCCTCCAGAGCCGCCGGAATGGTGCGCGTGATGATGACCGCCAGCCTTGGGCTTCAACGCTGACGCCATTTCATCGAGGCTGACGGAGCCGTCGCCATCGGCATCCATCTTGTTGAAGACATTATCGGCAGCGGCGATATTGGTGCCGCCCGCGCCGAGCTTGTCCTCGAATTCGGCCTTGGTAATTTTGCCATCACCGTTGCCATCGATCTGCGCGAACAGATCCTTCAATGCATCCGACGGGCTGGCTTTGCCGCTGGCGTCTTGCGATGACAGCAGCGCGCTGAATGTCGATGGCGACAACGCGCCAGCCTGTGTGGAACCTGTCGAGGACGCAGGCGTCAAAGTCTGCGTGGTCTCGTTCGAAGTCGTCAGGCCGAAAATCGAGCCGGCTTGCTTGATACCCGTCGCCGCGCTCGATTTGGCGGGCGTGAGCGAGGACAGCAAATCCAGAGCCGTGCCAGCGGCAGCGGCGGCAGCACCAACGGCACCTGCAGCAAACAACATCGCGATACTCCCCAGAGCCGCTGACACGCGGCCCAGATCATCCCGAGCAATATCCAGCAATTGCCGTGCCGCACCGAAAACCCAACAAAACCAGCCATTTTCACCACCCGAACGGCACATCTGACGCGGCAAATTGTGCCGCAGCGGCAGGATTTGCCGCGAGATCCGCGCGCTGTTCCTGTGTACGCCGCCCGGCTTACATTGCCCGCGCGCAGGCGGCGTGTTAGGCGAAACCGTCCGTCACAGCTGGCGCACAACGCCGCGAAAAGCCAAGGGAAGCACCGGAAGCCGCCATGTCTCAGCCCTTCGCATCGCGCCCGCTGATTATCGCCCCTTCGATTCTGGCGTCGGATTTCTCCAAACTCGGCGAGGAAGTTCGCGCCGTCGATCAGGCCGGTGCCGACTGGATGCATCTCGACGTGATGGACGGCCACTTCGTGCCGAACATTTCCTACGGGCCCGATGTCATCAAGGCGATGCGCCCGCATTCGAAGAAGATCTTCGACGCACATCTGATGATCGCGCCGTGCGATCCGTATCTCGAAGCCTTCGCCAAGGCCGGTTGCGACCACATCACGGTTCACGCCGAGGCCGGACCGCATCTGCATCGCTCGCTGCAGGCGATCCGCGCGCTCGGCAAGAAGGCCGGCGTGTCGCTCAACCCGGCAACACCGGCGAGTGCCATCGAGTACGTCATCGACATGGTCGATCTTGTGCTGGTGATGTCGGTCAATCCCGGCTTCGGCGGTCAGTCGTTCATCCCCTCAGCACTTGAAAAGATTTCGCAGGTTCGCGCGATGTGCGCCGGACGGCCAATCGACATTGAAGTCGATGGTGGTGTCACGGCCGACAATGCCGCCCAGATCGCGGCCGCAGGTGCCAACGCGCTGGTCGCAGGCTCGGCCGTGTTCAAAGGCGGCACGATGGACAGCTACAAAGCGAATATCTCCGGGATTCGCAGCGCGGCCGCCTCCGCGCGCGGCGAAGCGATCTGACGTCACTCAACAAGGCGGCAATTTTCATCGTCTCAGCCGTGAACCCTTTGCGTGCTGCGGCGACGAATGGGTATGACAATCGACGAAATCCGATCAACGCTGTTTTCCGCCGGCCTGCGCCGGTTGCGCGATGACACGCTGGACGACAAAGAACGCATCATCTGGCAAGGTCAGCCCAACCCGCTCGCCGACATGCTTATGTTCCGCTTCCTCTGGTGGATCGCCGTTCCTTGGCTGGCGCTGACCTTTGTTGCGATCTCGCGGCACTGGATCGATGAATCCATCATGTTCTTCCTGCTGATGGGCGTCATGATGATCGGTGGCCCGTTCGTCATGTACCTTTACGATCTCCAGACGCTGTTCGTCATTACGAACCGCCGCGCGCTGATCCTGCGCACCGCATGGGGTAAGCGCGAAACCACCAGTACCCCACTGGAGGACATGGACAAGGATCTCGAAATTCTCGATATCGGCCATGGGGCCGCACACCTTAACTTCGCGTCGAACAGATCGAACCGGTCGCCCGACGCCGATTACACCGGGCGTTACGGCTTCCGCTCCCTGCGCAATGTGGAGGAGGTCCGGGCTATCCTCGAAAAGGCACTCGGTCGTTCGAGCCACGCCTCGGCCAAAGCCAAAAAGGCCCGACTTTCCGCCTAGAATCGCGGCCCAAGGGTGGCTTCGCCGGATACGATCTGCTAAAGCGCGGCGTAATCCCCAACCCTACGAGTTCGCGATGATTCCCCGTTATTCCCGCCCCGAAATGGTCTCCATTTGGGAGCCGCAGACGCGTTTCAAGATCTGGTTCGAGATCGAAGCGCATGCCGCCGACGCACTCGCCGAACTGGGCACCATCCCGAAGGATGCTGCGAAAACCATCTGGGCGAAAGCCAAGGATGCGACCTTCAACGTCGATCGCATCGACGAGATCGAGCGTGAGACCAAACACGACGTTATCGCCTTCCTGACGCATCTGGCTGAAATCGTCGGTCCGGAAGCACGCTTCGTGCATCAGGGCATGACCTCGTCGGACGTGCTCGACACCTGCCTCAACGTGCAGCTCGCGCGCGCCGCCGACATCCTGATCGCCGACATCGACAAGGTGCTCGCCGCGCTGAAGACGCGCGCCTTCGAGCACAAGATGACGCCGACCATCGGCCGCTCCCACGGCATTCATGCCGAGCCTGTGACGTTCGGGCTCAAGCTCGCTTATGCCTACGCCGAGTTCACCCGTGCCCGCGAACGCGTTGTCGCCGCGCGCAAGGAAATCGCCACCTGCGCCATTTCCGGCGCGGTCGGCACCTTCGCGCAAATCGATCCGCGCGTTGAAGAACACGTCGCGAAAGCCATGGGCCTCGCAGTCGAGCCTATCTCCACGCAGGTGATCCCGCGCGATCGTCACGCGATGTTCTTTGCGACACTGGGTGTCGTCGCTTCATCGGTCGAGCGTCTCGCCACCGAAATCCGCCACATGCAGCGCACCGAGGTGCTGGAAGCTGAGGAGTTCTTCTCCGAAGGCCAGAAGGGCTCGTCGGCGATGCCGCACAAGCGCAATCCGGTGCTGACCGAAAACCTCACCGGCCTGTCGCGCATGGTGCGGGCCTATGTGACGCCTGCGCTGGAAAACGTCGTGCTCTGGCACGAGCGCGATATCTCGCACTCCTCCGCCGAGCGCATGATGGGACCGGACGCCACGGTGACGCTCGACTTTGCGCTTAATCGCCTTGCCGGCGTAATCGAGAAGCTGCTGATCTATCCGGCCAATATGCAGAAGAACCTCGACCGCCTCGGCGGCCTGGTGCATTCGCAGCGCCTGCTCATCGCGCTGACGCAAAAAGGCGCTTCGCGCGAGGACGCCTACAAACTGGTCCAGCGCAACGCGATGCCGGTCTGGCGCGGCGAAGGCGACTTCCAGTCTTTGTTGAAGAAGGACGCCGACGTGAAGAAATATCTGTCGGACAAGGAGATCGAGGAACAATTTGACCTCGCGTATCACTTCAAGCACGTCGACACGATCTTCAAGCGGGTCTTCGGGGCATGATTCCGAAAAGTGGATTCCGGTTTTCGGATAAAATCATGCCCGCCAACAAAAAAGCATCCTGAACCGATGGGCATCGTCACTGCAGTCAGCCTGCGCAAGGGTCACCACTTCAGCAAAACGAACTCCTTAAACATTCGCTTGCTCAGGGGCCTCGGCGTCGATGGTGACGCGCATATGGGCGAGACGGTGAAGCACCGCTCGCGTGTCGCGCGAGACCCGACCCAGCCGAACTTGCGTCAGGTCCATCTGATCCACGAAGAACTGTTCGACGAACTGGCGCCCAAGAGCTTCATCGTCCGGCCGGGCGAAATGGGTGAGAACGTCACCACCCGCGGCATCGACCTGCTGTCATTGCCGACCGGTACGCGGCTACATCTCGGCGAGACCGCGCTGGTCGAGGTCACCGGCCTGCGCAATCCCTGCATCCAGATCGACCGCTTCCAGCAGGGCCTGATGGGCGCAACGCTGGACAAGGACGCCGATGGCAACCTGATCCGCAAGGCCGGGGTCATGAGTATCGTGCTGGCCGACGGCGATGTCCGCCCCGGCGACACGATCCGCATCGAACTGCCCGACGCCCCGTACCGGCCGCTGCAGCCGGTCTAGACCGCCGCTCGACAACAGACTGGTAACCGCAGATCGGCTATCATGGCTCTTGTGTCCCAGACGCCCACAATACTGGTTTTCGATTCCGGCCTCGGCGGTCTCACCGTGTTCCGCGAGATCGTCAGGCTGCGACCGGGCGCGCGCTATATCTACGTCGCGGATGACGCTTATTTTCCCTACGGCCAGCATACCGAGGATGAAATCATCGCCCGCGTCGTGCCGCTGATCGGCGATCTGATCGCAGAACATGCACCCGACCTCGCCGTGATCGCCTGCAATACCGCCTCGACACTGGTGATGACACATCTGCGCGAGGCTTACACCGTTCCGTTTGTCGGCACCGTGCCGGCCATCAAGCCCGCCTGCGCCCTGTCCAAAACCAAGCGCGTCTCAGTGCTGGGCACACGCGGCACCGTGAAGCGCGAATACACCAAGGCGCTGATCCGCGATTTCGCGCAGGGCTGCGACGTCACGCTGGTCGGCGCGGAAAATCTCGCAAGTCTCGCGGAAGCCGCGTTGCGCGGGGAAAGCGTTAGCGACGACGCTATTGCCGCCGAGATCGCACCATGCTTTCTCAACGGAGATGCGCGAACCGACACCGTTGTGCTGGCCTGCACACATTACCCGCTGCTCAGCAGCCAGATGATTGCGCTGGCACCATGGGTTGTCGACTGGATCGATCCCGCACCCGCTATCGCGCGGCGCGTGAGAGACCTGCTTGGCTCCGCCAGCGGCACGGGCGAAGCGCTCCCGGCCCGTTTCATCTTTACATCGGGACAGACGCCCTCGCCGGTTCTCGCGAAGGCACTTGGGCCGTTCTTCGGTGCCAGCCTTGTGAGCTGAAACCCTTCCGCAGGTACCTCCCGGCTGCTAGCTTCTCCCGTGGTCTGTTCCGAAGAGAACAGCAAAAGGGAGATACACATGCTCAAGAAGATCATTCTCGGCCTCACAATCGTAGCGTTTGCCGGCGTCGGTGCGGCCGTGGCCCAGGCACCGGGCGGCATCAAGCGGACCCCGCTGCAAAAGATCGAGTTTCCCAAGGGCTACAACATCGTCACCGTGATCGCCGAGATCCCGGCCAACACCCTGGCCGGGCGTCACACCCATCCGGGCGTCGATACCGGCTATGTGCTCGAAGGCGATGCAACCTTGCTGGTCGAGGGCAAGCCCGATCAGGCGCTCAAGGCCGGTGATTCCTATGCAGTGCCCGCTGGCGTCCCTCACGATGTCAAAACAGGCGCTAAGGGTTTGAAAATCATGGCGGTTTACGTGGTGGAAGAAGGCAAGCCGGTGGCGACCCCCGCCCCCAAATAAGGGGCCGAAACGCCCCCGATCTGTTTGACTTGGCGGCCTTTTCTACCTAAGAACACCCTGCTCGCGGGCCGTTTACGGCCCGCGTTGCGTTTCGCGACCCGTGGTCCTCCTCGTCAAGCTTATGAGGCGGACCTGTCAGCACCGGGATCAGATCCCGCTGCACAGGAGGGCGCGTTTCCTCAAAACCTAACTTTTGAAAGAGGACGCGATGACTAAGCGTAGTGAGGCGAAGTATAAAATCGATCGCCGTATGGGTCAGAACATCTGGGGCCGCCCTAAGAGCCCCGTCAACAAGCGCGAATACGGCCCCGGCCAGCACGGCCAGCGCCGCAAAGGCAAGCTCTCCGACTTCGGCACGCAGCTCCGCGCCAAGCAGAAGCTGAAGGGCTATTACGCCAACATTTCCGAGCGTCAGTTTCACGCGATCTATGTCGAAGCCAGCCGCCTGAAGGGCGACTCGGGCGAGAACCTGATCGGCCTGCTCGAGCGTCGTCTCGACACCGTGGTGTATCGCGCGAAGTTCGTCGCCACCATGTTTGCGGCCCGTCAGTTCATCAACCACGGCCACATCAAGGTGAACGGCAAGCGCGTCAACATCGCCAGCTACAAGGTGAAGGTCGGCGACGTCGTCGAGATCAAGGAAGCATCCAAGCAGCTCGCCTTCGTGCTTGAAGCCAATGGCCTCGGCGAGCGTGACACTCCTGACTACCTCGAAGTCGATCACGGCAAGGAGACTGCAAAGGTCGTGCGCATTCCAGGTCTTTCGGAAGTGCCGTTCCCGGTTCAGATGGAACCGCACCTGATCATCGAATTCTATTCGCGCTGATATCTTCAGCCGGATAGCAGAAACAAGAAGGCCGCCTCATCGGGCGGCCTTTTTCTTTGGGCGCGGGCTACAACGCGGGGGATGCCGGAGACGGACCGGCCAACGCAAAGTCCCGCAACAGGCGCACCGCGATCCGCACCACCTCCGCCTGCGTCTTTGCGCCGGTCCGCGACAATGCACTCCGCAAGTGAAATCGCGCGGTATGAATCGTAACGCCCTCGCTCTCGGCAAAGGTCTTGAGGTCGTGATCGGCCGCCAGAGCCGCGACCAGCCGCGCCGCGCCCTTCGACAGCCCGAGGCCCTGCTCCAGGATTTCGGACGTATTGGTCGCCCCTGAATCGGGATCGTGCACCACGATGATCGCGCCGCCCGGCCCGTTGCGCTCCCAGTTGGACTGCGCCGACGACGCGGGCGACGGCGCGACCAGCACGATATAGTCCCGTCCGCCGGTTCGGGGCGCTGCGACGATGCCACCTATACCACCGGCAGACACATTCTCCAGAAGCGCATCAAACCGGCGGCGCGCCTCCGAGTTGGTGACGCGCGGTCGCTCGTCGCGGCCAAGCACCAGGCCATCATTCTGTTTCGCCAGAGCCCGCATCGCGGCATTGACGAAAAGTGCCTCGCCGTCGGCGGCCAGCAGAATGAGTCCCGCCTGCAACCGGTCGAGGGTCGCCTGCAAACCGACATTCTTTGAATCGATGCGAAAGAACGTACGGCGCAGTTGTAGCGCGCGGGTGATATGCGGCATCAGATGCTCAAGACGCGCAACCTCGCTCTCGTCGAACGGTTCACGATCGTTGCCGCGCATCAGCGCGATCATCGCGAAACTTCCATCGCTGGAATAAAGCGGCCCGCCGAGCGTTTCGATCAAGCCTATCGGCTTGAAGAACTCATTATAAAATTGACCGGTGGCGCGTTCTTCGGGCGTGAACAGACGATCCGTACTCATGGCGCGGCCGGCGGGCAAGCTGAGAAAGCGCGCCGGTGCTGGATCGATCTGGGCGTATTTTTCGACATAAAGCTGGAGGTGTTCCAGCAGCGACCCGGACGTCTCGACGAAATTCGCCATCGGATCGCGCGCGTCGACCATCACCAGCACCGCGCTGCGGCAACCGAACATTTTTTGAATGAGTCCCAACGCAAAACTGAGCTGGCCGCTGTTGGACACCCCCTTATAGAGAGCATCCAGAAACTTGCCTTCGGCCTCGCTCACGATTCCCCGGCCCCATCCGTTGTGGAAATCAAAAAATGACACAGCAATTTAGAACGAGCGCTATCCATTTGAATAGTGCGTGGCCCCCATCCCTTTGGCACCTTTTTTCCATTGCGGGTGGAAGGCGGGGCGATTGTGACAAAGTTTATTGGTGGCGCGCGCGGCGCCGGGAAAACCACGCCAGCACGGCGGTTTCGTACTTTCCTTTTAGCATCGACGGCTTTTCTGGGCGTTAGCCCGGCTGAATCTGCCGACTGGCTCGGGACAGTCTCGGCGGATTGGTTCACCGCCGGAAACTGGAATCCCGGCGCCGTTCCGGGTTCTGGCACGGCCGTTAACATCAACAACGCAGCGACGCCAAATCCCGCGACCATCAATGCGCCGGGCGCGGCGTCCGGCGCGGTGACGCTTGGCAGCGCCGGC
>Ga0315336_1001737_pt1 | contig 38773 bp, 36 predicted proteins | sample ASW5metaG_FD_204512 | JGI IMG/M metagenome (GOLD analysis project Ga0315336, IMG submission 204512) | Ammonia-oxidizing marine archaeal communities from Monterey Bay, California, United States - ASW #5 | ecosystem: Environmental > Aquatic > Marine > Intertidal zone | place: USA: California... | reverse complement strand
GTAGCACCCCGGCACTACATCTTGTGCCCCACCCGTGCCGAGGCAATCTGTTATGAGCCGTTGATCGGCTTCGCTCCCGGTGAGTGGGGCGAAATCCCTGCAACGGTGTACTTGGCTGGACGCTTACCTTGATGCGACCATCAGCGAGTGTACCGTGACATTCCTTGCCAGCTACCATTCTGGCGGTATGCATCGTGGACTGTTTCAGTACTCTGAAGGAGCACTGACAGCCATAGCGAATCGGCATATATTCATGCCGGGATCGACCAACTTCTTTCGGGATTTCGATCCTGAAAGATCCGACTCCTGCGTCAGCAACGTGGCGTTCCATGCGCAAAATGATCTCGTCGGTGAGGGAGCTCTCTACGCTTACGTGGACGAGGTGCTTCATCTGGTCGCGGACGAAAGTACGACAGCGCCAGGCGTGACGAACAAGTTTTCTTTCCTGTTCACGATTCCGCCGACAATCGAAAAGGAGAAGGTCGTGTTCATGGCAAGATATATCGAAGCCGCAGTTCCCGATCCCGAGATCGACGGCATCTACTTATGGGAAGATGGCCTGATTACGACTATTGCCAGGGACGGTGACATTGTCCCCGGTACGGGAGGAGCCCTTAAGTTCACTCATGTGGCGAGACCTCTTTTCAGTGATGGCCGCATTCTGTTTCAAGGGCACAACAGCGGAACCTCGTTGAAAGGCTGGTACATGTACGACGGGACTAATTCTAAGAAAGTGGTCGACAGCACGGACATGATCAACGGAGCCCCATTCAACGTCCCGCATCTTGAGCGCGGCATGTTCGGGGGCAACGACATCGCATTCTACGACCACCCGGCAATCTTTCTGCTCGAGATGACTAGTAATCTTGCGCACCCCGCTCTTCCCAAGTATCTCACTATCCATCTTCAACACGCCGGAAATCCGGAAGGGGAATGGAGCACTCAGCGGTCTGTTGTGGTCGAGGCCCCGGTTGGGTATGTCAAGGACTTCTACCGGCTGGAAATCGAGGAGTAAATATCGTGTTTCGTGGTTAGCAACCTAAACCTCGCAGGGCGGTCTCGGGCTCTCTCAAAAATTAGTTGCGCAATATGAATGGATTGGGGGATAACCATGCGTCAGTTAACAATGATTCTTGTTCCTTGGCTTTTGGTACCAAACACCCCTTCATGACGCTTAATTTTCCTGGAGAAATTGCTGAAATGATTGAGACCTTCAAAGATATGTCGATAGTGCTCTTGCCGGGTGTCCTAATCTCCATAGTCACAGCTACTGTGACTGTTAATTTGTCTCTTCGCCGCTTTTATTCTGAGCGGTTTTGGGAAAGAAAAATGGATGTGTATTCTTCCATTTTTGACGCACTATATCGGTTGAAACGGTATTACATTCTTAAGCGAGATACTGAGACAGGCAAAAGAGTCCTACCCAACGGAAAACTCGCTCTTCTTGAACATGAGTGGGAGGATGGCGATATGGAATTAGGAAAGGCAATTGACGTTGGCTCATTCCTGATTTCTGGTGATGCTGTACAGTGCCTTCGTGACTATCGAGATCGTACTCGTTGGACCTTGGATGATGCAGATATGGAGGAACTCGTGAATCAAGAACTTGGTCCTCTGACGGACTGTATCGAATCCTTGATATTGATCGCCCATCGCGATTTGGAGTCAGGAAAAGGGAGGAAAAGCGAACGCCGCGCGAAAACAGAATAGAGCGGCGGCGCAACGAGGGACTGTGCAAGCCCCGTCAAACCACCGGAATCCGCTCATCCGAGTCGGTTGCAGCCACTGCGAGACTTCCAAGATAATCAACAGCTTCAGAATCGGCTCCCGATCTTCCACGCCTTTGTAAATTGTTGCCGTCCAATTGGATGCAGCCACTGCGAATCGTCTAGGATGATCGACTGCCCAAGGATACACTTCCGAATTCCAAGCTTCTAACCTGTACCTGTTGAAGCGACGTAAAGCAAACGATGTGGACCAATCCATTTGCCTCGCTTTCGAACTATGCAATTGAAATATTGAATCGGCACAGTTCTGCACAGAACAGCGGCATCACCTTCAATCTGTCAATAGTCCAACGATTCAGCCATTGTGCAGAAAACCTAACGCCATCTTTTTCGTCCAATTCTTGATATTCTTCATCTGTGATCAACAGGAACTTAAGAATTCCAAGAAAGGAATCCTTCGAAAAATTCGTGTAGTCAGCTCGCTCAATTCTATCTACACCTGTAGCTTCAATAAGTTCTGCATACGACATTCTACCTTCGGCCAGCAAGCGAAAAACTTCGGGAAATCGGAGACGCAACATGGCAAGAAACGAGACAACGACGTTGTGCGAAATTCGTCCGGGAGGGAGACTGGCAAAGTACAACGTCAGGATGGCTAGACACTGTTCCATCTCGCGCAACGAAAATGCGTAATGCTGAAACAGTCGGACAAGATATGGATCAAGGTCTCGTTGATCGTCAATTTCGTAATGTTCAACCAGCTTGCGGAAATATTTGACGTGGTCATTATCGTGAGTATCTCGACGGTTTTGCGGAAGGTCGGTTGAAAGCGTAAAGAACTTATGCAAGTATTTTCTTGCGTCAACTTCGGAGCCATATACAGCTTTAACGTAGTTTTGCAGCTGTTCCATGTTGGCTAGCAAAACGAAGGATATATTGGGGGCCGAAAAAAAGTGCTTTACACGTTCGATTAGAGAGAGAGCGAAATCTGGTCGGCAGCGATCGAGTTCGTCAATCACGATCAGAAGCGGTAGAGCCTGCCTCTTCCTGACAGCTGCACCAAGTACGGATAGATTCTTTCGAAATTCAACGATACCGTCTTTCCATTCTGAATGATCATTGATTGCCTGCTCAACGAGTGACGAGAGCGCTGCCGACGAACTGTTGGCGATATCCTGCCGTATGCTTTCGAGTGCATCAATGTCTGAGTCTTTCAACACTCCAAGAGTTACGGCTTTGACGCCTATTCTAGTTCCCACAGACGCCAGCCTTGCACCTACTCGCTTTGCTCTGCGGCGAAAGTCTTCCTTCCGCGATTGGATTTCGGGACAGTCAGGAAATGCGGTTTCTGATAAGGATATGATCTCCGCACAAAACGAAACAAATGGATCATCAGAATAGTCATTTGCATATGCATCAAAGTAAATGCACTCCATGCCTTGCTTTTTCAGATCTGCCATCCACATTTGCGCGAAGGTGGTCTTTCCTTCACCCCAAGCGGCATCAATGCAAAGTACAGTGCTCTCCTCCAGGGCAGAGAACAGTGAAAAAAGTGAATCTCCAAATTGTTTTCTCGCGAATAAATCCTTTTGATACGGATCTTCCGGTGGAATTTCTATAACAGGCGGATGCAGTTTCATTTCTGTATTCGGTATTCTTGTGAATGTGGGGAACTAGCGTTATGGCTCACAATTCCAGAAGCAGATGAGTTCCGACACACTTTGTTCTCCACTACAGTGGCCGAAATTATATGCGAGGTGTAGTACAAACCAATCTTTGGGTGCACAATGTATTGTCCGGGCATGTTCAGAGAGAAGGTTCGGTCCTCAAAAGACTTGTTAACCGCAAAAAATCATGGGCAAAAGTAGTGGGCCATTGCCCAATTCGTTCCTGCTGTCTCGCCCAGATTTAGGTTCTCTTGAACAGCCCTCCTTTTCGGTGTCCTCCTTCGTGCGTGATGATGCAGGCTTGCCGCCTCTTACGCTCGAGGTGCTTGTAGTGCCAGCCCGTGCGCTTCAGGACCGCGCAGCCCATCGCCGGGACTCTTCCCCTGCCAGGAGTAGGCGGGGAGTGCTTGGGGGCGGCGCAGGTCTTGCGGCATGCATGTGAATAAGGATGAGAGAACGAGTGTCGCAGTGAGGCAGAGCCTGGTCGAGGTCGAACAATAGGTTGATGTATTCACCTCCAGAGATGCCACTCAAGGGTGCCTGTACTCAACAAACAGGTCACCGGTCGGAGTGATGAGAATGTCGACGTCGTCGTCGCCCTTGGTGTCTCCAATGGTGGAGTTCCCCTCCGTCCATTCTTTGTGGCCATGTGTAGAGCCAGAGACATTCTCGTCGCTCCCCAGGTCCGTACGGAACATGTTTGTTTGAGCCACGCCGGCCAGCATGATCCTCTCGGCAGTAGTTTTTCGTGGGTGGCCATGACCATTGCCGGCAGGGAAGATGACAAACTCTGGTGACACCTCCTCGACAAAGGGCAGTGCTGACCCATTATCAGCACCATGGTGGGCGGCGATCAAGACGTCGGAATCGATCGGCACACTGCCTGCGTAGTCAACCATTCTCTCTTCAGATGCGATGAGGGTATCTACCGGATCGTCAGTATGGCGGCCGACGCTGTCCCCGGTGAAGAGCACCGATCTGCCCTCGTACTCGACTCGGATTACTATGCTTCCAGCGTTTCGTTCTTCACTGCTACTGAGGATACCATACCACCATGGTGGTTTATGCCAGCCGTGAACTAGCGTCACAACGGCGCCACCAAGATGGAGTTCTTCGCCAATGTTGAAAGAATCGTGAGCTAGATTGTAGTCCTCTAACTCATTATTTGTATCGGCCTCCTCGAGCGCTCTGTTCATATCCTCCCAAGTGGCCGTGCCCGTCCGGTCCAGACCGCTTCGCACTACCCGACTAACACTGTAGTTCTCGATAATGTTGGTAGTAGCCGCGATGTGGTCAGAATCCGAGTGGCTTATTATCATCAAATCGATATGCTGACCTGGGGCGAGGATCTGTGTGAGTCCGTTGTATGCGGAAGCGCCGTTGTCGGTGTAATTGCCTGCGTCGTAAACGACACAGCTGTTGTCCGGGAACAGTATGACTGCGGAATGGCCGGCACCGACATCGATGACTCTGACGAACAGTCCCGGATCGGTTGGGTCCAATGAGAATGCGGTTGCCGAAAGGCACAGGAAGACGATTGCATTTATGATCAGCTTTTTCATTGGCGGGAACCCTCGCATTGCGAACAGGTGAAGCCTGCGGCAGCCGCCCTGACACAGCAGGGCTTGGCGCTGTCGGTTCCTTCTGCATCTCCCGATATATCAGCGGAATTCTTCTTGCCGACTCCCGGACTCTGAGTTTTCGATATTGCAAGCGCCTTCGGATTTTTGCTGACGGTCGGCTTGTAGGACGAACATCCAGTAACTGCAACCGCCATGAATACGGATAGAATACAAACCATCAGTCTTGTCATGTAACTACCCTCCCGTAATTCGCGTTTGTTTGTGGCCATCTAAAGAAGTAGGCCTTGCACGTTGCAAGAACCCAATGAATAGAACGGCAAAGACCTTTGCTCGGGTTCTTTGGAGGCCATTCCCCTTCCTGGCGGAGAATATGGCAGGGTCATTGTTCGATTGTCAATGGCAGATTCGTGATTAAGTTATTCGTGGCGGAGGATTTGAAAGGGAGATTGCAGCACAGTCCCTTGTTGATACGATTCTGACATGCGCAGAGCCTACTGGGAAATGATTGCCGACGAGATCAGCCGCGACGGTTGGTGCTGGGGGATGTCTGAGGCGATCTTGAATGGGAAGAAAAATTACGTCGTGGATGCGCATCGGGGACATCTGGTACCGCGGAACATCGTGAGGGCGGATACGTTGCTCAGCGCGTTTTTCGAGTTGAAGCGGGAATTGGCGGCCGGTGAAGGTCGTCGGAGCAGCGCTCAATTGTAGAGAATGCTCTGGACCACAACGTCATTCCTGATGCGTTCCATTGAGGCCGGCGTCTGCCTCAATGGAATCGCGTCCATCAGATTGTTGTCTTACGTAAGGGTATCCGCTGTGAATCTCTTGTGTACAACAATGGATTCTGGTGCAGCTACCGGTAGTTGCCGCCGGTGCATCGCTTTGATTCTGCACTCAGCACAATTATTGCTTGAGGCGACCTTGAAATAGAGCCTGCACGCTTCACGAACGGAGAATTTCACTCCATCTTGTGCGTAGAGTTGATCTAGCAAATCCATGAAAGTCGAGAACCCTTCGACCGCGCGTATCCGGTTCTCGACTCTATCATCAGGTTCCCAAGCTTCACTGCACAGTGTCAAAAAGGCTGCACCAAATACATCGTCCTGAGAAAAGGTTGCCCGCTCGACAATGAGTCGAGTGAGATAGGGATTCCAAAACCGAGAAAGGCCAAGGTCCGTCTCTCTCGCCTCTACCTTCTCGGACGAATCAGCAAAACCAAATACAAGGAAGGCGAAAAATGCGTTCGGATCAGAAGAAAGGGCAGTCGCTACGGCGCATTCGTTGGGAATCCCATGCAGTTCCGCGAGGTGTGCACCCAAGTCCGGGAGTCTACTTATGTGGTCTGCACAAAGAAACTCTTGAAGTGACTTGTGGCTAAACTCGAACTCCTGGAATCCTGCTTTGACAAAGAGGCCTGTGTGCGATTCTATCTCGCGTACTACCTTGTCACGTTCAGACAGAGGCAACCCAAAGCGTGTATGTATTCGTCGGTATGCTCCCTTCAATTCTCCCTGCTCGTAGGTTGAATGGGATCGATGGTGTGTCGTGAGGAAATATGCCAATGCGGCGAGGAAATGTCGCTTCCGCTCGGGCCCGAACTGAGCATATCGCGAATAGCGACGGAGATCGCGCTGCCGGTCCCATTCTTCGATCAATAATTGTACAACTTTCAAGTACACCAACATCGGCGGTTCCGGCAATTCGCCGTATGCGTCGTAGAGCATACAGAGGTTCACCAGTATAAGGGGGCGACCAACTGTATCCGCATAGGGGCTGCGATCTACGGCTGCCATGAAAGATTGCGCGTGTGCCGGATTACTCAGCCACGCCGCTGAAAATGTTTCCACTTGCTCGCGATCGAAGGGACAAATAGAGAGGATCTCCGTGCTGTCAAAGGCGATATCAAGGGCGCCGATACGACAAGTGAGGATGAACTTGCTCCCGACTAGCAGATTGGCTATACGCTGGAGATCAGTGCGCATCTGTACCGCTTCGTTCGGATGCATTTCGTCAAGACCGTCCAATAGTAGGAGGGCGTTGACCTCATTCAAATAGTCAACCAAGATCCTTTCTTCTACGCACTGCCGGTCTAGTCTTTCCTTTTCGTCCTTTTTGGCAATATGCTTTGAATCGTCGAACAGGATGTGGATGCCAAGAATACGAAACAAATGTTCAACGAGGGTGTCATCGGATCCAAGGTCCCGAAGACGGACAAGAAGAGGGAAGGAGAAGCGGTCCTTTTCAGAAGGTTCTTCGTGAAGAAGGCATTGACATAAGTATTTGATTGTCGTTGTTTTGCCAGAGCCTGGATGTCCTAACAGGACATTGTTTAGACCCTGCTCTAACAGTTGCTCAGGCGATACCATTTGATATTTATCAGATAACAAGCGATCTGTGAAACTGAGCCTGATGTAGACTTCCGATAGGGAGCGACTTCGCGGGAGATCACTAAGGCTGATCTGTCCAGACCAGCATTCTACATACGCGAGATGATGTGCAAGTGCCTCATCCACGTTGTCGAGCGAGACCTCGACGTACGCCGTTTTCTTTTTGGCCCAGCCCGCAACCAAGTTCTTGACAACGGTGACGCCCTCCTTGAGTAGCACTTCATTCATGGTTTCTTCTCTTCCCCCTTGCTGCAGTTTCTCCGCGACAGCCCAACGAATCGCGTCAGGAGTTGTCGCTCCTAGCGGCAATCTCCTGCACGCTCTGGTTCGCCATTTTGCACTGTCTTTAGTTCCTTAGTAATGTCTCTAACACCGGCAATCTGCCAGACCTCGTCTTTGAGGTGAAAAATGTGTGCGTTGGCGTGCTTTGAGAAACTCGACCTATCGAGTACCACGGCATGGGGGACGACTGTTGCTTTCATTACTCGGAAGTTTTCATGAAAGATAATTCCGACAAGGTAGTCAAACTGCTTCTGAGGCAGTCCGCGCAGCATGCTCAACTGCCTTGATTGGTTTTTGTTGGTTGGGCGACGACCTTTGATTTCATATTTTAGCCCATCGGCATCAACAGCATCGAACCCTTTCGTGGATTCAGGCATCGCTTCGAGGCCAAGAGCATCGCATGCGAGCTTTTCTGAGTAATCCCCAACTGGGTTGTTCGTGCTGTGGACAACCTCGCGCTTCTGCAACTCGTCAAGGATGTCTGCGTAGAGTTCAAGCAACTCTGCATCAGCGTAGTCGTCTAGAGTCCACTTCTTCATGCTACTGGCGAACTACTTAATGACGAGATCTCATTATCCACCAGGATAACGAGACCCAGCGGTCAATTTGACTCGAAAAGAGAGATAGTAATTTCACCCGTGATCCCACTCCGCAAGCTGGATATTGCGCGAAGTCTCTCACTTTTCAAGCAGTTTCTTCAAAAAGAGGAGCGCCCATTGCCGCCCGTGCTAATTTGGTCAAGAATTCTTCTGTTCGCGGCGGCCACTCTACGGTGCGGGACTTGGACATGGTGCAGTAGACGGAGCCGAAGATCCCCTCGTGCTGACGAACCTTCCGGCATCCATCACGGAAATACGCTCGTCTTCCACAAGAAAAGCGGCGCGACAAGTTTGTTGTAACTCTTTGTGTCCGCCAGAACATCCATCATGATGCTCCAAACGGTTTCGTGAATCACGGGAAATTTCGACTCCCGGCTCCCGGTCACGTTGAGGACGCACTTCTCCGGCACGGTTGCCTCGTAATCGTCGTAGTCATAGCGGAGCGATACCGCGGTCACTTGACTCGGACTGGTTGAATGACTATACAAGCCTGCATTGGGGAAAGTCTACTAAGACGATCGTAATCGGGCCTCCCGCGAGATAGCAGGGCAAATTAAGAGCGCAACGGTTGTCAAGGTGCGACAACTGGAGACAGTTAGTGGCTACGCGGACGAGAAGTACAGCAGTATATTACGAGAGTTAGGGCAAGATATTCGCAGGGAACAGAAGCGCGCCCTAAAGACGCTTTCGACGATCTCACTAGTTAGTATAAACTGAATGTGGTGACCGGGGAGACGAGGATGGAATCATGCCTTTGTTCGAAACAATAGTTGTTGGAGTTGGTGCAGCGACCGCAAACGCCGTACTGAAAATGTGGCTAAAGGATTATGAGATAGCTTCGGCGGCAAGCGGCGAACTAAGCAAGCTACTTATTAAGAAAATACCAGAGTATCTTGACCGCAAAGGTGTTGAGTACACCTTCTCGCACATTGGAGACATCGCAGGTGACAGCATTTACAAGTTGCTAGAAAAGGAAGCAAGCGAACTTACTGAAAAACAGTTAGAGATAATAGTCAATGCCGCCGCAACGACACTTGATAATACCTTGATAGACGCAGATTTGCTCATACAACAAAACTTGGACAACGAATTGCTGCTAACTTACTTGCTGAGTCGTACGGGTGCGGACGGTGGCAATCCGGCGCTCGCGGGACGCGACCCGGACAATAATGTATTTTCAGAATCTGAACAGCTTGTGTACAGCAGAGTTCTCTCTCACGCTTCACAAATAATTGTGGACATTGCCTCAAGCCTACCGGACTTCAGCGACAAACTTAACGCCACACTGCTTCACAGACTTGATTCAATTGCGTTACAAGTAGTTGATGCAATGAATCGCGTCGTATCCGAGCGTGCTGACACCTTCGAGGCTGATTATCGAATCGCCTGTGTGAGAAAGTTCGATCGACTAGAAATTTTTGGTGCAGATCTTCGCGACAGCAGCAAGCGCTACAATCTCACCGTAGCGTACATTAAGCTCATGGTGGACCAACCTGAGGATGAATTCTCTCAGAATTCAACCCAACCCAATCAGATTTGCGAGGACGACTGTTCGGAAGCAGTCCTGGCTGACAGGGCCCTTGCGTCGCATCAACGAATACTTATACGCGGACCCGCAGGATCTGGCAAAACGACATTGCTGCAATGGTTTGCGGTGCATTCGGCCTCCCGAAAATTGCAAGGGGAACTGAAGCAATTCAACGACTATGTTCCTTTTCTTGTCAAGCTCCGGAACTACTCTGACGAACACTTGCCCAACCCGGAAAATTTCCCCAAAGAGGTATCTGGCGCACTTGCCGGCGGCGCACCCCAAGATTGGGTTAGAAATAGACTGGAGTCTGGATCCGCGCTCGTCCTAATTGACGGTCTTGATGAAGTTTCCGAGGTACGCCGAGAGGAAGTGCGACAGTGGCTGCACGACCTTACCAGCGTGTTTCCCAACGCACGGTATGTAATAACTACCCGCCCTCACGCAGTAGATGACGGATGGTCCGACGCGCAGGATTTCGCGCAGGCGTCTATTCGTGACATGGCCTTAGATGACGTAAAAACTTTTGTTTGGCATTGGCACAGAGCTGTCGCCTTAGGCGAGACAGACGATGAGGAAAAGGAGAGAGTAAATGCCCTAGCTCCGTCTTTAGTTCTGAAGTTTGAAAACAATCATGCACTCTATCGTTTGGCTACTACTCCGCTTCTTTGCGCACTCCTTTGCGCACTGAATCGACAACGTATCTCGAACCTTCCTTCCGATCGCGTCCAACTGTATCAGGCCTGCGTTGAAATGTTTTTTCGACGGGACGTAGAAAGGGCCGTGGACTCTTCGGATTATCCATGTTTCTCAGACCCCCAATTGGCGCGCATGCTGCAAAGTTTCGCGTGGTGGATGATCAGAAACGGAAAGACAATTGCAACTACTGAAGAAGCCGACCAACAATTGGGCCAAGCCTATTCACGGCTTCTGGGAAATAAACCTGGCATCGACAATGAACACGAAATCACAAACCTATTTCTGCATCGTATCGCCATCATTCGTGAACTCTCCTCCTCAAGAATTGATTTTCCGCATCGGACTTTTCAAGAGTATCTAGGTGCCGTAGCCGCAGTCGAAGAGGACGACCTTGGTCTGTTGGTCAACAACGCTCACGACGCACATTGGCGCGAGGTAGTTGTTCTAGCGTCTGGCTTAATGTCTCCGAGGAAATCAGAGCAACTCCTTAAACAGCTTCTTGAACGAGGAGATAGCGACAGTCTTCATCGGCATACGCTCTATTTGGTCGCAGTAACTGCTCTCGAAGTCGTCGTTGCCAAACCGAAAGACTCATCGGAAATCGAGCTTGAAGTAGATTCTCGGTTGGCGGCGATCGTTCCACCGACGAGAATGCCGGACGCTAGGGAATTAGCGGCAGCAGGTGATTTGGTAGTTCCACACCTCAAATACCAAGCGACCAGAAAAGCGGAAGAGTGCTCAGCCTCCATCAGAACGCTCGCCTTGATCGGGACGGAACTTGCCCACGCGGAGCTAGGACCTTATCTGGATGACAACCGTACAACCATCCGACGGCAGATAATTACTTCATACAAAGTGGCACGGAATCCGGATGCTTACTTGGGCTCGGTATCCGGCAAAATTGAGCACCTTTCCTTGGCAGGTGGGAGTTACCCTGAAACCTTCTTTCAGCAGATAATGGCTGCGGGAAAACTTAAGTCCCTAAACCTAAGTCGTGTCGGCGGAGTCAATATCGACGAACTAGGCAAATGCAAGGATCTAATCAGAGCACGCATCCACTGGTCGCGTCCACTACCGAGCACTCTTGAACCACTGGCAACTTGTTGTCGACTGGAATACTTGTCTCTACGGGGTGGACAGGTGAACGATATTAGCGCTTTAGCCAGCTGTACCAGCCTTAGAGAATTACACTTGGATTATATTTATAACCGAGTGTACGACATCGATGCCCTGTCGTCCTGCTCGAACTTAGAAGTACTTTCCTTAATTGGTACCAAAATGCGGAATATTGAGGCACTAGTCGCTTGTTCGAACCTCACAACTCTTCACATCGATGGCACATTTATTGATAGCATATCTGCTCTCATCGAGGCATGGCCTAAACTACTAAATCTAGTTCTGTTAAACTCTTCCTCCCGCAAAGCGCAGATAGAGGAATTTGCGGCAGCTCACCCGGAAATGAATATTGAATGTGATGCTTCATGATCTCTTTTCGGACAATGGCGAGACCGGTTTCCGGTCACTCCAGAATCATGATGCCCAAGCGAGGCGGCCACACCTTTGAGATTCACATGTCAGCTGGGATGTTGCATTTGCATCAGAACTCCACAGTTCGGAAAAACCCCCAGGATGGGCCCCGTGTGAATTTCACCGCCGACACGTCGGTCTCGGCGCGACCTTCGTTGTCCTCGGATGCCTCGATCGGCGACGGTCCTGTCGCCGGATTTGATTTGGTGATTGTCACGGCAGGAGAGTAGCAGGCGCCGCGTCAGCGAAATACTTCGAATCGGCTATTAATTTGATCGCCGCGAATCGATGCGATCACTCGCCGCTATCAATTTGGACTTTGGCGAATAGGAGGCACCCCGAGATTTCGCATCATGGAGTGCACGAATGATGACGACGCAAATCCGACCAGTGTCGTATCTTGTTCGATTCCAGATTACTTTTATGTATCCTTGCGCCGGCATGCTTGTACGCAAATAGCGCTACTGATACCCTCTGGGTAGGTTCTTCCAAACGCATGAACAAGTTCGACCCCATCCGGCGACATGCTGCAAAAACTCACACTAACCTGTTAGATGAAAAAGGTCAGAAAGCCAAGCAAGGCCACATCAAAGGATTTCAGCCAACCCCTGTACAGTAAGGACCAAAGGCTGCGGGATAGGGGCCGAGACCTGCGCCGCCACCTTCTCGAGGAGGAGGGCGTGCAGTTGTATTCACGTGGCGCCTTCGCCGGGCTGCCCAGGATCCAGAACCCCAGGCGCAAGCGTACGTGTGCCAAGTCCCTGGAAGGCTTTGCGCTGACCTACCTTTCTCACGTTTTCAACATATCCCTGAGCGATGGCCAGCGAGCAGACCTGGCAACCATGCAGACGGTGGTTCGGGAGGGAGGGCGTTACGCCTTTGCGTCGCCCCGCGGAGATGGAAAAACCAGCCGGGTTGAAGCCGCGATTCTTTGGGCCGCTCTGTACGGGTATCGGCAATGCATGGTGGTCGTCGGATCCGATCTGACTGCCGCCCAGGAAGTAGTTGATTCGATCAAGCTGGAACTACGGACCAACGAGAAGCTGCGGGCTGACTTCCCCCTGCCCTGCTGGTTGGCGGCATTGTCGGACGATGTGGCGCTGCGGGCCAAGGGCTGGACCTGGGGCGGGCAGCCCCTGATCGCAGCCTGGGAAAGACACAAGGCCCAGCTGCCAATCCTGGAGGGTGCCGACGGCAGCGGCTGCATCATCGTGCCACGGGGCCTGACGGGCCGCTTGCGGGGAATGCGGCTGAAGGTCGGCAAGCGTGCAGTCCGGCCCGATCTGTTCGCTATTGATGACCCGCAGACGGACGAAAGCGCTGCCAGCCCCTCGCAAGTGGACACCCGCGAGAAAATAATCCTGGGGGCCATCCTGGGCAGCGGAGGGCCGGACAAGACCATTGCGGCCATGTTGCCCTGCACCATCATCAATCACGATGACCTTGCTGCACGCATGTTGGACCGGAAGGCGCATCCCGACTGGCAGGGAAGTTCCCGGGGCCTGGTGCAGGCATGGCCGGATGCGCAGGAAACGTTGTGGAAGACCTACCACTCGAAGCGGAAAAGCGAATCTCAGGAAGCGGCGAATGCCTACTACGCCGAGAACCGGGAAGAAATGGACAAAGGGGCAGTCCTGGACTGGCCGGAGCGGTTCGCCAAAGGGAAGGAAGTGTCGGCCCTGCAGCACGCCGAAAATCTGCTCTGCGACCTGGGCGAAGAGGTCTTTTCCGCGGAGTACATGAATGACCCGAGTGAGAAGCATCCCAGCGTGTATGAGCTAACGCCGGATCTTGTTGCCTCGCGTGTGCATGCCGGCCGGAAGCAATTTGATATTCCGCCTGAAGGGCACACGATCATTGCCGCTACGGATTTAAATCACTACGGACTGCATTCCGGTGCACTGGCTTTCGGCAGTGATCAGACCGGCTGGGTAGCGTGGTATGGGCGGTTTGACCGCCGAGGCAGGGGGCTCATTCCCAAAAACTGCCCCGAACCTGAAGCCAAGCGACTGATGTTTGAAGCGCTGATGGAGCACGGCAAACACATAGCCGAATTACCTTTGATGCGGAGGGGGAAATCTGCCCGCGCAGGTGTGTGGATCGTGGACGCCGGGTACATGCCCGACGTGGTGCGCCGGTACATCGAGGGACCGGGCCGCACCGTGGGCGTCCCGATTCTTCCGGCCCGGGGCTACAATGCTGACAGGTATCGACCCACGGGACGCAATGTCATCGGCCGGCCCCGCGAACAATGTCACGTCACCGAGTCCAATGTCGCCGGGCGGTTTCTGGCCTTCAATGCCTGCTACTGGCGCGAAGTGAGTCAGCGCGCATGGTTGGGTAGCCCGAGTGCGCCGGGAAGCCTCAGTTTGTACGAGGGTGCGCGCCACACCGAATTTGCGGAGCAGGTAACACGGGAGAGGTTGGTTGAAAAACTGCAGGGACAATACGGGCCCGTGTGGCGCTGGCACACACAACCGGGTTGGCACGACTACGGAGACGTCGTCACGATGTGCTATGTCGCCGCTGCCTGGAACGGGATCGGGACTACTGCCAGCGTTCCAAAGCAATCACGAGATAAGAGAACACGCCGCAGCCGCGGTCCCCATGTCCGGCATATCCCTGTACCTTCTCTTACTTGACCGCCGCGTTTCCATCCATGCCCGCACTGCGCCATCTGGGTGACCTGGGGGAACGGCTGCCGTGTGTAGTTACCGACACCCGAGAGCAGATCCCGCTGCCGACGTAGACACGAGGGCTGTATACCGGGGACTACTCAGTTTCTGGACTGGGAACCCTTTTCGCCGTGTAGCGTAAGAGCATTGACGACCTGGTATCCTGCTGCGCCGCGTCTAACCAGGGGCGATTCAAGAATGAGCTGCACCGGCTGGGGAAATTCCGGTTAGGCATCCTCTCGTTCTCTGTACTTAGCGATGAATTTATCAGTCTCTTGTTCATTGCGCAAGTCGGAGAGGGCCGGCTTCCGGTTCTTTGAACACCACCCCAGGAAACAAAGCCACTCATCTTCAGGAATCTGCTTTCGAATTCGGGCGGGGATCGGATGATGTGCTCCTCTGTTGACAATCCGCCGCGCAGCTTCGACCACTTCAGGATTGTCACGAAGGTCAGCTGCTCCCGCTCGAATGAACTCCGCAAGATCGAGACCACGGTGGACTGGATCGAGCGAGGCGAAATTATCAACCACTCGGTTAATACGCGCCTCACACGCATCCAAGCTGCGCTGCGCTTTGCCCCGCTGGACGCCAGCGAAGTAGATGAGCACAGCGACGATGATCCCGCCGATCCCAATAACGATTTGATCAATTGTCACTTTTCGACATGCCTAACAACGCCGGCGCAGCGGCTCTTCTCCTCAGCGCGAGCGCGCCTTCGGATCAAAGCCGCGGAACGAAGTGAGCGATTGCTCGCATCAGTTCCGCCTCATAGTTGTGTTGTGGAACTCCACATTGTCTGGTGCGAGTTCAGGATCAGGGGTGAGAGTAAACTGGTCGTCACCAATGCGGATTGTTGTGGGCGAGATGAACTCGGGGACGCCGAGGTGGAAGAGGACGTGGTGATTGGGGCAGAGCACCAGGATGTTGTCGGCCCGATCAAGGCCGCCGTGTCGTTTCGCTAGCGGCCGCACGTGGTGGGCTTCAGCATACTTACTGCCGTCAGTGCCTGCCAGAGGCATGCGGCACACTTGGCATAGGAACGAGCATTGCTGTTTGATGAGTTTTCCCAGAGCTGTGTCGCGAACGGTCCGCAGGATCGTGGTCGGGATGTGAGGTGGGGGCTGGCCATCCCCATTCCCACCGGCCTCCGACGGGCCAACGCGCCAGCAGTTTCTGCGCACGCTCGATATAAGCTTGAGTCCTGCTAGATCAGTGATTCGCCAGTCGATATTCGCCTGACCTTTTGATTTGGGATCAATAGACTGCGAGGCTGCATCGTCAACGCGTGTCCACTCGCCCTCCGTGCGGAGTCGTGCCTCGACTGCCTCACGGAGCTGCGGCCGACTGAAAGTCCCGTCACCGAAACGCGCGACAGCCACTTCGAGTACGACGCGCTGAAGCCGAGGTTCTGGTATCATGATTCATCTCCTATGCGACTACCTATTGACGAGGTCTCATCATCCACCTGCATCACGAGATCGTTTGGTCTCGTTATTCCCCTGGATAACAGGACCGCTGGGTCTCGTCAATTAGGGTAAGACGAGCCAAATTGTACGCTCCCCAGTCCCGGGGCTAGAGTACTCCCCGCAGGCCTCATCTCCCAACAATTTTGCATGGGAAATCCCTACCGGGATAACCTCCGCGTCGAGAAGGCATCCGGGGCGGCAGTCTTTGCCGCTGTATGGCCGGGGAGCCGCCGGACGTGTCGCGGCATAAGGGGCAAGGGTCGCGGGCGCGCTACGCGCCAAGCCTGGCGGGGGAATCAACGCTGTGCTTTCTCTGCAGGGACGAGTGGCGGGACCGGCCGGCCGTGTGTGTGGCGTGTGTGGAGGCCGTCGGGTTGCGACAAGCGGCTCAACAAGGCGCTGTGTGTGTAGTTGTGTGTGTGGTGTAGCCCTATATTTCACGCTGTTTCACGATGGCGCAGTTTTCAGGCTAAACGCTGAGAGGCATAAAAAGACCAACAATATAGGGCATAATTGCTTAGGTTATTGGTCGGGGCGACTGGATTCGAACCAGCGACCTTCTGAACCCCATTCAGACGCTCTACCAGGCTGAGCCACGCCCCGGACCAGATCTCGAACCTTACAGGAGGGGCATTGGTGAAGCAATGATATTTCGGATTTCGAATATCGGATTTCGGATTTGTTGGTTCCGCACGACTGAAAATGCCGCAGATTCTTCAATGCAAATTCGAAATCGAAAATCCGAAATTCTCCCAGCCCTTGCCCGCCCTATGGATTCACATTGATCGGCAATGGGATGGTTGCGTTTATGCCGTCGCTGATTTCTTCGCCGATGGTGGGAGTTGTGGTTCCCCAGAAATTGCCTTCCGCATTGACCGTGTAGTCGCCCGAATTGACATTATTCATGTCGAGCGACCCGTTGTTGAAGAAGGAGTTCAATCCGAGGTTGAAGAGGTTCGCGAACGCGAGGAGGTCGAACTCCCCGAAATCGGCGTCAACCGTACCGAACGCAGTGGCGTTCACGCGAACACCGTCGAGCGAGTTGTCGTGAACACTATTCCGCCGGCCGGTGATGAAAACATTCCCGCCGGCCGCCAGGTTGAGATCAATCCCTTCTTCCCCGTTCATTGCCGCGGTGATTCGATCGAGGGTGAGGTCGATATCGCCCTCCACTGGAATTTGAGCAATATTTCGTTTCACAATCTGAGCGCCGCCCGCGGTAAGGCCGATCTCGACCCCTACCCCATCGTTGTTGCCAGCGGTAATGTTCAGAAGATCCACATCCACGTCGCCGCCACTGTGAACCTCCACGTCGACGCCGTCATCGTCGGGGCTGCCGTTCGCGGTGATCCGGTTCAATAGAATTCGTCCCGTGCCGGTGTTGTTATTGATGGTGACGTGAACGCCTTCGCTCACGTTTCCGTTTGCCGTCGCGTCCAAAACGGTGATGGATGTATCGCTCTCCGTATTCAGAAGAGCCCTGAACCCATGGGCGTCGTTATTGCCGGCTTCCGAAGGATCGATCAGCAGGTTGGCGGTGTGGCTCTGCCCATCCTCGACCAGGAATCCGTTTGCGCCGTTCCTGTTCGCTTCCAGGTTTTGGAAACTCGCCTCGACATGGTTTGCGATGCGCCAGAACTCGAAATCCAAGCCGTCTTCGCCGTTGTCCGACGAGGTAATGTTCGCGAAGTCGAGACATCGGTCGAGGTACGGGAGCTGGAAGTTGAACTGGATGCAGTGACTTCATCTTCCCCCACGAGCTTGTGGTCGTCGTCGGGAATGTAGACGTTGAATCGCGCATCGATCATCGGCGTGAGAATCTCGGCCCCGAGCCCGAGTTGACTGAAATAGTTCCCGAATCCGGTGTGGCGGCGATCGAAAAAGATGTTGCCGCCGATAATCATATTCTTCTCCGGAAGCAGGTGGCGGGCGACGAAGCCGATGTTGAACTCCTCTTCCGACACATCGTTGAAGGCAATCCTCGGGTTGAGGAGCAACATGGTGTTGTTCTCGGAATAGACCGGCTGAAGTATATCGATCACCCCGAGATTCACGTCATCGCTGAACCGGCCCCCCGTCGTCAAGGTGGTGGATGGAAGCCGGTTGGTCTGCCCGGATGCGGACTGCAAGGCCCCCAGAATTACGGCCACACCAAGAAAAAAGCCCCCACTTCGAAAGGAAATAACCCTATTCGTCTTCACGATTCGCCCCTCCATGTTCCACTGTGCGCCAGCTAACTGATCCGAATTCGCGAAAAAATTCTATCAAATGTTACATATTAAGCAATTTGAATTTTTGGCATCCAATATGCAGTGTTGCATTCGCGGAATTAAGGAGGATATTGGCAATTCGATGGGAATCGCATTCCGCCTCGGCGGGGTTTCAGGGAAGTACGTTCATCTGCATTTAATGGTCAACCAGGTCATGAATAATCAACTCTCAGACGCGGTCCACGAATTCGTTCAGCGAAAATTCGCGGAGAACGCGGATCCGGGGGCCGCGGAGGTTTCGAAAGATCCCGTGTGGCAGGCAATCAAGGATACGGGAACACGCCTGTGGCTCGACACCGGAGATATGGAAGAGGCCGACGAACTCTGGGTGGACGAGTTCACGGCTCTCACCACCAACAATTCTCTTCTGAACAAGGAAATTCAAAAGGGAATCTATGACGGGTTGATCGAGGAGGCCATCGCCGACCTGCAGAAAGCGGATCCGGGAATCGATGAAAAGACCCTGGTCCTCGAGATCGCTTTTATCTTGAATGCATATCACGGACTTCGCCTGGTGAAACGTTTTGACGCTTTCGTGAGCGTGGAGTTACACACGGACCTTGCGAACGATGTTGAGCGCTCGGTGGCATACGGGCGTCGCTACTTCAAGCTTTGCCCGGAACGGTTTATCGTCAAGGTGCCGCTCACGCCCGCGGGATACCTGGCCGCGCGCACCCTCCGAGCCGACGGAATTCCGCTGAATTTTACCCTCGGTTTTTCCGCCCGTCAGAATTACGTCGCGGCACGATTGACAAAACCCACCTATGTAAATGTGTTCATGGGACGGCTGAATTCCTTCGTGTCGGATCATGGCCTGGGCGATGGCTTGAACGTGGGCGAGAAGGCAACCCTCGCCACGCAGCGTGAATTGCTTGCGCTTCGTGAAGCGGGGGAAACGGACACCCTCCTCATCGGCGCGAGTATCCGGAGCGGCGATCAGATCGGAGATCTGGCCGGGGTGGATGTATTCACCATGCCGCCGAAGGCCGCGGCCGGGTACCGGGCGGATCCCCTCGCGGCGCCGGTCTCCCGGGTTGACGACGATCCGGATGTACATCTCGCCGACGGGGTCTCGCTGGATGATTTCTATGGAAGTTGCCTGTGGGAGGTCACGCCTGAATTCAGGGCAGCTGTCGATTCTCTGCTACAGAAGGACGTGGATGGAATGTCGGCGGATGACGTTCAGCAGCATTTTCATTCGGCGGGCCACAAAGATTTTCTGCCGGCCTGGACGGCCGACGATTCCAGAATTGCATCGGAGGAAGGTAAGATCCCGAAACTCGGGACCTGGAAATCCCGCCTGGCCGCGAGGGAGGTCGGACTGGATGCGCTGATGAATCTCGGGGCATTTTATGCATTTTCCGCGGATCAGAAGGCGCTAGACGACCGGATTCGGTCTTTTATTCCCGTCAATCGAGCATAGCCTGACCGATGTTGTCTTATGCTGAACGCAAGGAGGATAGAATTTCAGTATCATGATCGAATCCGTTGAAAAAACGCCCGTATGGGGCTCCGTGTTGTCCGATCTACACTTATTTACCAATCGCAGCACTGCCCACAACCACCTGGATGAAATCCATGAGACGGCCGCGGCATCAGACCTGTTTATCTTTAATGGAGACACGTTCGATTTCGCCTGGTCGAAGCACCGCGGATACGAGAAATCGGTAGCGGCCGCCATTGAGTGGATCACAGACCTGGCCACCGCCCACCCCCACTGCTCATTCGTGTTTCTTCTCGGCAACCACGACGGTATCGCCCTGTTCAAGGAGGCACTGGGCCAACTCGCGGAGTCACTATCGAACCTCCACTGGGAACCGTACCACGTACAGTTGGGCGAAAAGGTGTTCCTGCACGGAGACGTTTTCCATGCCGGAACGACTCCCGAGCATCTCGAAACGTATCGGGAGCAATGGGACAAGCCTCACAAAAAACATCGGCGATTCGCCGGCCGCATGTATTGGATGGCGGCCCACGTGGGAATCCCCAATGTCCTGATCCGGTTCATCCCCAGGAAACGGTGCGCGCGTCGCATATTATCTTACCTTCGCGAAACGCTCGGCGGATCGGAGCAGGAAGTTCGTGAAATCTATTTTGGCCACACCCACCGATCCTTCGAAGACTATGAGTACCGGAATCGGACGTTCCACAACACCGGGGCCGCCCTGAAGCGAATCCGCCTGTCGATCCTGCAGTTCGAAGTGGATGGAGGAGCGTCGCTCCAGTTCTCCAACGGAAGCGAGTTGGAGATTCCCGGCGCTTAGCCCGGGAAGCCGAATTTCGCAAGATCCTGGTCTGCTTCGTGAGCGATGAGGATGTAGACGCTTTCTTCATCGTGCCAAGACACGGTATCTCGATTCGAAAGCGCTTTGGCTTCGCAGCAATTCTCGACCTCTTCAGGATTGAATCCCGACATGTTTGCGACGAAGAGATGAACCATCTCATCCTTGCCTGACTCGATACATATCAGGGATACCTGGTGACCTTGAAAATCGTAAATCTTACACCCCATGGTGGGCAGCTCAGCGAGTCGCTCATCGATGTTCACGCCGGTCGGTGCATCGCGACTCTCCAGCCAGGACACGAGTTCCGCCGAAGAATTCCGCTCGTAGTCGAGATCCGATATTCCCTGGGCAACCTGGAAGGCGGCGAATTTCTGCAGGTTTTCAAAGGTTTCAGCCCGCGCTTCGACGACCGAAACGGAGGATTGGTCAACGTTTACTACCACGGCAATGACCCCCACCAGGGCCACCAGGGCGGCGGCGTACGCGAGAGGTCGCCATTGAAACTCGATGACTTCCGTTTCCGCCGGTTTTGCCTCATCGCTTCTCAGCGCCTGGACAATGCGTTCGCGGGCTTTTTCGGGAAGATGAACTCCGGAGAGCAGGTCTTCGTGGCTGTCGAAGTAAGCGATCTCGCGCGCAAGTTCTTCCCGTAAGGACTCGCTGGCTTCCAGCGCAGCCTCGGCTTCGCGGAACTCGGGCTGCTCCTTGACAGCGGGGTCGTGACGGGCTGCCAGTATCAAGGCTACAACATCAATCTTGTCCACGAGAAAAACTTCCTTTTCCTGTACGGTTACGAATTTACGACTTTCCTTCTGAGCTTAGTCAGGGATGTCTCATTTTCATGACACTTTTTCATTAAAAAAATGGACCCAGGGGCTTATGCCGGGATTCCACGCCGGATGGGACTTGTTTGAGAGTTCGGGTTTCGGGTTTCAGGTTTCAGGTTTCAGGTTTCAGGAGGGACAACATGCTGGCAGACAAGGACTTCCATCCTGAAACCTGACACCTGACACCTGACACCTGAAACCCGAAACCTGAAACCTGACACCTGAAACCAAAAACGACTCTCCCAGTTCGAAAAATCTGCCCCAAGTCAGAGGCCAACCTGAAATCGGAAAATTCGCTATCGGCCCCCGTGCCTCTTCACCAGCGCAAAAAACCGATCCTGATATTGTTGAAAAACATTCGCATTCTGGAGCTTTTCATATAACCCCTGCATCGTGGAGGGGTCGCGCTCGGCCTGGTTGAAGGTCTGCTCGATTTCCGATTTCTGATCCGCGAGGGAGAGATCCTCGGCGGAAAATATTCCGTGATTACGGAAATCCTGGATGTTGGGCCCACTCGATTTCTGCACCACATCCACCATGAGTTTGAGTAGACATACTTCCCAGGGGTTTTCCACGCCGATCACGACAGCGGCAAGCGGATCGGCCCCTTTTGAGACGGCGTCCTTCACCTCCTCCGCGATTTGCTCGAGGGTGCCGGTAACAATCTCCTCGCTGATGTGCTCCTTGGCTATCTTGAAGCCGTATTTCAGGAGACAAAGCTCCTGCTCGTGCTTTCGCAGCCAGTCCCCGTAGGCGTTGGCCTCCTCCCCGAATCCCTCCAGGAGCGTGTCCAGGAACGAATTTGGAGTCATGATTTCCGGTCGATACGCCTTCACCCTCCCCTCGCGGATGCGAATTTTCTCCACCGTATCCATCTGCTCCGTGACCAGGTGGTAGTTCAGGGTGGTGGACCCGAATGTCTCCAGGTTCGAAGTCGGTGACAGGAGGATGTGAGTATTCTGTACTGCGTACCAGAAATTAAAATTTGCGTCGTGGGTCATGGGATAGGAAAGGGAGTCCGGATCATAGTTGCAACACGATCCGGAGTGTACGTCATCGGTGATTCAGGTCAATCCCACGATCCGAATGCAGAGCTCCGCGGGTTTCGGCCGTGAACGAAGGATGGAACCACGAAATACACGAAACACACGAAAAATTGGCCGAAGGTAATCGGATGAATCAAGGATGGGTCGTTCACAACCTGGTGAGGTGTGCCGTAGATTCGAACCGGTATCAAACTACCGTACTACGGTCTTCCGTGCTTGCAGTACGTTCCGCTTGGGTGCGGCTCCGCTGCTTCGTGTATTTCGTGGTTCAATTCACAGAGATGCTGAATCGTTCCGGCTTCCATCTATGAATCGGGATCGGGGGTCGGATCGGTGCCGAACTTTGCGATGAGGGCAGTGCAGAAAAAACCGGCAATGATACAGCCGGCAGCCCCTGCGGCTTGACCTCCGGAGGGTTTGAAAAATGCGGTGGGGTAGTCCTCGGGGTCCAATTCGGAGAGCATTTCCGCGGTGACCTCCTGGCCTTTCCACTGCGATCCGATCTCCGGCGCCACTCCCTCCTGGAATGGCCAAAGTCCGACCACCGCGCCCACCAGCAATCCGAGCAGAACACCAAGCGTCGCCGCTTCCGCCTTTCCCAACAGGAGACGCAGAAGATTGCTCACTCCAACAATACCAATGACGATTCCAAGCCCGACGGGAATTCCGACCCCGAGACCCAGTTCGAAAATCATGGAGATGTTCATTTCTCGAACGGCATCCTTGAAGCTGTCGATGGCGGTCAGGATCGGAACGTATTGACCCAGCACCAGGAGAAGGTATCCGCCGCTGACCCCGGGAAGAATCATCGCGCTGGCCCCGGCGATGCCGGCAACCATCAGCATGAACCAACCGGACGTGCTGCCGCCGCCCTCCGCCGCACCCCGCAACTGGAACCACGCCAATGCCGCCATGGCGATAAATCCGGCGGCCGCGCCGATCCACACCGGGGCCGAAGGTTTCTTCACCATTTTCCACACCACGGGAACTCCGCCGATCGTCAGGCCGATGAACAGGCTGTACATGATCCATCGATGATCAAGGACCAGCCCCTTCACCGTCCCCGCCAACAGGAGAATGGCCAGTCCCGCCGCAACCACCACCGCGCCGAGCAACACGATAGACTCGAGCCGGAACCTGAAGGTTGTAACTTCCGCGACCGCGTTGATGAACGCGGGGTAAACGCCCGCCGCCAGCAGCATGGTACCCCCGCTGATACCCGGGACAAGGTTCGCGAGCCCCATGAGGACCCCGCCGATGACGCCCCGAACCACGAGAAGAGGCAACGGAGTTGCGGATTGATTCGTAGTCTCAGGATTCATCGTTTTCAGGGGCGCGTTTTGAGGCTTTGTATCGCTGTAACATTTTGAAAAAACGAACGGTATCACGAACCGGACGAATCTTGCTACGCTCATCCCCGTAAACCGTCTCCACCGGGACCGAATGAATCGGAATCCCGAGGCCCGCGATTTCGAGCAGGATCTCCGACTCCGCGGCAAAGCGGCTCGCTTCGACATTCACCTGCTTCAGAACTTCGAGACCATAGAGCCGGAATCCGTTCTGCGTATCCGGGACCTCCTGCCCCATCGCCCGTGTCAGCAGTCCGCTCATGAACCGGTTGGTCCATCGGCGGATCAGCGGCATATCGCCCACCTCGCTCATCCGGTTCCCGACCACGACCCTGTGTCCCGCCGCGTGCGCCTGAATGAATCCCGGCAGATCCCCGGCGCGATGCTGTCCATCCGAATCCATGGTGATGACCGCATCGAATCCCTGCTCGGCTGCGTACGCGAACCCGCGGGCCAACGCTGCGCCCTTGCCCTGGTTCGGGTCCAGCCGAATGACTTCCGCACCCGCGTTTCGGGAAACCGCGGCGGTCTCATCCTCAGATCCATCGTCAACCACCAGAACGGAAGGACAGAAGGCAAAGACATCCCCGATAACGGCGGCAATGCGCCTTTCCTCGTTGAACGCGGGGAGAAGGACGAGAAGCTCGCGAGATCCGGTCATCAGGCGACGCTTGGATTCTGTGTTCCCCGTCGCTGCATTGCCTGCTCCAGAAGCTGTTCCGCTTTGTAGGATGAACGCACCATGGGCCCGGAGGCCACGCCGGCAAACCCCATTTCTAGCGCGATGTCCCGCAGCCGGTCGAATTCCTCCGGGGGAACAAACCGGCGGACTTCGGCGTGATTGCGGGTGGGTTGCAGATACTGGCCGAGTGTCAGCAACTCACACCCGACATCGAGCAAATCGCGAAAGGCAGTGGTCAGTTCCTGCTCCGACTCCCCGAGCCCCAGCATGATTCCGCTCTTGACGGCGGGTGCCGGCTCCCATCGGGACGCGGCGCGAAGAACGCCGAGAGATCTTCCGTATGCTGCTTGCGGTCGGATAACGGACTGCAATCGCCGCACCGTTTCCAGGTTGTGATTATATACGTCCGGCCCGGCATTCAACACGTTCTCGATGGAACCTTCCTCTCCTGCGAAATCGGGGGTGAGCACCTCGATGGTGGCATCCGGCAGGACTTCCCGAATGGAACGAATCGTGGCGGCAAAAATCGTAGAGCCACCGTCGGGCAGATCGTCCCGCGCCACGCTGGTGAGGACAACATGCGAAAGCTTCATCCTGGCGGCGGCCTCGGCAACCCGCGACGGTTCCCCGTTGTCCAATTCGATCGGGCGGCCGGCCTTTATGGCACAGAATGCGCAATCGCGCGTGCAGACATCTCCGAGGAGCATGAGGGTGGCGGTTCCCTGGCCCCAGCACTCGTGAATATTCGGGCATCGAGCGCTCTGGCAGACGGTGTGGAGGGACAAATCGCCAACGAGATCATGGACGGCGGAAAAATCGCCGTCCGTACGCATCTGCAATCGGATCCATGGGGGAAGTCGGGCCATGGTTACAATGTATGTATGCCGCGGAAGTTGTCAATGATCACAACGATTTGCCTCCCCAAAGTAGGCATCCACCTCCGGGGGATGGAGCGGCTGGACAAAGACAAGAATCGAGAAAGGGGACGAGGAAGGCTCTCCGCTTTCTCCTCCGCTTGCTCCCACCAGCCTCCTCGTCCCCCGGAGGTGGACGGCTACTCTATTTCGGTCTTCATCGACAAGGGACCGTGATCGGGAGTACATCGTGAAGAACGATGAACACCGAACTCTCAGAATCGTATCAACCCGACGAACGCTATATGCAGCTTGCCCTCCGGGAAGCGGCGGAGGCAGCGGAAGCGGGTGAAGTTCCGGTCGGCGCAGTGATTGTTCACGGCAGATCCCTCATCGCGAAGGCCCACAACCAGGTGGAACTGCTCAAGGATCCTACGGCACACGCCGAGATCATCGCGATTACCCAGGCCGCATCCGCGCTGGGGGACTGGCGACTGGGAGATACCGTCCTCTACGTCACGAAAGAACCCTGCCCCATGTGCGCAGGCGCGATTGTGCAGGCAAGGATTCCCATCGTGGTCTGGGGAATGACGGATCCGAGCCGTGGCGGGGCCCGTTCACTCTTCCAAATCTTTGATCACCCGAATCTGAATCACCGCGTCACCTGGATGGAAGGAATGCTGGAGGCGGAGAGCAGGTCCCTGGTGCAGGCATTCTTCCGGGAACGGAGGATAACCGGGGACGGATGAGCGAATGTTTGATGGGAACGCGGCTCCGTTCTGCCGTCTACAGATTCCATTGATCCGCCAACCAACGCTCGCATTCTCAATGCGGGACCCGGGAGATGGAGTGCGGCGTACCGCGTTTCACTCCAAACATCAATTCCGTATCGATCGCGGCTTTGCTGCCACGTGACACGGCGAGGGCTATCTCTCTTTCCGGAGAGTGATTTTTTCGGGGACGATTACGGGGTACTTGATGTCCTTGGCCCAGTATTGCCGGCCTTCGACTTGCATCGTCCGCCCTACCAGGCCGCTGAGTTGTTTGTGGTTTCCGTGGATGTAGCAGACGGTGCGGCGACGAAGGCCCTTGCTCTCCACCAGGCGGTGTGCGGCCGGGCGGCCGAACAATTGGTCCGTCAATCGAAGTTCCCCTTCCATCACCGCGGAGTCACCCTGCCCTTCGAGGGGTACGAGTTCCAGCGGCGGCGGCTCGGGTTCGGGTTCGGGGACCGGGTCGGGAGCCGGCGCCACCGGTTCCGGTTCCGGGCTGGGATCTTCCTCCTCATCGGTCGGCGCGCTGCGCGTAATCATGACCAATTCCACGAATTCCTTGCTGATCCAGAACGTGCATCCCGGAAGGGGCCTGGTTTTGAGCCAGTCCCCGTGCTCACCGATCGGCTCAATCGTTGTCCCCTGTGGAATCCGGCCCACGACTGAATAATTACCGCCGGGACCGGCCCGTACGTTGAGTTCGTTCGCCGAGACCCGCCCTTCCTTCACGAAATCCCCGTGCACCCAGACCGCACTGCCCTCAGGGGGCACGACCTCGACCCACTCTCCCTTGAATGTGCGGGCAATGAGAGGCTGCCCCTGGTTGACCTGGTGGACAACTTCGGAGGTCAGCGCGGCCCCGGCCCGCAGGTTGACCCGGGATCCTTTCACCACCACCGGGGTTTCCGCTTCCGGCGCAGAAGTCAGGGGGGCCAGGACGCCGGTCATCCAGAAAACCGGAATCACGATGAGGAGATTCGCTGCCATCCCCTACGAGTAATGAATTAGGAGTTCGAGCGCAACTGTTCGAAATCGGCTTGCCACTTTCGCAACCCGATCCCACAATGAGAAGCCGATGGATCAGGAAGGCCTTTACTACCCGACGACGTCCTGGCAACAGCACTGCAGACTGCGGGCTTCCGCCTGGGACGGAGCTGAAACCGAGGGGGAGGCGGTTGTGTTCCGCACGCTGCCCAGTACCGGGGATCTCGTGCCGGACGAAACGCCGCCGCCCTGGAGTTTCCACCTCGGGTTGACCGAGAGTTTCGGCAATGCCGTGGCCTCCTTTCTCAGCAGCGGTTTCAGGCTCCAGTTTCCCAGCATCGCAAAGGAGGCATCCGTCTCGTGCATGGTGCTCCAACAGGGAGTCCTGGTAGGTCTCTCCAATTTTGCGCTGAACCCGACCATCTTTTCGCCTGAGTTCGAAGTGTTGGAGGAGGATGGATGCCAATGGGCGAAGATCGGCGATAAAACCGTCCTGCTCCGAATTCAGCATGAACCGGAGCGCACCATGTTCTGCCTGGTCGTCTGCCCGGGCGGACGGGATGAGGCGGACGCGCGGGCGACCGGCGCGATTACGCTCGACCCCGTCTCCTATGGAAATCGGGGATTCTCCCGGCGAGCCCCGATCTACGCCGGTCTCGAGAATATTCATGATGACTCCCTCCTCGTGCGCGGCGTCGAGGAGATGATTTTTCACCTGGAAGGCAATCACGGCGACGGATCGCGATGGTGGTCGGCCGCGAGTATTCCCGGTAACCCGGCGATCGACGCAAACCAGGTGGTACCCCTCGCCCTCGCCTGGAAAAGCATCGATGCCGACGTCTCGGTAGACATCGTAGTTTCCACGGTACAGGCATCCGAGGACCTGTACCGGATCGATTCAAATACGGGCCAGGTCGCTTCCTGCAGCTGGCCCTGTCTCGCTGCAGCCGTGGAAATCGCATGCACCGGGGAGGATTCCGATACTTCGCTGATCGGCGAACTCCTGCCTGCCCTCCACGCCTATCTTGAAAGAGCCGTTCGTTGTTTCGATCCGGAAGAGAACGGCATGGTCACCTGGCGAACGGCCGAGGAATCCCTGATTCCCGATGCATTCGACAGCAATCTGGGTTCGGCGGGTCTTTGCGCAATGCTGCTGGCTGAACTGGGGGCGCTTTCGCGGCTTTCCGAGCTTGCCGGCAAGGATGGCGCCTTGGATATGTCGACCTTGTCGGAAGCGGAGACCCGGTTCCAACAGGCCATGGTAATTACTTTCTGGGATTCTGACCGGCGCGTTTTCAGTGATCGATACGTCGGCGGAGACCCGGTTGCGCGACTCACGCTCTCCGGCCTCATGGCCATCTGGCACCGATCCATCGATGCCACTCATCGTGAGGCCGTCATGCGATGGATCAGGGATCCGCGCTTTTTCGAGGGGCCCGACGGGATTCCGCTCTGGCAGGAATGGGAAAACGATCCGGTACCGCCTCCCGTCCCGCCCGTTCACCAGATTTTTCTCCTCGAGGCGTTGAGGCGGCACGATCAGCAGGATGCGGTAACCGTTTTCGAAACCAGGATCGTCGAAGCGATCCTCCGGCATACCAGTCTCACCCATCAGCTCCCGGCCGATCTCCACACCGGGGAACCTGCCGATCTGCAGATCACCGAGCCACATTGGTATGATCAGCCGATTATCGCGGGATGCCTGCTCGTCCTGACCGCTCCGAACGTCTATCGGCGCCAGGCCAGCGAGATCTCGCCCCTGATGCGAACGCTGGATAAGAACCGGTACCTGGTCGTTGGTTCGGCACTCAGCGCCCTGTTTATCGTGATTCTTGGTCTTTCGATGATTTTGAACAGTTTCGGCCAGCGGGAGGGTCGCGATGCCAGCCCGACAGAGCTAATTCGCTACCTTATTGTCCAGCAAAAGTTTGACGAGGCCCTGGCACTCCTCGAGACGCAGGCACAAGAGAATCCAGACAGCAGCTTCGAGTTTCTACGGGCCAATATCCTCTACAGGAAGGGCCGGTATGCAGAGGCTGAAATCATCTATCGATCTCTCATCTCATCCGGCATAGAAGAACAGAAATCAACTTTGAACCTGGCCCTGTCCCTCTTCAGGCAAGGCAACTTTGATGAGGCTGAATTTACGTATGGCGCATTTCAAGACGAGTTCGAGGAAGCATCGCCCAGAATGCAGTTGATTGCCCAGATCGCGTCCGATTTCCTCGATCAGAACAAGACCACCCTTTCACTGGAATCCATGGAAGATCGGGACAGGGAAAAATAACGGGGCTGATCCTTCCGGGTACTTCCGGCAATGTTCGACGCATGCCCCCCAGAATTACGGATGTAATTCGGAAAAATCCTGAAAAACCGTTTCCCCCCGAGGGGGGGAAAGGGGAAAAAAAAGGAAGGGGGTTATGCGCCAAGGAGGTCGGGGTGAGGAACCCCATGAGGGAAACGCACATCCGCCCTTCCGTTATTACAATAGAACGGACCTGATTTTAATGCAAGCGTAGAGTTGTCCTCAGGCTAACTTTTATAAATCGTCAAATTATCATAGGTTTATTGACAAAAACCGGGTAAATGGAGCAGAATTTTTGGATGGAACTCACAAGATGTTAACAGTTCGTACACAGTTTTTTCCCCTACTCATCCTCGTAATTGTCCTGGGAGCATCCTTTTCATCCGGATGTGACAATATCAAGAAGACATCCGGCAAAATGGTGCGCTTCCGGGACGACAACCGGGAGGTTACCTACCAGGTGCCCGCGCTCAAATCCCAGGAGTGCAGCGGCTACCTGCTGGAAGTCTTACGCAGGATAAATGGAATCGAGGAAGCCAGCCCTGATTTAGAAAATCAGCGGATCACGATCCGGTATAACTCCCGCAATCTCGGTGAAAAGAACATCGAATACACCATCTCGGGGGCCGGGTTTGATGTAAACGACACCCCGGGTAATGCGAATGCAAAGGCAAATCTCCCGGAAAGTTGTCGGTGAACGGATGAGCAATCATATCCAGGCGGATCAGCCCCGCGCGATCACACAAATCAAGCTCCCGGGATTCGAACCGGTCCGTAGCGGAAAAGTTCGCGAAGTCTACGATGCCGGAGACACCTTCCTGTTCGTAGCATCCGATCGGATCTCCGCCTTCGACTGCATCATGCCTACCGGGATTCCCGACAAGGGATACGTATTGAGCCATTTGTCTTCTTATTGGTTCAAAAAACTCGAGAAAATCGTGCCGAATCATGTTGTATCCATGGATACCATGCAGTATCCGGCCGAGTTCGCGCCGTACGCGGCTCTGTTGACGGGACGTTCCATGCTTGTGCGTAAGGCGGAGATGTTCCCGGTTGAGTGTGTAGCGCGTGGATATCTCGCCGGGTCCGGATGGAAAGATTATCAAACAACGGGCGGCCTCGCGGGCCACGCCCTCCCCAGCGGGCTCGAGCAGTCATGCCGGCTCTCGGAACCTCTTTTCACCCCCGCAACCAAGGCGGAATCAGGTCACGATATCAACATCTCTTTCAGCGAAATGACCAATATCATTGGCAAGGATACCGCCAACCGCCTGCGGGAAATCACCATGAATCTGTACCGCACCGCAGCGGAGCACGCGGCCGAACACGGGATCATTATTGCCGACACGAAATTCGAGTTCGGCCTGATCGACGGTGAAATTGTCTGGGCGGACGAGGCTCTCACGCCCGACAGCTCACGATTCTGGCCTGCGGACCAATACCAAACCGGAATTTCTCCCCCATCCTTTGATAAACAATTCCTGAGAGACTACCTGGAAACCCTGGACTGGGATAAAACGCCGCCCGCTCCGGAACTTCCGGATGAAATCGTCGCCAGGACCCGGGAAAAGTATCTGGAAGCATACCGTCTGCTCACCGGATCGGAACCACAATGGTAGGTACGCAGATTGCACCTCCCTTCGCACATTTAATCGACCGACTACCGCCATGAGAGTTCTGGTGGACCAGTTCCTGGACTTCGTTCTGCTGGAAAAGGGGCTCAGTGAAAACACCCGCAACGCCTATCGGTCAGACCTGATCCGGTTTACGGACTTTCTGCGGCAAAGCGGAATCCGTTCGCTGAATGATGTGAAGCGGGACGACGTCGCGACCTACCTCATGAGCGAGAAAGACCGGGCGCTGAGTTCCCGTTCGCTGGCCCGGAACCTTGTTTCGATTAAGATTTTTTTCAAGTATCTGGAACAGGAGGGGCTTTTGCAGGGTAATGTTACTGAGGTAATGGACTCACCCAGACTCTGGAAAATGCTGCCGGATACGCTGACACCGGACGAGGTGGACCGTCTCCTCGCCGCGCCGGATCAAAAATCGACACTGGGAAGGAGGGACGCGGCGATTCTCGAAACGTTTTATGCCGCGGGACTGCGCGTGTCGGAGTTGTGCGGCCTTCAACTCGGCGACCTGGACATCGACATGGGATACGTACGCTGCACCGGAAAAGGGAAAAAGGAGAGAATCGTGCCGATCGGGAAGCAGGCGATTCGCTCGATCACGGCGTATGCCAACGAAGTTCGACCTTCCCTGGTCCGTGACGAATCCATCCGCAGCCTGTTTCTCACTCGCCTCGGAGCGGGTTTTTCCCGGAAGGGGATGTGGAAGCTGATTAAGCAATACTCCCACGCCGCAGCCATCTCCAAGAATGTTACACCGCACACCCTGAGGCACTCCTTCGCCAGCCATTTGCTGGCTCATGGAGCCCCCCTTCGGGTGATCCAGGAAATGTTGGGCCATGCAGATATCGCAACCACCCAGCAGTACACCCACGTGGACTCAACCAGGTTGAAATCCGTTCACGGAAAGTTCCACCCTCGCGCATGAAAAATCCGTACAAAAAACTCGAAAAACAACTAGGGTACAGTTTCCGCAAGAAGAAACGCCTCCGAAATGCGCTGACCCACCGGTCCTATCGCTTCGAGCGGCAAGCCGAAGACGCCGACAATCAGCGGCTTGAATACCTTGGAGACGCAGCCCTCGGTTTCGTCACCGCCGCCTATCTCTTCAAAAAGTACCCGGCACTGCGTGAAGGGGATCTCACCAAGCTGAGAAGCCGGATTACAAGCGGCAAACCGCTCGCCGACATCGCGCAGCGCTGCGACCTCGGGGAGTACCTCCTGCTCGGCCGCGGCGAAGCGCAGTCGGGCGGGCATGCCAGGCCTTCCAATCTCACCGATGCCATGGAGGCCGTCATCGGCGCGGCCTATGTGGATGGCAATACCAAGGCAGTGGAAAGAATTTTCAAGAAGCTGATTGTGCCTTACATGGAAGAAGTCGACTTGATTGAGGACGCCGACAATCCCAAGGGACAACTCCAGGAACTTGCCCAGGGGCGTTGGAAAACAACTCCAAGGTACCGCGTCATCAGTGAAGAGGGCCCTTCCCACAAACGGGAATACACCGTGGACGTGCGACTGCAGGATTACATCGTGGGAACCGGCGCCGGACCCAATAAGCGGGAGGCCCAGATGGCAGCAGCCAAGGCCGCCCTGGAAATCGTGGAGGCGATGACCGAACTCCCCGAGGAGGAGGAGTAGCGTTCAGCGTGTAGCCCGCATTGCTCACTTATTGCCGCCCTCTTTCCTGCTCTTCCGGTGCAGCAGATCTCTCTCGGCCTGGCTCAGGCTTTTCATTCCTCCCTCGTCAATCTTTTCGAGGATGCGATCGATTTCGACGGTTTCTTTGTCGGTGCTTTTCCGAAGAGAAAACCCGCGCCCCGATTTCCCGGATGTCGCGTCGCGGTTCATTCCAACCGCGTTGGGATTCATTCGGAGCACCCAGAACACGTAAACATACCCGGCGACGCCACCACCGAGATGTGCCGCGTTTGCAACGCCCCCGCCAAACGGCTGAAAATAGAGAAACAGGATTTCCAGAGTTCCCAGGAACAGCGCAAGGGTCCAGGCTTTCATGGGCACTTCGTACACGAACAGGAGAAGCAGGGTAATTTCACGGCGAGGGTACATGGCGGCAAAGGCCCCGATGATTCCGAAAATCGCGCCGGAGGCGCCGACGCAGTAGGCATCGGAACTACTTCCGCTGACGATGAGCCAGCCAACTCCGGCAAGAACACCGCTGATAACATACATGATTGTAAACTGCCGACGGCCCATTCCCCGTTCGGTTTCAGGTCCCATCATGAAAAGAACGAACATGTTGAGGGCAAGATGGAGCAGGCCGCCGTGAAGAAACATGTAGGAAAAAAGCTGCCAGATTTGCCCCTTTTCCATGCCTGCGGGACTGAGGGCGAAGAAGCTGACAAAGCGGGAAGCGCTTTGTGTCAGAAAGAATTCCTGGTAGATGAAAATGCCGACGTTGGTCAGCATCAGCAGCAGAACCACGGGCGTGATCCGCGTCACCGCGCGAGAGGAGTCTTCAGGATCGATGTCGTCGGTCATGGATTCACAGGGTCCGAAAGTAGATCTTCAAAAGCCTGGTTCCGACTCGTTTCTTTCTATCCGGGTAGATTCTGCAGCGTAAGCAAGGTCAATTCCGGGGGACAGAACGCGCGCCAGGGGATTGTCCCCTCCCCCAATCCGCGCGACACATAAAGATAGCGACCCGTCCTCAATTCGAAAAGCCCGGAAGCGTACGGCTTTCCGATATGGGTCGCGGTAAATACCGCGCCCCGTCCGGGAATGCGGACCTGGCCTCCATGGGTGTGTCCCGAAAGCATAAGATCGAAGCGCGTTTCATCAATGTAAAGAATCGTGTCGGGATTGTGAGAAAGCGCAAGAGTGAAATCGGCATTCTCGCCGTCGAAAGCGCGGTTCGGGTCGAACGTCCCCAGGTGGATGTCATCCAGGCCGGCAATGCGGAGAGATGCGTCTTTTCGATCCAGCATGGCCGACTCATTTTGAAGTGGAATCAGGCCGGCACGGCGAATCTGTTCCGCGAAGAGGGCAGCGGACCCCCCCCGAGCGTAATCCCAGTTTCCGGCAACGGCATACCGGGGAACGTCCGAAGGAAGCGAAGAAAGCCACTCCACCGCGATCGGCCAATCTCCGGGACGGTTTACCGTGTCCCCGGTACAGGCAATCAGGTCAGGCGACAAGTCCTTGATCAATCGATTGGCGGCACGGATTTTTCGCCGGAAAAAGAAGCCTGCGTGTACATCTGAAATCAGCAGGATCTTCAAACCGCACATCGGCTCGGGCAGGTCCCGAAAGGGAATATCAACTTCTTCGAGAATAATTCGCGCCATTGGTTCCGGCCTCTCAGCCAATCGTATGAATTCGGTGGAACAATGAACAGATTTTCCAAGAGAGAAAGAAGCGGGACGTCTTCCGGGGAGCCCGACGGGCAGTTGAGAGAAATACCCGAGTCCACCATACGCCTATCCATGGAACCACAGACTGGTTTCGCGTTTCGCGATTATGAAGTGCGAAAATTCGGGTAGGATGACCTTCCAAGTCCGACCCGGATCAAGGGGAGATCATGGAAAGAGAATGATGGAGCCTGCTCTACCCATTCGCCAATTCATGACATTGCCTTGTACTGCTCCAAGCGACATCAGACGTCCCGAATCTGGTGCGCAACGGTTGCATTCGCAAAATACTCATTCCCAGCCGGCCACATGTCCATTTCCTCGGGTTGTGTCCCACGTGGGACACATGTCCAGACCTGCTACATGTCCCACGTGAGACACATTCCCATCTCTCCGGATTGTCCCACGTGGGACACCTCTCCAGACCCGATATATGTCCCACGTGAGACACACTCCCCTTCCCTCGGGTTGTCCCACGTGAGACACCTGTCCAGACCTCCAGCATGTCCCACGTGAGACACATTCCCATTTCCCCCGGTTGTCCCACGTGAGACACACTCCCCTTTCCTCGGGTTGTCCCACGTGAGACGTCTGGCCAGACCTCCAGCATGTCCCATGTGAGACACACTCCCATTTCCTCGGGTTGTCCCACGTGGGACACATGTCCAGACCTCCCACATGTCCCACGTGAGACACATTCCCATTTCCTCGGGTTGTCCCACGTGGGACACATGTCCAGACCTGTAACTTGTCCCACGTGAGACACATTCCCATTTCTCCGGGTTGTCCCACGTGGGACATCTCTCCTCGCAGTGCGGAGTTCACGGGCGGGGCTCTGAGTGGGATGATCGGGGTCGCGGCACCATGCAAGTTACCCTTGCCAAGGGTTCCTGACTGACCGTATGTTGTGCCTTTGGATGGAGGTCTGCCTTGTGAAAATCGCCTGGGGATTTGTTTCGGGGTTATGTTCTCCAGAGGCGGGCCGGTAGCTCAGTTGGTAGAGCAACGGACTTTTAATCCGTAGGTCGAGGGTTCGAGCCCCTCCCGGCTCACCATTCCTGCCGTCGGACCTGGTATTCCATGCTCCGTCAATGTTGCGTGATGGGCCGCCCACCGAAATTCGGTCCCGATCGCGGTTCGCCCTCGTGTTTCCAGCCGGTACTGTTCACACTTTTTTCGTAGCGGGCGGATGGAGATTGGACGGACTCAACTCCTTGATTCCGTGTGAGAACCTGTCGCGCAGTAGAAAAGTGTGCACTGTGAGGGCTATGCCGAAAAAGTTACCGCGTTTCGGAGTAGCATGGTGTATTTCGTGGTGGTCCGATGTCTTCACTCAAGAAACTTCGCTGGAAATTTGAGGTCCTGGTAACCCGGCTTTGCCTGCTGGTGCTCCCCCGGGTGCCGCGGAAGGGAATTCTCCGGCTGGCGCGCTGCCTGGGCCGGGTCGGCTATCATCTCTCCAGCACGCTGCGCCGGATTGGAGAAGCGAACCTGGACCTTGCCTTCGGCACGACGAAGTCCGCGGATGAGAAACGCACGATCCTGCGCCAATCCTATATTTCGTTTGCAACCGTCGTCCTCGACGTCTTCTGGTTTACCCGGAATCCGCGGGAGCGGTTGAATGCGCATGTGCACTTCCCGGAGGGAGCGTTGGAGTCGGTCGGCAACGGTCCCGAGATTTTCATCACCGCGCATCTCGGAAACTGGGAGGTGCTGGGACAGGCGGTTGCGAATGCAGGTCTGCCCCTGCATAGCGTCGCAGCTCCGATGTCGAACCCCTGGTTGGATCCTCTTTTCATCCCAAGTCGTGAATTGACCGGTCAGCGTATTGTCTCAAGCGAAGGCGCATTGAAGTCCCTGATCCGGGTGCTGCGGGACGGCCAATGTTTCGCCATGCTTCTGGATCAGAATACGAAGCCGTCGGAAGGCGGCGTTTTCGTCCCCATATTCGGCATTCCCGCCCCGGTTTCCATGAGCGCAGCCATCCTGGCGCTTCGTACCGACAGCGAGATCGTGTTCGGATTTGCCCTTCTCCAGGAGGACGGCTCCTACCGGGTCGTTTCTCCCCGGCGCATTGGGCGCGCCGAAATCGAGAAAATCAAAACCGAGGCCGGCGCCCATGCGGCGGACCGGCTTACACTGCTGATTACCCGGATCCTGGAGGATGCGGTTCGAGATCATCCCGGCTCGTGGCTGTGGACTTACAAGCGCTGGAAACATATCGCGCCCGGGTACGACCGGAATGCGTATCCTCACTATGCGAAATTCATGCGGGAGGAAGAGTCGGGAAAAGCGAGAGTCGTGGGGGAGGAAAGTGTTTAGTATCTAGTGTTTAGTTATTCGGCACTAAATACTAAAAACGCCCTAAATCCGCGTCCCGGCAGGAATGACCGTGCCCTTGGGAACGACGACGATACCGTCCCGAACGGTGCAGAAATCATTGGAAGTTTCATCTTCCTTGCCGTCCGGAGTCACGACGCATCCGTCGCCGATGCAGACGTTCTTGTCGATGATCGCATTCTGAACCAGGCAGTCACGCCCGATTCCCATGGCCGGCGTTTTGGAATCTGTAGCCTCCAAGTCGTAGTAATCCGCTCCCATGATCACGCTGTTTTCAATGTTGGTGCCTGCCCCGATGATGGACCGAATTCCGATCACCGCGGAAGAGATCTTCTCCGCGGACACCACGGCACCCTCGGAGAGAAGGCACCGCTCTGTCTGGCAGTGGTTGATCTTCGACGGCGGGAGGAACCGCATGTGAGTGTAGATCGGAGAGGAAGCATCGTAGAGGCTGAATTCCGGGACCGGATCGGCAAGACTGAGGTTTGCCTCCCAAAAGGAACGAATCGTCCCGATGTCACGCCAGTACCCTTCAAAAACGTGGCTGAAAACCCGGAAATCTGTAATCGCGGAAGGAATGATGTCTCGGCCGAAGTCGCTCGACTCGCTCTCGAGAAGCTGGCGCAGCACCGGGGTGTTGAAAACGTAGATCCCCATGCTGGCAAGGAATTGCTCACTGCCCTGCTGTGAGGGTGAACTGAGGGGGTCGAGGGCTTCCCCGAAGCCGGGTTTTTCCACGAAATTCACGATTTGCATGCCGTGGTTTACCTGCATGATTCCAAGGTCGCCGGCATGCTCCCGTGGTACGGGTTTGGTGCAGATCGTCACATCCGCATTCGTTTCCAGGTGCTGCTGGACAACCTTTCTGTAGTCCATCCGGTAGAGTTGATCCCCGGACAGGACCACGATCAGTTCCGGATGGAAGTCCATGAAATTGTTGAATGTTTTCCGCACCGCATCCGCGGTTCCCAGGTACCAGGCATCTGAGTCCTGGGTCTGCTGGGCGGCAAGAATTCGGACAAAACCACGATGAAATTGGTCAAATTTGTAGGTATCCTGCACATGTTCGTGGAGTGATACGCTGTTAAACTGGGTCAGGAGGTAGATATCCCGGAGGTGACTCCGGATGCAATTGCTGATGGGAACATCCACCAGTCGGTATTTTCCGGCAATCGGCACCGCCGGTTTGGCCCGCTCGCGCGTCAGCGGCCACAGCCGCTCCCCCTGGCCTCCGCCAAGAATCACACACGCTACATTCATTTCTCCTTTTCCTCTCATAGGCGGCCGATCCCTAGGCAACATACTAGGGCTTTTATTTCAATGACATTCTATTAGGATTCAGTGTCTGGCATCAGCAGAGGATCGTCTGGAGAGCGAAATGAAACTTGGAATCATCGGCGGCAGCGGAATCTATGACATCTCAGAACTTCAGGACACATCGGAAGTCGTCCTGGAAACTCCATTCGGGTCGCCCTCCGACGCGTATCTGAGCGGCAACCTCATGGGCGCCCGGGTTGTCTTTCTTCCCCGGCATGGAAAGGGGCACCGGTACCTCCCATCTGAGATAAATCATCGAGCGAACATTTTCGGTTTCAAACGCCTCGGGGTGGATGCCATTCTCTCTTTTTCCGCCGTGGGCAGCCTCCGGGAAGACATCGCGCCCCGGGATGTCGTGCTTCCATCCCAATATTACGACCGGACCAAACAGAACCACACGTTTTTCGGCGACGGCATCGTGGCTCATATTCCGTTCGGTGATCCGGTGTGCCTGAATGTTCATGCCCTGTTGCGGGACCTGGCGCCCGACATCCTGATCGCCAAATCCGGCGGAAGCTCTTCCGTCCACTCCGGCGGCACCTATGTGAACATGGAAGGCCCGGCATTTTCCACGAGGTCAGAATCGGAAGCGTACCGGA